>Ga0315274_10003597_pt1 | contig 23022 bp, 26 predicted proteins | sample YL17G02_20_MG_FD_203700 | JGI IMG/M metagenome (GOLD analysis project Ga0315274, IMG submission 203700) | Sediment microbial communities from Yellowstone Lake, YNP, Wyoming, USA - YL17G02_20 | ecosystem: Environmental > Aquatic > Freshwater > Lake > Sediment | place: USA: Wyoming | collected...
TCACTGGAATCAGGGATGTAAGCTGGAGCAAAAACCTTGACCCACAAAAACAGTCTTTTATGAAATTAAAATTTACTTCGTTCTCTAACCACAACGGATATATCACATTTGGTCCTGTTGGGGAGATTAATGTTTCTGTAGAAGAAGTAGTAAGTAGGGGGCGCGAGTTTTATTACACACAGACTGTTATTTTGGATGATTATGGAAAGGTTAATATTAATTCTTTTTCAAGTATAATAGTGAACAATACTGATTATGGTGTTTTCAAGAATTCAACAGTGAGTGTGATAATATGAAAAGAAAGATAAAGCGTCTTCATAAGAAGCTTAAACAATTAAAAAAGATAAAGTTTAGGGCTACTTCAAAAATTAAAAGGTTTAGGTTAAAGTCCCCATCTAAAGTTAAGTTAAAAAAAGTAAAAACAAAAAAACATGGTAAAAGAGGGTCAGAAATAACACTTGCTATTTCTAGATTAAAGGAAAAATATATTGAAACTTCAATTGACAAGCTTTTTGAATTAATTGAAAAGAAAGGCAAAGTTTCTTTGGGTTATGCAGCAAAAACAATTGGTTATCCAAAATCAGAGATTGAAGAATGGGCAAAAGCACTTGCTGGACACGGTCTTATTGAAATTAATTATAATATGTTCAACACTATTCTTAAGAAAAAGAGCGTGAAAAAATGAAAATCCTAGAAAAGTATAATTTAGAAAAAGATAATGTTACTGGTTTTGTTTCAATAGCAGAGTCTTCTAAAGATTTTGTAATGCACTATATAATGGATATACCAAGATTTGAGCCAGCTACAATTGCTTATCTTGATGAAATAAAAACCAAGCTGCTACAACTTGTTTCAATTAAACCAGCAGAAGCGATAGATCCTAAAATATCAATGATACTTAAACAGAGGTTTTTGGAAAAAGCAAAAGAACTTCTCAAAAAACACATATCAAAGCTTGACGAGGACAGGATGAACTTCATTGCAGGAAGACTCGTTCAACAGATGATAGGATTAGGGGATGTCGATTTGCTGCTAGAGGATAAGAATCTTGAAGAGATTTGTATTAACTCTGCTGCAGAGCCATTATGGGTTTATCACAAAAAGTATGGATGGTTGAAGACAAATATCTTTGTTAAGTCAGAAGCAGAGATATTAAATTATGCCAGTCTTATTGCAAGGAGGATTGGGAAAAACATTACAATAAAAGAACCTCTTCTTGATGCTTATCTATCAACAGGGGATCGTGTTAACGCAACACTTGCTCCTGTTTCAATTGAAGGCAATACGATAACAATAAGAAAATTCGCAAGAGTACCTTGGACAATCACAGATTATCTTACATTGAATGTTTTAAGCCCAGAGATAGCAGCATTACTTTGGCTTGCAGTACAGCACGAGATGAATATTATTGTTGCAGGGGGAACCGCGTCTGGAAAAACAACTGCACTGAATATAATGAGCAACTTTATTCCAGCACAGCAAAGAATTATATCAATTGAACAAACAAGGGAATTGCAATTACCAAAATTTTACCAATGGGTTCCTCTTGTTGTGCGCGAGCCTAACCAAGAAGGTAGAGGTGGGGTTAGCATGCTTAATCTTATGATAAATTCATTAAGAATGAGGCCAGATCGCATAATTGTTGGTGAGGTTAGACGTGCAGAAGAAGCAGAAGTCATGTTTGAGGCAATGCATACAGGACATGCTGTAATGGCAACACTTCACGCAGAAACAGCTGATCAGGTTTACAGAAGAATGACAAATCCGCCAATCAGTACACCTCAGGTTCTGTTTGAAACACTTCATCTTGTGCTTGTGATGTTCCGTGACCGCAGAACAGGACTTAGGCGCATGTACGAATTATGCGAACTTATGCCTGCACCAATGCGTGAAGGTAAACAAGGAGGACCTTCACTTAACTGCCTTTACAAATGGTTCTCATTGAATGATACTTTTTCAAAGGAAAACGATAGTTTTAGGATAATGAATGAATTACAGACATTTACAAGGATGAATGAACAAGAAATAAGAAAAGATCTTAATAATAGGGAAAAAGTTCTGAAATGGCTTGTTGAGAATAAGATAAGAGACCTTGATTCTGTTAGTAAAGTGCTGGCAAGATACATGAAGAATCCAGAAGATGCAATGCATGTCTTATCCAGTGATAACCCGAGGGAGCTGCTTAGATAATCATGGAGAGAGTTAAATGAGAATCCCTATTGTGCCAATGGGTTTTGAAAGAGCCAAGAAATCAGCAATGTTCCTTAATTACTGGGCACGCCATTACATAAAATCATTTCCAAAAGTCCAGGTAAAATTATCTCAGATAGATGAAGAAGTTTCTCCAGTTGACTTTGTTAGTGTTGCCATTTTTTCAGCGGGATTTTATTGTTTTATATCACTTTTTATGGTATTAATAATGGGGCGCTTTTCAACAGCACCATTTACAACAATTTTAACTGTAGCAGCAGTTTCTGCAACAGTCGCTTATCTATTTGTTTTCATATATGTGGTAAACTATCCTGGGTTACTTATAGAAAGGAAATTGCGTTCATTTAATCGCGATTTGCCTTATGCATTAAGACATCTTCTTGTACAAGTGTCATCAGGAGTGTCATTATATGATTCAATAGCAAGCATAGCTGATGGTGATTATGGAGAGATATCAAAAGAGTTCTCAAAGATCATTACTGAAACACAAGGAGGTATGGAATTTATAACAGCTCTCGAGGACAGTGCGCTTAAGAATCCTTATCCAAATTACAGGAATGCAATATGGCAGCTTTCAAATGCTTCAAAAGCAGGAGCTGACATTTCGACAGTTATCAAAGATATTGTGGTTAGTTCAACAGAGGAACAGAAGATTGAAATCAAAGCTTATGGTTCAAACCTAAACTTTCTTTCATTGATGTATATGGTTATGACAATAGCAATGCCAACAATAGGTGTTGTGTTCTTGATGATTGTTTCGACTTTCCTCGGCATGGCGATACCACCAACAATATTCCTCATGGTTTTAGGTTTCCTTGTTGTTGTACAATACATATTTGTAGGCATAATACAGGCAAAAAGACCAGTGGTGATTATTTAATGAGCTTTAAAGGACTCGTAACGCAGTTGTTGATATATGCTGACATTGAAGAACCTGTTAATAAGGTAGTTTATGGACTTATTAAAACAATGATTGGAATGACTCTTATTATGGGAGCATTACTTTTCTATGGGCCACTGTTTTATTTTATTATTGGAATGATAATTACACCTTTTATAGTAATTGGAACATTTTTTGCAATACTATACTTTCAGGGAGTCCAGCGTGCAAATATAACAGAAGAAGTTCTTCCAGAAGCTCTTGTTTTGATGTCAACGAACCTGAAGTCAGGACTGACACCAGACAAGGCATTGCTTATGACTGCACGCCCAGAATTTGGCCCACTTGAAAAAGAGCTTAAGTTTGTTGCAAAAGAGAGTCTTACAACAGTCCCATTCGAAGATGCAATAATGGAAGTTGCCAAGAAATTTAATTCAAATACCATAGCCAGGACACTCAAGCTTATTTCAGAAGGGATAAAGCGCGGCGGCGAAATGTCATCTATTCTTGAGAATACGGCAAACCATATGCGTGAAGTTAGTTCTCTTAAGAGACAAATATCAGCTGAAGTGATGCTGCAAGTTCTTTTCATACTTTTTGCATCTGTTGTAGCAGCGCCGCTTATGTTTGGCACATCAACAGTAATCATTGAAAAGATTTCTTCATTAGGCATTACAACAGCAGTCCAAGCACCTCAAGGAGTAGGTTCAAGTTTACCACAGATGTCAAAGATAGGTGATGCAGCACAGTACATGTTACAATATTCTATTGCAGCAATAGCACTTAATTCACTTTTTGCAAGCTTTATAATAGGACTTGTACAAGAAGGCAAAAAAGTATCTGGAATAAAATTCTTTCCAGCAATATTGGTATTTTCTATAACTATAGTCTTCATCACAAGATATGTGATGGGGCTTGCGCTAAAGATTGTTTAAAAAAAATATAAAAAAAAGAACTAGTTAATTTATACAACGCCGTATACTTTACCAACTGAAGTCTGGTTAGCTATGCCGCTTGCTGTGTATGTTATTGTTACGTCCATAGTCCACTTGCTGCCAGCTGCTGGTGCTGTGAATCCGGTTGCTGTCATCACACCTGTTTCACTTCCACTGTTTAATGATGGTGGATAGCCAGTTACTGCATGAGTTGTATTCCCAGTGCATTCTACGCATGTTGCACTAATGCCTGTAATTTCTACTGCAACTCCTGCTGTGTTTCTCATATTAATGCTAAAGATTCCACCACTCGTCAGCGAGTAACCCGCCTGTACTGATGATATTCCAGAGAATCCTGACTGTCCGCTCGTTGCGCCAAAGCCCATTGGGTTAAATATACCCAAAGCAACCAAAGCTGCTAAGGCAATTCCTATAATTATAAGTGCCCACGAGTAGTTCATCAAGAACTCCATTGTTCCTTGTGCTTTTGCCATTCTTTTCGTTACCTCCTTTATTTATCTTATAATAAGATTATTATTCTGGTTTACCAACTACTTCAATACCATTTTTTGATATCTGCATTGGGAATAATCCGCGCGCATGGTCTGTTCTTCGCATTTTTACAACCTGAAGTGTTCTGTCATAATTCCCGCCAAGTCCTGCATAATGTAACATGATTAACGCATCAGCAACAAATTCCTCAACACCAAACCTTGAGAACTGTGTAGCACTGCTGCTCAACCCAGTGGTTGCCTCGCCAACAACTTCAGATACTGCAACAGTTGTAGTTTTGGCAGTCTTTATCATTTTTGATATTGTGTAAATCCTTTTTCTTAGTTCATATTCATTCTTTGAATAGATTCCAAATGCAGAAATCGAATCAATTACCATGCGTTTTATTTTATATTCTGCAATTAACTTTTCTATATCACTTATGAACTGGTCAAAAGCAAATGGAGGATAATTTTTTATTATAAACTTTTTTTCTTTTTCATATTTACTGATATCCATGCCAAGGCACTTTGCATCTGCTTCTAAATCTGTCTGATCTTCTTCAAATGTGATGTAAATTCCAGGTTCTCCCCTTTTTGCGCCGTCATATAAGAATTGTAGTCCAAAAATAGTTTTACCAGTACCAGTGCCGCCAGAAACAAGGACAAGCGAGCCTTCTTCAAATCCGCCAATTGTTAATTTATCTAAACCTTTAATTCCACTAGACACTCTAGATATGTTTATGCATGTATCTCTAGTCACTGCTCTTTTTGCTGATTTTTTCTTTGACATCAGTACCTCACCACTAATATAGAAAAAAGTACCTATTTATTTATTTTTGTCAAGCGCTAATGTTACTACTATAATGTAACAGAAATGTTTATATTAGGAATTTTCCTATTAATAATCATGACATTCATACCATATCTTAAAAGTGATATAGACCTTAATGAGTGGGTAAAGTCTCTTATAGAATTACATTTTGATCCTAAACATGGTGCACCATATTGGATAAAAAAAAGTGAAAAACTTAGTTTTGATCCAAAAAAAGACATTAATTCTATAGAAGACCTAATACATTTTCCAACTGCTGATCAAGAAGTTCTAAGGAAATGCCCGACTGAATATTTTATGCCAAAACGTTTTCCTAAGAGTGAATTTGATATTGGCGAATCTTCTGGAACTACAGGCCCGAAAAAGAGGATACCATGGCATAAGGATGTTACCTCAGACGTAATTCAATTTTACAATTTTAATCTTGATTTATGGAAAATTCCAAAGAAAATTAATTATCTTGCACTTGGGCCTCCTGGATTATATGAGAAACACATCCAAAATGTAGTCCAGCAAAGAGAAGGCTTATGCTTTTTTATCGGTATAGAACCAAAAGGCATGAAAGAAGCACTCGCTGGTGTAAGCGCCTTAAAACCATGGAAAGTTTCATACTTATTAAAATATTTGAAACCACTAAATGAAGAATTTAATCAAATAATGAAGCAACAGAACATTGGTGCAATAATAAGTGCGCCACAAATGCTGAAAAAATATCCAAAAGAAATTGACGTTTCTAACCTTGAAGCAGTTTTATGGGGAGGGGTAGGTTTAACACCAGAAGATTATGGTGACTTAAAAGTTATGTACGATGATACTAAAGTAACAGGATGGTATGGCAACATATTCTGGGGTCCGGCATTTAATATTCCAAGCCATGATGATAAGTTGCGTTATTACCCGCCGTTCCCATATGTTTCATTTGAGGTAGTTATGCCAGGAACCAAAAAGCCAGTAGGTTATGGAGCACGCGGGCAGGTTATGTTCAGCAGAATAGGAAAAGATTTCTTTTGGCCAAATCAGCTAGAACGTGATATTGCAACCAAAATTAAAGGTGATGATCCTTACTTCTGGAATGGTGCACAGAATGTTGCTCCGCTTATGCATTAACTATCTTTCTTAGAACTTTTGAATCTGGTGCAAAAGCAATATAGATATTTGCTATAATACGCATCCATAACGGTAATACTGCAAACTTTCCAAATTCTTTTTTAATTTCATAAGGAGAATAATCCCAAGTGCTTAATGGCATTATATTTTCAGTGCCTTTGCCAAATGAGATGTCAAGAAATTTCCATTTGCCGTCAATATAAACTTCTGCTGCAGCATGCATAGCATTTGGAGGCATTTCATTGTTCTTTGGTTTCATCTCAGCCATCATCAGAACATATTTGGCTGGTATGTTCTGTGCTCTGCAAAGTGCAACAAACAAGTTTGTTTTGTCTATACAGATTGCTGCTAACGGACTTCTCTTTAGTACTGACTCAGCACCAACCAAAGGAAGGATTTGCCACTTTACTTTATCTCTAACCCAAAGTGCAATCTTTTTTACCTTGTCTTTTGCTGACTTAGAATTTCCAACAATTGTTTTAGATATATTAATTACAGAATCAGATTTGCTTTCACACCAATGCCCTGGTTTTAGATAGTTTTCTAGTTGTTCCATACCAAAAATAACAAAAAAGAGAAATATAAGATTATTCTTTCCTGAGGTCAAGTATTCTCTTTGGCTTTCCAGGTTTTTTGCAAAGTTCAAATTCATTATCTTTTACAAGTCGTACACTAAAGTCTATTCGTCTGCCCATTACTTCATTTGCTAGTGGAAAGTTTATTGACTTCAAAGCGTTTGCAATTTGTTCAGCATACCCTTCAGGTATAATTGCTCCTGATTTTGGTTCGACTCTGCATAACAGTTCATAAATGCCATCTGGTTTTGAGTCAACAATAATCTCAAAATCACCAGTTAATAACTCTCTGTTTTCTGCATTTGTGATTATTGACTCTAAATCGTGTTGGTCTATTTTAGCACCGCTGACAAATACTGCACCATCTGCACGCCTTGGGTTAGATATTCTCATATAAGGTCTGCCACAATCGCATACATCTCTGCTTATTATCTTAGCTTCGTCTCCAATGAAATAATTTATTAAAATAGTCCCAGGAGTTTCGAATTCATCCATTAATTTTGTTATAATCAGTTTTCCGACTTTACCATCTTCAACTTCCTTATTAGTTTCAGGATCAACAACTGTAACAAGAACTGCATGGTCCATTACATGAACACCATCTTTTTTATTGCAGTCTGCTCCAACTGCGCCAAATTCAGTAGTGCCATATATGTCGACTACATCCGCATTGTAAAGATTGCTAATTTTTTCTCTTTTTTCTTTTGTTGAAGACTCTCCTCCAACAGCAATTGTTTTTATCCCAAGTTCAGTTGGCTCAAGCCCTTTACCATGAAGTTCAAGCGCTAGTCTTTCTATATAAGAAGTTAAACCAAAAAGGACATTCGGTTTGTGCATTTTTATGATTAGTTCTTTTGGAGGGAAGGGTGAAACACCTAATGGCACTACCTGTACTCCCATTTCTTTAAATCCAGCCCATGACATAAAGCCAGAAGCATTAATTCCGAATGGATACATATCAAGGACCACATCTCCCTTTTTGATGCCATTCATTTCATACATTATCCTACAATCTCTTTCGTAAACCTTAAGATCTGTATCACTCATTGCAATTATTTTGGGTCTGCCAGTAGTGCCAGATGTATATAATATGGTATTTGTTGCATTTGGCGCAGAGAAAAATTCGAAAATCCCATTCAAAGGTTGATTAGTTATTAAGTCATTTTTATCCACGATTGGTAGTTTTTTCAATAATTGTTCAGGTGACGTAATATCTTCTGGTGTTAATTTTTTAGAATCAAACATCTTACGATAGAATGAAGAGTTGTTATAAGCATATTTTAAGGTATTTGCTAGCTTTCTTTTTATTAGTTCAGCGCGTTCTTCATTTGTATTATACATATTTGTCATAGTTTAGCCTCCAACCCCACCTATTTTTTAACATTAAAGTGAAACTCGCATTGGCCTGCACCCATTGCCTTACATGTAATTTCTTTTCCAATCCATTTTTGTCCAGTGTAACCAGTAAAACATCCAGCAGCTATACCTAACAGATAGTGGCAAATTGGAGTTTTTGACCTGCCTTCGATTTTAACCCAGTCTTCTGCTAATGGTGATGGATTAATTGTTATGATTATGCTATTTTTTTCAAATTTTTTAAATGCGATAGTACCCATGCCAACTACTGCGGCAACTTCCTTCACAAAATCCATAAAATCAATAATTGTCTTTCCTGCAATGTTTTTGTATCTTTTACCAGCAGACAATCCTTGGTCATGTGCGATGTCATATAACGCTTTTTCTTCATGGTCATCGCGCATTTTTCTTACCAATTTTACAAAAACTGATAAAGGTACTATTGCACCAGGTATGCTGCTCATTAAGTAAAACCTACCGTCGCGATACTCAAACTGCCTTGAAAATATTAATTTGTTAAACAGCAGTGGTGCTCCCATTATTCATCCCTCTTTTTTTCGATTTTTGCTGGCCAGCAGACAGTTGCACGGTCCACCTTTTTAATTTTAATGTGTCCATCTTTTGCAAGTTGGTCCACATGATACTTTACGAGCAAAAGATCTGATTTTTCACCAGGCATATCCAGCTTTTTTATAATCTCAGTTGGGTATGTAGGCCATTCAGAACATATTGCTGCTAAAACACTGTTTCTAAATATAGTTGAATCTTTTCCAGGTCCTGTTTTCCATCTTGTTTTTCGCTTAGGTTTTAAACCTTGTGTCATAAAATAATAAAGCGTTTTACAATTTATAAGTGTTTTGTTTAAGCCCAGAATTGTCGTGTTGAGATGAAGTTTCTTTCTGCATTTATTATGTCTGTAAGAAGTTCTTCTTCAGTCTTATGTACCTTTGCAAGGATTCGTCTTGCAGTTGTTGGTCCGATACCATAACCAGCAATAACAAAGCATGTCCTGTTGCCATAATTTAAGAAAAGTTCAGCTGTTTCGCTGAACTTCTTCAAAAGATCGTTTTCTTCAGGTGTGAGTTTTGCTTTGTTAAAACATTTTTGAATAACCCTTCTTGCTGTTTGCGCTTCTTTTGATGTTATGAAACCGATTAATTTTGCACCACAATTCCTGCAGACAACTTCTTTAGGTATCTCCTTGTTTTTGTATGTGCCATATTCAGTGCCACAATTCATGCAAGCCATCCAGAACTTTTTGTTAAGCAATCTTTCTCGTATCAGATCAAGTATTTCCTTAACTTTTTCCTTTGGCTTAATAAATGAAACGCTCGTGTAATCAAGTGCTTCTGCACCAAGCGGAGAAACATCATAACCAGCAGAAGTAATAACTGTTATTGCACCGCTTCTTATGCCTTCAATCACCTTTTTTGCTCCTTTTATGTCAAGCTTTTCAAGCATTATCTCATGCAGTGTTTCTTCGTAAACAGGTGTTCCAAAATATGTATCCATAAGGTTTTGCAGTATTGAACTTGAATAATTTGCATCTTTTGTTATTATACCAAAACGCTTTGCAACATTGTAAAACCTGAATTCAAATATCGAAGAATTTCTTATTGAGCGGCTTATTATTGAGCTAACCCAATTTGGTTCAATCTCATTTAATGCCTGAAGCACAAGTTCCTGCCCGAATTCATCGGGTATCCTGAGGATTATGCGATAAGTGTCATTCCTAGCAGCAACACTTGAGCCTATTTTCGAGGATATTATTGCAGCAAGAATCTTTGAAAGAGTCTCGTTTATCTTGTTTCCAAAGCATGAATGTATTATGATGAAATTTTCAAATGTTTCAATGTAAATTCTTTTGTCTGTAGGCACAACAAAGTCTTTTTTCTGGATTTTTAGATCTTCAAAATCATACTTTTCACGCAATTGTGAAGCTTTTGCTGCAACTGGCATAGTCACAGGAATAAGTTCTCCTTCCCAGCTTGGTATTGCGCCTTCACCATTCTTGCTTGATATTACGTTTATCTTATCTGCGTCAATTTCAGCAACTCTCCACGGTTCACCTTTCATGACAAATTCAGCACCAATCTTGATATGCTGTGAAACAAAACCCTGGTGAAGAACACCAATTCTTTTGTTAATCTCCTTGTTTATTACAAAATAATTCTTTTCATTCGGGATAGTGCTAAGATTGTCAAAGTAAAATAATAATCCTCTTCTTGTTCGGTAGAACTTACCATCCTCCTCTCCAAGCAGGCGTATGTCAAGCATTGTATTTATGACAGAATTGAATTCATCTTCTGTAAGCTCCCTGTATGGATAAGCTCGCGTTACTATTTCGAAAATCCTTTTTTTGCTAGGTTTTTCCAAATCAATGCAAATGCCGACAATCTGATGTGCAAGAACATCAAATGATTTTTCATGTATCTCAGGTTCTTCAAGCCAGCCTTCTTTATTTCTTTCAATTATTGCAAGCGCTTCAAGGTAATCGTCAATTGAATTACAAATGACTATGCCCTTTGAAATCCCTCCAATACCATGCCCGCTTCTGCCAACACGCTGCACAATTTTTGTAACCTGCCTTGGAGAACCATACTGGATTACTAGGTCAATTGTTCCGACATCTATTCCAAGTTCAAGTGATGAAGTTGCAATTATTGCCTTTATCTCTCCTTCCCTAAAGTTTTTTTCAACTTCAATGCGTACGTCCTTTGATAGCGAAGAATGATGAACAGCAACTGGGAAATCAGGGAGCCAGTTTTTGAATCTAGCACCAAGTGATTCAGCAGTTTCACGCGTGTTTACAAAGACTATGGCTGATTTGCTTTTTTCAACAAGGTCTTTTATCCTTCGCAAGCAGGATGCTCCTGTTGTTGTTATTCCAAGCTTTTTTGCGAGTGCAAAGTCTTCAGGCAAAATATGTGGGTATTCAACAGAAATATCATAAACCTTTTCTGAACGTGCATCCACAATATGACAATTCTTGTTACTGATAAAATTTGATATTTTTTCAGGGTCACCGATTGTTGCTGAAAGTCCAATTCTCTGGAAATCTTTGCCAAGTCTTAATTCCTTTAAGCGTTCAAGCGCAACTATCAGCTGTGTACCGCGCTTGTTTGTTACAAGTTCATGTATCTCATCAATTATTACCCATTCAACATTTTTCAGGTGTTCCCGAAATTTCTTTCCTATTATTATTGACTGTAGTGTTTCTGGGGTTATTATCAAAACCTTTGCCGGATCCTTAACTTGCATTGCTCTTAATTTCTGTGGGGTATCTCCATGTCTTAAATCAATATCTATGTCAACATAGTTTGCTAAATCAAGAATTCTATCAAACAAATCTCTATTCAATGATTTTAATGGGCTTACATAAAGCAGTCTTATCCCTGGTTTATCCTTATTTTCAAGAATTTTGTTAAATAATGGTAGTATCGCAGCTAATGTTTTTCCAGTTCCAGTTGGAGCCATAATTAATACGTTCTTACCATCCAAAATTGGTGGGATAGCCTGTTTCTGTGGCAGACTGCTCTCTAAGTAACCTGTCTTTTTCAACCATTCACTAATCTTAGGATTTAACCGTTCAAACACCAATGAAGACACCTTTTTAAAATACCGACAATTATATTCTGTTATGGCATCTGATATTAAAAACATATTCAAAAAGGTACTAAAGGAAGTTGTGCCAACTGAATCTGAAAAGAAAAAATTAGACGCTGTTATAAACTTTACTAAAACAAGAATTAGCAAAGCTCTTTCGGAAAAAAAGGTCCATGCGAATGTTGTGCTAGGAGGCAGCGTGGCAAAAGGAACATGGCTCCATAACAATTGTGATGTTGATTTTTTCATAAAGTTTGACCAAAAATATGAAAAAGAAGATATTGGTAAACTCCTTGGCAAGGTTATAAAATATGTTTTCAAAGGAATTAAAACTGTCCATGGCACAAGGGATTATTATCAAGTTAACATCAAAGGTTACAACTTGGAGATTGTACCTGTGCTTGCCGTAAAACATCCAAAAGATGCAAAAAACAGTATGGATGCTTCACCATTTCATGTAAAATATATAAAAGAAAAAATTGAAGCACATCCAGGTATTGCAAATGAAATAAGACTGCTCAAAACATTTGCATATGCACAAAACACATATGGGGCAGAGACATTCATTTCTGGTTTTTCAGGTTATGTAATAGAACTTCTCATGGTACATTATGGCAGCTTTTCAAAACTTGTTGAGTCATGGGACAACATAAAGCCGAAGATTTACATAGACATTGAAAAGCACTTTGAAAATCTTTCTGAAGCAGAAAAACTACTTTCAAAATCAAAAACTTCTTCGCCAATAATACTTATTGACCCTGTACTTAAGGAGAGAAATGCGTGTGCCGCACTTGATGAAAGGACATTTGCAAGAATGCTTTTTGCAATAAGGATGTTCAAGCGTAAGCCAATTATTGATTTTTTCAAGCAAAAGAAAGTAAAAACAAAGACCAGAGGAACTGTTATCGCGACTTACAAATTAGATAAATCAATGCTTGAGAATGATGTTTATATGGCAAAGGTAAAGAGCGCGCTTGCATCTGCAGTCAGGCGTTTGGAAAGAAGTAAAATACTGGTTTATGGCTACGGTTTTACAGACAGCACAGCATTCATAGAGATTGAAACACTCAAACTTTCAAAATATAGAAAACACAAAGGTCCAGCAGTATGGATAAATCCAGATTTCTTTGACAAGTTCGTGAAAAAATGGAAGAGTAGTTATGTCCAGGGTACAGATATTGTTGTTGATGTTAAACGCGAATTTTCTGACATAAAGTCATATGCTCTAAAAATTATTAAAGAGGAAATGAAAAATGTTTGAAGAGTATGGTTATGCGGATTTCCTTATAGAGCGCTATATTAAACTGTTCGGCAAAGATGAAACCCGAAAGCTTCTTGAAGCAAATGAAAAACCGCTTAAAAAAGCAATAAGAATCAATACTCTAAAGATATCTGTCAAGGATTGTTTATCAAGACTAGAAAAGAAAGGTTTTGTATTATCGCAAGTACCTTGGTGCGAATATGGTTTCATTGTCGAGAAGGGCAGGTTTTCTATTGGTGCAACAACAGAATTTCTGCTTGGCTATTACTATGTGCAAGATCAAGCAAGCATGGTTCCTGCAATTGAGCTTGACCCAAAACCAGGCGAACTTGTTGCAGATATTGCATCAGCACCAGGCGGTAAAACAACACACTTAGCTCAACTGATGGAGAATAAAGGGATTATTGTTGCTTCTGACATTAATCTGAATAAGATGAAAGAACTGAGAAGCAACCTCCAAAGATGCGGCATAATCAATGTACTTGCATTAAACTATGATGCAGAAACATTAAGCAAGCTTGATATAAAATTTGACAAGATATTACTCGATTCGCCTTGTTCAGCAGAAGGTGCAATAATAAAAATAAAAGAACGCAGGAAAACAATCAAGCAGGGAGACTTTGAATATTATTCAAAAAAACAGAAGTCCATGATTGACATCGCAAAATCAATGATCAAAAAAGATGGAATTCTTATTTATTCAACATGTGCAATTGCTCCTGAGGAAAATGAATTGGTTGTTGAACACGCATTGAAGGATGGTTTTGAGTTACTTGAACTTTCAAACAAACAATGCTTACCAGGATTAACAGAATTCTTTGGCAAGAAGCATGACAAAAGACTGGAAAAATGTGGTAGATTCTACCCGTATACACATGGCACACAGGGATTTTTTGTAGCAAAATTAAGAAAGACTTTTTAAATTACAGAATTTTAATTTTAGTTATGAAATTACTAAATAAAGTCTCGGTTTTCGCCATACTTCTTTTGGCAATAATTGCAATGGGTTGTACATCTTCTGCGCCGCAGGAGAATCAAACAACTGGGCCAGTAGATAATCAAAGTACACCGCAAACTCCGCCACCACAGCAAAATCAGACACCACCACAGGCGCAAGCTCCTATGTTGCTGGTAACAGACTCTGAGAATCACAGAATTCTGAAGGTTACTTTCGATTCAGAAAAGAGTATTGAATGGCAGTATGGTTGCGCAACAGTCAACAACCTTGATAGATGTAGCACAGAAAAGCTTTACAAGCCTTCAAGTGCGACAAAAGCAGGTACTGGTGTAATCATAGCAGATAGGGAAAACAACCGTGTTATTGAAGTGTCTGAAGATAAAGAAGTTCTGCGCACTATTACAACAGCAGGTGACAGGGGTCTTTGGTATCCAAATTATGCCGTAAAACTTTCAAATGGAGATATCCTTATTGCAGATGGGTTTAACAACAGAATTGTTGAGCTTGACGACACCGGAGAAATTGTATGGCAGTATGGTTGTGCAAAGCTTAATTCTGCAGGTAAATGTGGATATGGCACAGGACCGGATGAACTCAGGAATCCTCGCATGGTCGAACTATTATCTGATGGCAACACACTTATTACAGATAGCGAAAATAGTAGGATTATAGAACTGGATGAAAACAAAAGTGTTGTCTGGGAATACAAATCAGGACTTAACATACCATATGCTGCTCACAAGCTAAGCAATGGCAATGTGCTCATAGCAAACACAAAAGCAAATTCTGTCATTGAAGTTGATACAGATGGTAATATTGTCTGGGAATTAAAGAAAGGACTTTCATTTCCAACAGATGCGATTAGGCTGGCAACAGGTGATACATTGATAGCTGACAGTTACAACAACCGCATAATTGAAGTAAATGAAGCTGGAGAGATCACATGGCAGTATGGTGATGGAAAATTCGGAGCTGCAGAAGGTCAGCTTGCAAAGCCATCTACTGCATTAGTCATATAATTTCTTTTTTTAATTTTTTATATAGGTAAATACCTATGCCAACTACTGTTAATATCGTTGCTGCACTTAAAAAGCCCGTTAAAAAAGAAACAAATCCGCCTATCAGGAATATCAAGCCTGCAAGGCTAAGTGCAACAGATTTTTTCATCTTATTTATAAATTCCTGATTGTTTTTAAAATGTATGATTAAGTTTTATCATGATAATAAAGAAGCAACAGCATACTTATCTAAAGCAGATAAGACATTTCCTGGCATTTCTTCTGTTGCAAAGGGTAAAGAAATAATAATTGCTTCTGGCAGATACAAAGAGATATTTCTTGTTTCAAAAGAATTGCTCAACATGTTTAACAGATTAAAAGACAAAAGCAGGATCATAACAATCGGAGAACTTTTTGGCACAGTATCAGATACATTTGTTCCAAGTTTTAGTTCATTGTCAGAATATGCTAAACTAAGCAAAAAGAAGGTTTTTGTTAGCCAAAAAGGCGAGCAGACATTTCTTTACGGGTTTAATCTTGAAAAGAAGTTTGTGGTGTCATTTGACACATCAATAAAAGTTGATGACCATGTGGTTGTATGCAACGAACACGATGAAGTCCTTGGGCTCGGAAAAGTTATTTCTGATTTTGAAGATTCGAAAAGCGAGCAAAAAGTAATCAAGAACATACTTGATTTAGGATTGTGCCTTCGCCACAAGAAAATGTCGGAATAATTATTTAACTTTTGTCAAATCAAGCAGGTAAATCTCTTCTATTTTTAGGTTTTTTGATAATGGTCCAACAAAGTGCTGGTAACCTGAGAAGAACCTGTTAAAACAAGGAACAACAACCAAATTTTCTATATTTGAATCTTTTAATCCCTTACTTTTCTTTAGCTTTCCAAAAAGCCAGCATGGATAATTGTGTCTTACTCCCAGTCTGTCCTTAAACTTAAATGTTGGATGCACATGCCCTATAACAACAGTTTTACACTGCACCAGCTCTTTTCCAGGCAATCTGTGGCCATGTGTAAAACCTACATCACCCACCCTGTACTCATCCACAATCCGTACATTGTCTTCATGCACCATGCGTTCAATGTTTCCATCATGATTTCCCTTTGTTACAATTATTTCATCAAATTCTTTGCTTAGCTTCCTGAAAAAGTTGGGCACATCATACTTTTCATCGTAAGCAATTTTTGGTATCTGGTATTTTATATCTCCAAGAAGTATCAGCTTTTTTGCGCCTGTCTTTTCTTTTAACTCAAGAATCTTTTTCACAAAATGTTCTGACTGGTTTGGTATGTTGTAACCTCCTTCTGCAAGCCTTTTCTCATAACCAATGTGAAGGTCTCCAACTACCAAGAATCCATCAATTACCATTGCACGCTCGTTTTTTATCAGCTTGATTCCCATATCAATACAGAACCTTTTTATTATTAAGAAACTTTATGATTTTTATGGAAGGATGTATCTTTTGTAGTATTGTTGAAGGGAAAACACCAAGTTTTAAGGTTTTCGAAAACCCACAGTTTCTTGTAACCCTTGATATAAACCCTGCAACAAAAGGGCATCTGATTGTTATACCAAAGATGCATTACAAGCATGTTATTGAGATGCCTGAACCAGAATATCAGGGTCTTTGTTCTGTGGCAAGGGCATTAATGGTCATGTTAGTTGATTATGGTGCAAAAGGAGTAAACCTTCTTTATTCTATTGGCGAAGCAGCAGGTCAAAGAAGCTCGCACTTGATTATGCACGTAATCCCAAGATATGATAATGACAAGGTGCATCTTGTCTGGGAGCCCCAGAAACTTACTGAATCTGATTTTAGGGCAATACAATCAGCAATTGCAGCAAAAATAAATACACAGGGAGTACCCCAGCAGATCAAACAGGAACCGCAGCAAATGCCTCAGCCTGTTCCAGAACAGCCAAAGCAGGAACCTACAATAAGAATTGAAAGAAGAACAGGCGCTTATTGATTTAAATAAAAGTAAATATCTTAAACATCAAGTTTCCGAAAAATAGTGTTGCTAAGAATGCGAAAAAGAAAGCAGGTATGAACGGGATGCCAATTTTTATCAAGACTTCCTTTACCTTGCCTTGATTATACAAAGCACGCAATTTCCTTAAATCTTCTTCAATTAACCCAATTGGCCGTGTTTTAACAACTGTCTTTCCAACTTTTACATCTTTGATAAGCCAGTCACCTTCAGTCAGATTTTTAACAGGAACATAAGCCTGCATGCAGTTTTTTTCTATCATTTTAAGGTATTTGAACAAACCAAGTGATATTATGAGCAGTAAAAAGATGAACATTAGTGCAGGACTTGTCCTTAGGATTGCTATAGTTGCAATAGAAGATATTATCACAAGAGCTATCAATACTTTGTCAAGCAAACCAAGCTTGATTTTCTTCCTGTTTTTGATACCTAAGTATAGTACCATTACCATCCCATAAAGAGAGCCAGCTATCAGGAGATTCATGAAGAAGTTAATGAAGTACGGGAAAAACCAGTCTGAACTGAATGAGCTTAATGCAATTGCAAGCCCAGCCATTAGCTTTACATCTCCGCCACCCCATTGCCCTGCGCGGTACATCAGGTAGGAAAATCCAAAAAATATGCCAAATGAAACAGGTATCCATGCAAGAACCATTATATTGCTTTCAGATGCTGCCCAGAGCAGCCTGAAACATAATGCAGCAACAATGAAAAAATAGCTCAGGTAATCAGGCACTTCCCTTGTCTTCCAGTCTTCAATGCTTGCTAATAATAAGCATACGAATGTTAATCCCAATAATAACAATTCAAACATATTTTAAACTACACCCGACAAATATAAAAATGAAACGTTTGTGATGTTTCTAATGGTGCTTTATCTTATTGGATTAGGGTTATGGGATGAGAAAGACATCTCTGTCAAAGGGTTAGAAATCGCAAAGAAATGTGATTTGATTTATCTTGAGAACTACACTTCTGTAATGAAAGGCACCACATCAGAGAAATTAGAGAAACTTTTCGGTAAAAAAATAAAGGTATTGTCAAGAAAAGAAGTTGAACAGGACAAGGAGTTCCTTAAGCAGGCAAAATCAAAAGAGGTCGCACTTTTGATTGGTGGAGATCCGACAGTCGCAACCACACATATTGAGATGATTATCGAAGCGAAAAAAGAGAAGATTAAGACAAAAGTCATTCATGCATCTTCAATACATTCAGCAATATCTGAATCAGGGCTTTTCATCTATAAATTTGGAAAAAGCTGTTCAGTACCATTCCAGCAAAAAGGATTTTCACCAGAATCATTTTATCATGTGATTATAGAAAACCAGAAAGCAGGTAGTCACACAATTGTTTTCCTTGATCTGAAGCCAGAAGAGAACAAGTTCATGACAATTAATGAGGGTCTAAAGACACTTCTTGAGATTGGTGAAAGGAAGAAAAAAGAGATTAATGATGATACAATTGCTGTAGGATTTGCACGTATTGGTTCAGACAATCAGATAATCAAAGCAGGCAAAATAAAAGACCTGATTAATTTTGACTTCGGAGACCCAATGCATATATTAGTCATTCCAGGAAAACTTCATTTTATGGAAGAAGAAGCACTTAATTTAAAATCTTAAAATCAATAGCAACTCGCCATATCCATGGTGCAAGCTGCCCGCATTTTCTCTTATTAATTACCTTTATCTTGCGTTTCGCTTTCTTAGCAGCCTTTTCAATCAAATCTGTCGCCCCATCGAACAATTGCTCCTGTGGCAAAAAGAAGTAAAAATGCACAATCGCATTCTTTTTTGCAATCTTGAATGCCAAATCAAGAAATTCTCCTGCGTGCATAGGAAGATTCATGATAACTCTGTCAGCAACTTTTTTCCACTTCTTTTTTGCAATAACCTTTCTTGCATCTCCGCAATAAATATCAATCTTGTCAGATACACGGTTAATTCTTGCATTTTCTTCAAGGAACTTGCAAGCAGCTTTGTTTATGTCAATTGCAACAACCTTTTTTACTCGTTTGGAAACTGGCACTGCAAACGGTCCAATACCTGCAAACAAATCATAAACAACCTCATTTGGTTTTGTCTGTTCTATTACACGTAACCGTTCATAGCCAAGCCTTGGTGAAAAATAAACCTTGTTTATGTCAAGCCTGAACTTACAGCCATTCTCAATATAAGTTGTATCTGTCCTTTTTTCCCCAAGAACAACCTTTACTTTTCTTATTCTTTCAACACCAGAAGTTGGCCCAATCTTCTTGACAACAGTCTTGATATGATGATTTAAGTCCATTATTGCTTTTGCAATCAATTTTTCCTTGCTCTTTAAACCTACAGGCATTGAATTCATTACAGCCATATCTCCAATTATGTCATAGCTTGCTTTAAGATTAGAAATCTGCTCTTCAGTGAGCTTACCTTTCAAGGCTTCCTTAAGAGTTGCCATTTTCGCCCATTAATATTGAACCCTTACCTAATGTCGTAGAAATATTCATGTTATCTCCAATTTTACAGCCTTCGTCAATTATTGAGTTTATTATCCTGCAGTTATTACCTATTTCGCAGCCTTCAAATATAATAGAATTTCTTATTACACAGTTCTTACCTATTTTTGTATTTTTATAAACAACAACAGGCCCCTCAAGTTTTGTGCCTTCACCAATTGTTGTACCTGGTTCAACCCAGTTTTCCTTTCCATACTTTCGCAAAATATATGCTGTTGCCTGGATGTAAGATGCGGGTCTGCCTACATCAACCCAGAAAACTTTCTTTTGAAAGAAGCTATTTATTATCTCTCCTTTCTGAAGAAGTATTGGAAAAATCATTCCAGTTGAATCCATGAAATCGTAGCTCAAAAAGTCCTTAATTTTTGGTTCTAACATGTAGATCCCAGTGCTGATAAGATTGCTAGGCTCAGTGCCTATTGCTGGCTTTTCCACGAACTTTTTAACATTATTTCCTTCAAGTTCAACAACACCGAATTTCCAAGGCTCACTTGTTTCAATAAGCCCAATTGTTGCAATCGCACTAGGATTCTTCTTATGGGTATCTATTAATTTCTTGAGGTTAAAGTCAGTTATATTATCTCCAAGATAAAGTAAGAATGGCTCGTTTACCTCAAAATTGTCAAGAACATACTTAACTGCGCCAACACCGCCCATGCGCTTTGGTTCTTTTATTAATTTTATCTTACCATGGAACTTTTTGCTCGTGAAATAATCCTCAATCATTTTGAATTCTTCAGTATAGCCAACAGAAATAATTATCTCACTAATTTCCTTAAAACTGAATATATAGTCAACAATATGTTCAAGCATTGGCTTGTCAACTATAGGAAGCATATGCTTTGGCCTAGCAAATGTCAATGGCCTAAGTCTTGTCCCAAAACCGCCTGCAAGTACAATCGCCTTCATGAGAATAAACATTATAAACAAATTTATAATATTATATGTTTTGTATCTTTTTAGTTAATTAATCGTTATATTGTTTTAATAGCATTAAAGGGTGATATCTGATGAAGTTAATGGTGTTTGGGGGAACAGGTTTTATTGGTTGGAATGCTGTAAACCACCTAAAAAATAAATATGAAATCATAGTTTTAGATAAAGATCTACAACGTAATAGATTTGCTAAAGGTGATAATATCACTTTGATTGAATGCGACATCAACAATTTTAAAGAAATGGAAAAAGCAATATTGTCGCACAAACCAGACAAGATACTTTTTCTTGCTGCCTTAAGCTCTACACCAATGTTTTTTGATGGAACAGAAGGTAATCCTACAAATTGGGTAAGAACTAACACTTTGGCATTTACAGAAATGCTTGGACTTGCGAATAGATGTAAGGTCCAAAAAATAGTTTATGCTTCCACAAGCAGTATTTATTCTGAAAATCCAGTACCATTCAGGGAAGATCAGTGCATCACACCAAAAACATTCTATGAAGCAACATTACATGCAAGAGAAGGCATTGCAAATGCCTTTAATAGAGTCTATGGATTAAGTTCAATTGGACTAAGATTTTTTGCAGTTTATGGTGATGGAGAGAAGATAAAGGGAAAATATGCTAACAACATAAGCCAATTCATATGGGCTATGAAAAATGGGAAGTCACCGGAAATTTACGGTGATGGCACACAAACCAGAGATTTTACTTATATCAAAGATGTTGTAAATGCAATTGAAAAAGCACTAGAGTCTGATTACCATGGTGTTCTAAATATAGGCACAGGCATAGAAACCGATTTCAAAATGATTGTAAAATACATTAATGAGGTTTTACACACAAGCATTAAACCAAAATATGTTAAAAACCCGCTAAAAGCATATGTTGCAAGAACTCTTGCAGATGTTTCTATGGCAAAGAAAGTGTTGGATTGGAAAGCCAGGTTTTCAGTGAAAGAAGGCATTAAAGACATGTTAGAAACAGGGAAAGACTACAAAACTTAGTTTAATTACGTCTATCAGTACTTTTCAGATAGTTAAGTGTATCAATTATTGATTCTTTTATTGTGTACTTTGGTTTCCAGCCCAATTTCTTTAATTTGTTTATAGAAAGCAGCATTTGTGGAACATCTCCTGGCCAGCCAATCTTTCCACCAGTATACATGTATTTTACATTCTTTGAACCCATAAAACCCACTATAACATTAGTTATTTCCTTGACAGAAATCTGCTCGTCGCTTCCAACATTAAAAATATCAAATTCACCTTTTGTATGTTCCTTTGCAAATATACTCGCATCTACACAATCCTTAACATGTAAATATGATTTACACTGCGTCCCATCTCCGAGTATCTCCAACTCATTTGGGTTATTCTTAAGTTTATTGTAAAAATTAAAGCAGATGCCATGTGTAGACTTTGGACCTATTATATTAGCATATCTAAGTATTGTGCCTTTAATTCCGTACAGGTGCGAGTAGCTCATAATATAATTTTCACTTGATGCCTTAGCAGCGCCATAATTACTTATAGGCTTTATTGGAGCTTCCTCTGGCGTAGGCATCTTTGCTATGCCATAAACAACAGAACTTGATGTGAAGACAATGTTCTTTACATTATTTTTCCTGCACGCTTCAAGTACATTTACTGTTCCAACACAGTCATATTCAAAGTTCTTTATTGGTTCGCTGTAGCTTTCCTTTACTCTAGGATCAGCTGCAAGATGATAGCATTCTTCAACACCTTTCATTGTTTCAGTGAGCTTTTTCAGGTCAAGAATATCCCCTTTGACCAACTTGCATTTAATGCCTCCAAGAAAACCCATCCTGCCTTCAGAAAGGTTGTCATAAACAGTAACTTCATTGTTTTTGGAAAGTTCTTCAACAAGATGGCTGCCAATAAATCCTGCCCCGCCAGTAACTAAGATTTTTTTCATTTTTTCACCATTGTTATCATATTAAAAATTATACCTTGCTTTTTAATAGTTTTGACTTGATGAGATTCAAACCCATTGTTTCAAAATCAACCTTATCAAAACCTCTTAACAGCAAAAGCACAACAAAGTAAACAATCGCTCCGATTATTATGAGTGGTAAAAATCTTAAATCATTATAAAGGAGTTTTAAGGTTAATGCCATCATCAATGCAGCAAAAAGCGATTTCATAAGTGCCTTAAATGGATAATAGAATCTGTATTCTTTTAAAGTCCAGTAATTTATTAAAACAGCCCCAATTATGCTTACTATAAGGAATGATATTCCTGCGCCAATAAGACCTAAAACTGGGATGAGGACAATACATAAAATCACATTTAGTGCTGCTTGAACCCCATTTTTATATGTCATAATCTTAGGCTTTCA
>Ga0315274_10003598_pt1 | contig 23020 bp, 22 predicted proteins | sample YL17G02_20_MG_FD_203700 | JGI IMG/M metagenome (GOLD analysis project Ga0315274, IMG submission 203700) | Sediment microbial communities from Yellowstone Lake, YNP, Wyoming, USA - YL17G02_20 | ecosystem: Environmental > Aquatic > Freshwater > Lake > Sediment | place: USA: Wyoming | collected...
TTGATTCAAGAAAGTGGTTGATTGTGTGGTTGTGGTGCATTTGGACGGGTGTAAAAATTGAGGATGATGGAAGGTTGGGTGCGGAAATTCAGGCAGGTTATTTGTAATGTGACAATGTCAAGGTACTGTATCTTGAAGATTGAATTTCTTTATGAAGTATTTAATTTAACGTTTGACTTCTATAATTTGTAAATAATCGAAGATAATTCAATAGATGATCCTTCCACCGATGTGTTTCTTTATTCAAATGAAAAAAAATAACATTATATCCATTACTATCAAAGATTTTCAGTCTATAGTTATAATTAATTTTTTCTGAACCACACACTTTAACGTATATACCAAAAGTTAACCTGTGATCAATAAAAAATCTTAAATTCGGTGGAATATCTTTATTGAGTACGATGGAAACCATGATAAAATAAAGGTGTTTGTTTAGGTTTCATTCTTCTTTAAAAACATATCCTTAAAACTCACCAAACTTTTTTATACAATTAATAGATAATAAATTCCTTGAGGAGTCAATAGTAGATCGGGTAGAGCCTTCCTCTAGACTGTTTCTACCCTTTCCGCCCAGACTAGACCCCCTTTATTTACATGTGAAAAGATATGAAGGAATTAAAAAAATATTATTGCAAAATATGCAAAAGAGAATTAATACCAAGAGATATGAAACAGACTGCATGGGCTGGCAGTGATGATATTTCCTCTCCCGAGGAATACTGTGAGAAACGTAAAATTTCATTACATCACATTGATTATAAAAACAATATTGCGATAAGAGTGTGCAAAGAATGTCATAATAAATTGCATACCACAATGAAGAAAAATAAATACGGTTACAACAACATTATCCGAAGAGATGGCACTAAAAAAGGTCGGCTGTCCCCTGGTGATTACCCTAAAAAAATAATTGAATAACTACAATATCTCACAGACTGGACTCCCCATCACTTTATTCGCCAGAAAAAAATTGTTTTTGTGTCTTGTAGCGGACAAGCATTAACACGGTTTTGCTTGATGTTTTATTTTGATGAGCTGGGTCAAAAGAGCTTTCTGTATAGGGGGAAAGCAGATGGAACCCAGCTCAACGTGTACTGGAAACATGATTAGATTTAAATTAATTTCCTTAAAAACATATCCTTAGAACATCATGGTTTTGTGCGAATCGATGATAAAAAAAAGAAGAAAAAGAAGAATGAGATTTAACTAAATTGGAACCCTGGCTTTTCCATGCTTATTTTATTTCCTTCATATATCTATCGCAGATGGTGGATTATTTTCTTCTTTCAATATAAATGAAGCTATTGCTTTACTGTTTTGAAACTAGACGACAAGCTCGACATGGAGGAAGAGGAAGCCTATCTTTTTGAACATATGCCCATATGCAGTATACATATCAAATGTTACATGCGTCCCACGAGGATAATGGGCGAATGAAGTGGGTTCCTTATATATCACCCATAAGTTGACTGCCTCGATGGTGAGGTATCCGTCATCTGCAGTGAGATTTGTATATCTACCAAAGATGAATGCTTTCCTCAATTCAGACGAGCTTGATGGAGTTGTCGTTATTGTCCCATTGTCCAGTGACTCGACAGTGGGAATAGCAGTAGCTAACAATAGTATACATACAAATATTCCTACGATTTTGTATTTCATGGTTTTATTCCCTCTTGTTACAAACAGGTCAGTAGTTTGTTATCCAATGGATTCATATTTAAATGTTTGGAAAAGATAAAAATTAATAACAAAGAGATCAGAACCGGTTTTACTTCTTTAAAAACATACCTAAGTTTATGATAGAGAGGAAATATGGTATCGTTCGATACCCCTAGAAATTAGATTAAATAATTCTTTCTGATAGTCAAACCAAAAACTATGATAAATAGAACTAATAGATTTTTAGTCCAACAGGAGAAAAGGTTAATTTTTACAGGTAAACTGGTGTTCAAATCCCTTCTTGAGCGCGTTTACCCCATTAGAAGTGAGTGATTTCTCCAAGGATAGATTTGTATTTATCGGTAACCATACATGTAATCATAATTTCCGTAATATGGAGGAAAATTATATTTATCGCCTAAATATCTTATAACCTGATGTCGACCAAAAAACGTTGTAATATCTTTATTATTTTTAATTAATTCTAAATAATTTTTAAATTCTATATCAGTACCTTTAAATGATATAATAAGATGCTTATATGGTTCAAAAGCATAATAATAAATACGGACTAAATGCATCCCATTTTCTTTAAAGAAATCCTTTAACGCTTCAATATAATGGGGGAAGTTTCCTGGTACTTCCGCGTAATGACTCTGAACAATGAATAATCCATTATCTTTTAAATAATTACTAATGAAATATTTCACGCTATGGTGAAATGGAACCCATTTTCTTTTCCAATATTTTAAAATATTAAATCTACGAAGTAATGATGAGAATACAGGAGGAATAAATTGTCGAATAATATTTACCTTTAATTTTTTATAATATTCATCAGGCGGAAAATTTGACATATATACAACATCAAATTTTTCATTTTCTTTATATTTCAATGCATCTTCGATAATATATCTCAACTCATCGTCTTTTGATTTGGGGGGTGAAAGCGATGTTAAGTAATCAAGTATTGGCTCATCATTATCATATAAAGGTTGACTATAATTATCTAATAAAGTTAATTTATTTTCCTTTGCAAGCCAATACTCTTCATATCCTCTTCCTGCACCTATAGATATGATTGATTTATTATATAGATTATACTTCTGCATCAATTGTTTTATTGGTATTTCAAGATAATTAGCATATAATTCAAAATAATCTTTTATTTTTGTTGAAGCCTTTCTGAATGAGTAATAGTCATCAAGAGATACAATATAAATACGAATTGATTATACCCCAATTATATAATTGTATTTTTCTTATAAGAACCTGTCGTATAATAACCATTAGGATAAGCAATAGTTATGGGATGAATTTTGGTAATACAATATAGGTCGTCCTGCGCACGGATTAAAAGTGATTTGATTTCACTTAATGAATAGTTCGTTAAAATATTTGGAAGAATGATAATAAAAAAATGGTATTTGTTTATCTGAGAACTAAACAAATACTACTTAATTTTAATTATGAATTATTTGTGTGTATTTATGGCAGGAAAAATGTATAATCCTATACCTGCAATTTGTGTAAGCTGCAGAAAAGAAGGAGTACTTATTTGTTCATCATGCGGCAGATGCGAGAAATGTGGTGATCATATAGCATGTGAACCCTACAAATCACCCCGCCAGCGAATAAAAAATTAAAATGATTAAAAATTTTTATTATACTGATTTCATTTCAACGTTACTATAACCAGTGATTATTTCTTTAAAAACATATCTTGGGACATATACGAGTTTCTAGCCTTTATTTCTTGGTGGTTGATTGTTCCTTTCATCATAGTTTCACAAGTGTAAGATAAGGACCACTATACATAAATAAGTGTTCTCCACTGATTTTGCTGTGTTCTATCGTCACCTTTTGAACGATATAAAGAGAAATTCAATCTTCCTAGCATCTTCATACTCGGTTGATTGAATTATGTTGATATCACCCGTTTTCGATGCTTTAAAACGAAGAATAATACATGCTGCGATATATCATAAAAAAAGAAGAGGGCAGTTGAGGGAGGTAATCTACAATTTCATACTTTCTCTTTTCGTTTAAAATCTGTTGTTTTATGATTATGGTAGAATAGGTTTTGAACTTATTGATACCGACAGAGCAGAACCTAGATAAAATTGTGTATCTGTTGAAGGTGTGTATATTTTTATCCCCAGAAAACCAGATATCCCTGGAAAAAAAGGTAGAATATTTAAAGAACCTAACGCCTCCCAAAGAAGCCATAATCGAATACGAATTAAATGTCCATAAAATGAACCTTCTATACTCTTATTTCCATATAGACCATAAGTCTGTATCCATCCAAAAGAAGGGAGGTCATAATTCCCATAATGGAACCCTAAATAAACAGAACCAAAAACAATAGGGGAAATAATATTACTAAAGTAGAATGATAGGTAGGCTAAGAATGCCAAAAACGTAGATAATAATGCCGTTAGAAAAGGAATCAACATTAGTAGAGTAAACCAAAGCAAATAGTAACTACTGAATGCAAAAATGGAACAAGGTATAGGACAAAAGGCGGTGTGATTTGTTTCCCCCGTGATAAGACAAAAATGATTAACTAGTGTGCTAGAATTATTTATTTTATATTCACTTAATTTTGATAATCTTTTCATTAGTTTTTCATTTTGATACCCACCAACAACTAACTTTTGGACTTGTTCTACACTCATCCCTCTCGGTAACAACCCATACTTGTTCAACTCCACAACCGCTTCCTTGAAGATAGGAACCGCTTCCTCCCTGGTTGTTGTCTGATTCAATCGTGCCCTGAAATCAACAAGATACTGCTCCAGATTCTGATATTGTTGTCTGGTGAGTTTCACTGTGGTATCCCCGAAACCACTGATACCGCAGGCTTGAGTGGTGACTTCCACAAGGTCATTGTCATTGGATGCTTTGACAACGTTGAAGTTGATGCTTGGTGCGATTGCGACACCGATGAAAAGAAGGATAACAGAAACAACCAAACCTTTCTCCATCCAGGTCTCTTTCATTTACCATCATTCTCCAATGTCATAGGGTTCTTGTGCAGGATGCCAATCGAAATTAAAATAAGGCAAATTGAAAGTAAACCAAGGAGGTAGAAGCATTCCAACTAGGACCTTTGGGAATTTTTGAACGACCGGCCAATTCAATTTCAGCCCTATCCAGTTATCCCAATAATTCGCATCCCATATATTTCTCCATGAAGGTGCAAAAATTGCATGTTTTTCATTTCCAATAAAGTTGTTTTTTTTAATTAAATTTTTACCGCTTATATAAAGAGATAAACCATACTTGTTGTTCTCGATATTGTTACCTTCAATGGTATTGCTCCCCGATTGAAAGAGGTCAATGCTACAAGTGCTATTTGAGATGCTGTTACCCGTGATAATGTTGAAATGACACAATTGATAGAGTCTTATGCCGACACCATTGTTCTGGATGTTGTTATTTTTAATGATGTTGTGACAGCAGTCCATAAAGAGTTCTATGCCTGTATCGTTGTTCGATGTGATGTTGTTACCCATAATTGTGTTATTGCATCCCCAAATCAGTACTACGCCCAACCGGTTATTCGAAGTAACTAGATTATCAGTAATAGTGTTGAAAGAACCATCGTCGAGGCATATACCATAATCGTTGTTGGAGATAATGTTCCTGGTGATGGTATTGTTGTTCGATTTAAATTCAATTTGGATGCCGTCATAACCATGTTTAATGGTAAATCCCTGTATTGTCACCAACGATGCAGATTCAGCAGCGAGAAGAATAACGGATTGAAGCGGGTTACCCCTGTTCCCATCGATAATTGTCGTTTCTTTGTTTTCTCCGGTCAGGTTGATGGAGCTGGAAATTACAATATGCTCGTAATAGGGTGAGGAATCATCATAGACATAGACGGTATCCCCATTATTAGAATTATTGATAGCATCCTGTATCCTTGAATAATTCCCTGGTCCAGAACCACCGACATACAACCAATTGCCTCTTGATGTTAGCTCAGATGATTTTTCTATATTTTGAGCGAGAGATGGAATGATACAGGTTCCAACGAACAAGAGAATGATTCCAACCGCCAAACATTTTCTTTTCATTGATTTTCCTCGTTTATTCCTACATTTTTTACTTATTCATACGTTTTGGCAATTATTTATGAAATGAAGATTCTCGAACTCAATGCTAGGCAGTTGGTAATATCCGTATATCATATAAAATAAATAGCAAAATATTCATAATACCCCAAAATATCAGTAATAAAAAGAAAAACAAGCAATCTATATGGTCAGCTGTAAAACCACACCATGTCATTGTAGTATTCGGTTCTACAGATGGTGACAGAAATCGTAAGCTAGCTTGTTTTCTGATTACAGTCAACCCATTGTCTATTTCATGTAATTGCGTGTCATTCAAAGATGTGGTTTCTCTTAAATGTTGTTTTATAAGAATGAGAAATCTCTGGAAAGTTGCATCATCCATTTTTTTAATTGATTCGAAGATGTTTTTCAGTAGTTCAGTCTTGTTATTTCTCAGTGGAAAATACAATAGATTTCCATTCCCTTTTCCAAGATACCGAGATGTGATAATATTCTGCTGTTGACTGGTGGCTCTCTGTGTTCTTATAATGAATAAAGGTGATTCATTCATCGCAGATGATTTCACAGACTGATATCCAACCACATTGCTCAATGAACCAAGAATAAGAAGAACCACGGCACAGATACTTACTCCAATCAGAGGATATTTGTTCATTACTTTCCGCCCCTTTGTACAATTTTATAACAACGTTCTCCTATAAATACATTATTTCCTTACTGAATAAATCCATCCTCTATAGAACTAACTAAGGGAGAAATCTTCGTGCAATCGTCACATTCACTGGCCCAAACGAATCTGGAGTGATCAGCTGATCATGATAATAAATCACTGCGGTTCCCCCGTAGATGTGATAGTCTCCGTTTCGTACAAATCGACCATATATGGTGTGTTGGTACCATACTCCCTGATAGAGCACGTATTCTTCTCCTGGTTCAAGTGTTATCCCCCAATATAAGGTTAAAAAAAATTTTGGATTCATGTTGATGAACTTACCTTTATCATTGAAAATAGAGAATTGTCCTCCGGGAAGTCCGCTTATGTTTAACGATACGGATTCATTGCCAAGGTTTTTCATTGTGACTTTTATCAATATGAATTGAAATATTGATGTCACATTTTGAATATTGGTTGTGATGGAATACTGTAATTGTGGTTCTTCTTTGGACGGAGGGGGTATTGATGCGGCAATAAAAGTAGTGCAATTTGATATGATAAGAACCGACACGACAAAAAAGTATAAACTACCGGATAGAATCTTTTTCTTCATCTTCTTTTCCCCCATGATAAATGGTTTCTTATCCATACTTTTCCTCCTCTATAGGAAAATAAATTACTCTTGGTTATTTAAATCTTTGTTAGAATAATAAGTGCAGGGGAAGGGATACCAACCTCAAGTTCAAATCTTACCAGACCTGTGGGGGTACGGCCTCTACTACAGGAGAGAATTTGGTCGATATATTGGTGTTTTACTGGGTAATTGACCTTAATTATTAGGAATAAAAGAACGAAAAAGAATTTAAATATCTCTTTAAAGATACTATTAAATGCTTATGCAAAAAAACTTCATCATCTGTAATACTATCTTTTGCATTAGTCTTCTTACGTTCTCCGCGATTGTCTCGTCGCTACCCATAACCGAGACCCAACCATCATCCTCACCAGCCCACCTAATATATGTGACATCGACGGCACAGTCCGCCCCCATGCCTCACAACCCAGCCATCCCCTCATCTCATCGTGGCTCCGGCCCCATCATCTGGAATACCATCCTCTCTGCAGAATTTCCTGCAGTCTCAATCGGCAATAACGGCACCCAAATCTTCGCAGAGTCCATCTCCTGCAATTATTCATATGGAGTTTGCTTCCAGCTCTACGCCACCCAAGGCGACGGCCAGGCACTCTGGCAGTACTTTGTGCCTAATACGGGATATGCGCAAGTCGATGCTGCCAAAGAGCGCGATGTTATGGTCGGGCTCGCAGCGAACAACCCACTCCAGACGGAGCAGCAGACCTTCCAACGACTCTGCAAATGGACATCTGCCAGCAGCACCCCCGACTGGTACTTCGATATCCCCCTTTCCTGCCATGTTTTCCAAGGCGGCATGAACGAGCATAACCTCGCTATCTCAGGCGACGGCACCCACGTTATCCTCGCCGCGACTAATACGACAAACAACCTAATTCAGTTCTTCCAGTTAGACGCCGACACTGGCACACTCCTCACCTCCTACACGCTCCATCTTGATGCTCAAGACCAGGCCTATGTCGCTACCCTTGACGTCTCAACAGACGGCTCCCTCGTACTCGTCACCTATCCTTTCAGTGCGTCCCTCGTGGACTTGACATCACAGATCATTAGATGGACCGGCGATTACCCCGTTGGGGCAATCTCAGGAGATAGCTCCACACTGGTCAGCTTCGCCGAGGACAACACCAATTTGTCCATCATCGTCCTTGAATGGAATGCCACCGACCAGCACTACCATGAACGCTGGCGACAACAGTTCCTCCCTTGGGGATGGGGACTCATGGGAAACATGCATTCCGTTGATATCTCAGAAGATGGATCAACCATCATCGTCGGGTGCCTAGGAAATATATCCTCTCCCGTACAAACAAAGACTGTGTTATTTGACAGCCAGAGCGGGAGTCTCTGGGAGAATACCACCCGCGGCCATGAATTCGTTTTTATCACTGATGTACGTCTCTCAAGAACGGGAGGACGAGCTATCGTCGCTTCGACCGGCGACAATCTCGGCAGCGTTGACCAACTCCTCGTCTTCGATCGAAACGATTCCCACCCACGCTTCACCATCCATGCACCGGGATCCATGGCCTCGGCGGACATCACACGAGACGGTGCCTTCGCCACGGCCGTAGCCACAAACCGCTGGTACCCCTTTGGCGATAAAAGCATTATCTACTCGTTTAACACATCCGGACGTGCGCCAGTGCGGAATCTCTCAGCGACCTTCCATGGCGGCAGAGCATTCAAGGTCCACATCGAGAACGACGAGAATGAGACCGTCACGGACATCCTGTGGACCATGTACATCACGGGCGGAATCTTCCACCAGGTCTCATACCGTGCATTCGGGTTCATCCCTTCTATCGATAGCGACGAAACCGTAACAGTCACCTCAGAGCGACTTATAGGGTTTGGGCGTATTCATGCCTATGTCACGATTGAATCTACTTGGTATCCGGTCTCTGGATGGATCATTGGCCGCTATATCTTCTTAACATCACCAAGAAACGTGATTTAATCACCAGCAGGGAATTCCAAGTTAAAGTTCGTATTTTTTGAGCCGAATCTGTATGGGTCCTGGTATGACTTCAGGAGACAATGTTGGCATCATATTTGAAATTTTTTTCAGATTGATAGGTTCAAATCTCTTTTTTTAGCCACAATTTCATTCCATGCATTTTCACCAAAGTTTTCTCCTATAAAATAGAAAAAGTATGCAGGGGAAGGATTTGAACACCCAATTCACAAGCACGATTATGAGTGACGGATTAATCGCCATTCATTATTGGTTTTCATATACTATGGAATATCGAAGGGTTCTTTTGCTGGATGCCAGTCATGCTCAATCCATGGAATCGTAATGAAAAAAGGATAACCAAGAATATATCTTCCTATCGTTACTTTTCCAAGTATATTCTTTGAGCCACTCCCGGTCCAGGTATCCCAATAATTACCTACCCATGTATCTTTCTGAGTGAGATAAAATATCACACCCAACCCTGGAAAATAGATATAAATATCTAGTTCAAACCAACATCCGAGCCAACTGTAATTTTTGAAATTATTTTTTGTAATAGTATTTGTACCATACAAACTACGAACCCCTACAGGACAGTTTTCAATATCATTTCCATAGATAATATTATGAGTACCAGCAGGATATAATACGATTCCTATTTTACATCGTCGAATTGTATTTCCTGATATGTTTTGCCGGGTGTCATCGAAATAAATACCTGCCATGGAACAATCGGTTATAACATTCCCTGAGATGTTCAAAATCGGCCAAAATCTGTGTGTTACGCTTACTGATAAGATGCCATAAGTACAATTGTGTATTTCATTATGAATGATGCTAATATTTTCACCAACATCACCAATACCAATCCCTGGCCGAGGTGTATTACGAATAACGCAATCTGAGATGGTAATGTTGTCTCGTTTAAATTCCTCATTGAAGGGTACCGTATCTACCCCTATCATAATACAAGAATAAGCAGTAAAATTCGACGCATAGGGGTTTTCCATGGTAAAATTCGAGACACGTACATGGTTTGCTTCGACATGAATGACAAGTGCAGTTCCATCGCCTTTGATACAAGGCATTCCGGTATCATCGCCTTCACCGAGCTCATGAGAAATACCGAGAAGCGAAATGTTCTCTGTTACGATATGAATCCCTTGTTCAAGATATGTCCCACTATACACCTCGATAGTATCTCCAGGACTCGAAGAATTCACTGCTTCCTTTATGGATGTAAAGTCTGCATCCCCAGGTTCATCATCAACTGTAATGATATTTTTATCATAGGTCTGTTCTGATGTTATAGATGGAATGGTACATGTTCCAACGAACAAGAGAATGATTCCAACCGCCAACCATTTCCTTTTCATTGATACTCTCCAATTTTATAGCTAATACCAACAATTTAAAAACAATCCAATCAGAAAAATAATCATTGCTACAAGTCCAGCCGGGATGCTAAATAAGTCAATGATACGTCGTAGGATTGGATTTTGTTCAAATAAGATTACTAGTTTTGCAAATGTTTCTAAAATAATTATAAATGGAATAAATATTACTAAAAGGATAGTACAAATAGTTGTTGATAAATCCAAACGAATTATTTTTTCGTTTTCACAATCACACTCGGAGTTTGATAATTGTGTCAACTCCCTATTGAGTGTTGCATCCTTTTCAATAACAGCAGATATTTCCTGTTGTGTCTCAGGATTAATTAATTGATACTGCTGAACCATCGAATGTATTTTTGATTTACTGATAATCTTCGAGAGTATCAAACCAATAACATACATCTGCTTGAGGAGGTTCTTGGTTAAAACAGGAATATTTGATATTGGGAATTCCCCTCTGCTTAACTGGGATTTGAGAATGATTCGTTGTATCTCTTTGTTGTTCGCTAAATCAAGAATTGTTTGAAATAATAACTCTTTCTGATTAACTTCATTGTTTATTACTGTTTGATTAGATGATTGTACAGTTTGATATCCAACAACATTAGTTAAAGATGCAAGAATAAGAAGAACCACTGCACAGATACTGACTCCAATCAAAGGTTTCTTATCCACTTGCTTTCCCCCTTCATACAATTTTATAACAATGTTCTCCTATAAGAACGTTATTAATGAAGGATATTCCCTTGACTCATAATACTCCGGCAATCTAAACAGAGTTTCAATTCGCTTTTTACGACTGTTAGCTGGCATGAATGGTCTGAAAGGAATATACAAAAACCATATTTTATACCAGTTATAAAGAGAGAATTACCACTAAGTTTTTATGATAAAAAGAGTTCTGAAATACAAATATTTTTTCTTGGTTTGTTTTCTCCTTTCATATTTCAGTTATCACCATAAAAACAATGAGGCAAGCGCTTCTTATACCTTTTGCTCGAGGAAAAACAGGATTGCTAAACAAAAAATGGAGGTGTCCATTGTGGGCGTTCGGAACCTATATTAACCAAGGTGGCAGAACCAATGAAAAATTTGTTTATTTTAATTCCAATAAATCCTTCCGCTCCTGCATATTCATCAACGAACCAAAAGTAAGGGGTGTGAATTAATGCTTCGTGTGTAAAAATATGTCCAAAAAATGTACCATTCCAAGTTATATATCCATTTTGTCCATAAGAAATAATCCAACCTGAAGAAGGCCATTCTTCCGCTCCATGGTCATATATACCATATAAACCAAAGGTTATGAATCCTCCTAAATCAACTGGTGAACACCGTTGAAAGAGAATTAAAAATAACATGAAATTACCAAGAAATAAACCATCTAAAGGAAGTGAATTCAATTTAATTTTATCAAGAATTCGATATAATAGACCATAAAATCCAGTTTGTGTTGCTTTTCCAGCAATCAAACAATAACGATTTTCAGTATCATTCAAAGTTAGATGGTTAATGATATCGAAATATTTTGAGCACATCTGAAGATTTTGATATCTCCCTACTACTAATCGCTGTGTCTTTTCAACACTCATCCCCTTCGGCAACAACCCATACTTGTTCAACTCCACCACAGCATCCTCGAAGTAAGGAACCGCTTCCTCCCTTGTTGTCGTCTGATTCAATCGTGCCCTGAAATCAACAAGATACTGCTCCAGGTTCTGATATTGTTGTCTGGTGAGTTTCACCGTTGTATTTCCAAATCTATTGATGCCACAAGCTTGTGTAGTCACTTCTACAAGGTCGTTGTCACTCGATGCTTTAACAACATTGAAGTTGATGCTGGGTGCAACAGCGACACCAAGAAATAAGATGATAACAGAAACAACCAATCCTTTCTTCATCCAATTATCTTTCATTCACTATCATACTCCAATATCATAGGGTTCTTGTGCAGGATGCCAATCAAATGTTACCCATAACAAAAAATCTACATGCGGAAAAACAGGAAGTAAAAGATGCCATCTTCCGAAAATCGGTTTGGGACTGCTTCGACTCTGATCCCAAAAATTTTTGTTAAATCGTGGTATTCTATCACGAGTCTCTTTGATAGGAGAAAAGAACCAAAACCATCGATATGAAGCAGTTTTATTATTGTCCAGGAAGGTGTTATTTCGTACGTATGCGTATGCACCATAGTCAATCGAAAGACCGACATTATTATTTTTAATCTCATTGTATTCAATTAGTACATAGAATGAAGAGGCAACCTCGATTGCTAATCTATTTGAACGAAGATTATTTTGGCTAATGGTAATCTCTTCCGTACTCGTGAAAAAGTTGTCCTCGATATAAATACCATAGCCGTTAGAGTTTTCAATTTGATTCCCTGTTATTATACAGTGTGTGACCCCGGATAGATATATGTTGCTGTTAGCATTTCGTCGTAATCGGTTGTTGTTAATGGTAATATTTTTTATTAAAATTGGATTAGTTGTCGGTACCTTTGTCGCTATCCCAACAGTAGTATCGGTAATAGTATTTTGTAATAGCTGGATAGTATCTCCGGAGACGACAATCCCGTTTCTCACAAAGGAGATATTGTTAAGGATGATATCGGTTTTCTCGCACTCCTCGGCAACAATCCCTTGAACTGTGTTATTCATCACCTGTCTTTCATTTCGTATACTATTTTGATACACACTACAAAGGGAAGAGTTGAACAGATAAATACTATCAACTGGACCGTCTGCAATAATAGTATCAAATGAGTTCTCATGGATAATGATTTTACTTGAATTGAGGATTTCAACAGCATTTCCACGGAGAGTATGGAAATTATTTTTCTCGAGGATACAATCTGATGTGTAATTTATGGTTATACAGGTATGATTCAGGGAATTATTTACAATTGAAAATCCAGAAATGTAAGTACCTGATTTTAGAATCGTAATTATATCATATGATCCTTGTTGACCATCGATAATCGTTGTATTTCGATCTTCTCCAATTAATTTAATGTTAATCGATTTATTAACAATGAGACATTCATAATACGGGGAAGAAGCAGCGTAAACAAAAATAATATCTCCACTATGTGATGCATCGATTGCATCCTGAATCCTTGTATAATTCCCTGGTCCGCTCCCACCAACATACAACCAGTTCCCTCTTGATGTTGGTAATGATGTTTTAGTATCCTGTGCTATCGTTGGAATGATACAGGTTCCGATGAATAAGAGAATAATAGAAACAGTCAAACCTTTCCCAATCAGAGGATACCTATTCATTACTTTTCACCTCCCTTATCTACAATTTTATAACACTGCTCCCCTTTAAAAACATATCCTTAGAAACGAATGTTTTACACTAAAAACTTCCCTATTTTTGTATTTCTTCTTTTTCCGTTTAAGATCATCTATTTCTTGGGGAGACCATTTTTTGTTTCTTCCGTTCCACAGATTTTACCAATTACGTGCATTATCTTCCTCTTGCTGATTACGATTCTTATTTGGGAAACGAAAACCGCTAACCGTTCCACCAGTCTCCAACCAGGCAAAATAGAAAGGAAACCCGGTATTTCCCAAAGTCGTCACCTAAAAACCACCGCAACGACCATCAAAACCATCACCGTAGTAAACAGCTAAAACCAGGAGAAAAACAGTTCCCAAATTCGTCGCTTTTCCTTTTCCCAAACTCGTCACCTAGCATTTCCCGAATTCGTCGCTTGGATTAACCATTATTAATATGACTTATCATGATGATCCAACGAAATGATCCTGACGACCTCGCCTTCGAGCTTAAAAATAAGGACAAAGGAACCAAAATGAATTCTTCGATACCCAGCAAGAACGTTTCTCAGAGGTTTATAATGGTCAGGGTTTTGAACAAGATCAATGAGTTTTTTCTGGATATGATTAAACAGCACTGTATCTTTTTTCTTCAGCTTTTTCATGGATTTTTCAAAGCTTGCACTAAATTCGATGCTGTATTCCATGCTACAAACTCTTCAGATACTTCACGGCATCTTTTTGACTGAACTTTTTGACATTTTTTCCGCGTTTCATATCGTGCTCTATTTTTTGATATCGCTCTATTTTCTCAAAAAGCACTCTGTTTCGAACAAGCTCTAGGATGAACTCTTGCACGTTTCTATACCCGAATTCCTTCGAATAATCCTTTGTTGCATTCAATAAATTCTCAGGTAGGGTAAGACTTATTTGTTTCAAAACCATACAATCACCAAATACGTATAAATACTAATATGTACATTAAAGTAGATAAATATTTCTATAGAATCGAGAAATTATAGAGAACGCGAATGAAAATAACACCATTATAAAATAAGAATAATTTAACACATAGTAACGCTGCTTGTAGTACAGATTCCATCAGGATTATCTGTTTCTTCAGCGCCACAGATTTTACAGACCATTGCCCGGCAAACCTGGAATTTCCCATCCATGTCGCCTGCGTCATTTCCCAGATTCGTCACCTAACAGTTCCTCAAGAAAGAACCAAAACCTTAAATAAGTAAACACACATATTATACTTAACGAGGAATAACGTATGACAAACATGACCCTAGCAATACCGGAAGATCTCTACAAAATAATGAAAAAACATTCGGAGATCAAATGGAGCGAAGTCGCACGACAAGCCATATGGACCCAAGCAAGAAAACTCGAACTCATGGACAACCTTCTTGCGAAAAGTGAATTCACCGAAAAAGACGCTCTCACCTTGGGAAGAAAAATAAAACAAGGAATTGCCAAACAACATGGCCTGGTGAAATGAAACTCGTCATCGATACCAATAACATCATGGCAGCTATGATCAAAGACAGTCTCTCACGACGAATCATTAGTACTCCGATGTTCCAGATCATCACCCCAGACCATACCCTCCAAGAACTCTCCAAATACGAAAAGACAATTCGGAAAAAAGCAAAACTCACTCATCAAGAATTCAATCTTTTACTCTCCCTTATCTTTGAACACATCATGATTGTTCCCAAAGAAGAATATGAAGAATTTCTCAATACAGCAAAAACACTCATCGAGGATATCAATGATGCCCCGTTCATCGCCCTCTGTCTCGCAATAAAAGCCGATGGTATCTGGAGTGATGATACACACTTTTACACACAGAAACAATTCACCGTATTCCGAACAAAAGATCTTTTACCTGTATACATAAAACATTAATTTTTTACCTGTGAATTTTACTCACATTCAACCGTTTCTTCTTCTCCAACTCCCCATGCTCTTTCATTTCCTTTATCAATTGTTGATCCCATCTGAATTCTCTTCTTCTTCCGTACCACCGATTTTCCAAATTACGTCCATTATCTTCCGCTCCCCAATTGTACATTCCCCCTTTGATCCTAAGATGTATCCTTATTTCTTGATACGTTTTGAAGAACTGTTTTTCAACTCTTCCCCTGAAACTTTAATACTATAACTTTCATCATCCTTTTTTTTAATGACTTTATCCCAGGTTTCAAAATCTGCGTTTATCCAATCCTTAATAGTTTTCAAAGTTGGTATTTCTTTTATTAATTCATCTTTATGCCTATTTCTCACCAGGTCTTGTAAATCTTTTGTCGTCCCGCTTATTCTATTACTACGCTGATGATCACTACAAAGAGCTTTTTTATATCTATTCATTGAATAGTGAAACTCTTCCATTGAAATGGTCTTTTTACATTCATTGCAATAATATCCCATTTGCTCCCACCGGAAATCCACAATTTCATAACAGATATTTTTTTATAAGCATATCTTCAATAATAGAAGCATCAATCATTACTACGTATTAAAAACTTACAATCATCATAGATTCCATCACGGTTATCTGTTTCCTCGGCATCAAACATGGACCAAATCATACAATCCCTTCCTTCTTCCCTCCCTCCCGTCCTTTGTGTACATAAGAAACACCACCCACTCATCCAACATATCACAGCTTTTTTATCGACTGTATTGGAAAAAGGATACGAATCTTTTTTTTATTGTCTCACTCTCAAAGGTGACACTGAAATACCATCGATCTCGTAAGCCTTTGTTACATCTGTTACCAAAATATTCCTTTCACAAACATTTATATGGGTCCTTAAAATACTATTAGATATAATACCTGGGGAAAATTCTCATGGGAACGGAAAGTCAATTGAAGAAAGGATTGAGTATCGGAATAATATTATTCCTTGCTGGAGCAAGTATTGCATCAGCGTTGAACACAAATCATTCCCTGAATCCAAAAACAGATCGCGGCAGTTGGTTGTACGTTGGTGGGAGCGGCCCAGGGAATTACACTACCATTCAAAGCGCCCTTGACGCAGCCAACCCTGGTGACACGGTGTTTGTGTATCCCGGGACCTATTATGAAAACATCAGGATCCAAAAAACCATCGATGTCATCGGACAAAACAGGAATACAACGATCATCGACGGCAACGAAACAGGAACTGTCGTGAATGTCACCGCGGACCTTGTGAATCTCAGCGGGTTTACGATACGAAACAGCGGGCAGCACGGTAACCCCGGAGGAATTGCGGTCGAAGCCAGTTATTGTACCATCGTCGATAACGTGATTACTAACAACAGTTTTGGGATCATATTCGGTTCACTATCTAGAGACGAACCCCAGAACGTGTTCGCCTTCAATCCAAGGTACCAGAACGGGTCCTCGGATTCCGAGAACAATACGGTCTTGCATAACATCATCTCGAACAATGGAGCTGGAGTGTTCCTTTACACAGATACTCCCCATAACTCCATTGATGGCAACACGTTTTTACAAAATCGCTTCGGCGTGGCAATATATCCCGGTTCACACCATACCATCCTCTCGAACAATACCTTCCTCAACGACGGCCTGTTCATTTTAAACCAATCGTATGCCAATACAGTTGTCAACAACACAGTTAATGGCAAACCACTTCTCTATCTAGAAGGGCAATCTAACAACGTAATAACAGAAGCTATGGGACAAATAATCCTTGTTCAATGTCATAACATTACTGTCAATAAACAAGAAATCACCAATACGAGTTTCGGTATTGAATTAATCGATACGACAAACTGTCATATTTCTCAGAACATCATCGAGTCGAATAATTTTATTGGTATCTTTCTCTATCAAAGCAGTGATAATATTCTTATGAATAACACCATCAGGGCTAACTCTGTCCAGGGCATATTTATCTGGGGTAAAAACAACATGATAGCTGACAATACGATTACTCTCAACACCGAAGACGGTTTACACCTTTATCACAGCATTAACAACACCATAGTAGGTAACAACATCTCGAACAACAATCATGATGGTATTTCTATCGAAGTTTCTGAATCATATAATCTCATCTCCGGCAATAAAATTCACCAAAACAAGAACTGCGGTATGTATTTTTCGTCCAATAGAAACAACATTCTTTTAAATAACAATATCACTTCCAATAATAATGAAGGGATTTCTGCTGACTACTGTGAAAATATTTTAATCCTAAACAATACCATATCACATCATAATTTTGGTATCCAGCTTTCAGAAAGTAATAACAATTACCTCTTAGAGAATACCATAACAGCAAGTAATACAAATGGAATTCATTTAAGTATGAGCAGTAATCATAATATAATCTCGGGAAATAATTCCGTCTCAAATAACACCTGTGGCATCAACATTGACTCTAGTGATTCCAACACTCTCTCGAATAACAACATCATAAATAACAAAGCCATTGGTATAGAACTTTATGGATCTTGCAACAGCATCATTACTGAAAATAATATCTCCTGGAACAGAACTACTCCGAACAATAGGAATGGTATTGATCTTTTTTATTCAAACAATAATACAATTAACGACAATACCATTATTAATGCTACACTTGGCATAGAGATAACCGATAACTCTAGCTATAACTCTATTCGTCGAAACACCATCTCCCAAAGCGTCTTCGAAGCCATACGATGTTCCACTTCCAGCTCAAATACCGATATTTCCGGAAACATCTTAAAGGAAAACGGAATCGGCATCAGCCTAGAGGATACGAACAATAACCTTATCGTTGATAATATCGTTTCAAAGAACACAATAGGCATCAATATTTCCGGGGATACAAACACCATCAAACATAATCTGATTTCAGATAACTTCGAGGGAATAACAATTTACTACCTCGGTCGCAATACCCTCATCTCTTCAAATGATCTCCTGAATAATACACGAAACGCGAGATTTAAGGAGTTATTTAGAGATCGTCATAATGTGTGGACGAAAAATTATTGGGATCGGCCACGAGTGCTCCCGCAACCGATTTTTGGGAGAATGAGTTGGAGAAGTTTTTCGGTATCGATCCCTTGGGTGACCTTTGACTGGCATCCAGCAACACAACCCAACCACACCTCCTGTTTCGCATAAAACAACCCACACGATCCCATGGATGCATTTATGGGAGAAATTGTTCGAACGGTTTCGTCATCTCTATCTAATTTCCGACACTTATTGGGATACTAAAAAAATACTATCTTTGTATTTTAAAAAAACCCCACCCCCTCGTCCCATGCATCACAGCTTTTTTATAGACTACCGTGTTAAAAGCCCAGTTGAGTCCCATGGAGCTGTGGTTCGTCTTTAGTGTACTCGGGTACATGATCGGTGCGGTCGCAGGCATTCTGGATAAGTACATGATGAACCAGCGGTACCACCCCGTGACCACCGTTCTGCTGCGCACCCTGTTCAACGCCGTCTTCCTCGGCACCGCAGGACTGCTGTTCCTCAACCTCCGCATCTCTGCATCGCTGCTGCTACTTGCAGCACTCCCTGCCTTCCTCCTCGCAGTTAGCTTCGTCGTGTACCTGCGTGTGCTGCAAAGAAAGAACGCAAGTGAAATCCAGCCGTTCTCCCAATCACTCGACGTTTTGTTCATCTTCCTTGCGTCACTGATCTTTCTCCATGAACCAGCAACACTTCCCAACTACGCAGGAATCCTCGTGATGGTAGGCGGCATCTACCTCGTCCTTGCCGAACACATCACCACACGACCACGCCTGGACCGCAATCTCCTGATCATCGCAGCACTCGTCCCCATCGACATCGCGTACGCACTCCTCGTCAAAACCTTCCTTGGCACCGCAGAGCCGATCGCCCTGGCAGTCTCCATCTACCTGATGGCATTCCTCATGCTCACGGTCGTATCCCTGTTCCTGCGACGACAACGACAACCGACAAAAGCCTCCCTCAAACCACAGATACGCATTGTTCTTGTCGCATCACTGTGTGCAGCCACTGCCGCAGCATTCCTGTACACCGCGCTCTCACAGGCAAACGCCTCTAAGGTCTACCCGATGGCAGGCGTAAGCTCTGTTACGGTCTTTTTGCTTGCGACCATGTTCCTCAAAGAAAAGTTCCACTGGCACCGGTTCATCGGAACCCTGATCGTAGTCCTCGGGATCTACCTCATCTCACTGTAAAAAAAAAGTGCACGTTGATTCAAGAAAGACTCCGTCATCCTTCTTCCTCCTTTTCTTCCTCACTTCCTTCATACATTAAAAAAAATCTCACTTAGGGATGAAACCTCCCTCATTCTCTGTACATACGTAGAGTTTCATGTAAAATTGTCCTACACTGTTCCCGTATTTGGGAGGCTTACTTTTTACGGAAAGGTGAAATACTGTTTCGTAAGAGGATTGATTGCTTTTTTTTCTCCAACTATCTTGGCATCATACCCTGGAAAACCATAATCTCCTAACGTTGGGTCAAGGAGGACAGAATCTTTTCCCACTATTTCATAGGCGGTAAGCTTGTTTTCATTATAGGTATCGTAAAACGATGGTTGAAAAGAAAATAAAAAGTCAACATTCACCGTCGCCGTCTGCGTATTATTATTCAAAAGAACGATGCCACCAAACGTGAGCATCTGGGGGATCGTCCCGGTCTTACTAGTGAGGTTGGACTCTTCATACATGACGTTCGCGGTGCCATTATCCCTCAGGGTAAAAAACTCTGTCTGTGTCGGAACAACGAACAGATGCAACGGCTGATCGGATTGGATGCTGTACACAATGGTCATGTAGTCAATGAGCCCATCAAATGTCTTATTCGCATCCCCGCCAGCGTACAACACGCCCGCCGGAGCAAGCGTAAGGGTTTGTACAAGAGGCTGATACATTGGCTCCCCAAAGGCTTCCTCGACCTGACGGATCAATGAGTGTTCAGCGCACTCCCAGAGGGAATCGGTGTTGACATCAGAGGCCATTGCATACACATGAGAATCGGTGAAGACAAGATAGGATGGAATCCCAATATTGGAGAGCAATGAGCACAGTAAAATGGAGAGATCTTCGCAGGTCCCCTCTTTTTTCTGTATGGTCTCTTGCGGTGTTTGCAGTGTTCCACTATCCAGAGGAGCAGAGATACAGGTGTAGTTCTTGAGAACATCTCGATACAGAGCATTGACCTGACATTCCCTTGCGGAAGAATCAATGCCATTGAGTATGGTGTTTGCATAGGTCTGTAATGCGCTGTCATCGAGTACCAATTTCTCGATATACGGTTCTGCATGATCAAGAAAAGCATCGGGCGGAGGTTGCTCCCAGCGTGTCTCATCATAGGGGAAATAGTCTGCATTGTCACCCACCCCATCGCCATCTGAATCTTGCCATTCGGTTGGATCAAGAGGAAATGCATCCGTGTTGTCACCAATCCCATCACCATCAGTGTCTCTTGTTTCATTGGCATCCTGGGGGAATGCATCGGTGTTGTCACCAATTCCATCGCCATCGGAGTCTTTCCATTCGGTGCTGTTAGAGGGGAACGCATCAACGGTGTCATTGTACCCGTCACCATCGGTGTCTGTCACCAGGTTATTTTCTGGTTTTTTTTCTGTACATCCGCCCATCAAACCTATCGTAATAATCAAGAATCCAATGAGTACAACAACGATTTTTCGCACATCACCATCTCCACTCATCGCTATATTTACATGATTTGTTTCTTTAAAAACATATCCTTAGACACTCATGTTTTGTACCAATCTTTCTCATAAATAAATACTTCACCGCTCCTCCCCCAGCAACACGATCAACCAATAGTATAAATATATCCCACGCTATAATTTTATGAGGTTGATACTCCTATGAAAATCTATATTACGCTTCTTATGATAAGCCTCCTTATCCCAACATCGGTACCTCTACAGACAACCGCACAAAATGCGAATACACCACATTCAACTTCGATACCAATATCATACGTAAATACATTTCAAAACACAAACACACAAAAAAGCTGGAATTACACTATCATCCGCGACAACTATGGCGTTCCACACGTTTTTGCGAACACTCGAGAAGAGCTTGCCTATGGAGTCGGATATGCTATTGCTGAAGACAGGCTCTGGCAGGCTGATCTCTTCCGCCGAGAAGCAACTGGTCGACTCAGTGAACTTGGCATCGGAAATATCAGCATAGACCTCTGGACACGAATACACGGATACACCAAAGAGGAAAACACCCAACTCTTTACCACCATCCAATCACCCTACAGAGAAATGATCATCGCGTATACTGAAGGGATGAACCAATATATCACCGAAGCAATCGCTAACCCACAGGAGAAAATGCCCTATGAATATATTCTTTTAGGTATCACCCCAGAACCATGGACTGTTGAGGATTCCGTCGCGATCGGTCAACTTATGGTCAGACGATGGGGTGAAGGCGGTGGCATGGAACTCACATTCACTCTCGTCCTTCAACAACTCATCCAACGAAACGGAATTCTCAATGGATGGAAAATATTCAACGACGCTTGCCCTCAAGAAGACCCTGGGGCAACCACAACGATCCAATCCAATGACACCAACCCACCCTCAACAACACCACTCCTCCCCCCGATTCTCCCACAAATCCTCCTTGAATCAGCACAACATATCCTGACCAGGGACACACAAGAACAACAGTTCTGCGAAGCCCAAGGTCTCCTCTATCACTTCGGCAGCAACGGCTGGGTGGTCGCACCCGAGAAATCAGAAACCGGAAACGCCCTGTTACTCGGTGGACCACAAATGGGTCATTCTATCCCTCAAATCGTCGTCGAAGTCGGCATGCATGGCGCGGGAATAAACGCTAGCGGCATGACTTTCCCCGGGGTCGGCCCCGCTATCGCAATCGGCGCAAACACGTATGGCGCCTGGACAACAACCTCAGGGCTCTCCGATGGGGTTGACACCTACATTGAGATCCTCCATCCGCTCAATAAAACCCGATACCGTTTCAACGGCTCCTGGTATCAGATGGAAAACCGTACTGAAATTATTTATGATCAAAACGGAACACCCCATGTTTTTACGTGCTATCGTACCATACACGGTCCAGTCCTTGACATCCGCTGGAGACCCTTCATTGGCGGAATAGCGGTATCCTCCCGCATGGCATTTTGGAAACAAGAACACCATACCATCGAAGGCGTCATGAGTTTTCAGGAATGTACAAACATCACCGAATTTGAACATGGTGTGAGTAAAATAGTCTCATCCCATAACTGGTTCTGGGCAGACAGAAACGGCGATATCGGCTATTATCATTCCGGGTATTACCC
>Ga0315274_10003599_pt1 | contig 23019 bp, 19 predicted proteins | sample YL17G02_20_MG_FD_203700 | JGI IMG/M metagenome (GOLD analysis project Ga0315274, IMG submission 203700) | Sediment microbial communities from Yellowstone Lake, YNP, Wyoming, USA - YL17G02_20 | ecosystem: Environmental > Aquatic > Freshwater > Lake > Sediment | place: USA: Wyoming | collected...
TATCTCATGGTCATTCATCAGCTTAACGGCTTCTTCCAGTGTTGAGTTCTTCGTTGTTGTTACTACTTTCGTTACCATGATGTCGCGCATTCGAACTGACATTTTCAATTTCCCTGAAGGTTGTATAGGGGAAAGAAGGATAAGCTTTGTGAAGTCACAATAAACATCCAAAATCCAAGCCTCCGTGGTAGCGCGCGCGGAGTGTCTCTAAATGCTTTCCGTCATCGAGGAGCACTGACTTGTGAAAGCCGGTTCCAGAAGACTTCAGTCCAGATGGAAGTGGGAATGCTATGGGTTGGGATTTCTGTCAGGAGAGAATCGAGAAAAGATGTGTCAAGCTGAAGGTGCGACTTGCGTGGGCTGTGGAAGGGTTTTGTCTGGATGTGTGTTATAGTAGGCAAAGAGAATTGCTGCGATGCTGACGAAAAGGACTTCGGAGAAAATGGCTAGCACGATTGAGATGATTATTTCGTAGATAGTAATGAGGGGCCCAAAATAGGCGAAATTGACGGTGAGGTACAGTTCGGGAATGAAGTCGATGGCAACGTTGATTATTCCTCCGAGCAGGCAGCCGAGGAAAGTGGAAACCAGAATTGGCCACACGTGCGTCCATGATTGGATTTTGGTGCTTATGAAGTACATGACGGCGAAGGGCAGGAATACTGCAATGACTAGTCTTGCGAGTGGGAAGAGATATGTTAGAAATTGGGTGGGGTAAACCCCGCCGTAAACGATCCAAATCCGGTAGTCAACGAGTAGCAGTGCGAGTGTCAGAAGGGTTGCTGTGATGAAGTATTTCAGGTCGAATTTCACATGAACCACTGGTGTAAGTCTCTGGGTAACCAAGTAATAAAACTAGTTATCTTTTCAGAAAATGAGCTTTCACATAGGACATGACAGTGGGGAGATCAGGTTGGTTGTTCAGGTTTGTTTGGGTTTTTCGGATGTGGTTTTTCTTTTGTTGATGGCTTCGAGTTTTTGTGTGGTTCGTTTTGCTCTTTCTTCCGTTTCGGTCATCATTGTTGCCCATTCCTTCTTTTTGACTAGGTTGTTGAGTCTTTCGATTTCTACGGGTATTTTTTCGAGTGCTGCTGCGAAGGTTTTTTCGGCTGTTCCGTCGTCGGATACGAGTTGTAGGGCTTCTTCGGGGCAGGAGTCGATGCATTTTGGTTCTCCGCCGCACAGGTCGCAGGCGATGGCTATGCGTTTTTCAGGGTCAAGAGCGATTCCGCCGTACGGGCAGGCTTGGATGCACCAGTCGCAGGCTGAACATTTTTTTTCGTCAACGTTTATGATGCCGTTTTCAGATTGCATGAGCGCGTCTTCTGGGCAGGCTTTGATGCAGGGGGCGTCTTCGCAGAATTTGCAGGTTACTGCGGCGTTGAGTAATGGTGTTATGCGGATGACTCGTATTCTTGAGCCCAATGGGGTCCAGTGTTCACATTTTTCTGAGGCGCAGACGTATTCGCAGATGCCGCAGCCGGTGCATTTGAATGGGTCGACAGAAACAAACTTGCGGGAAGTGGATTTGGCTTGTTGCAGTTGTTTGGTCATTGGGTATGCACTGATTGAATTCTTGTGTTGAAAGTAGTATTAAAACAATATTCGGGACCATAAGAGATTTCGAATACTGCTCTAGCGAGAAGAGATTAACGGGCCCAAGGGATTTGAAGCAAAGATTCAAAGATAACTTGCGCAGGTTCTGCAATCTTGGAAAAATGAAATCAAAAACGTGAATGTAATTAGATATCGTGCCAACTTTTCCCCTGACGGCATCCATTATCGAAATCGCGCGGGTTCTGATCTACCATTATACTGTGTTGGTCAACGAAAAAGATGGAATAGTCGGAATAGGTCTTGAATATTCAGTATAGTTATATATTTCCTAATATATTATTATATTAGGGAAAAAGGAGTTATATTCAGTGGAAATAAGAATCGTAATTACGAAACAGAATAAAGAAAGGGTTCTCAAGCTGATTGAAGAGCTTGTTGAGTGTGAATCAGATGTCATCACTTCAGATCCTTTAAGAACCGAAGTTATCTCAACCGCTCAATCTCCACTGCGAATGGACCTAATGACGGAGGCGCATAACACTCAGAAAATGAGTCTAGCTGAATCGAAAATCAAGGAGAGAAAATTCGGGAGTTGGGGTATGTTCAATTCCTACGTACCGGGAAAAGCTGCACTGAGAGTGCTAGTCAGTATGATGAAAGAGAATGGTGGCGAGGCTGTGAAATTCTGGAGACTAATAGATGAATGTGCATCTGAATTCTGGAGACTCCGGCTAAGATATCGCGGTTTCCCAAAAAGAACAAGTGATAGCGCAAAGAGCAGACTTGCGATGCAACTGATCTGCCCTTACAGTGAAATGGGGCTGATACGAATCTTTGGTGAAGAGAAAGACCCAACTGTAGCATTGACCAAAGATGGGGAGGAGTTTGCGAGTCTGCACAATCCTTTGATAGACGATAGAAAAGGTAGACCCCTTTCTCCAGAAGAGCAAAAGTGGCTACTTTCTCACTTGAAAAAAATCGACGAACTCGGTTACAAAGAATTTACAGCATTGAAAGGAGTAACGGACTTTCTTAAGCAAGGAAACACAAGTTTTGAAGATATAGTCAATCACTTCCAAACCGACAAAGAGTTTGAACCTTGGGTATTGCAGGGAAGCAGACACAGAGACTCTCCCAAGGCTTTCGCACAGCAACTCCACAACGTATCGAGAACCTTCGCCTCAGGAAAGATTGCTCTTCTGAGGGAACTTGGCATTGTTAGCGACTCTCGTGCCAAATATAAGGTGATCGGCACCATGGAGGCTTAGGGAGCGCGCCTCTGGAGGATTCGAAATGTCTGAACCGGAGATCATAACTTCACCTGAAACCAACTGGTCCAACTTCCTTGAGCAAATAAAGCGTGATTATAATACGTCGGCGGCAATGGGCGTAGCACATGGGCTGCAAAAGGACGCGATACAGAACGGCTGGGGTGCACGCGTATCAGATCATAATTGGTCTTTCGAATTTGTGTTGAAAAGAATGCCCGATGGCACGTTATTGCTGACCATGACTGACCGCGGTACCTGCGGATTGATAGGAAGTGTGTGCTATTTCGATGAGCACAAGACAAGTCCGGATGAAGAGATCTCAAAAATCCCCGATAATGAGAGACTCGCCCGTTTCGAAAGTATGTTTTATTCTGGAGGAGCAGGCCCAGGGTTGTTCGGACGGGGAAAGTTGCTTTTCAACGTTGCATCACGTCAGAGACTGATTCTCTATGACAGCCGCACAACTAGCGACGAATATAGGCTAAATAGGCGCCAGATCAAAGCTTCAAAGTACCAACAATATAAATACGCATTCCTAGGCGACGCCGCTCGAACAAAGATAAGCGAATGGACCAATGGAACGCTTCAACCCTTGACACATCCAGGGACAAGAATCACAATCATCGATCCTATTCAAGAAGCCGTAGATGCAATACGCGATGGCACTTTTCTAAAGGGAATAGAGGAAACTTGGTGGGAAATCATCCAGAAATTTGATGCCAAGATTACCGTAACTGATGAGGAGTGCAGGACATATGTTGCACAAGTTCCGAAGGAGTTTTCCTCCCTGCCAAAGGAAAGCAAAAATAAATGGCGGGTCTACTACAAGCAGAATGTAGAGGTCAAAATCGGTGAGGACGTTTACAAAATAAAGCATTTACATCTACTTTTGGCTCCAGCTGGTCAAGTCCTTCGTTCTGAATTGCAGGGGGTAAGCGTACACCGGCGAGGAATGAAGATTGGCTTGCTACCGTTGGAAGTGCCTGATGAAATCAAAGACAGGTTCTTTGGCTACGTACAGCTGAACCAAGACTTTGAGGATCTTATTGCTGAAGCGGAGATCACCACTCACTACGGCTTCGCATCCATGCGAAAGCCTCCAATTAAAGACCTCAGAAACACTGTTCGGGCAGACTTTGACATATTCATGCAACAACTGGGATTTGGGCCCAATCTTCGAGAGGCAAATGAAAAGGCAAAGAGAATACTCGACAAGGCAAAAACAGATCTTGACAATATCCTTCGCGATATGGGCGTTCCTGGTTTCGGCGCTGGTCGACCATCCAGATCTGATTTCTCGATATCCGCGCAAGATCTCGCTTTCCCAGGGGATTCTAACTGTGTCAAAATGGGTTCAGTAATATCAGGGTTCAATTACAAGATCACAAACAGAACAGGCAGTTCCAAGAAGATATTTCTAGAAGTGATAACCCACGAAAGCGACATCGGTGTTATCGAGACTCTGTTGTCTCACAAGGAGATAAGAGTGAAAGATACTTACGAGACCGACAAATTGAACCTCTGGGTGAAAGAAGGACTCTATCCGCGCGGCAAGAAGGTTGGTTGCACGGCTTCGGTGACTGATGAGCAAAAAGAAAAACTGTGCGAGACTACGTTCTACATCTTCGTAGAGTTGACTCCGGAACCCATCGAAGAGCTAGCATCGATAGTTTTCCGCTCGGCTGATTGGCCACGTGAGAAATCACGACGTGTTGACTTTGACCAAAGCATCAGAAACCTGACTTACGAAATTGAAAACCTTACTCCCTTGCTTATGAAGACAAAGCTGAAAGTGGGAACAATCTGGGCAGAAGAGAGAGAACGAATTGAAGATGTCTGCGAAGTAGAGATGACTCTGACTCCCTTCGAAAAGAAGGGATTCGTCGTCCCCATAGTCACTCTCACCAAAGAGAAATACTCAGAAATCGGCAAAGCCAAAATGCTTTTGCGTTGCCATGCTGTTGCTTTGGAGGCAACAAGTCTGTGGGAAGACCGTCGAAAACTGGACGTGAATGACGTAGTTTTCTACTTGAATCAAGATCCGGGATACGGTTTCTTCGAAGACCCGGACTACAATCAGGATGGCCCTGCAAAACCGCGGTCGATTGCCAAGCCTATGGAGGGCAATAAGAGGTGGAAGATAAGCATAAACAGTACGCATCCAGCATATGAAGCCGTCAAAGAAGATGACGTTTTAGCAGAAGAGTACATTTTTGAAGAGATGGCTCGTCAGACCGTGTTCGTATTACTGCGAAGAGAAGACAGTAACGAGATCAGAAAACTTGCCAAACTTGCTGCAACCCAGAACTTAGATGAGATGGAGCCTTCGGACGTTTTAGGGCTCTTAGCATACCCGATAACTGATCAAATACTCTCAAAGTACTACAGCATGCGTAAGTGACCGAAGATGGGATTCGCCATAATTACAGAGAAAGATGCGCACGGGCATGTGACAATAAGAAGCACTTCTCCTCTGACGGCGGAGTTGGAAAAGCAGGCAAAAGCTCTCGACAAGTATTTGGAGAAAAAGATCCAGGAGATTGAGAAAGAGCTGGTAGCTGAAGGATTATTGACCGAAGTTGTTGAAGGAAATGACCTGAAGCAAGATAAAGGAAGCGTTCTTCTTTGGCATGCATTGGGAACGAAGCTTCGCGCAATTTGTCAACAGGAGGGGATAACTGGAAGACGCGAAAGACGCTGGCTTTGGGAAGCCGTGGAGAACATTTACTCGACGCAAAGAATCAGACGGTCGACCCGTGGACATACTAGGGTTCACTTTGAATATTGTTATAGACTATCAGGGTTTGAACTCGAATTTGCCAAACAGGTGAATTGGTCAGAGTGGGTCTACTTCTTTGACTCACGGACTGTTCGTGAGGAACCACGGATTGACGACTGGCTACGTACCGTGGTAGCCCAAGGTCAGAACATAAACAGGAAGATCTTCCGTCGATTTGTGCAGTATCTAAACCGGCGGGTCCGGAATCTTGATACATCGGAACTTGGTCAACAAGAGTTGTTTCTCATTTATGACGCTGTCTGGAACGCCGTTCTGAAAGAAGTCAATTGTAGTAGTTGAATCAAGAAGACAAGCTTTTCAATATACACTGACATCTTAGACTAACTGTCGTGCGCATTCAAAGGAAAGATGAATGAATGAACAAGTGCGAGCTATTTGCACAGCGACTTCTTAAGTGGTTCAGCAAAAACAAAAGGAGCTTTCCTTGGAGAGAGACAAGTGATCCTTACAAGGTTCTCATAGCTGAGGTTTTTTTGAGAAAAACTGACGCTGGGAAAGTATCAGGCATATACGAGCATTTTATTCTAAGATATCCAGGTTTTGAAGCGCTTGTCAATGCTAAGGCCGGGCAATTGGAGGATGCTCTGAGACCATTGGGTCTTTATCGGCGGCGGGCAAAGGAACTGAAAGATCTGGCGCAGATAGTGACGACTAAATATAGAGAAGTTCCACACGCGAGAAGAGAACTTCTCGGATTGCCCGGAGTAGGTGACTACATAGCAAACGCTGTTCTCTGCTTCGCTTTTGAGAAAGCTGTTCCATTGCTCGATACAAATGTTATTAGAGTAGTTGCCAGGGCTTTTTCCTTCAAGTCTGAGAAAAGGCGGGCTCGTGATGATCCTGCAATGTGGCAGATGGTGCACAGAATAATGCCTAAGAACAGGGCTCGAGACTTCAATCTCGCGGTTCTTGATTTGGCTGCAAAGGTGTGTCTTCCCAAAAAGCCGAACTGCCTCGTATGCCCAGTAAACCTGATATGTGATTACGCCCGTAACACGACTGCAGGAAGAGTGGGAGCTTGCTGAAAGAGAGTGTTAACAAGAATGCGAGACACTTAGCGAGAAGACTCTCTTTCGCCGACCTTTTTTCTGGACCTGGTGGGCTATCGCTCGGTTTCAAGATGAGCGGTTTTTTCGAACCAGTAGTTGCCGTGGAATCGAACTCAAACGCCGCTGAGACCTATAGAACCAATTTTGGTGTCGACGTCTTTGAAATGAAAGTTGGAGAAGTGGACCCTGCAGAGCTTCTGCGAAAAGCGACTGAAAAAGGATACGACGCTATAGACGCCGTTATTGGTGGACCACCTTGTCGACCTTTCACAACAGCCAATAAGGGCGGAACAAGGTGGGAAAAAATCAAGGAGAATAACAAAGGGAAGAACGGTTATACTGAACATCCAGATTGGCTGAGCTTCTGGCAGATAATTGAAGCTCTGAACCCTCAACCGCGGATAGTAGTTGCAGAGAACGTTATGGGCTTCAAGAATCATGATGATGTCTTCTCAAAATTCCTAAATAGACTGAGGAAACATTACACAACATGCTTTCGAGAACTTCATGCTCATTGTTTTGGCGTACCTCAGAACAGAAAACGAATATTCATAGTGGGAATAAAGGATTTTGATGAAAAACCTGAGCTGATCCTGCCAGTTAACCCGCAACCAGAATCTGTCAAACAAGTTGCTGTCAAAGATGCCATCAGCGACCTGCCAGAACTGTCAAACAGTTATCCTGGCACCCAGATTTCAACCTATAAAAGAGGCAGGCCAACACGCTATGAATCTTCTCTGAGAGGAGAGTGCAAGGTTCTTCATGATCATATCACGCACTCGGTTCATCCGACCATGGCTGAAAGATTCACACATATTCCTCCGGGATACAGTCTCGGCAAGGCGTGGGCTGAGGAAATAGTTCCGAAAGCATCAATGCACTCATACTATTTTGTAGGAAACATCAAAAAGGAGTTCTCGAAGAACACGCTAAAGAATATGCACTCTAATATTTATCGACGCCTTGGATGGAGAGAAGCCTCTTGCACAATCACACATGTAAGGAAAACTGTCCTCATACATCCTCTGCAAGATCGCTTGCTCTCTATAAGAGAAGCAGCCAGACTTCAGAGTTTCCCTGATTGGTTCCGCTTTTCTGGAAGTGTAAGTCAGCAATATCAGCAGATTGCAGATGCTGTTCCTCCTTTTCTTGCCCAGGCCATAGCTAAACATTTGGCAATGCAATTGATTAAAATGCCAAAACCTTCGTCCTTGCAGATAGTGTGATTTCCAAATAGGCACAAGGGCCTGCCTACTTGGTAAATCCGAATAGTCTTTGCCACACTTAGAGCCAGGTTGGTCTGCGACATGCTTCCTGGAAAAAAAGGGAACCCTAATAAATCGCATAACCGAATGACAGCACGCGCGGCGTCATGTCAAGCATTGCCAGAAGAATTGCTTTCTGTCAATTCCGTCACGTATATCCATGAATTTCTCCATCCTTTCGAGGACTTTGGGAGGTATTCCTGCGGATAGGGATAAATGACTCGACAGTCTGGCTGTTCCATTGCAAAGAAGCAACCCCCCAAAGCCATAGGCTTGGTACCCAAGGGGGCAATAGAAAGATTATACTCGCCTGATATATCCAGGTACAGCTCAAGCAAAGCGTCTCTTGTCTGAAACGGGTCGTTTGCTGGGGCAAAACGGAGGTTCTTGAATATTTCTTCATCCATCAGTAGTTCTTTGTTTTTCATTATGCTAATGTCTTTGAACTCCGGCTTGTACGAAGGAAAGCCGTTTATGGGAATCGTGACGTCCGGATTTATTTCATTGTACACTGCAACAGCTCTGTTCCCTTCAAAACCTAAGAGGATTGCCAATGCGTCTTTTTTTGTCAAGGCCCGTTTTCCTGAATATCCAGGTATGTCTCTCGTGGCCATTGCACCCCTTGTGAGACTCGTGTAGGTATCAGGTTCTGTGTACAGGAAGCCAAGTTTCTTGGTGTTTATGCTCGAAAGATGCTTCATGAGCAGAAAAAAATAGGGTTTCACCATGACAGAGAAATCTATGATTATGTTCTTGTTCAGGAACTTGTCAGAATTTTCTTTCAAGTATCTCCTAAACATGAACAAACCGTTGATCTCGTCATAAAGATCGACATACAACTTCTTGTCCGCTGAACTGATGGCAAACGCCGCATCAAATCTCGCCTCGTCACCGGTTCGGTTATATGTTGCAAGCACCTCATTGAAGTAGAACAATATCTTCTCTCTGGCTTGTAAACCATTTTCGCAAAGGAGCGAGTAGCCTCTAATGTATCGTTCTTCATAACTTATTCCTGCTATGAACATATCTACACTGTCAAAATGCGAACACAGTTTTTGAGCAGAGTCACAGAACCCACTGATTCGAACCATCTAGCCCTTCCCCACGAAATCCAGGATAGTTTTCGTTCTTCCAGGAAACGGGTGTCTACTCAATCTAATTATCGCCTTGCTTTTTTCCTCTTCCGTTCCAAACATCAACGCTTCGAGATCGGCCCTGCCAAACTCACGGATTCTGCCTCTCAACCGGTATGAAATTCCGAAATAGGGTGCTAGAATGTGGTTTAGAGCGTATACGTCAAAAAGAGGGTCGGTTGCGCTTTTTCCTTTCATGGGTTTCTTCGGTTGCAACACTGACCACTGGGCCGCCGAGTCAAGTATTTTTCTAGCTTTGTCTGATAGCGACGTACTATCGACGCAGAAATAGGTGACTTCTGGTTCCGAAAGAACTGGGTCATTCTGCCAAGAATAGAATATCGCGCCTAAGGATCTTACCAGCGATTTTACCTCGTTTCCATACTCTGGAATTCTTTCAATAACGTCCATATATCTCTCAGCCCGAATTTTCGCCCCTTCAGTTTGAGCTTGAATTGGCATTTGTCTGCCTTCAATGAGTGATTCGCGGTCTGAAAACAAGGCTATGTTGAAACTCTGGTAACACAATTCCAGAAAATTGCGAATTATCCCGGATGACAGCATGCAAAATGTAGAGAATCCTGCATATTGCTTCTGTCTCGGTTTATTCAAACTGATCAGCTGGAAAAGCAGATCCACCTTGTTCTTGTCGTACAAGTTCCTGTACTTGGAATAGTAAGGGCTTTCTTTGTTCTTGCCAACATATGCTTTAAACAATCTCTCGACTTGGTCAGGTTTGTAGTCTCTCCTGAGGAGCAACAGATTGAGCATTTCAAAAAGCGGTTTTTGTTTGTCGATTAGTAAAGACAGAGTTTTCTCTGCATCAGAGTGATATTTGGTTTTGAGTATGTCCATAATCTCTTGAATATGTTTAGCTTCGGTCCTATACTTTTCCTCTGGATATTCGTCAACTTCCCTTCTACTCATTTTCCTACCGAAGACAATCATTAAGGCCTCATCTTCATAGGAAAGTTCTCCAAGGATTTCTTCTATGTCGACAATTTGTTTCCTACCGAACTCGCGAATCTGCTCTAGTCTTCTTCTTGCTATCATCCTAAGGAGGTCCCTGAAACTGTCCTTCTTTGCTGTCAGAACATCCTCGAAGCGTATCTTCCGGTAATCTGCATCTTCCATCAGAAACTCTCCTTCGTTCAGAGTATCATACGTCTTAAATCCTCTGAGCCTTGTTCCGATACGAAAGGTCACCGGCAATTTTGTATGTTTTACCAGGGTGTTGACGATTTTTTGCTGATTCAGCCTCAGATTCTCGTACTCGTCTAGTAGAATTATGATTTTTTTGCCGCAGAGCTCTGGCAGAACCTTCAGGGCAAGTTCAGGTACACCAAAGATCAAACGACCAGAGTTGACAATATGCTGTGAGAATTTGGTCCCCTCAGAAATTGCCGAATCATTGATAAAGTCAAATACTCTGTCCAATCTTTGTTGAAGAAAGGCTGTTGCGAATTCGATGGAGCAATCCGTTACTTGGTAACTGCAGTCAGGGTCTACTAACTTCAGGACCCCTATTATTAATTCGTTTTCACGACTCGGGTCCAGATCAAAGCACCTGTTTCGTTTAAGGTTTGATAGCATCATTGTGAATTTTTGTCCAATGACCAATTCCAAATAGTGCTTGAAAATCGTTTCCCAAGCCTCCTCAGACGTGTGTCTGGAGACAAAGCTTCCAAGGCTTGGACCATCAAATCGGTGATAGACCGCAAGATATGGTGTCTTTTCAAGAAAGCGGTGACCAGTTTGATGTTTGGCGACGTACTCTTTGACCGTCACTTCGTTTGACATGAATTTCAAAAGCATAGTTTTCCCTGTTCCTCTACCTCCCTCAAGCACCACCGGTATATCTCCTGTGAGATCTACACCCAAAGCTTGTCTACTGAACAGTATGTGGGGTTTGATCCAATACCTTATTATGTCGTCGTCGTTCATCAAGCTCGCATTGAACCCCGCAAAGGGGTTTTTCAAGTCAAGTTTTTCCTCGTCCATTAAGGCACTCCATCCTCAAAATTTCTGTTCTCTCTTAAACAAGGGATGCCACTTCTTATTATTTTGCAGTTCAGCTTCCGACCATATGATTGGGAGGGTATTGTCGGGTATGTTGTGATGAAAGCCTAGCAAAGCTTGCGAATTCCGATATCCCAAAGCATGAGGCTTGCTCGTCAGATGACCCCCATAGAATCCACAGACTCCCTTTGCAAAATCTCGTTTTTTCCTTTCTGGAAAGATCGAGGAGGTTTCACTGAACACCCTATGGCTATCGTCTAGAACTTGTGGGCATATTACAGCAAGACCTGTTCGAATCTTCACCTCGTCAAGGGCGCTGGTTGTTGCTAATAAGGCCAAGTAATGAAGTTTAGCTTCAGGGCATCGTTCTTTGATTGCTACGATCTTCGAATTCCAAAAATCGCAAGCTGTTCTGCCTGTTCCCAGAAAATCATCAATAAAGACTAAATTGCACCTGGATAATTCAGTGTCACTGACCTCCGAGGTCAGAAAAGCGGAGGGGTCCGCAAACTGCTCGATTGAAAGTCTGTTTTCTTGCCTAAAATAGTATAGTACTAGTGCTCCGCTTTCTCCGGCACGACCAATATATGAGAATTTGCAGCCTTTGATGAATTCACTATTGCAATTTCCTGCAGCTGGCGCTACGTAGGGCAATGGATTCTCCACAACCTGGCTTCGCTTAAGAAGGGAAAATGCCGCTCTGCATAGATATTTTATTTCCTTTTCGCCATAATACAGAAAATTGTTCAGGAGGTCGATGGCTATGCTGTGTTCATCGGAGGATTCAGCTACCTCCCCGGAAAAATTGTTCAGCCACGCCTGAACGATGTTCTTTGTCAAACGATTTTCCCAAAGGTATCTGTTTCTATCCACGATTTCAAGCAATAGTTCTTCTTCAATCAATTTCAGGACTCCATTACCTTTTTCAGGTTCTTGCGCGCGCGAACTACGCCCGAATCCACTGGGACGTAGTACGCGTTGTCATTTAGCCATTCCCTTTGCTGACTATACGTTTCACGGATGAGCGGAGGTTTTTCCGTTCTCCGTAGGTTTTCAAAATCTGATTCAATTTTCCGCAGGACAGTTCGCCTTCTGGACAATGTCTCAGCTTGACACATGAAGGACCAGCGTTTTCGAATAACGATGGTGATACAGCCTTGCATGTTCTGAGCATCCTGTTCGCCAACTCTCTAATCTCCCATTGTGCTCGGAGGCAACATCGCATGGCAAAAAAATGTCTGAGTTCGCGAGCATTCATCGTGACTGCTATTTTCGTCTGAGTAGCGATCGGCAAAACAAACCTCGCGTCCTCTGGGGGAATACCTTTCTTTCGAAGAGTATCGTAGACGGTTTTGCAGTGAGTCATCACTTCATCGAACAATCCGGCGAGTTCTTCTTGTCCTGCAACAGATTCTGGCTTAATGAAGTACGATTCTGATTTGGTCAGATCCACGTATCTCATGCTCTGTTGAGTATAGGATGCGATTCGATGTCTGACTAGTTGATGAGTGAGGCTCCTTGATATGTCTTCAATGAAGAAAGTGAAACAAGCATGTTCTATAACAGATTCGTGACCATATCCCAAGACACGTCTTATTATCGTTCTTGCTTCATCAAGTGAGACTTCTTTCATGCCCTTTCTGCGCCACGAAACTGCAGCACACTTGGCACAAGTAATTTCTGGATCTTTGGTGAATGAAATTAGGCTCACCTTCAACTTCCTTCACCTGGATTCATATCATCTATCTCACTTGGTGTATTAGAGTTCTCGTTTCAGAGCGCTCGATTCCTTCCTGTTCGAACAACATCTGGTCTTTCATTCCTGTCACTATCAAGAGCAATTATGAAATATGAATCAGGTTCAGCTCTGATCCGAACTTTCTGAGCGTCCAGCAGAGCTCCCAAGACTACGTAGCAAGGCGGCCGTATTCCTGTATGTGCTTTCGGAAACGTCTTCATATCGTCTTTGAAATGATCCCAATTCGTCGAGGTTATTGAGCATCCAATAGAAGTAATAGTAATCGCCCTCTGTTTTCAGCAATGATAGAGGGAAAATTGTGAGATTATCATCCAGAGTACGCAGGTTTTTTCCAATTATCCTGCAATACCCTGGTTTGTTCTTCAATTTCTCATTGTCTAGAAACGCAGCAACGTATGGCTGACCGAAGAAGAAGTCCTTTCCTATGCCCTCAAACTCGATTCTGTCCTCATATTTGAAGCGACCATAGTCAGCCGAGCATGTTGTCAGGATTGACCGACTACCGTCTATTACTAGCAGTTCCTGGTTAACTTTCTGAACAAATCTCAGCACTGTCTTTACATCTTCTACTTTGTCTTGAGTCAATCCTGTATTGTCAACGAAAATCACCGAACAGTCCGAAACTACTAGACTCCTGATTTTTCTTGCATTAATCCCGATTTCGTTGAAATCTCTATTGATTCTGAAGACAGTACTGTAGAACTTGTCCAATGCTTCCTCAGCTTTGATCCCCCTCTCCATAAGTTTCTTGAAACCATAGATATCAAGAAAGGCTACGCAGGTCTCTCCAGAATACGAGGGAATTGGCACTAGACTGAACCCTCAAGTGTAATGGCCTCCAGGTGAGATAAATACTATTGTCTTCAGGTTCATTTCGACGCACGTTGGGCTGACTTACGTCAAAATCGATTTCTGGGAAAAAGAAGATACTTCTATCAGTCCTTTAAGCGTGAAATTGTTTAATCCTCTATTGGAGAAAGTAGAAATCGGAAGTTGGAGTTCGCATTGCGGGAGATGTCTGTCATCTTCTAGCGCGCGCTTGAACCTTCCAGTGCCCCATCCTCGGCACGTGAAGAGAAAAAAATTCTTTAATTAACAGCAACTATTGGCCTTCATGCCAAGAACCGATGTTGTAGCACGCGCTTGATGGTTAAGCTGATGACGTGGCTGATGACCACGTTATCTATCTTACATACGCGCGATGTAGGTGAAGATGGATGGTTATGCTAGTACAGTGAAAGTTTCAAATTCACCTTTCTATAATATTAAAGGTACATGGAAAACCAACAAAAAATGGAAATAGGGAAGGTATATCGATATTCAAGGCCCTATGACTCGGATCCTGAGAAAAAAGATGGCTTGCCGAATTATTTCCACTACACTTGTACACCTGGTTTGAACAAAGCTCTTCTTGAGGCAGGAATAAATAGAATCCAGGAAGTCAAGACTAAAGATGGGGTGCGCCGTCCAGCCATTCTGATTTCAAGTAGCCCGCACAAGATTGGTTCGCAAGAGACCCCTTGGCAAGATTTCTTTGATCCAGATAATGGATATATCAAATACTATGGTGACAATAAGGAACCAGGCGATGATCCGACAGAATCACTTGGAAACAAGATTTTATTAGAGCAATTTGAGCTTCACAGGTCTCCTGATAGAAATAGGCGTCTCAAAGCCTGTCCAACAGTCTTTTTTAAACGAGTTCAACACGGTCTGAGAATAAAAGGTAATGTTAAGTTCCAAGGATTCGGAATAATAAATAGAGCTGAGAGAGTAACTCAATTTGATCAAAAAAATGATTGCGCTTTCACAAATTACGTTTTCGAATTTGTTGTATTCGATCTTAAATCTGAAAAAGAACTATTCGATTGGAACTGGATTTCTTTTCGTCGAGATAAGAACTTAGATGATGAACAGAGTCTTGAGTATGCACCAGCTTCATGGAAGAAATGGGTCAATGGTGGTAGCAAGGTAATTGAGACATGTAGACGCAGAGTTGTGAAGCTATTGACTGTTAAAACTCTGGAACAGCGTCCGATTGAGGGCTCACGAGAGTCCAAGGTTCTTGACGAGATATACAAGTTCTATTCCGATAAGAGACGCAATGATCGGTTTGAATCTCTTGCCTCATTTGTAGTTGCCCGAGTGATTCAGTCCAATGGTCATTCCTATCGAGAGGGATGGATTACACCAGAGTCATCAGATCATGGAGTAGACTTTATCGGTAGATTGGATATAGGAACAGATTTGGCTAAAGCGAAAATAATAGTTCTAGGCCAAGCAAAATGCGAAAAACTAGATAGCCCTACTAATGGTTATCATATTGCGAGAACCGTAGCGAGATTAAAAAGAGGCTATATCGGAGCATATGTGACTACAAGCTATTTCTCAGAACCAGTTCAAAGAGAAGTTCTTGAAGATAAATTTCCTGTTATTCTGATTAATGGTCTAAGACTGGCGAAAGAAGTATTGTCGATAGTAAATGAAGGTGGATACGCTGATGTAAGAGAGCTCCTCACAACTATAGATAGTCAGCACGACTCCAAAATTCAACAAAAGGACCCGGATGAAATACTTTTCGAAGAGTAGTGGGTTAAGAATAGTCAATCAGCGGAAAGACTGAACTGTCAGAAGTTGAGAGAACGGCCTTCTCTCTAATCACAAAACCAATACGAATTATGATTTCTCCGTGCGTCCGCGCCCGCTATAGATGGATCTTCTAGGGGACAGTTCTATCAAACGTACACTACGGTCACAGAACCTAGCATCTAGGCTCAGAAGTCAAAATACACGAGGGTTTCGGGATAGAATCTAGCGCGTGCTAAAACCACTGGCATTTGAGATAATTCATTCTCTCTCACGTTTTGGTCTTTTCCACCGAATTCGGTAGCCATGTAGATCGCCTCCTTGATCATACCCCCACGGTAAGCCAGTTGTCACTTTTCCCCTTTCTATGAGCCCCAACACTGACAAGAAAGCTGGGCAATAGTATTCGCATTTTTCCTCAAAAGGACAATTGTACTCCTCGCAAAGCTCCCAAATCGTATTCTTTTTCGTTCCAATGTTGTAACAATTCGTGCCCGATACCTGATGTTGGTTAAGTATATTCAAATATCGAGAGCTTGGCTCAGGACAGCCTATGAGCAACTCCTTAAACAAGTCATGCTCGCTATATTCAAAATCGCATTCGAGGCATTTGATCTTTCCCCATTCGCTCATTCCAATGCGGACACTGCTACATTTGGGGCAGACATCCAAAAAGACTTCTCCGCACTTGAAACAAAGGATGTTGTCATAAAAAAACTCCATGTCACAGTGTGGACAGCGTTTCTTGGGTTTTGACTTACAAAGGCAAGTCTGCAATTGTCTGATTTCTTCTCTAATCTCACTCAATTTTCGGGTCCTCAATTTTGGAGGCTTGGCACGTTCCTTTTCACTTTCAGCCTCCTTTTCTCTTATTCTTTCCTCACATTCTTTCTGTTGCCTTCTGTATGCAGCCACTTCTTTCTCAAATTTCTCTCTCGAGCTTTCCATGAGAGCAATTCGCCTCAGCCCTATTATCCATATGAAAACGATTTAAGAATATTCCAAAAACGGCATGAACCCTTCTCTCTCGCTCTCAGAGTAGTGGAGTGCAGGACAAAAACAGATTCATGGTTAGAACAGCGGCATAGAGCACTCTTCTATCTATCCTTAAATCGCAGACTAACCATATATGATGTGGAAGTCACTCCTTAGACAGGGCTACTTCGGGAGACGTCTCCACTCAAGTGCTAGCCCAGCCTAGACAGCAGTTCCTTGCCTTCTAATTTTGTTGTTTTCGATGAGATTTGAGACTTACACGGATACGTTGGTGGATGATTCTAGTGCGACCTAAAATGAACCTATAAATAAAGTAAACCTTGTAATAGATTTACGGGTCTGACTCATCTCTATATGTTGGTGATAAACCATGAAAACAGATTTGTCGAGATCGAATGGCCGCCCTTTCAAGCACGTATCTATTCGGATTCCTTGGCACGATTCAAAATGGGCTGGGTCTGTCTGCGAGCATCCTAGAGCTAATGCTGCTTGCCTTGCGCTGGAAAGGATTCATGACGAGAAAAATGACGAAGCAGAAGAAAGGCAAGCAGGAAAACTACTGCCTGATATAGATCCCGAAGACTGGCCCGTTTGCGTCAGTGAACGAGGGACGTTTATGGCTCCCTTTGAGATCATCCGCACTATAAAACATCCTTACAGTGAAACGAGTGACCTCCACAAGCATATTTTGCCCACTCCTTTTCGCCATCCGCCATATTCTGCTCCGGCTCTCCCGTTTCGCTGGATGCGTACCAAATATGCGTGGCAGCTTGCTGAAGAGCTCGGGTTGGAGTGTAATCGAGATTGGGAGCCTGAATTACCTTTTGACACTGCCTGGGTCCAGGATTACCGCAATCAAAAAGCTTTGCTTGACCATTTTTTTAGTCTTATCAAACCCAAGGAGTCCCTTTGTTTTTTTTATGCCAAACAGACGCCACTAGCGGAAGGCAATCGGCGTGTACTGGTTGGAGTTGGTCGGGTTCTGCATGTCAGTTCTTCTGTTGAATATAATTACAGTACAAGAAACGGTCTGAGATGCTTGATTTGGGAAAGAGCAGTACAACACTCTGTTCGACCTGATTTCATGGATGGCTTTGTTTTACCATACCAAGACATACTTGTCAGATCTGAAAAAGACCAATCAATCAACCCAGCTGACTATCTCGCTTATGCTCCAGAAGACAGGTACATCGAGTTCTCCTATGCTACGGAGCATGTTACTCATGACGGAGCAATTGACGCCCTTATCTCTTGCGCGACAGCGATCAGGAAGATATCACAAGTGGTGCATGGATCCTATCAAGAGCAATTGAGGTGGATCGACCGTCGACTCTTAGAACTCTGGAAAAGGCGTGGTGCCTATCCAGGACTTGCTGCTACGTTGTCCGCTTTTGGTGTCACTCACTCTCATTTTCTGAGTGATGAAATATTCTCAAGGCTGGGTGAAAACGAAGATCCTTGGCCACTAGTTGATGAAGTATTCAAGAATTCAGCCTCGCTCCCAAAAGAACTGGCATCGCAAATCGGAAGCACTCTGCAGAGTAAATGGAAGAAACTGCCGGATGAACGCAAGTCATTGTTGAAACTTCTCAGTCGATTTGAGATTACTGTAGATCACGCAACCAGATTCTATGTTGAAGAAGAAAGGACAGACTCGGGGATAAAGTGCTTGGACAGTGACTTGCTAGCCAACCCCTATCTTCTATACGAACTTGACCGTTTCACACAAGATCCGATCAGTATAAGCACAGTGGACCGCGGGATGTTCCCTGAAGATGCAGTTCGAAAGAAGCATCCGATTCCTAAGCCGTCATCACCCGATGGGCCAATGGATTGTCGTAGAGTAAGAGCATTAGTTGTCTACATGCTTGAGGAGGCAACGGAGAACGGTAATACCCTGCTTCCAGAAACTGAAGTAATCAAATCTATTCGGGATCTTCCAATTCAACCCAATTGCCCGATTGATCACGATTTGCTGAGCGTGGTCGAGGATGACTTTAGTCCAACGATCGTAAAAGCTAAAATGAAAAATGAGGAACGTGCTTACCAGTTAGAACGCTTATCCAAAATGGGAGAAATCGTTCGCAAGACAGTGAACAAGCGACTGGAAGGTAAACGACATAGTCTAACTCACGGCTCGACTGAGGATTGGAGCGAACTGCTGCTTAAGGAGCTCAAAGATAAAGGTGCTAAACTCACTCACTCCGAAGACGAAAGAAATGCACAAGAGGAGAAAATAGCAGCTCTGAAGGAATTGGCTGAATCTCGTTTTTCAGTTTTAACTGGGCCTGCAGGCACTGGCAAAACTAAATTCGTGATTTCCGCTTTATGTCATCATCCTGAAATAAGTCGGGGTCAGGTACTTCTCTTGGCTCCCACAGGAAAAGCGAGAGTTCGAATGCAGCAAGCCACTGAAATCCCTGCTCAGACCATCGCTCAATTCTTGCGAGGTCTCGATCGATTTGACGAAACTACGGGCAGTTACAGACTATCTGATAAAGAAAAAATCGATGCCTACAAGACTGTCATTGTTGACGAAGCATCGATGCTCACTGAGGAACAGCTAGGTGCTCTCCTCGATTCCCTTAGTGGTGTTGACCGCTTTGTTTTGGCTGGTGATCCGAAGCAACTCCCCCCGATAGGAGCGGGGCGACCATTCGTTGACATTATCGCTCGATTGGTTCCGCCAAATGTCGAAACGATCTTTCCTCGTATCGGTTCAGGGTACACTGAACTCACTGTCCGACTGCGTCAAACTGGGGAATCTCGTGACGATCTTGAACTCGCAGACTGGTTCAGCGGGAGAAACGTGGGACCTGGCGGAGATGAGATTTTCAACAGAATCTTGAAGGACGAACGGCTTGAGCACTTAAAGCTCATCCGTTGGGAAATACCAGAGGAGATTACAGAGAGACTGTTAGATGCGCTTGTCAATGAATTGGGGCTTTCTAGCCAAGAAGACATAGTTGGGTTCGAGTTGTCTCTAGGAGGCAGACAAAGCAACAAATTCGTTTATTTCAATAAAGGTGTAGCAGAAGCTGCAGAGAATTGGCAAATCCTGTCCCCAGTTAAAGGGTATGTTCACGGCGTTAAGGATGTTAACAGGCTAGTACAAAAGACATTCCGCACTCGTACAATTGAGCTTGCAAACAATTACCGGAGGAAGGCTATTCCTAAGCCTTTAGGTCCGGATGGAATTGTTTATGGAGACAAAGTAATCAATACATCGAACAATCGGCGTTATGGCGTTTTCCCGCCGGAAAATGCGTTGAAGTATGTCGCGAACGGTGAGGTTGGAATCGTCGTTGGCAGGTTCAGGCGTTACGATGAGAAATGGAAGGGAGCTTTGCCTGTCAACGTAGAGTTCTCGTCTCAACCCGGATTTGTTTATACGTATGGTGCTAAGGATTTTAAGGAAGAAGCGAGTCCGATTCTCGAATTGGCTTACGCAATCACAATTCATAAAGCCCAAGGTAGCGACTTTGAAATCTGCTTTCTTATCTTGCCCAACGAATGCAGATTACTGTCCAAAGAATTGTTATATACAGCGCTGACTCGCCAACGTGACCGGTTAGTGATTCTTCACCAGGGTAACTGGACCGAGTTCAAAAAATATTCTTCAGACTTCTATTCAGAAACAGCACGCCGTTTCACGAATCTTTTCGTAGCCCCCACTTTGGTTCCTGTTGAAGATCGCTTCTTTGAAGAACACTTGATTCATCGAACCCGCAGAGGCGAAACAGTGAGATCTAAGTCTGAGGTCATTATCGCGGACAATTTATCATCCAAGAATATTGCATACAGCTACGAGAAGCAATTAGTAGGGAAGGATGGAACAGTGAGATATCCAGATTTCACCGTTGAGGACGAATCTGGGACAATATACTATTGGGAGCATCTTGGCATGTTCTACGAAGAAAGCTATCGAATCCAATGGGAAAAGAAACTGGACTGGTATAAATCGCAGGATATTCTTCCGTACGAAGCGGGTGGCGGGAAAAAAGGAATTCTAGTTGTAACGAAGGACACGAAAGAAGGTGGAATAGACTCGGAAGAAATCAAGAAACTCATCGAAAAAATCTTTGCGTTCTAGAGATCTACTCAGAAGACCCCATCATCAGAATTCACAGCTCCCCGCGTATATTTAGCGAACACCACTGCAGACTTTGGTTGGCACCACAATCTGAGCGCGCGAAGTCCAAAAGCTTCAATGAAGGCTCTAAGGACAAACTCGGATTTTTCTTGACGACCACGTTTTTGTAACAGAGTGCAACTTGAAACGTCTTATGGCAATGTTGGAAAAGTCCATGAAATGTGACTAGTTAGCGCGCGCTTCAGTGGATTTGTTGCGTTTCAGGCCTTGGTCCACGGGGATTTGAACCCAAGATCTCCCGCTTCGCAGGACAGTGTCCTAATCCAGCTTAGACTGTGCGTGCGCCAAAAGACTGAGTGCCAGCATCCGCTTCACCGTGCATGCACGAATCATGCATAATGCTTTTTAGTTGGTATGAATTGTATGAAATATGTGAAAAGTGGAATATCCATGAGTGAAAATGGTGAAGATATGTCTATCTATGGTACCGTAAAAGTCGGCGATCGGGGCCAAGTCGTCATTCCAGCCGAAGCCCGAAAAGACTTCAACATAAAACCAGGAGACCTACTGCTCGTCGTAGCAGGCAAAAACAGGCGAGGCATCGCCATGGTTAAGGCAGATGCGATGAGACAGTTCGCGTCAAGAGTCTTGAAAGGCCTAGACCAAACAGCAGACAAAGAGTAACAGAGCACAGTCTTTACAGCTGGAAATATCATGTTCACAGGACGCAAACAGATCGAGAACTGGTTCAACAACGTCATCGAAAAGTTTCGTCAAAAAGGAGCCATCAGCCCCGATAAGGCAATGACAGTTGAGGAGCTCGATCTTCCGCCGAGATTCGAAGAGGCAATGAAGAGACGGCTAGGCCGTTCAGGCGTGTTCGTGGAAGTAAACGGCAAGTACTATTTTTCAGAGGAAAGATTGAAGCAAATAGAAGAAATGCGATCTGCAAGAGGCGAAGCCTGGAATCCAAGAAACAAAATCATGACGCTGAGACTAGTTCAATTGGCCATCGTCGCTCTCTTAGTCGCTATCTTTCTCGTGAACGTCTTCGTTCAAAGTTGGGAACTGAGAATACTATCCGCCGTCTTCCTGGTTATTCTGCTGCTCATGATTGCACTGCAGATCTATTATCTGTCACGAGCCCGAAAAAAGTTCTCTTCCCAACAGATCAGCAAGAACTGACAGATAAGAAGACTATAGTCCATGACGGGACAGATACTCGCTTCAACTGGCATCCTCCGGCCATGGCACTAACAAATCTAATGTTCACTTGTCAGGCTTAACGACAAACCCTTGAGAAGAGGAGAAAACCAGCCAACCTACTTTTTTCTTTTCCCTTGCTTGGCGAGTTTGTAAAGGAACTTGAGATTGGTGACGAAAAAGTTTTCCAAACATAGCCAAGTGTCGAATGGTGGGGGGACCTGTTCAAGAGATGCTTGCTCCACATGTTTGCCAGACTTTATCATGTTCACGACGATGCTTTCAAGTGATTGGATATATTGAGACATTACCGAAAGGTCTGTTGATCGACCCACAGGACCATGACCAGGAACAGCAATCCGGACTCCTAACTTTTCAACCTTAGCGAGTGATTGTTTCCATTGTTCAGGAGAGCCACTTGCGAGGTAAGGATGCATATTGACAAAAAGCAAATCGCCCATAAACGCAATTTTTTCTTTCGGTAGGTAAAGAACAACGTCACTGAATGTGTGACCAGCAAGAGGTAGAAGCTTTATTGTTCTCTCTGTGCCGTGTATTGTGAGCTCATGTTCAAAAGTGATGTTTGGAAGTGTTGTCTTCAGTTCACAATGCGATTTGCTTACACCCTGCATGTAAGAAATCAATAAAGCAAGTTCCCGCCGTCGCTTAGAATCTTTCTCAGCATCAAGTTTTGACTGCGCATCCATGATTTCCTTGTGAATCGTCTCCTTTTCCAATTTGATTTGTTCAGGCTCGTTTCGTGCAATTGCTTCACGAGTCAATGCGGTGCTGATTATGTCGACATTCGAGTCAAAGACCTGGTTGCCGCGAATATGGTCGTTGTGCTCGTGACTGTTGATAACATGTGTGATCTTTTTGGAGGTCAGTTGTTCAGCAACCTTCAGAAGATCTCTGGCTGCTTCAGGAGTGAGGAACGTGTCGAAGAGAACGGTTCTGTCGCCAATGTCGATGATACCAGCATTGCAACATGCATACCCCTGCTCAGAGGCAACTGCAGCATAGACACCATCCGCTAGTCGTTCTATCTGAAAGTGTTTAGACTCTGGCAGTCGAGGTGACACTGCTGGACGCTCCCCTCTCACTCTTCTACGCGACAAAAATAAAAGAATTGCTGCAAAATTAGGCGTTGAAACGCGCGCGGGTTTGGTCACTCGCTTGTGAGATAGTCCATGATGTAATCTTTAATACTTATCTCACCCAACCTTGTCTATTGGGTGTTGGAAAATCGTTGACTTAACAGAGATTTCAGTTATCATTGCAACTGCAG
>Ga0315274_10003600_pt1 | contig 23017 bp, 22 predicted proteins | sample YL17G02_20_MG_FD_203700 | JGI IMG/M metagenome (GOLD analysis project Ga0315274, IMG submission 203700) | Sediment microbial communities from Yellowstone Lake, YNP, Wyoming, USA - YL17G02_20 | ecosystem: Environmental > Aquatic > Freshwater > Lake > Sediment | place: USA: Wyoming | collected...
TTTTATGCCATTTCTATTATTCTTTGTCTTATGGACAAAAACATTATGCTTGGATATGCCATTGCGGTATTGACAATATGATGTTAATGTGGTAAACTTACGGATGCTGATTTTCATGGTTCATATTACGTTCTGAAAGTTATAAAAGCAAACGGAAATCAAGTGAAATCAATTGTTTACCACATTAAAATTATTTAACCCGATTGTTATCAATCTATCCTATAAGAATAAAGGAGGAATTTATCTGAACGGTTGATCGAGTTTCATTATAGAATATTCAAACTCTAAGTACACTACGCCATAAATTATAGGTAGGTTGGGTTGAGGAACGAAACCCAACTAAAAGGTGAGAATTTACGGTGTGATGTACTAAGAAGGGTCATACCGTTAGATGAGAAAAGATGGAACAAGCAAAATTAGAAGTTCAGCTTAGAAAAGGTAAAGGTAAAGGAAACGCAAGAGTAACCCGGAGGTCTGGTTTAACCCCCGGTGTAGTTTATGGACATAAGCAGGATACGATTGCTATACAATTTCCAGATCACAGATTGCAGCGAATTTTTCATCAAGTCGGTGAAAATGCACTCATAAATATGAGTATATCCGAAGGCGGAAATGAAACCGTTATGATCAAAGAAGTTCAGAAAGACCCTATATCCAGAAAGATTATACATGCAGACTTCATGCGTGTTTCTCTGGAAGAGCGAGTCACGGCCCACGTTCCGATAATGCTGTTAGGTACTGCGACGGGAGTAAAAGAAGGGGGCATTCTGGAGTTCCTTGTACGTGAAATTCGCCTCGAATGTCAGGCAGGACAAATCCCAGAAAACATCGAGCTTGACATCTCATCATTGGCTATCGGTGATCAAATCCGCGTTGAGGATGTAAAAGTACCAGAAGATACGATTATTCACGATGATCCGTCAACCATAATCGTTACAGTGGCACATCCAACTGTCATAAAAGAAGAAGAAGAGGGTGCGGTTCCTGAAATAGACGAAGAAAAGGAACCCGAAGTTATTAAAGAAAAACGTAAGGAAGAAGAGGAAGAGCAGTGAAAGCTACTGCGGCAATCATCTCTTTTTTGTTAGCCATTGTCATATCGCTCAACGCTGTTGCACAAAGTTCTCTGGATGTTTACAGTAACGGGGGCGATAAAATCGGAACCCTCAAAATTTTAGACAATCAGGGAACAGAGTATGTCCTCGTTGAAGAAATATCCAAAATTTTTGGAGGAACAAGACAGAACCAACCATTGCTCCGTCGAGTTACTCTCATCATGATGGAAAAACGTATTGTCGTCACTCTCGACCGAAATCAAGTCAAAATCAACGACAATGAATACGCTCTGTCAAAACCTTCCGCTAACTTATCGGGAAAGATGGCTGTCCCGATTGACTTTCTCTTGAAGATACTTACTCGTGTGTTAGGAAAGCGGGTTATCCTGGACCTGGAGGGATGGACGCTTGAGATTACGGATAAACCCTTTGATAAACAGGCAGAACGTGAAGCAGATTTAGGTATCACGTCAAGAGTTTCCCGCTCCCCTTTCCGCATGATAATAGACCCGGGGCATGGGGGCTTTGACGTAGGTGCAAGAAGCAAAACTGGCACGCTGGAAAAAGACCTGACTCTTGAAGTAGCTCAAAAGACAAAAGAATTGCTGGAAGAAAATGAAGGTATCGAAGTCTTTTTAACTCGTAATGAAGACAGATTTTTGACTCCAGAAGAAAGAGTAAACACTGCAAATAACCTTCGAGGGAACGCACTATTAAGTATTCACTTCAATTGGTCTCCATCGCAGAACTCACAGGGGTTCAACGTGTTCATTAACAGCGACCAAATACACATGGCTTCAGATACTTCGACTGTCAGTATGTCAGGAGCAGATATGTTTACCGGGCAGAGCAAAAGATTTGCAGGAGAGATCAAGAGTCGTCTATCGGGTATAATATCAACGGGAGGGAAAGACAAAGCGGCTCCGCTTACTATCACGAACGGACTTTTCATGCCCGGCGTGCTGGTAGAATTATTGTATCTTTCTAATTCTAAAGACCTTGATATACTTTCGGGTTCTGATTTCGTAAATACAGTAGCCGCTTCTCTTAGCGAGTCAATATTAGCTTTCAGCCGTGCTGTTGCATCTCAAAAGGCATCACTTGAAAATGATTAGGAATAAGTCAATGAAGTCCAGAAAAAGCCGTTTTTGGAGATCAAGCATATTGTTATTATCAATATGTATGCTTATAGCTATGGGCATTGCAATTGATAACATGGTTGCTCAAGACACAGAGCAGGACACAGAGAATAAAGAAGAAACCCCGGATGAGAACTCAATCGAGGTGAAACTCTACTTCCTAAGCCAGGATGGAAACACACTCGTTCCTGAAAAGCGATTTATAGGCAAATATGGTGACATTACAGATCAGATGAAGCTTACACTTATTGAATTGATCAGGGGACCGCAGACGGGACTCATTTCAACTATCCCACAGGGAACTGACGTACGTGAGGTGTTCCTTGACGAAAAGCAGTGCGCTTACGTGGACTTCTCCCGTATTATTTCACAAAATCACGATGGAGGAACTACGGGCGAACTGATAACTATTTCGTCTATTGTAAGCACACTGACACAAACCTTCCCCAATAAAATCCGCAAGGTAAGGATACTCATTGATGGCAGAGAAGCCAAGACAATTGCTGGACACATAAACATTTTAAAGCCAATATTTCCGTTTCAATAATGGCTACGTTAAGTTCCAGAAGGACGACATGTTTATAGACATAGTAAAACAAGAAAGTGTTATTTTTGAAAATGAAACATCTTTTAAAAATGATCGAAATTTTGTTGCTGCTATTGTTATCTTTTGAATTGATCATTGGATGCCAGACCAAATATGAATCCAATACTCAAGATTCGAGCAAAAGATGGGGAGAACCATCAAACGGTATCAGATGCTCAATAATTGTTGAATCTAAACATTGGTCTAATGGCGGTCCTGCCATTGTCTCTGTCACTGTGGAGAATATCTCTGAAGGCAAGGTTGATCTAAAGACTATTCCTGCATTCACTCTCAATGAGATGCAGTATTGGTGTCCTGTGAATATTGCAGGGGATGATTATAACCTGCCTGCAAATGCACGCTCAAACATATCCCTGGAAAAAGGCGCCCAGATAAATTCGATGATAGATATATCCAAGCTTGGATGGGATCTGGGCATTTCTTCCATCTGGCCATCGAAAAACCTCTATTCCATTGTTCCGGCTGGAAAATATAAGCTTCGTCTGGATATTGAAATTGTGGATGGCAGTGAACCGCAATGGATTCGCTCAAATGAAATTAGTGTAGAGATCAGTGAAAAAATATAACATTTCAACAGCCTATGAATGACGAAAAAATATAATTTCCTATGCAATAAAAGCTCCAGAGGAGCGACATGCAAAAATCAATTCATTATAAACGTGCCGCTTCTCTGGAGTTTTGTGTTTTTTGGGATTGTTGTTTCTATAAACATTTCACCCCTTAGGGGTCAAGGAAATAGCTTTTTTACATCGCTTATGACTGATTCAGCCTTTCGATGGCTTTCTTAGCTTCTACGTATTCTGGACTTATGGACAGTGCCTCTTCATACTTGCGTTTGGCATCATCAAACAATCTTTGAGCTTCCAGTTCTTTTGCCTCTCTCAGAGTATCTTCCAGTTTCTGTGCATCTTCAAGAGAGACCTGAGCCTTTTGCTCTGTTTCCCTTGCATCCTCATACTTGACCAGGCTGATGGTAGAGTAGACTGTATCTTCAGCCTTTATCATTTTTTTATCAACCGTGGTTACTTTCACTCCAAGGTTGGTTTCGAGTCTGTCAGCGACTTTGAGTCCCAACTGCTTGATAAGCCTGAACAAATCCTGTTTTGTTCCAGTTATCTCTTCTGCTTTAAGCACAGCGCCAGTTTCGACGACAACAATTCTGGCATCTATCCTCATTTCGTCCTTGCCTTTGCTTTTCTTCATGAATGGTATAGAGCAACCCCCACCTGAATCCCATCCTTCAGGTTTATCCATGAATTGCCCAAAGCATAATGCTTGAGCGCCAAGAAGCTTGCCGAACTTCTGTACGGTCTGCTGATCGAAGCCGTCGCCCTTCCATTGCATCTCAATCTCACTGCGAAGAGCATCTATTTTATCTCTTTCAACGACGGACAGGTTTTGTACCTTAGACAATTCGGTTATTAATGCGCCTACTACGCCCATACGCAGACGATCAAGGGAATCATGATCCTTGCTCAATATGTTGTTATCAAAATACATGATACCAAGAGTCATCTTCTCACCAGAGTTTACGCTTGGGGGGCGATATGGTGCGACAGCAACACTTTGCTGTTTCCCTCCGCAACCTATAAACAAACTTGACACATACACTACTATTGCTAAAACAATAGCTAAATACGATAATTTTCTGACAAATTTCATATTTGTACCTCCTGCTTAGGAAACAAGTCCGCTTTGGCAGACGATGTTAGTAACGTGATTGGTTCTTTTTCGTTTAGGGTTTTTCTACAACAGTAGTCAGCTCTTTTTTTTAGCTTCTTAAAATCTCTTTTGGCAGATGATGTTAGCTCTACAACTGTTTTAGAACATCAGAGAATCTCCTTGAAAGGTTCCTGTAAATGCTAAAGCGAATGGTTGGGTCTCGTTCTTCGACCCGATCTACGACTAGAAATACATTCTTATGAGCATATATTGACAAGCTATTCTGCAATCAGTTGACTTATGGATTTCTCTACCTCAGATGCTATATTCAATGCTGTTGCAAACTCTTCATCTAGTTTATCCACAATAAATAACGCACGTTTCCTTGCTCTGTTATACATAGTAGTAGCCCTAGGAGTGTTAGCCATCGCATTACGGAAAGCCAACATATTGCTTTTGGTTTCAGAAGTTGTGGATTTTAGTTGTCGGATAATCACCTTAACATTCTTTAGGTCTTCTTTATTTTGCGGGCTAAAATTTGCTGATAAAGTAATAGCACGGCTATATGCATCCATACCTTTAGAATACGAGTTTGCAAACATAGGAACATCCACTTCCATTAAATCAGCGAAATCATTTAGAGCCTCAGCTATACGGTTAGTAATTTTCTTTGCTTGCTTAATATCTATGTTTCCGCCTAGAAATTTAGCCTGATTCAGTAGCTCATTTGTACCAGAGTTCACTTTATTAGTAAGGTTATTAACGGTATTAGACATACGAGTCATAATTTCATTCATGAATTCAAAGCTTTCTTCACCATCCTCCAAAAGATCAAGAAAACCTTCTTCTTCATCTTCTATAATCTCTTCGCATCCTGTTTCGTTCTCTGTTACAAAAGACTGTGAGGATGATTCCAGTTGAAGTTTTATGTCACTTTTGGGTTCTATTTCCAACCCCCAACTCTTTCCCCATTCTTGGACTTGTCTACTTAAATGCATTCGTGCAAATTGTACAAATTCATCTCTGTTTGAGAATGACCAGTAGTAAGTTCCTTTTTCGCCTAATTCAAGTTGAAATTTTTTTATAAGAGACAATTGCTCTGGATCCAAATCACTCGGTGATACTGGGGCATCTTTGAAATAGAACATAATTCTAACCTGATTTGGATTCTCTTGATACCTCTTATATGCACGATAAAACTCTTCCACAGTTCCTGAACTCGCCCGCCCTGTTGGTGTTCCAAATCGTGTCCATATTATTCCAACGAAAATGTCGTAATCATCACCAATTTGCTCGTTAATAACAGCCTGTGCATCAAGTCCCACTGACGGATAAGTATGAGTTTCCCATCCGACTAGCTCAAAACGAATTCCAGAATTCTTACTCCATGTGATATTCAGTTCCTGAATAACGCTTTCTAAAGTTTTTCGTTCCTCTGCTAAATCATCTGGTGAAGCGACAAAAACACGAAGAATTGTCTCTGTTCTTGGCATGTTTTTCCTCCATAACTGACTATTATATGGAAATCTTTCTACCTAATAGCCTTTTAAGCGTATTTTACGGAGTTTTTTTCATATAATATTCTAATTAGCATATTATGCAGTGTTAGGTGCTTTTTTTCAACATTAGAAACCCATTTTCAATTGTGAATCACTGCCACTTTGTTTCGTTGCGGTTTTCAAAACTTCATGACTCAACGGTAATTCTAGCCGTTTTTCCTGCTCAATTAACTCTTGGACAGTCACGATTTGTATTTTGTCATAGTTTTTGCCCATCAGCGGATTGAAGTATAAACCAGCTTTTGAGGCTTCTTCTTTCATCGGTTTTGTTGGATCCTCTAAAGTAATCAAGGTAGCTATTTTTGCATTTTCACGTTCCATATCACCATGCAAAGTAGCAATTGCAGCTCGATTTACCCCGCCTGATTTGACCTGTAAAACCATTCGTTCAGTAGTATCTGGTCCAGTAGCAAAATAAACAACGCCATCAATCCCTTTATCTGCGCCCTTCTTTGTGTTGATGACTGCACGATTATTTGTATAGGTCAACACTGCCCATTTTTCAAACTCTTTTCTTACTCGATCATCTTGACGAGTGGCAAGAGCTTTGGCGGCGTCTATATCTTGTGGAATACCATCAACTTTTATGCTTTTCATGACATTTTCACCAAAAGACTCCATACGACGAAGTATCAAGCTAATGCTGTGATAAGTGATGTCAATTCCAAGCCAATTGCGTTTGAGTCTTTCGGCGACTGCTACGGTAGTTCCACAACCACAATAAGCATCTAAAACTGTATCGCCTTCGTTACTGCTGGCTTTGATGATACGCTCTAATAGGGCTTCTGGCTTTTGCGTGGGATAGCCAAACGCCTCATTGCCAGCAACAGGCTTTATATCATCCCATAAATTCGTGACGGTACGCCCTTTAGACTCGTGAAGATATTTCTTGTATTGAGGAACTGCCCCTGGTTTCAGTTGTACGACAATCCCATCTTCATAGGCTTTTTGCATCCTTTCACGTGTCCACCTCCAAACCCGTGTCACACCAAGAAATTCGTATGTTAAATTTGGTCTATCATCATTAGGATTCAGCAAAGGTAATAATCTATATTGTCCTTTTTCATCAGTATATTTATAAGCAGTTTCTACATAATCAGGGTCATGGTCAGTATAAGGTTGATGATAGATATACTTATTACTCTTAGCATAGCGCAAGATTGTATCAGTACTCGTTGGAAAGTTTTGTGAAATATGACTTTTGGGATTAGTCCGCCGCCAAATAATCTCATTCCGATAGTTTTCCGGACCAAAAACAGAATCTAACACGACTTTTAGATAATGGCTGGCTGTTGGGTCACAGTGAAGATAAAAGCTACCTGTTGGTTTCAAAACTCTGTATATTTCTGTCACTCGCAAAGTCATGCTGATAAGATATGCCAGTAAGTCACTTTTGCCTAGAATAAGCTCTAACCCTTTAATAAGCTCTATTGATTGACGAGTAAAACGACCTTCAAAATTATTTATGATCTGCTGGTGACCTTCAATCGCTCTTGTATCCCATTGCCAAGTATCTACAAATGCTTGCGCCTGGGCTTTATCCTGCTCTCCGCCGATGTCGTTGTAGATTTGAAAATAACTCCGCTTTGAATTAAAAGGCGGGTCAATGTAGCAAAGGTCTATCGTTTCATCCTGAATCTTGTTGCGTAGTATTTCGAGATTATCACCGTAATAAAGAGTGTTTTCCATAGCTGACCCCACCTTTTATATTATGACTTTTTTTATTATCCTTACTACCTTGCCGACTATTTTCACATGATCTTGGTCGCTGTTACGGAGGATAATCAACTCTACTTTTGGATTGGCACTCTGGAGTGTTAAAATGGTGTTAAATAACATAACAATCGTATCCTCCCTGATTATACGCGCTCTACGTCGGGGCATGTTAGTGAAAATCATAGCTTTCACTGCTGTTGAAGCATCTATCAAAGCAGTAGCAACGTCTCTATTGCTTGCTCTGGCAATAATCCATAATCACCGTCAATCTTGTTAAGATCATCAAAATCAAAAACAGGGAATCTTGAAAACATATATTATTCTTCTGTATAGGCAAAGAGGTTGCTGTTAGAGGAGCCAGCATAAACAACGGCTGGCTTAGTATTACTTACTGCCAGACTCCTAATCACCGTGCTTGTCAATCCGGTATTTATTTGTGCCCATGTTTTACCTGCATCTACACTTCTAAATACTCCGTTTGGGTTAGCGGCGTAAATGATTGAATTATCAGCAGGATTAATAACGACTGATGATGTTATGAGAGAAGATTCGATGTCGGTTGTAGGAGCGGCAAAGTCCTCTGCGGCAGGTTTTGCCATCCAGATGTCTCCCCCAACAGCTTCCCATTTCTCTCCGCCATCTACAGTCTTAAATAGTCCACCGCCATCCGTTCCTGCATAAAGCACTTTTGAATCCTTTGGGTCCATTGCGAGACATAGTATATATCGGCTTGTCAACCCATTAGATACCAATGACCAGTTGTCACCACCATCTATGGTTTTTCCGATAAATCCATCAGTAGCGACGTATATTACATTCGGGTCTTTCGGGTCCATCACAATAGCTTTTACATAAGTGTTTTTCAATCCTTTTATGATCTCTGTCCATTCGTCAGTCTTCACATCATAGCGATACATACCGCCCCCATCTGTTCCCAGATATACGGTATCAGTCTTTGCAGGATGTATAGCTAAAGCCTTGGTGAACGTATCCGCAAGAGTATCAATACCTATAGCATTCCAACTATTACCAGCATCAGTCGTTTTGAAAACCCCAAATGCCGCCATACCTGCATAAACAGTTTCTGGTTTAGAAGGATCAACTGCCAAACATCGTACCTGATAGCCTGATACAGTGCCTTCTTCAGCAGTAGTGAATCCCTGATTCCGGGGCACCCACGTTTTTCCGCCATCTTCACTGACAGCAAACCCGGCGCCTTCAGTTGCGGCATAAAGCACGTTCGGCTTGGTAGGATGCACAGCTAACTGGTTTATCCAACCCAATGATATTCCCCCCCGTATCTCCTGTGGCATTCCTTGCGGTGCCCCTTGAGGCGCTCCCTGTGGTGCCCCTTGCGGAACTCCTTGCCGTTGGCCTGCTGGCACTCTCTGTGGTGGTTGGTATAACAGTTTCCATTCCGACGCCTGCGCGGAAAAGCAAAGTAACGTTATTATGAATAGTACCAATATACTGTTAAGTACGAGTTTTCGTTTTCCCTTCATAGCAATTCTTCTCCTTTCATGTTTGACAACGTTTAATGCCACTCTCAATGGAAATTATATCACTATTATAGACTAAAATCAATAGAAGTTTAAGAAAATCCTTGAAATAAAGTAATGATCGTTTATAATATAATAGTAGATAATGACAGAAGTAACTTGACTTTGTCACATTTGCTTTATCGTCTTTGTAGCCCAAGTTTCTAACTTGGTATTATATGGTATTAGTTTGGATGAAAGGGAGGATATATTATGAAGATTGGTATTACACAGATAGTAACAGGTGGAATGCCGCTGGATGATTGTTTGAATCTTTGTAAAGAAGCTGGTTACGAAGCGATAGAGTTGTCATTCCGGGAGGGCGGGGAACTTGACATCAACATGAGTGAATCGGATATTAAAAAGGTAGCCAGGAAATGTGCTGATGCCGGCGTTGATATCGCAAGTGTTATCGGTGGATACAGAGATGGCGGAAGCATGCTCAGCCTTCACTCTGAAGAGCGAAAGAAAAGCGCCAGATCAATCAAGCGTATACTGGAGATCGGAAGCATACTCGGTACGGATGGTATGTTACTGCATCCCGGACAGCTTACGTCACAAGGACTTTATCAGGATGCCTGGTATGCGTTTCTCGAAGAGCTAAAAAAACTTGCACCGGTAGCAGAATCGTATAAAGTCGCAATTTGCGTTGAGAACGTCTGGAACAAATTCCTGCTCAGTCCAAAGGAGATGAGAGAGTTCGTTGACGCAGTTGGAAGCAAATGGGTGGCGACGTACCTCGACACAGCCAACATGATGGCTTATGGGTATCCTGAACACTGGGTACGTGAGCTAGGCAAAAGGATTAAAAAGGTGCATTTCAAGGATTTCAAAAGAGGCAGTCACAGCTTTGTGAATCTCCTCGATGGCGATACTGACTGGGCATTGCTTATGAAAGAGTTCCGAGCAGTCGGATATGACTCCTACGTAGTTCACGAAGTAGGCGGGGATCATGCCGCTCTCGTGGATATAGCAGAACGTATGAGAAAGATCGTTGCTATGTAATCAAATCCCCACTTTAGCTAAAGGGGGATTATAAAACCTTTATCCACAAGGGTTTACAGGGTTGTGGATAATGATTGGAGTTTCCAAAGGGGTATTAAAACGCATGTAGGGATAGGCCTGTGGTCTATCCCAATCCTAAATAGGAGGCGCTAAAGATGACAGATGAAAGATACAAAATTGATAAGAAAGGCGCCGTAATGAAATATGGCGGTATCGCCGCCACGGGCATAATCGCTGGTGGTAGCTTACTGATTGTCGGGGGATGCTCCTCAAGAAACGAACAGTGGGCTGAAACCAGCGGACAGGCAGGGCGCATAAACCTCGAAGCGGTTGAGGAAGCCATGCAAAAGTCTAAGGACGTCTCGGAATTTGAAAAAAAGGTCAACGAAATCTATCAGGGCAACGAAATGATACTCATCGAGGTTAAAAACGAAGCCAATGGTGAACAACTTGTCTCCGGATACGCTGACCTTAACGATAACGGACAGATTGACTATGACAATGACGAGAAACTATTCACGTTCCGAAGATGGTCTGAAAACGGCGCTTCCCGTGGTGATATGCAAGGCTATGGCGTCAACAGCTATTATCACCATCCCTATTCAGGTACGGACTTTTTTACTACCTGGATGTTATTCAGTGTACTAAGCCGTCCAATGTACGCTGTGCCTATTTATCACACTACTATAGCTGATACGCAAGGGTTAAGAAACTATCGCTCAACTTATCGAAGCACACCGGGTTACAGAGAGCAGGTTAATACTAACAGGCAGTTTGAGAGCCGTATGTCAGCCACTCATGGAAATACGTACAGGCAAGCCAGTCCCGGTGCTTCCAGACAAAGATGGGCGTCACAAAAAGGCATCAACCTCAGCAGAGCAACAAAGTTCTCATCCGGAGGCAAATCAGGCGGCTGGGGAAAAACAGGCTCACGAGGTTTCTTTGGAGGGTTTAAGGGAGGCGGCGCAGGCGGCGGAATAATATGGTAGTTTATTACGAACTCAACTGTGTAATGCCATCTCACAAGAGGTGTGTCTGCTAACCCTAAATATCAAATTCAGCCAAAATGAAAGTTAATGATACCAAAAATATACTCAAACGCAGTGATCTACTTTCGGTGGATCACTGCCAAAATGTTATGAATTCCAAAGCACAGAAATGGCATCACGCCGGTGGGAAACTCATAGAGCTTGGTGCAGAAAGCCTTTCTGATGCTGAATTGATTTCTATATTAATCGGTGCGGGCATTAAAGGCAAATCTGCGGAAAAAATAGCCGAAGAACTTATTTTAAAATATGGTTCTATCAGAGGTTTATCTGGTAAACCGCTTGAAGATTTTCAGAAAATTAAAGGACTCGGTGAAGTTAAAGTAATAAGAATAGCCGCCGCCTTCGAAATTGCTAAAAGATGCGTAGATTTGGTAATTAATGAGCTAAAAGAGGACGATGAACTTAGAAAAGAGGTTTTTGGAGTAAAATGAGAACAGAAAAAAATAAAAACACTGACCCTTTTGATATGTCTATTCATAAGACAGAGCAAAGTGCTGTCGCTTTGTTGATGCACTGGATGAGGGATATTATCAAAGACAAAAACCTTGATCTGGGTCCTCCTGACGTTGAAACTTCTGGTAGTGATGGAAAAAGACCTGATACCGTAATATATGAATCTCTCCCAAGTCAAAACATCCTCTGCGTCATTGAAGCCAAACAGCCATATTTCAATATCTTTAACGAGGATGATCTAAAAGAACCTGCAAGGAAAAAGGCAGCGCAAAGAAAAGCAAAATACTTCGCTGTCACTAATTTCAAAACACTTATCTGGTATAATACTGAAAAGGTCAATTCCTTAAAGCCCGAAGAAGAGCAAATTATCGAAAAATATTCCCTTTCCAATATCGAGAGCCTTGATAATATTGAGCATACAAGATATAGCGCACCCATCAAAAAGGCACTTGAATCGTTCTTAACCAAGCTTTACGCAGTTCATTCTGGACAAGAACCAGAGCCTAAACTAGCGATAGATGAGTTATTAATTTTTAGAATTCATCAGAAAATAGAAAGCCTTTCTAAATATTATAGTATTATCATATCTGATAGATGCCATAAAGATTCTGTTTTTGCCGAGAAAATGAAAGACTGGTTTAATGATCAGGGATGGAGCTTTGAATGGCAAGAGAGCGACTTTGACAGGGCGGCTAGACAAACTGCATATCTGCTTGTCAATAAGATTCTCTTTTACGACAGGCTTCAAGCAAAAAGACCTCGTGATCTTGACCCGCTTGAAATTCCCTATACCCTTACAAAAGGGGCAATGCTTCAAGCTTTTCTTCTAACCTACTTTAAGCAAGTTTTGAACATAGATTACGAGACCATTTTTACCGCAGATTTTATTGATACTATTGCGTTTCCAGACTCAGAGGAAGTTGTAAATGAGATTAAGGAATTTATTACGGTTCTCAAAAGGTATGACTTCTCCAAGCTTGGATATGAGATCATCGGCAGGATATTTGAGCGGCTTATCCCTTCCGATGAAAGGCGCAATCTTGGACAATACTTCACCAATCCAGACGTGGTTGATCTGATACTCAGGTTTTGCCTGAATCATGAAGATGATAAAATCATCGATCCTTCCTGCGGCGCTGGAACTTTTTTGGTAAGAGCCTATCAGCACAAAAAGATAATGAACGCTCGCTTGAAACACGAAGATATATTGGAAAATCTATGGGGCGTTGATATTGCAAAATTCCCGGCGCATCTTGCCACGATTAACCTCGCTATAAATGATCTGGGCGTAGATAGTAACTATCCGAATATACTGCATCAGGATTTTTTTGATCTTCTCGTAGGTGAAGAAGGCTTCGATCCGCAAAATTGGAGAAAATCAAGAGCAAAGACTTTAGGGCTTGCAGAAAGGGAAGTAATTTATCCACGATGGTTTGATGCGATTGTCGGCAACCCGCCATATACGAGGCAAGAGGATATATCAGAGATTTCACCCGATGATCTGGAATATAAGGAAAATCTTGTAAAAAAAGCAATAAATGACCTGAGTGGTAATAAAATCGCAAATATTGGTAAAAGAGCTGGCATATACACCTATTTTTTCACACAAGGCACTAAGTTTTTGAACGACGGTGGATACTTCGGTTTCATTGTCTCTAATTCATGGCTTGACGTGGATTATGGCAAGGGACTTCAAGAGTTCTTTCTCAAGAATTACAAGATCATCGCAATAATAGAGTCTAAGGTAGAGCGATGGTTTGACGAAGCGGATATTAACACCTGTATAGTCATCCTTCAAAAATGCAGTGATGAAACCGTACGGAATGATAATCTCGTTAGATTCGTATATCTCAAAAAACGCCTGCGAGACTTTATACCTCCCGCTCAAGATATATGGGAAAAGCAGATAGAGAGATTAGACGAAATAGACAAACTAAAAAAGACTGTTCTAGGGCATAAGGAACTCTATGAAAATGATGAACTGAGAATATACCCCAAGAGTCAGACAGAACTGTGGGATGAGGGTTTTGATACTGAGGATAAAAAATACGTCGGAAGCAAATGGGGAAAATACTTGAGGGCGCCGGACATCTTCTTTAAGATACTTGAGAAAAGTAAAGGCAAACTTGTTCCTTTGAAAAATATAGCTAATGTTCGTCGAGGTTTTACGACAGGGGCTAATGAATTTTTTTATCTCACAGAGGATGAGATCAAAAAGAAGAAGATCGAGGAAGAATTCTGGATGCACAAAGATAAAGAAGGGAATTTAGCACCTAATAAAGTTATAGTTAGCCCAAGAGAAGCAAGGAACATCGTAATAAATCCCGATACTCTAAAAAAAATAATACTCATAATAAGTAAAGATAAAAAGAAATTGAAAAATAATGGAATTATGACCCATATTAGTCATGGAGAAACAAATAAGTTTCAGGATAGACCAACCTGTCACTCAAGAAATATATGGTATAGCCTTGAGTTCAGGCAACCTTGGCCAATCTTGTTTCCAATGATCCATCACGATAGACAGGTTGTAATATTAAACAAATTCGGAGTTCAGGTTGACCACAACCTTTTTGAGATAAAACCTAAACGAAAACGAGATGTATTACCGCTCTCCTGTTTTCTGCTTTCTACAATAGGCATGTTGATAAAAGAATTCTCCGGGCGTGTCAATCTTGGTGAAGGAGCATTAAAAACGGAAGGTATTGACGTGGAAAGGTTGCTTGTTCCAGAGAATTTTACAAAAGAAGCAGTAAAGTTAATACGTAAGTTAGTGAAAAAATATCCAGATGCTGAGATAAACTCTATATTTGATGATTTAGACGCTGATAGTATTGAAGAAGTATCCCTTGATAAAGTTAGAGCAGACCGCAGGGAACTTGATAAGATCATCATGGGTGATATACTAGGGCTTACTGATGATGAACAGCTTGAGGTCTACAAAGCGGTTATTGATCTGGTCAGCTTTCGGCTTAGTAAGGCAAAAAGTGTCCAAAATGATAAGATTATCAATGGTATAAACGTAGAAGGCTTCAAAAAATCTGTTATTAAGGAGATAAAAGAAGAGGTATAGGTATGAAAAGGCTTGGAGAGTTTTATAGAGAAAAAATACTATCTTTGCCAGAAGAAGCATTAGATAAAAGGGAAATAGATTACTCTTATCTTCCCAATATGAGAATTGAAAAGGACCTGTTCGGCTGGAAGATCCATTATACCAGACCGGGAAGAAAAAGCACACGGTTTATTGAATGTCGCTCAGAGGAGGAAGCTCGCTATCTAAAGGCTTGGATTGATTCTGGTATGGTGGAGATATTAGTTCCCAAAGATGATGAATACATAAAAGAGATACTCACAGAGCTAGAGTATCTTAAAAGAAGAACCGACGAGATACTCAATAAATGGCTTAGAACCGTCAGGAACCGGGAGATAAAAGCAAAGTTAAAGTACGAAATCTTTTTTGAGCTTACAGAGGGATTAGGCCAGCCACATTACGAACCAGATGAAGACGAAGAGGAAAATGAAGAAGAAGCTGAGCTTGAAGAAGCCAGCGAAATTGTTGATAAGCCAGTTTCAAATGATGAAAACTTGCTTGATAATTTTTGACATCTGGGTTCCTGCCTTCGCAGGAATGACAAACTTTTATACCATGTCATTCCAGCGAAAGCTGGAATCCAGATCAAAAAAGCAAGGATTTAGTGAATAAACCGTAAACTTATTGATCTGAAAATGTATATAAACACAGTATCAGAAGATAGAAAAAAACTAAAACAGTTCTATGAGACTTCCAACGATTACAAAAAGCTTCTGGATGCCCATAACAGAGAATATCTCAGGGCTTACGTTGATATAGTCAATAAATACGCTAAACCGAATTCAAGGATACTCGATCTTGGATGCGGGAACGGTTTGTCATCCTACATGCTAAACGAGTATGGGCGTCGTGTGATAGGTACAGACATCTCGTCGTTTTTTCTTGCAGATTCTGCTCGTATGCAAAATGAAAGCCTGAGATATAGTGTATGTGACGTGCTTGACCTGCCTTTTCGGGATGGCTCTTTTGACGTAGTATGCTCAAATGAGCTTATTGAACACGTCACGGATGCACGAAAAGCCATTCTCGGAATGATGCGTCTGCTCAAGAGTGGTGGAATACTCGCAATAGTGGGGCCCAACCTGTGTTCGCCGTTCTGGGCTATCGCTGATCTTGCTAACATAGCAAGAGGAAAAAAAGGCAGGAACGTATGGGCGGAAACGTGGCGGCAGGCGTTTAAATGGGGCTGGGGTAATTTCACTTTGTCATTAAAGAAGCGATTTTCTAAGGAAGTTACGTTCATCTACAGAAGACCCGATCTGGAAAAAGCCATAGATGGCGGTGATTCTGATAGTGCCTATTATGCCAGCACTATTGATCTGGAGCGGTTTCTGAAAGCCAACAATATGAGAATAATAAGGCTTTGCGAATCCATAACACTTCGAGGACGTATTATAGGACGGCTTTTTCCAAGATTTGGTCCATATATAAGCATTGTAGCTGAAAAGAAATAATAATGGTTTTTTGAAGAATGAATATAAAACCTGAAGACTTTGTTCTTGAGATCGGAAGCGGGCATAATCCCAAACCCCGTTCTGATGTTCTGTGCGATAAACTGCCCGAAGATGATGCACAAAGAGGCGGAAAAATAGTCCATGATAGACCGTTCATTGCCGCTGATGGACAATACTTGCCTTTTGCTGATAAATCTTTTGATTATATTATAAGTTGTCACGTATTGGAACACGCTGAAAATCCTGCTCTTTTCCTTTCCGAATTAATGCGCGTCGGCAAGGCGGGCTATATTGAAACACCAACCGAGATAGGCGAAAAGCTATATGGCTGGGAATATCACAAGTGGGTGTTTAAGAGTGACTCAGATAAGCTTATAATAAAAAAGAAAACTAATGATAGCCAATTCGGACAGCTTTTTCATCATCTATACACAACAGATCACAACTATGCACAATTTCATACAACTCATCACAACCTTTTTCTTATTCAATATGAATGGTCCGGGAAGATTGATTACGATATAGTCGAATCCAGTAATGATCTTATTGACTTAAACAATATTGACGTAGTAAAAAGTCTTGTGGATAAGCAAGCAAGCGCTGGTGTGTCTGGAACTATAAAAAGCTTAGTGCCTTCAAGTTTACGTCAATTGGCAAAGGGAGCTATTGTTAAAAGTCAGGGACGAAGCAGGAAAACGCTGAAAGACATACAAAATATAATAGTGTGTCCAAAATGCAAAAATCAAGTTCAGTGGCATGAAGATTTCATATCGTGCCTGAATTGTAACAGTACATATCCTATATGTGATGGTATACCATACTTGCTCTTAACTTTATAATTTTGAATTGACATAGTATATTTCCTATGTTATAGTATTGTATGTTAGAAAATTGTAGTATTTCATATCCTTTTAGAGGCTCCTGAAATGTTCGAAAAACCAAGATACATACAGAACAGTTTTAAGATTGCCTTTCAATCGCAAGTTGAAATTCAAAATAAGGCAGATGAATTTGAAAAACTGGAAATATCTGAAGAACAGCGCAGAGAATTAATACGCACTACCAAAGGTAGATATAAATCCGTTCTTTCAAGCACAGAAGAATTCATCGAACATAAGCGTCAAGAAATTCAAGTAGAAGGATAGTAGCAGATTATCATAATGATAAAAGGATTGGATTAAAATGGAACAGGTTTTTGATATAACGGCGGGTCTGAAGATCCGAAAAGCAAATATTGATGACACCAGTTCTCTTCATGCCTTTTGTTTTCCATCAGAAACGCTGGAAGAAGTAGAGAAAAAACTAAAACGAGACGTTGAGCGCATGGATCGTGGCGAGGCATACAGGCTGGTCGCTGAGGTAAATGGCTACGCTGTGGGTAACGTGTTGCTTGAATTTGATAAGAAAAACAAGAAGATCGCCCAGGTCAGCCAGTTAGCTGTAACAGGCCCATTGCGAGGCTCCGCTACAGCCGATAAACTACTGGACGTAGCCTCTGATATGGCAAAGCAAAATAACGTGGAAATCCTCCAGATCGAAGCTAATCGTTCTGATGGCAAAGTCATAGAAAAATATAAAAGCTGGGGGTTCGTTGAAAAAGAAATTATAATATTAGAGAAAAAACTGTAAGTGGATTAAAGATGATAAACGAGAACTGAATATCGCTGGGAGGAAAGTTTTCATGAGAAAGTATTTTTTTACGTTTATTTGCGTTGCCATGATTTCTGTTATTGGCTGTGGGACTCAAAACGAATACTTATCCAAAGGTAAGGAATGGGTGAAATCTGATAAGAGAGGCAAGATTCAAAAGGCAGTTGCGCAGTTTGAGCTTGCCATTGGAAAAGACCCCAATAACGCTGAAGCCCATTACCTTTTGGGGTATTATGATGAGAATTCTACCATTGAGCGCAGAGCAGAGCAAATGTTATTGGCTTATAAATATGATAAAAGAAAATATCTGAAAATCCTGATCGAAGAGGCTTTGCGGGACAGAGATGATAACGTCCGCAAAAGTGCCTTAAAAGCTCTACAAGATATAAATGCTAATATAGACCCTATGATAAAACCTCTGGTCAAAGTTCTTAAATCAAAAGACTCCAGAGATCGTGATGATGCCGCACTGGTTCTCAGCAAGCTGAATAATCGTAAAGAGGTTGTAGACCGCTTGATGCAGGAAGATATAATAAAACATAAAAGGATGGCAACCAGATTTGACGCTGTAAGGGCTTTGGGCGACATCGGCGATCCAAAAGCTATCACAGCTTTGATGGAAAGAATAACTGCTCTGAAAACCGAGGATCAAAAGGGTGAAGAAGCAGAAGTTAGGCGAGCCGGCGTGGTAGCACTACGTCAGATTGCAAAAAGAGAAATAGAAATTATTGGAGAGAATGGTAATTCACCATTACTGGATATTCAGTTAACTCCTGTGGATGATGGTGTAAAAATAACTCAGGATATAACTGGTGAGCTAGCAAACAAGACGACTCTCCAAAAGGACGAAATAATATCCTCAGTGATTAATAACAAGAAGGTATCATCACTGGAAGAATTTAAGCAATTAGTGGATGAATCAATAACGAATAAGAACGTCATCTTTGGTATGCCGAAGATAGTGAAATTTACATCATCGAATATTGATGATCTGGGAATAACGTGGGACGAAAATAAGGACGGCTTACTCGTAAAGAACCTGACTATTGAGAGTAAGGCGGGTAAATTGGGCATAGAGAAAGGCGAGATCGTTTCCTACATTAACGATCAGGCAGTGAATTCTATCAAGGATTACGAGAGGATTGTTTCTGAGGCTATATCAAAGGGTGAAGAATTAAGTTTCATGGTTACAAATGATGATAAATACAAGACAATATCCATCACGGTTCCTGATATAGAAACTACAATTCAGACACAGGGAATAATAAACGAGACTAATGCGAAAGAATCGAAACCTAAACCATCTAAATCTATTGCTAAGGACTCGAAAGTTAAACCCACACAGATTTCTGAACCGGACACAATGAATTTTCCCATTCTGGGAATCACTGTAAAGTCTCTGCCTTTTGGAGCAGAGGGTGTGATCGTAACAGTACTTAGGCCACAAAGCCCTGCTGTTGAGGCTGGTTTAAGGCTGGGGCAGGTGATCTCTTACGTAGTCAGTGAGAAAAAAGTGCAAAACGTTGACCAGTTTAAGCAATTTATAAAAGAAGGACTTGATGACGATAAAGTCATTATTACGGCGATCAACAAGGTTGCTATAGATAAACTGATTGATGTTCTCCAGAACAAGGGTTTGATTGTAAGATTTGATGCGGCAACAGCATTGGGAAAGCTAAAAAACAAAGCGGCTGTTGATTCTCTCTTAGAAATGCTTCAGGAAGAAACAAGTCCTATTGAAATAAAATTCTGATCATAAGTCCTGCGATAGTAGAGATAACTATTATCCAGAAAGGAGATAGCCTTTATGTCAATCTACCGAACGAAAACGATTATTTGTAATTCCGTAACATTTTTATCTATCTTCTGTTTAATTCTTTTCTTTGTTGGATGCGGCAAGGAATCTTACGAAGATACGAAGATAGGCATCACGATAAAGAAAATAGGCTCTGATCTCAATGACCGCTGGTCGCTCAAGGGCGTTATTGTGGAAACAGTAACCCCCGGCTCACCAGCAGATAGTCGAATAAGAGCGGGAGAACTGCTCTCTTACATCGTAGACGAAAGACAGATAGATAGCAAAAAGAAGTTTAGAGACGCTTTGAGCGAGGCACTGGATAATGATAAGAAAGCTATCCTGCGAATATCAAAGGTTATCTCTGCTATAAGCCCTGATGATCTTGGAATGGCGGTTAAACCTGACCCCGAAGAAAGGGGAGTTATTGTTTCTAACGTGAAGGCAGAAAGCAAAGCAGACAAAGCAGGTATAAAGCTCAATACAGTTATTTACACAATAGATGATGTACCTGTGACGAGTGTTGATCAATATAATCAAGAGGTTTCGCAAAAACTGCAAAACTCAGGCAAGATTAGAGTAAATCTGGCACGGGAAATAGTTGCTCCAAAAATCAGCAAAGTCGGTATCGAAGAGGAAGATAACGCAGGCAAAGGCGTTGTAGTAAAAAAGCTGGAAATGCTCGAAGTCGAAGGTAGCCCTGCCAGCATGGAAGGTATAAAAGAAGGCGATTTGATTACGCACGTGATTGATGAGATGAGCATAACTGACATTAAAAGTTACAAAAAAGCCATGAAGAAAGCTTCCAAGTCTGATAGAGTCGTATTTGAAAGAGGAGAATTGGGTGGTATTAAACTAACCCTTATAGATGCGCTTGGTGAGATAGGTGATATCAGGGCTGTTGAGCCATTGATTAAAGAGTTAAAGAGTAATGACAGGTGGATTCGCCGTTCTGCCGCAAAGGCGCTGGCTAGTATAAATGATCCGCGTATAATTCAACCGCTTATGTCACATTTGTTGGAAGCGAGTGAATCTGATCCGGAAGTTAGGAAAAGTGCCGCAGACGCATTGGCAAGAATGAAACCGCTGGAAGCCATAGAACCTCTTGCGCAGGCTTTAAGGGATACATCGCTGGGGGTTCGCCTGCTGGCAGGATATGCACTCGGAAGGATAGGAGAACCAGCAATCGGTGTTTTGATACAGGCAAGACAAGACCCCGATAGCAAGGTTAGAGATATTGCAGTTGCTACACTCGGCGCTGTCGGTGGAGAGGTAGTCAAGAAAGAGCTTAAGAAAGTTCTGGAAGATCAAAATGAGGAATCTACTGTAAAGCTAACCGCAATACAAGCTTTATATAAAATAGGCGATCCAGATTCCATTGCTGAATTGAAAAAGGCTGAAACATCAGGCGATCCAAGGCTTAGTGCCTTTATCAAGGAACTACTGGGCGAGGAAACTGCCAGTATGTAAATGAGGAGTTTATTCAGAGTAGCCCAAAATTCTATTTTGGTGATTACGTGCGTTTTTAAACTGCCAAGATAGAATCTTGGGCTACAACTGAGTTTTTCATTAGCTATAACCACCCATCAATTATCTAAGTATATCGCACCGTAAATTCTCACCTAGTTAGAGACTTTTAGTTGGGTTTCGTTCCTCAACCCAACCTACTTGTAAATTAAGGAATAAAGCCAGTTTGTAGTAGCTCAATTCATTGAGCGTTTTTATAAAAGTTCGATAAATCGAACTACTACAAACCAAACTAGCACAAGTCGTTATTTTAAAAGCTCTTTAGGGATACTCTCACCGTTTACGAGGTCTTCGTAGGTCTCCCTCTTGCGAGTAATGTAATACTTATTATCTATAACTATCACTTCGGCAACTCTTGGGCGGGCGTTGTAGTTCGATGACATGACAAATCCATAAGCCCCGGCGCTGAAGATTGCCATTATGTCCCCCTCTTTAACGATGGAAATCTTCCTCTCCTTTGCAAAGCAATCAGAGGACTCACATATAGGCCCTACTACGTCAGCAATCATCTCATCAGTGGACGTAATTTTTACAGGACGTACCGAATGGTAACTATCATACAAAGCAGGCCTGAGAAGATCATTCATTCCAGCATCCACGATGACGAACGTCTTTGTTTCGGTTGGCTTTATATAGACCACTCTGGTGACAAGAATCCCCGCATTTCCCACAATAAACCTTCCCGGTTCCAGAATCAGTTTTCGCCCGGTGGGTTCTACCAGAGGAAGGATCGCTTCAGCGAATTGCTGCGCAGTTGATGGGTTTTCCTCATTGTAGATTATTCCAAGTCCGCCGCCTATGTTCAATGTCTGGATGTTTATCCCGACTTCATCCAGATCATTGATCAGTTTTGCAAGCCTGTTTATGGATTCCACGTAAGGTGTTGTAGATACTATCTGTGATCCAATATGCGCCTGGACTCCCATTACATCAAGGTTTGGCATGTTTACGACTTCGGTAAAATATTCTAATGCTTTATCTATCGGTATGCCAAACTTATTCTCTTTCTTTCCGGTTGTGATGTGCTTATGTGTTTTTGCATCAACGTCAGGGTTCACACGGAGGGCTATTCTTGCTTTCTTTCCCAATCTTCCAGCAACACGGTCTATCGCTCGTGCCTCAGACATAGACTCCACGTTGAACATTAAAATATCAGTATTAAGGGCGTATTCGATTTCCGCCTCAGTTTTTCCCACGCCTGCAAAAACTATACTCTGAGGATGGAAACCCGCTTTTATCGCTCGATAAAGCTCCCCGCCCGATACAATATCGGCTCCAGAACCTTCGTTTACCAGAGTTCTGCACACAGCCAGATTTGCGTTACTCTTCATCGAAAAACAGATCAGATGATCCACGTTTTCAAAAGCCTTATCTAGCTTTTTATAATGGTCTACTAGCGTTCTGTTACTGTAAAGATAGAATGGAGTGCCGACTTCTTCGGCAATATCGGCGACTAAAACCTCTTCGCAATATAATTCATTGTTTTCGTAATGAAAAAAGTCCATATTCTTTCGTCCTTTGCTCAGTCTTTATTTATGATTTTCTGTTAGACAGATTTTTGAATGTAGAATATAGATTATACTATCACAAAACAGGCTTTTCTTCAAGTAATTTGTCAACCTGATCCATTATTGCTAATTTATATTAAACCTAGATTTCGTCCAATAATAACTCATATTTAAAGATTTCACATTGTGTAAAATCGTAGAAAATACGT
>Ga0315274_10003604_pt1 | contig 23013 bp, 16 predicted proteins | sample YL17G02_20_MG_FD_203700 | JGI IMG/M metagenome (GOLD analysis project Ga0315274, IMG submission 203700) | Sediment microbial communities from Yellowstone Lake, YNP, Wyoming, USA - YL17G02_20 | ecosystem: Environmental > Aquatic > Freshwater > Lake > Sediment | place: USA: Wyoming | collected...
CCTGCCACCGCCGATAAATTTTGGTAAGAAGACCAAAATCGATTCCGAATGTATAACCAGAACCAAATCCAGTTTGGGTTAACGAATAGCCACGAATATTATAACCGAATGAAATATCCTTAACCAAACTAAATCCGTGAGATAAAGTGAGAACCTTTTCCGAATGCATTGAGATACCCATCTCCTGCATACCCAATCCAACTACGCCAGCGGATTTCGGTAATGGATATGCGACGTTCAAACAGGCATCGTGTAGATTAATACCGATTCCACCAAAGATTAATTTGTAGAAACTCATCGCAGAAATATTATTTATCTGATTTAGACCAGCGGGGTTATATTGGATAGATGATGGGTCATCGGCAATTGCGGTAAAGGCACATCCCATGCCTTCAGCTCGACTTCCCGATTCCAAGTCTTCAAACATTGCAAAACTTAAACTAATAACACAAACTATTAAAATCAATATGTTTTTCATAGCTGGTAATTTTATGAAATAAAATGATAAATGTCAAGAAAAATAAATAATATTTGTTTTTTAGAAAGGAAGTTACTTTATTGTCGTAAATAAAAAGGGAGTCCTATTTTTTATAGGACTCCCTGATTAATCCTGTTATTTCTAACCGGTTTATCGAACAATCAGTTTGATATTATTGTTGTAGGTCTGGGTTTCGAACCTCAGGAAATAAATTCCTTTAACTAATGTATTCGCGGATAGATTTGCGGAATAAGTCCCTTGGACTAAATAGCCATTATTGATGGTCTCGATTACTCTGCCACTCGCATCAAAGAGTTTGATGCTGATATTACCTGAAGCCGGTAATGTGTAGCTGATTCTTGCATTAGTTGTAAATGGGTTAGGACTGACGTTGATTGTTGGAATTACGGTCGCAGTTTTTTCACTCATCGTTGCGACATTGGTCTGTGATGGAGTTGGAGTAGCTCTCCAGATGCTCGAACCATAAATGAACCATAAGAGATTATTACATATCTTGTCGCAAACATCCTTCCAATAGGTACGAGCGGTCAATGTGCCAGTCTGCCATGCAGTTATCGAATTATTCATAATCGTAGTGATGGTATATCCTTCACCCGGTTCATAAATACCATTACCATTGTCAAGCCAAACGAGCTGGTCCGCACTCAAAAAGTTATGTCTTACATCTAATTCGACTGCGAGGAGTTGTGCCGCTAGCATATATCTCATATCCACTGCATTTGCATTATTCAGATAGTCTTTCACTTGCTTTTTAAAATTACTAAGGACTGTAGTGTTGAATGGAGTTGAACCAGCTGGTTCTTTTGGATACGGTGTAAATGTCATATATGGCGGTAACGTATTTAGATATATTGCATCAGCAAGAATCAAAAGTGGTTGACCATTGTTATTAGTCCAGAAACCCTTTGATTTTGCGGTTGTCGGTCTGAACAATGTAATATAATTGGCGGTAACCGTCTTGGGTTCATCCATTATTACCGTTGTTGATAAAACCATCGGATTGGTAATTTCACCCATCACTGCGGTCGTCCAGCCAGAAAAGAAGTAAGTTATTGTACCAGATACGACAGATGCAATTGTACTGATTGATGCATTGGTATTTGCATTATACCAACCTTCGCCAGTTGGGAATGTAATACCCGGAGGATTGGTAGCTAAGGTCAAATAATACTGTGTCGCATAATTACCCGTCACACTACCCGTATCACTTACATTAATTGTTCCTGACTTAGTCAATGCTAAACCACTGGTTGATGTCCAAATATACCGCTTACCAGTTATGCTCAGTGTATCGTAATATTGAAAAGTATGCGAAGAACCACTTACCCAGTTAAAACTCTTTGGCAAATCAGTATAAACATAACTTGTGTCATCAACATTAAGCACATTACCGGTAAAATCACTATTAAGTCCGGTATGATTAAAAGTTATCGTGAAAGTAATACCCCTTGAATACCAGACATCTCTTTTTAAACTACCATCATATCTACCAATCACCCATATCTTATTATCAAACACAACCGAAGTGTGAGCATACCTTCCTGCCCAACCGGCATTGGCAGTTGCTTGTGTCCAGTTCACTCCATTTGTAGAATACCAGACATCATTTTTATAATAAGGACTACCGGAAATATGTCCACCCATCACCCACATCTTATTATCAAATACCACAGATGTGTGTAGCACCCTTTCTACCCATTGCGCATTTGCAGTTGCTTGAGTCCAGTTCACACCATCAGAAGAATACCAGACATCGTTTTTAGCACCGCTTGCATCTTGACCGCTTATTACCCACATCTTATTATCAAATACCACAGATGTGTGTATCACCCTTGCTGCCCATTGCGCATTGGCAGTTGCACGAGTCCAATTCACACCATCTGCAGAATACCAGACATCATTTTTATAACTTCCAGCTCCGCCCATCACCCACATCTTATTATCAAACACAACCGAAGTATGACCATACCTTGCTGACCATCCAGCATTAGCAGTTGCACGAGTCCAGGTCACACCATCTGAAGAATACCAGACATCATTTCTAAGACTACTACCATCATATCCACCCATCACCCACATCTTATTATCAAAGACAACCGAAGTATACTCAGACCTTGCTGACCATCCAGCGTTTGCGGTTGCTTGGATCCATGTTACACCGTTCGTAGAATACCAGACATCATTTTTATAACTTCCAGCTCCGCCCATCACCCATATCTTATTATCAAACACAACCGAAGTGTGGCATGCCCTTGCTGACCATCCAGCATTGGCAGTTGCTTGTGTCCATTCCATAGCAAATAAATTAACAGGGAGCAGTGAGCAGAGCGTAGCGAGGATTACAAATATATTTATTTTTTTAGGCATAACGCCTCCTTGCACATTTTTGTGCATTTATCTAAATGTAGTATCGTAAATTTTTATGATAATTAATTTCACTCCTTTCACCCACCAAACATTATATCGCTTACTCTATACCCTTTGCCTCAATTGTATAATACTATTGTGGCTTGTCAAGGATTATTTTTCCAAATCTGACAGGTGCGACCCATAAGTAAAGTATACTTATAAGTAAACTTTTTTTAAAGTGAAAATTTCGTCTAAGTTTCTCGTTTCCACATTCTTAATTCAAAATTCCCTTAAACAAGGGGTATAGTCCCCCCTATTAAATACAAAATACGGTGGTAAAGTAAGCAGGACTTTTAGTTCGGGTTTGAATTTGGATTTTAGAAGAGTTTCTAATTCAGCATATTTTTATCAATATACAAGACGATAAAATTCAATATCTAATTAAGAATCTTGCAGGAATTATATCAGGGATTATAGGAGGGAGTATATCAGAGGATTATTCTCAGTATCTACCACGCCATAAACCAAGGCATAAACCAGTCCTTTCGGGAAATGAAATTAGAAACTAATTGAAACTTGTTGCAATAAATAGAAACTCAGACTTACTAACCTTGACCCCGCTCCTATTTTTGAGATTATGTGAGTCAAATGAAATATTTTAATTATACTATACCGCTTTTGAAAATAGGTGCGGGGTTGACAGAACTGAATATCGAGTTTATACTAAAATCAATGCGAGGGTGGCGGAATCTGGCAGACGCACTGGATTTAGGATCCAGTGGAGAAATCCGTGGGGGTTCAACTCCCCCTCCTCGCATAATTATATTAAAAACTAAATATTAAAAATCAAAAATAGAAAGTGAAACCACTGAAAAGCATAACTAAAACTATCTGTGTTTATCTGTGGCTAATAATTTATGGAAATTAAATTTAAAGAAACAAAATCCTGGTTAAAAGAGATAGAAATTACAGTCGAGCCGGAGCGGGTAACAAAGAAGATTGAAGAAATTACATCGTCTTATGCGGATAAGGCAAAAATACCCGGTTTTAGAACCGGTAAAATTCCAAAACCGGTTCTTTTAAGAAGATATGGTTCAACTTTTGAATCTTTAGCCCTTGATGAAATATTTGACGAAGCGTATAAAGATATCATAAAAGAAAATAAATTACATCCAATAACCCAAGCAAAAGTTACTGACTATACATTAGCCGACGACAAGACATTAAAATTTGAACTTTCTTTTGAAATTATTCCGGAATTTGAATTAAAGAATTATGTCGGCCTAAAACTTAAAAAACAAGAGCCGACCGAATTTGATGAAGAATTTGAACGACGCGTGAAGGCTTTGCAAGAACGTTGCTCAACTTTTACAACTCTTAATCGACCAGCCGAAAATGGTGATTTTCTTTTAACGGATTATGAAATATTGGAAAATGATAAACCTGCAGCTAAGAAACAAAATGGAACAATGATTCAGATCGGCAGTGATAAGAATAATCCTGAAATTAATCAGGCGTTATTAGGCGTTAAAGCTGGTGATGAAAAATCAGTTTCGATTACTTTTCCTAAGGAATACGAAGACCCGGAATTTGCCAACCGCACTTTACAGTATAAATTTTATATCCGAGATGTTAAAGAAAGACATTTGCCGGACATTGACGATAACTTAGCATCGGATTTAGGTTTTAAGAATTTAGATGAACTAAGAACTCAAATTAATGAAGATATGATTACCGACCGAGTAAAAGTGGTTGAAGAAGATTTAAAGCATCAGATTTATCATTATCTGGTAACAGAACATAATTTCGAGCCACCTAATGTTTATATTGAATCAACGTATAAAGATGTCCTGAACGAATATGGACTTAAAGATTCTGAAGAATCAAAACAAAAATTACTTAAGGTTGTTGTGGAACGGGCAAAGTTTGAAATTGTTTTAAATCGAATCGGTGAAAAAGAAAATATTATGCCAAAACCGGAAGATATCGAAAAAGAACTCGAACGATTTCGCACGGCTGGTATTAAGCATGACCAGATTGAGATGTTACGAACCAGCCCGGGATTTATTGCTCGTATCGTAAAAAATATGGTAGTTGACTGGCTTTTAAATAAAGCAGAGATAACATAAATAATGAAGCAACAAAAGAATTACCACAAATTACACGAATTCAACAAATGACACGAATAAGAATCTATTTACCTTCTTCAATAATTCGTGATATTCGTTCATTTGTGTTATTCGTGGTTAAGATTTGAGGAGGAAAAATGTATATACCGATAGTTATTGAACAAACTGGTCGTGGTGAACGTGCTTATGATATCTATTCACGACTTTTGAAAGAACGAATTATCTTTGTCGGCATGCCGATTGATGATAATGTTGCGAATTTAGTAATCGCCCAACTTCTATTCTTAGAAGCCGAAGACCCGGATAAAGATATTTCATTATACGTTAATACACCAGGCGGTATCGTCTCATCCGGCTTAGCGATTTATGATACGATGCAGTATATCAAGCCCAAAGTCTCAACGATTTGTATTGGTATGGCAGCGAGTCTTGGTGCATTACTCCTTTGCGCCGGTGAAAAAGGTAAGCGGTTCGCTCTCCCTCATTCTCGCATCATGATTCATCAACCAGAAGTCAGTGGTCTCTCTGGTCAAGCAACCGATATTGAGATTCACGCCAAAGAGATTCTAATACTAAAGCAGAGACTCACCGAGTTACTATCAAAACATACCGGACAACCCATAGAAAAAATTAACTCTGATACCGACCGTAATTATTTTATGTCGGCGGAAGAAGCAAAAGCATATGGTATTATTGACGAGGTGATATCAAAGCGATAATGAAGAATCGCCGCTGTTCATTCTGCAATCGTCCCGAAACATCAGTCAAGTCATTAATCTCAGGACCTAAAGCATATATCTGTGATGATTGTATTCGTTTTAGTCATCAACTGTTGCAGGATAAAGAAAAAGCTCGTTTCTTTGCTACGATACATACAGTTCCACCGCCAGCTGATATCAAAGTTTTCTTAGATGAATATGTTATCGGGCAAGAAAAAGCTAAGAGAGTTTTGTCAGTTGCGGTTTATAATCATTATAAGCGAGTTTTTTCGCGGAAAGCAAAAGTTGATGTTGAAAAAAGTAATGTTTTATTAATCGGACCGACCGGTGTTGGTAAAACCCTTTTAGCCGGGACTTTAGCAAAATTCTTAAATGTCCCGTTCTCGATTTCCGACGCAACGCCATTAACTGAAGCAGGCTATGTCGGTGAAGATGTTGAAAACATTCTTTTACGGCTGATTCAATCAGCAAATAATGATTTAGATTTAGCATCAATGGGCATCATTTATTTAGACGAAATAGATAAAATCGGTAGAAAAAGCGATTCACCGTCAATTACCCGCGACGTATCCGGTGAAGGAGTCCAACAAGCATTACTTAAAATTATTGAAGGAACGGTTGCCAATATTCCTCCCCAAGGAGGCAGAAAACATCCCGAGCAAGAATATATTCAACTTAATACTAAAAATATTTTATTTATCTGCGGCGGAACTTTTGTCGGACTTGAGAAAATTATCGGGAGTCGAGTTAAAAAATCCGCAGTTGGTTTTAAAGCGGATATTATATCAAAAGCGCATAAAGACCGTGATGAACTTCTAAAATTAGTTGAACCAGATGATTTGATTAAGTACGGATTGATTCCGGAAATTGTCGGACGACTTCCAGTAATATGTTCTTTATCTAGTCTGTCTCGGCAAGCGCTCTTAGACGTTTTAACCAAGCCGAGAAACGCTTTAGTTAAACAGTACGAGCACTATTTTGACTTAGAAAATGTTAAATTAACATTCACTCAATCCGCCTTAGAAAAAATTGCTGATTTGGCATTAACAAGGAATACTGGTGCTCGTGGCTTACGTTCCGTAATGGAAAATGCTCTGCTGGATATAATGTTTGACCTACCCTCTAAAAAGAATATCGCAGAATGTATCATTACACCCGAAACGATTATGGGTGGACCTCCCCAATTTATTGAAAAAGGCTTGAAAAGAAAAAAAGCCTAATCCCCGATAAAATTGAAAATGAAACATAAAATATTAAAAACACAAACACAAAAAAATAAAGATATTTTTAAGTTTTTAAAATGTGTTTTTGGTTTTTGGTTTTTGATATTTGGTTTTTCTAATAGTTATGCCCAGCAAGAGATTTGGGCAAAAATTACGTCAGGCGCTTCCCGAGCTCGCGTGCGACTTGTGATGGCTGATTTTAATTTTCCAGCAAATTGCCCACAAAACGTGAAGATAAATGCTGTCAATATCAAACAGACCGCTTATGACGATTTGGTATTTTGTATGTATTTTGATAATATCAAGGTCGATTCCGCTAAAAAATATAGTACAATTGAAAAAAAGATAGATTTCCAAGGTTGGCAAAGCACCGGCGCACAAGTGTTACTTACGGGAAACATCCATATTAAAAAGAATACAATCTTGACAATTCAAGTTTATGACTTATTTTATCGTAAATTAATCGGCTCAAAAGATTATGAAATTGCCGGTGATTTACGTTTGTTAGCTCATAAAATTGCTGATGATATCATTAAATTGTTGACCGGCGAGGATGGTGTGAGTCAGACCAAAATTGCATTCTCGCTAAAAAAAGGTACTGCGAAAGAGTTAGCGATTGCTGATTATGACGGCTATAATCTAAATCAATTGACTAATTCCGGTGAACTTAAACTTTTTCCTGATTGGAGTTCTAATGGTAGCAAAATTGCGTTTTGCAGTTATGCCAGTTCAAATCTTAATATTTATACTTATGACTGGAACAGGCACACGATTGATTTAGTTTGTAACAAACCAGGTTTGAACTCATCACCGGTTTTTTCACCAGATGGCAAAACAATTGCGGCAAGTTTAAGTATTGAAGGTACACCGGATATTTATCTTATGAGTGTCGACGGCAAGAACTTAAGACGCGTAACTTATGACCGTTCGATTGAAGTTTCACCCACCTGGACACCATCGGGTCAAGAATTAGCGTATGTTTCAGACCGAACTGGTACACCTCAGATTTATGTTGTTAATGTTGATGGGACCGATATGCGTCGGCTTACCTTTGAAGGTTCGTATAACACATCACCAGCTTGGTCACCACGCGGAGATATTATCGCTTATGTCTGTCGTGAATCGGATGGTTTAAACCAGATTTATGTAACAGATATTAACGGTGAAAATCGGATGCGACTCACAAACCTAAGAAATAATGAGGAACCTTCCTGGTCACCAGACGGTCTCCATATTGCATTTAGTTCCAATCGAACCAGAACTTATGAAATATATTTAATGAATTGGAACGGTTCCGGTCAGCGAAAAATTACCAATACTGCGGGTGCTTTTTCTCCCACCTGGTCACCGAGGTTATCAAAATAATTGTACTCGTTTTGCATCACATTTGTCAATCATTTCGTCTTTATTCGTAGTAAAACACATTTACTCTTGACATTGTCCCTTTTAAGATTTAATCTCTATTCAAAGAATATAAAATCATGAAAGGCCGACTAAAACTAATATTTTTAATAATTTTAACCTGGGGTATTTTAGTGTACCCTGTGGAGGTAAAAATGATAAGAGAACCTGCGGTTGCTGGACAGTTTTATCCGGGCGATAAAAAAACTTTAGCAAATACTATTGATGATTTCTTTGCAAATGCTGCGGCTCAGAAAATTACTGGCAAGATTATTGGCATTGTGGTTCCGCATGCTGGTTATCCTTATTCTGGTCCTACTGCGACTTATGGTTATCAAACAATTACGGGTAAAAATATTGAGACAGTTATTATGATAGGACCCACTCATCATGTATTTTTTGAAGGAATTGCAGCCTATGGTGAGGGCGCATGGAAAACTCCTTTAGGTATTGTACCGATTGACGAGACTTTAGCACAATCTATCATTAAGCAAAATCCGATAATTCACAATCTACCGGAGGTACATAACCAGGAACATTCGTTAGAAGTACAGCTGCCATTTTTACAAAAATCTTTAACATCCAATTTTAAGATCGTTCCGATTATGCTTTTAGAACCAACTTATGATGAATGTGAGATACTTGCTAAGGCAATTGCTAATACGGTCAAAGAAAAAAACGTTTTACTTCTAGCATCATCTGATTTATATCATGGTTATTCATATACCGAATGTAATAAGACCGATTCAATAACATTGAGTTATCTTAAAAACTTTGACCCGAAAGGTTTTTATCAAGCATTAAAACAAGATAAAGCACAAGCCTGTGGCGGTTATCCAATCGTGGTCGTTATGATTGCTAGTAAATTATTAGGTGCCAGCCAATCCAAAGTTCTCCATCATACTAATTCTAATGATGCGATAGGTGAAAAGGGTGGTTATTGTGTTGGATATGGCGCTTCCGTATTTTATCAATCTGCTGGACAAAGTCAAACAACATCTGAACAAAGTGATACGATAAATTTAACTACCCAAGAAAAAAAAGAACTATTACGGATTGCACGAATTACTATAGAAAACCATGTTTCGGGTAAAAAAGTTCCAGATTTTACACCATTAACCGATAAACTAAAAGAAGAATATGGTGTGTTCGTAACATTAACCAAACAAGGAAACTTGAGAGGTTGTATTGGTTATGTTCAAGGAATCGAACCATTATATAAAGCGGTTTCTGATGTGGCAATTGCCGCCTCGACCGAAGACCCAAGATTTCCTCAAGTCACACTCAGTGAACTAAAAGATATCTCAATTGAGATAACGGTTATGACCACGTTAAGAAAAATCAATGACATAAATGAAATCAAAGTCGGTAAACATGGGTTAGTTATCAAAAAAGGCAGTAATCAAGGACTACTTTTACCCCAAGTAGCAACTGAATACGGCTGGGACCGAACAAAGTTTTTAGAGCAAACCTGTTGGAAAGCTGGTCTGCCCGAAGATACCTGGAAAGACAAAAACACCGAAATTTATATCTTTTCCGGCACAATATTCCACGAATAGTAATAAACAAAATGGGCAGGATTTTACCTGCCCATTTTTATTGTAAGAAATAGCTTAGTCGTTGCTGAAGCTATTTTTATTAGGGATTCCTTCCGGTTCTTCACCTGCTTTTGCCCTAGTGCCAAAACTCCACTGTGGACTAAAATATGGTCCCCATCCCACCGAGTTTTGTACCTGGCAATCCCATAAATAAGTACTGCTCCTCTGTAAGTTTGTATTAATATTCCAGGTATTTGATGTCTGATACTTCTCCATCGCTAAAGTTCCGCTACGATAAAGACGGAAATGGTATTGTGTCACTCCGGTCATTGATTGTACTTTTAATGAAGGTTTCAATGAATTTTGACTGCTACCATTGGCGGGTGATAATGGTGTTGGTGCAACTGGCGGAGTCGCAACATTCACGGAAAACGTCCAGCGCGGACTGAAGAAAGAACTCCAGCCATTTGCTGTTTGAACCGCACAATCCCATTGATAAGTCAAGCCACTTTGTAAATCAACACCGACCGTCCAGGTATTTGTTGATGTATATGCTGAAGTAATAAGACTACTATTTTGATAAACTCGGAATTGATATTGTGTTGCACCAGTAACCGATTGGACTTGGAGAGTTGGGCGCAGTACGGTTACTGAACTGCCATTGGTCGGCGAGACGGGTGTGGGCGGATTAATATAAACACCCTGCTTTAAAGAAACTCGGGCATAAACTGCAGTGTTATAGTTCGGAATTGTGACCGGTGTTTCGGTTGATGCTTGAGAAACTGACCCGACAATTTCTGACGAGAAATAATTAATCGTACCACTCAGACCGTCGTTGGTATTATCAATACATCGGATAAACATTGCGGAATCAGCACCTAAAGATGAAGCATTATCCGTCATATCGAAAACTAAATTATTATTTGGATACGCGCGATTAGTCTGTGTTCCCATATACCAGTTGAAGAAATTCTTGGTCGCGCGAGGTGATGTGGTTGGTCCATAACCAAATTGTAAACCGATGCGGGTTCGGGCATTGTGGGTTAATTTTGTCCGTACTCTTATCGTCGGATTATAACCGATTTTATCGGTTACATAATATACCTGACGATAGGAAAGATAGGAATTTTTTACCGCTACATAAGACATCCAGAAATAGCCAGCGGCGCCCCAATTCGGTCCCCAGGAATTAACCAATTTAAATGCGCCCGCGCCATCGGCAGTTGACATATTATCATCATAACCAACTATCGTAACACCATGACCGCCACGATTAGAACCAGTTCTTTGTGAAACACAATAGGTATTATTATAATCTCCGATATTGTCAAAATTCCCGTAGACATTAATACCAAGCACAACCGTATAGCCATTATTTAGCTGGGTTTTTATAAGTGTCAGACCGGCGTCGTTACTGCAATCAATATAATATTGACCCGCGCCTCGATATGGTAATGCCCAGACAAAGGCATCTTCTGATGGCCAATTAGTATAACTTCCCGCAGTATATGGACAGAGCGCTAAATTACCACAACCAAGGTCAACCAAGCATTTCATCGCATCATCAAAATAAGCGCCAGCATCAGCGCCGCCATTTATCAGATTATACAAAAAAGCCGGACTGAATTGATTTTGAGCAAGCGACACGTTCCAGCCTTGTTCACGCCATTCAGTATGAGTTTTGTGATAATAACCCATTGCCCACGCAACACAAGAACCTTCGGCTCCTTGATTACCAACCGATGGCATTTGTGATGATAAGTCAATCGATACCAGCAGAGATTTTCCTTGTAACGGTATATAAGTTATTTTAGTAAGGTCGGGATTTAACGCGGGGTCGCGATACAAAAGCCCAGTCCGATGTAATTCCTCGGCGATTCCGGTTTGTGCTGTTATTATTAAGAAAATAATTAACAGCAGTTTATAGTATTTCATACTGCCTCCTAACTTTTAAGTTTAAATTATTCGTCGAATTTTATGTAGAAATTACCTAAACGTAATATTATATTACACCAATTATGGAATTTTACATAAATTTACTTTTTTTGTCAAGTAAAAATTTATTTTAATTTTAGCATTTTCTGTATTACTATCGAATTATCAGAACGTAAGCGGCAAAAATAAATACCTTTAGCCAAATTTACTCCCATATTATCACATCCATTCCAAACTACTCGGTATCGTCCCGACTTCATGTATTCAGCTTTTAAAGTACGAACCTGGACTCCTAACGAATTATAAATGTCTAAATTTACATGAGAAGTTCTTATAATCGTAAAATTTATTGCAGTTTGCGAGACGAAGGGATTGGGTTTATTATTTTCTAAACGGAACTGTGGCTCGAAAATTTCGTTTAAGGGACTTTCGGCAATGCCAGTGGTTGTATAGAACATAATACCTCTTTCATTAGATAATAAATTTCCAATTGGTGAACCATTAAATAAATATTGTAAACCAACAGTTCCGGTCGAATTCTCAATTCCTACGGTTGCACTTCTCCCCCAATTATAAACCGTATCACCAACTGCGCAATCTTTATATTGAATACCAATTAGTCCATTTTCAGCCAGTATTATTTGAAATGTAATTGTATTTAATGGCTGTAAAACACTCGGTTGAATCGCACCATTGATTCTTGCATCTTTCCATGTAATCACACAAGAACGATATGGCGAAGTCCCGAAAATTTCATAGAGGATATATCCATTATCTGCTGTAACTAAATTTAAATCGTCCCAGAAGGCATAAACTGCGCGATTCGGTGTTGATGCATTTGGAATTGCTGTGTTACTTGAGACATTAGTTCCAGGGTCAGTGCCAAAACTTAACCAGCCATTTGTAGAAACCCAGATAGTATTATAAAAAGTTCCGTAAAAGTTGATGTTAAACGGCAATGTTAATGAAAATCTTGCATCATCGCCATTACCTAAAACTGTCCCTGAGTTTAATATATCAACCCAGTAATATGTAGGACCAGAAATCGTGTCCGAATCAATCCAAAAATATCCCCCTGCATCTGGCCCACCGGTAAAACTACCAACAATACCTGATGATAATGTACAGGACATTACGGATGATGAGGTCGGGATGTTTTTCACATAACACCCACTAATCAAAGGCGAACTGCTCGGATAGTTAGTTTTGGAATTCGGATTCGTCGCGATAGTATCATAATTCGTATTATTAGAATTACCAGGATAAGGATCACCCGCATCGCCCCGATTACCACCATTAAAAAGTTGGTCATAACCATCAGCTTGCTCTAAAGCAACACCATATTTCCAACCAGTTCCGCCGGCATTGACCTTATTATTAATTCGGCGCGCTTCGATAATTGAATCATCTATATGATAAATTAACAGTCCTGAATTATACATTAAAGAATCAAATAATGTTTTCTGACGATTCTCAATTAAAAAATACTCTTTAAATGTTCGTGGTTTGGAGATTAACCAATATGCTTTTGCATTAGTTTCGACTTTTGGTATTGAATATAAATTACGTGAACGAACCGCAATTGGATTTAACCAACCCAATTCCATTTTGCCCCAGGAACAAAGATGTGCTGGTTTCCATGGTGAATTGCCATTTGCACCCCACGAACCTGCTGACATTACACACCAGTTACCAAGACCTTGACCACCGCCATCCGTATCATACAAATCAGGAACCCCCAGTGCATGACCCCATTCGTGGCAAAATACACCGATACAAACCATTGTGCCATTATTAGAAGTATTACTCCGTTCTGGGTCACATACATAACCATCAATTTTAATATACTGACCAGGGTTATTAGGGTCCGGGTCGTTTGTGGTATAGACACCGATATTCGCTAATGTGAAAGCCCAAGAATGAGACCAGATATCGGCACCATTGCCCGATTCTTCACGACCAAATCCCGAATGAACGCAGGTAAAGCAATCGACATATCCGTCACCGTCATTGTCGTATTCTGCGTAATTAATAAACGTATCGGCTTTTTGAGCCATTTCTTTTGCCAGTCGGGCAGCACGGGTAAATCCGTTGGAATATCCATAATAAACTCGGTTACTATCTGCAGTGAGCCATCCATAACATGCTCCGATAATGTTCAACTGTCCATAGGATATCTCCTGATAAAATTTTCTAGCAGAACCGGATGACCATGTATCAGAAAAAATCATCGCCTGGAAATTATCAATCACATATTGATTATTTAAATCTGGATATTCCGCAAAAACGATTGGGAACTTTTTTACACCTGATACTAATACTTGCACATCTCCCGGTTTATTAATTATAGCTTTTTTACTGACATTCCGAATTGGATTCTCAAATCTATCAATTCCTAAAGTGCTCATTTTATCATAATCAGATTGTAGAAATTCCAATCCCGTTTTTGGTGGCATTGCTTGAAGAAATGATACATAACAAACTATTAAGCTTATAATAAAAACTACTAACTTTTTCATCATTCTCCTTTACTGATTTTAAGAAATTTCATGTCTTTAAGATTAATACATATAAAAGATCATGTCAAGAACAATACTATAAACAAGATTAGTTTTTTACTTAAGTATTTAAATACGCAGCAAAACATCATTCCGTGGTTAGCAAGTTTTCTGTAACTGCTGTACAGCCTAGTATTGGTTGTTCATAAAACCAGTGGACGGTTTGTAACTTGTTGGCTTCTTCAATAATTATATCGTTTGAGATTGATGTACTTATGATAATATCGATTTCAAGTTTGCCTATTTCATATAATAAAAAAAGGTTAAGCTCGTTATCATAAATCAGGTAAGGATGTTCAATAACCGCAATTTTTTATTTTTAGAATTTATTTTTGATTTACTAATATATAGGGATACATTAAAGAAATCTGACGATTACATTCCATTTATTAAGAATTTTATCTTCTCTTTTCGTAAAAAGTCTGCCGATTTCTATAAATTCTTAGCTTTGACTCTCGATTCGTTCATCGATTTTTTAATCAATTATTTTATGTGTCTGACTAAATATTGCCTAAACCATACCTGGTAGACCGATTACTTAAGGACAACCAACCTTTAAGTAATTTTGAATTTTCATACATACCATCCTTGGAACAAGCACATAGTCGATTTTCTCATGACGCAATTTTGAAAGATGACCGATATGTGTTTTAACGAGCAGACAGATTTCTTCAGGTGTAATTTTTACACTTTCTTCAATCGTTTTTCTGGTAGTTAGAGTGGATAAAATGATTTCACAATCTAAATCTTCTAAAAATTTTCGCTATAAAGGATAATCGTAATAACTATAAAGTGCGCGGTCAATTTAGATTCTTAGTTTCATTAGTTTTTAGTATAAAGACTTAATGAAGTAAGTCAACAAGTATTGACTAAAAGCGATTTTATAATTAATATTATCGAGCGGGGCGTGGCGCAGTTGGCAAGCGCACCAGCTTGGGGTGCTGGGGGTCGCTGGTTCAAATCCAGTCGCCCCGATTCTTTTAGTAAAATTAAATATAAAATATAAAAAATTAAAAATACACACACAAAGATGCAAAAATACTAAGGATTTCTCATTTTTTTTGTTTTTAATATATGTTTTTTGGTTTTAACTTATAATTTCTTCTTGATGACTATCCGTGTATATCCGTGGCTTTTAGAACTGAGTTATGAAACGAATATCGTTTTCGTAGAATAACCGAATATCATCAATTCGGTATTTAATCATAGCAACTCTTTCGACCCCCATACCGAATGCAAAACCAGAATATTTTTCTGTATCATATCCGACATTTTCAAAGACCGCTGGATGAACCATTCCTGAACCAAGAATTTCCAGCCATCCCGTGTTTTTGCATGTCTTACAACCTGCCCCATCACAAATAACACACGAAATAGCAACTTCCGCACTTGGTTCGGTGAATGGGAAGTAAGTTGGTGTAAATCTCACCTTGACATCTTGTCCAAACATTTTTTGGCAAAAAACTTCTAATGTCCCTTTTAATTCTGCTAAGCTCACGTTTTCGTCGACATAAAGACCTTCAACCTGATGAAAGACGGGGGAATGTGAGGCATCAAAAGCATCTGGTCGATAAACACGACCCGGCGCAATAATTCTTAAGGGTGGTTTTTGTCGTTCCATCACTCTGATTTGGACTGGTGAAGTATGGCTTCGCAAAAGTGTCTTGTCATTTAAATAGAAACAAGCAATCTGGTCGCGTGCGGGATGGTCTTCAGGAAAATTTAGTGCTGTATAATTATACCACTCAGTCTCAATCTCAGGACCGAGTTTTTCCTGAAAACCCATACCAACAAATATATTGACAATTTCTTCCGTCACTTGTGTTATTGGATGTTTATGCCCAAGCCAGAGTTTTCTGCCTGGCAAAGTAATATCAAATTGAGCGGATGTGTCTAATAACTCTTTTTGTTTGTTAAGCTGAATTTTCTTATTTTCAAATAATTCGGTAAATTGCTGTTTAGCTAAATTGGCGAGTTTTCCTTCAGTCCGACGTTTTTCTTCCGGCAGTACCCCGATTTGTTTTAAGAAGTCGGTTAACACGCCTTTACGACCCAAATATTTTATTCTTACCGTTTCTAATTCCTCTAAATTCTTTGCGTTCTGTATCGCTTGTTCCGATTCTTGTTTAATCGCTTCGATATCCATTAGCGTTTTACTGAATTATAATTTTGCTTTTGCGACTTCAACTAATTGACCAAAGCTTTGGGGGTCTCGAATGGCAAGTTCGGATAAAGATTTTCGGTCCATCTCAATATTGTTTAATTTAAGGGCATGAATGAACTTATTATAACTTAGTTCATAAGGTCTGAGTGCAGCATTAATTCTTATTATAAATAAAGCACGATATGTTCGTTTTTTTCTTTTTCTTTCTCGATAAGCAGACTGTAATCCTTTCATTACTTGCAGGCGGGCGGTTTTATAAAGTTTTGACTTATTGCCCCAATAACCTTTAGCTCGTTTCAGCCATTTTTTCCTTCGACGGCGGGTCGCTGGACCAGTTTTTACACGTGGCATTTTTTCTCCTTATCTAATTTTAAAATTAATAACCTGGGAGCAATCGTCGCATTTTTTTCACGAAAGTCTTATCCACGATACTGGCACCGGAAAGCCTTCGCTTGCGTGATTTTGACTTTGAACTTAATAAATGTCTTTTACCACCTTTACGGCGACTATATTCCCCTTTTGCGGTTACTTTAATACGTTTTTTTAATGAACTTAATGATTTTTGTTTCATGCTACCTCGTCTGCTACCGAATTACTAAATCTCAGTGGCAAATATTTCATTGTTTCGGCAAAAACATTACTTGGATAAATAATCTTCCTTCACCAAAAACTCTCGGGTTACCTTCGGTCGTACCAACATTGACTAAGTCACTAATAACTCGCTTAATAACCGCCATCCCTAAATCTTTGTGCAGGATTTCACGACCGCGTAGAACTAACGACACACGCACCCGATCGCGTTCTTTAAGAAATTCTTTTACTTTATTTAATTTTACTTGATAGTCATTTTCACTAATCTTCATAGAAAACCGAATTTCTCGGACGCTGGTAGCGTGCTGTTTCTTTTTCATCTCTTTCGCTTTACTTTTCAGCTCGTATAAATATTTACCACGGTCCATAATACCACAAACTGGTGGTTCGGAATTCGGATTTATCTCAATCAAATCCAGGTCTTGGGTTCTCGCCATGCGTAACGCTTCTTTAGTTGGCATAATTCCTATCACTTTTTTATCAACTCCGACTAAACGTACAAATGGTACTCTAATTTCGTCATTGGTTCTTACTCGTACTTTTATATTATTACCTCCTGTTATTGATATCTTGTTGTATATTTTCAATAACTGTTTCGATACTGTTACTACCTAAATCACCTTGAAGATGTTTGCGTAAAGAAACATTGTTATTCTCTTGTTCCCGCTTGCCGATAATTAAGATATAAGGAATCTTTTCCCGTTCGGCTTCGCTAATTTTATAACTAATTTTTTCGTTTCTAAAATCAGTGGTCACTCGAATATTCGCAACCTTTAATTGTTCGACTATTTTTTTTGCATAGTTGATTTCTTGTTCGGTAATAGTCATGACGGTTGCCTGTATCGGACTGAGCCAAACCGGGAAAGCACCGGCATAGTTTTCAATCAGAATACCTAAAAATCGTTCTAATGCACCTAAAATCGTACGATGAATCATAAAAGGCACGTGATGTCTGCCATCAGCGCCCATATAATAAATATCAAACCTTGACGGTAAATTGAAATCAAACTGAATCGTCGGACACTGCCATTCTCGTCCCAGGCTATCTAAAAGTTTAATGTCAATCTTAGGAGCATAGAAAGTTGCTTCGCCTTCTCTTTTTACATAAGCCAAGCCTGCCTTATCTAATGCTAAAATTAATGCTCGTTCGCCCATTTCCCATTGTTCGTCGGTGCCAACGTATTGTTCTTTATGTTTTAAGTCACGCAAAGATAAATCGACGTGATATTCCTTAAATCCAAAATCAGACATGATTGTTAAAGCAAGTTGAAGGGTCGAATATATCTCATCTTCAATCTGTTCCGGAGTGCAGAATATATGAGCATCGTCCTGTGTAAATCCGCGGACTCTTAAAGCACCGTGCATCACACCCGAACGTTCGTTTCGATATACGGTTCCTAATTCGGCATATCTAATGGGTAGTTCACGATAGCTACGAACTGCTGACTTGTAAATTAGTATATGTCCGGGACAGTTCATTGGCTTTAAAGCGTATTCTTCTTTCTCAATCATCAAAGTGAACATATTTTCTTTGTAATATGAAAAATGACCAGAAGTTTCCCAAAGGTGTCCACGCGCAATATGCGGAGTATAAACAATCTCATAACCTGCTGTTTGGTGAGTACTAATCCAATAATCTTCAATCGTGCGCCGTAAAATCGCGCCTTTAGGCGTCCACAGCATAAGACCCGGACCAAGTTCTTCTGAGAATAAAAAATATCCCAGTTGCGGACCAAGTTTTCGATGGTCTCTCCGTTTCGCATCCTCTAACTTTTTTATATATGCGTCTAATGCTTCTTGAGTGGGAAATGAAATACCATAAATGCGTTGTAACATCGCATTATGTTCATCACCTTTCCAATAGGCACCGGCAACTGATAATAACTTGAATGACTTAATCACGCCAGTGTTCGTAACATGCGGACCTAAACATAAATCTCTAAAACCGTTTTGGTCATAAATCGAAATCTTTTCATCCGGCACTTCAGCAAGAATTTCTAATTTATAGTTCTCTCCTTTTTCTTTGAAATAATCTTTAGCTTCATTGCGGGCAAGAAATTTATGGAAAACCGGTATGTTCTTATTTGCCAGTTCAAGCATTTTCTTTTCGATCATTTCAAAATCTTTTTCGGTCAGTGGATGTTTGAGGTCAAAATCATAATAAAACCCTTCGGCGATTGAAGGACCAATTGCTAATTTTACGTCAGGAAATAATAACTTTACTGCATGCGCCATTAAATGAGATGTCGAATGCCAAAAGATAGATTTACCCGGTTCCGAATCAAAGTAAATCGGACTTATTTCAGCGTCTTCTTTCAGTTCATATGATAAATCAACGATTCGTCCGTTGACTTTAGCCGCCAAAGCGTTTTTATCAACTAAAATCTCGTTGACCTTTTTACCGATTTCACATGAAATATTATTATTTTCAAGTTTCACTTTTATCATAATATTATCAATGATAATAATGATAAATTTTTAATTGTCAAGGGTTGGAGATAAAAAGGGTGGGAGAATTTCCCACCCTTGGTTTAATTTTATATTATTTATTCGATAATCAGTTTTATTTCTATCTGTGATGTATTGTTATTATATCGTAAGAAATATATATCTTTAGAAATTTTCAATTGTGTAGTATCTCAACTAATCTACCCGTCGCATTATAAAGTGTTATTGAGACTTTGCCAGAAAATTGAACGGTATAACAAATCGTAGCGAGTTTAGAAATCTGAGGGGTGCGACCCTTCAAAAGTTAAAATATATAATCATTAGTTGACATTTGTTTATTTTGAATTATAATGCCATCAAAATTATTTAGAATAGGAGTAATATGAAAAAGTTTTTTATCGTAATATTTATAATAATTAGCGTAAGTTGGATAAATGCTCAAGAAGTTAAGGTTAATAAAGGTGCCCTATCAGTGGATGGATGTTTATGGGTCCAGTACCGAAATACTAACGATACAATTAAAATCAGTACCTTTGCTCGTCCGAATGCATTTTTGGGTATGACCGCCAATTTAACTAATTGGGCAACTTGCCGCTTATACATCGATTTAGCCAATACGACCGGTAAACCGGCTTATGACCTTTATGCATTACTTAAACCTATTCCATATTTACCAAATCTCACTTTTACTTTTGGGCAGTTTAAATTGCCATTAGGTATTGAAGTTTTAACGAAACCAGAAAACTTAGAATTCATTCAATATTCTTTAATTGGTCGTGACCCGATAAGAACACCCAAAGGTACTCGCGATATCGGATTTCAGGTCGCCTATAAAAATCCTATGTTTGAAGCGACTACTGCATTGGCGAACGGTGAAGGCAGAAATATCCTGCAGGATGCCGATAATTATAAAAATTTTGCGGGTCGATTAATCATTAAACCATTTCAAAAACCGACAATTTATGCTGGTGTCAACGCATATCTCGGCAAATACGTTTCTGGAAATTTTCATCGAATCGGCGTGGAATTAAATTATACCGTTTCTCCCATCATCTTCAAAACCGAATTTCTTAATATTAAAGATGGAAATACTGAAGGTAACGGTTATTATGCACAAATTGGATACAACTGGAAATGGTTACAACCGATGTTTAGATATTCTGCTCTTAAATATAGTGCTGTGGACGGCATCAATGAATTTGTTATTGGTTTGAATCTTCGACCACTAAATGAAAATGTTAAAATTTTGATAAATTATAAAAGCGAGAAGATATCAAATTCTTTAAAGCAGAACGGATTTCTTACTCAATTACAACTGGCATTTTAAGAGACTTAAAGTCTCTGATTACACAGATTTCTGATAATTACACAGATTTTCTGCATGGATGGTTCTTGTCCGTGTAATCTTATTTTTTTAATCAGTGTAATCAACTTTGAACACTATTGACAATAAAAAAATTTTCTTTATTATAAAAGAGTAATTACTTGGGCCTATAGCTCAGACGGCTAGAGCGCGTCTCTGATAAGGACGAGGTCAGTAGTTCAATTCTACTTAGGCCCATTTCTATTATGAAAAAATCCATTTTAATAATTTTAGTAGCGGCTTGTGTAATAGTTTTTATTTTCGGTGTTGGTTTATTTCTTTTAGTAATGAAAAAAGCAATCTCACCAGGAGCAAAAGCAATCGGTGTTATCGAGGTGACCGGTCCAATCTATGATTCGAGAGATATTATCCAACAATTAAAATCTTTAACAAAAAACCCGATGGTCAAGGGCATCTTGCTCAGAATTGATAGTCCGGGTGGTGGCGTTAGTGCATCTCAAGAAATTTATACATCCGTAAAAAGTGCGAAGGCAAAAGGAAAAAAAGTTGTTGTTTCGATGGGAGCTATTTGTGCCTCTGGCGGTTATTACATCGCTTGTCCGGCGGATGTAATAGTTGCTAATCCTGGTACACTTACCGGTTCAATTGGTGTGATTATGGAATTTCCGATTATCGATGAATTGTTAAAAAAGCTCGGGGTCCGTTTTGAAGTGATAAAATCAAAAGAGCATAAAGATATCGGCTCGCCGTTTAGACCATTAACTGATAATGAACGACAACTGCTTAATGAAATGACCGCTGATATTTATGACCAGTTTATTCAAGCTATTTCGGATAGCAGAAAAATATCAATAGAAAAAATCGTTCCGATTGCCGATGGCAGAATATTTTCAGGACGACAGGCTTTAGCTTTAGGTTTAGTTGATAGTTTGGGCAGTTATGAGGATGCGAAAATAATTACAGCAAGACTTTGTGGTATTGCAGGAGAGCCACAAATAATAAAAGAGCGAGGCAAATTATCGTTGTTTAAGCTAATTTTAGGTCGCTCGTTCTATCGTCTTTTTTTCCCTATACCTCTGTATTTATCGAATTAACGACCTGAATCCCGGGCAGGTCGGATTGTAGCGCCAATACTTCTTAAAAGTTTTGTTATATCACTAGCTAATGTTCTAACATTTTTTATTGCATCTTCGCGCTCTTTTTGATTAGTTAGATTAGTTAATTCAGCATATGCGGTTGTTAAGGCATTGAATTTTGTATCTAATTCATCGAGCGTTGCTTGTATTTCAGGGGTAGGATTGTTGAGAACAGCTTTTAGATTAGTAATTGACATTCCCAATCTTTCCACTCTCAATTTATACGCTGAAATAAATGTTTGGAATGCCTCTTTAGTAAGTGGTTCAGTACCGGCCATACGTTTGCGTTCTTTTTGTTGCGTGACGATAAAAATGACACCAAGCACAACAAGTATACCAACGATTGTCCAAATTAAAGTTCTTGACATAATGCCTCCTGTCTTTCTATTGATTTAGGCCACAACAACGTTTATATTTTTTCCCTGAGCCACAAGGACAAGGGTCGTTTCGACCTACTTTTATACCAACGTTACGCTGTGGCGTGCTTTGTCCCGCCATCACATGTGATGGCGGATGTTCTGTTTGACGGTTTGCTACAGATGAAACACCCGTACCAGTAATTTCTGGTTTGTAGGCTTGAACCGGTCTCACTGTTGCTCTTCGTTCCGGCATCTGTACTTGAGCCCGATAGAGCAAACTGACCGCTTCTTTATTAAAATCGCTCATCATATCATCAAACATTTGAAATGATTCCTGTTTATATTCAATTAGCGGGTCTTTCTGCCCGTATGCGACAAGACCAATTCCTTCTCGCAACATATCTAAGGCATACAGATGGTCCCGCCATTTATTGTCAATTATACGTAAAAAAACCATTTTGACAAGCTCTAAAAATAATTCCTTACCTAACTCTTGCTCTCTTTGATAATAGCATTCCTCGCTGACTTTTTTTAAGGCATCCAAAAGTACTTCTGGTCGCATCAACGGTATTTCATCTTTCGGTATCGAAAATTCATTTAGAAATACGATACCGAATTCACCTTTTATTGAATCCCAGTC
>Ga0315274_10003607_pt1 | contig 23005 bp, 26 predicted proteins | sample YL17G02_20_MG_FD_203700 | JGI IMG/M metagenome (GOLD analysis project Ga0315274, IMG submission 203700) | Sediment microbial communities from Yellowstone Lake, YNP, Wyoming, USA - YL17G02_20 | ecosystem: Environmental > Aquatic > Freshwater > Lake > Sediment | place: USA: Wyoming | collected...
GAAAGAAAAAAATGAAAAAAGAAAATAGGAATAAAAATTATTCCTATATATCCGATTTTAACAAAATAATTAGCTGATATTTCACTCTGAATATTAAATAAAATAAACCAAAAAAATTGCCACCAGAAAGTAACAAAACAAACAAGTGCAAAAGTAATGTTAATATTAGACTTTCGATTATTTAAATAAACCCGAACTCCTAAAAAAAGAAACAGAACTGAACTTAATAATGGTGGCAGCGTATATAATGTGAAAAAATTCATAAAAATTTTACTCTTTTTCTTTAATTTCCTTTTCCAATTCTTTAACTTTATTTCTTAAAGAATTAGTTTCCAGTTCTTTATTTACATCGGAAAGAAACCACTCTTTGAGGAGTTTTTCGCGATCAGTCATTACTTTTTTGAAGTTTTCAGATACTTTCTCTCCCTGTTCCAGAACTTTCCAGCTTGCCTCTCCCATTCTTTGTTTAATCGCGATCTCCTTTAAAATACTTTTGATAAAGAGGTAACCAAAGAAAAGAAAAACAATAAAAACAATAATGTTCCATAGATATTGCCAAGCAGAATTAGAAAGAAATATCTGAACAAAAAGCAAAATACTGAATACACCAACCAGGAGTTCAGTTAGGATAAGTTTAATGTCAAAAAGATGGTATTTCATAATAGCAATCGCAACAAGGATAACGTAAATAGCCACAAGACTATTTCCAAGAGGAGGAATATTGACATTGTACCAAAGGGGATAATTCGTTGAACCTCCAACGAATCCAATTAAAGTTCCAAGTAGCACATATTTTATTTGTTCCCGCATTACGCCGCTTGATTTTTGGTATCCCTTAAATAAAAGGTACCAACAATAAATTGCATATCCAAAGAACATTAAAAGATAGAAATGATACAGGGGTCCAGGTACTGCCCAAAATCTGAACGAGAACTTTGGCACCATGTCTTTTATGAAGAATGGAGTGAAAACAAAAGCCCAGAAAAATAAAACAAGAAGGTAACCAAACCAGAGAATTCTTTGTTTGTTTCGCTCTTTATCAAGACCTAAAAAACAATGGTAAAACCATAATAACTTATAGGAACCAAAATAGACCCTACATGTAAAGCTTGAAATACTAAAAGAGTATTGGTTCTATTCGAAGCTTCTGGCCAGAAAATATAAGCCCAGCTCCAAGTGGCCACAGCCAAACAAAATAAAGCAAAGCTTCTATTAAGTGGGCTCTTTCGATCTTTAAAATAGACAAGAAAACCTAAAAGAGTACTCGTAACCGCATTAATTAAACCTGTTATTGTGTAATAAGATAGCATAAAATAAAATGCAAAAATAAAATTATTAGAATAACTTTTGAAACTGCTATCGTTTTATCATAATAAAAAAGAGTTTTTTATTAAAACTCTTTTTTAGGTATTTCTTCGGATTCTTCTTACCTTAACAACCTCGCGATTCTTGATAATGGATCGTAAATCGAGAAATCTTTCGAGCTCAAATTTCTTTTGCGGAAGTTTTCCTGAAATCTGGAAATTCTCCAAAATATTTTTCAATTCACTTATTCTTGAAAGCAGTAAATCTAAGTCACCTTTCTTAATAACAAATAAGCTCTTATTTTTGCTACTTTTTATGTTTTTACCTTTTGCCTTTATTTTAAAGATAGTATCCTTAAAAACTTCAAAAAACGGTGATTCTTTATTCAAAGAATAATAAACCAAGTTAGCCACCTTTTCTTTCTTGAAAAGGCCTAATTTTTCCAATGAAATGAGTTCCCGTCTTATATTTCCAACCGGAAGATGGAGAATTTTTTCCAATTCTCTTAAATAATATCTTTTTTCAATATTTGAGAAGAAAAATCTTATGATTTTTTCTCTCGTTTTTGATCTAAATAACCCGCTTAAATCCATAGGTCTGTTATTAATTCTACTACAATTGTAGCAAAATATAATATGTTTGTCAATCCTATTCGTTGTTTTTTTTCTTAAATATCTGTAAGATAATATAATTAAGAAACGACAAGTCTTATATTTATAATGTATGTTTTTAAAAGTTTTTATTCTTACATTTAACATATTCCTTTTTCTGTTTATACTGGGAGGTTTCTATGGTGTAATCTGGATACCAACTAAGAAAAGAGATTATAATCGTATTGCAAACCTTATAAACTTAAAACCCGGAATGATTCTTTGCGATCTAGGTAGCGGTACTGGAAATTTATTATTCTATTTCTCAAAAAGATACAATATAAAATGCGTAGGAATAGAAATTTCTCCTGTTTTATATTTATATTCAAAGTTTAAGTCCTTATTCTTTAAAAATGTGGAGATTAAATATGGTAACTTTTTTAAACATGATTTATCAGAAATTGATGTGATATATGCTTTTTTACATCCAAAGATGTATGATAAACTGCAAGAAAAAATAACTCATGAGATAAAAAAAGATTCTACATCGATAATATTATCAACTTGGCCATTCAAAAATATAAAACCATTGAAAATAAATCAAGAAAAAAATGAAAGCACTTACTTTTTATATAAAAAAGCTGACTTTAATAGTCAGCTATCAGAAAATAAACTTTAATAATTTTTGTTCTTTTCATTCTTCTTACTCTTCTTGTTCCCCTCGTTCTTCTCGTTCTCTTTTTCCTTCTTCGTAACCGGCTTCGTATCCTTCTCTCCATTCTTCTTCTGCTTCCTCGACTGGTATTACAGTGTCAATTATTTGACCTAAAATACCTGACATCTTTTCCGTAAAAGATTCTCTATCATTAAGGCCATCCTCATATCCTTTGTCATAGCCACTATCATAGTCTTCACCCATGATTTCACCTCCATTTTTATTTTTCAAAGTGCATTAGGATTGCTTGTATTCAATCCTAGTACAATTGTAGTCAATCAAAGGACTTTGTCAAGTGCTAACCTTATTTTTACCCAAAACAAAAAACATTCCTTGCACAAAAAAACGCCCCAGTAGAAAATAAACTTCCTACGGGGCAAACCTCAATGGCGATTTTTGTTGGTTCCCTAATCCTAACTTAAGCTAACTAATTGATTTTACAAGTTCGATTTCTGGGAGTGTCTTTCCTGAAGGCAAGGTGGCCGCACTATCAAACGCTCCACTTTTTCCAGTTTCCACAAATCCATGATTTTTATAGAAATTTATTGCGTTTAAGTTATAATCGACTACGTTTGCAAATATTGTTTTAGTATTACCCAGCCATTCAAATGCTTTAAATAATAAATTACTTCCTATTCCCCTATTCTGATATTTGGGAAGAACGTATATAGCCAAAATTCTATCTTTCCCTTTTTCATTTCCAGCTACGCAGAAACCAATAATTTTTCCGTCTTCTTCTGCCACCCATGTTTGTTTACTTTTATCTTCATACCTCTTTTTTCTTTCTTCAATCTTTTGCTTTCCTTCGGGCGTATCATCGTCTTTAAATCTACTCTCAACATCTTCAAGAGATATTCCTGCTTTTTCATTTGGATAAGTATTTAACCAAGTAAGCCTTTGCACTTCCCTGACTTCATAAACATCATTGGGAACAGATTTTCTAATTTTTATTTCCATAGATATTCACTTCTATAAAACTTTAATTCCAAAATTTTTAAGCTCTTCTACGAGCACGGCTAAAGGCAGCCCAACCACATTATAGTAATCTCCTTCAATTTTATCTATTAAAATGCCTCCTAATCCCTGTATGGCGTAACCACCAGCTTTATCCATTGGCTCCTTCGAATTTACATACGAGTTAATTTCTTCTAAGCTAATATTTTTAAAGTATACTTTTGTCTCCACTGACTTGGAAACCATTTTGTTGGTTTCTGTATCTATAATCGTAAACCCCGTAATCACAGAATGAGGCCTGCCGCTCATTTTTTTCAGTCTTTCTCTCGCTTCCTCTTTAGAATTGGGTTTATTAACAATTTTCCCTTCAAATGCGACAAATGTATCGGCGGCTATAATTATTGATTTTTTATGCCTTATGGCAACATTTTTAGCTTTTTGTAAAGACAAATACTTTGCGAGTTCGTTGGGTTCTAAATTCAAATGTTTTTCCTCTTGATAATTACTAGGATCTATCTCAAAATTAATTCCTATCTGCTTTAATAAATCCTTTCTTCTCGGGGATGCTGACGCAAGAATTATAGGTTTCATATTCCAATTTTATATTTAAACACTTTATCTAAAAACTTCTTGTCTTTTATTATTCCTTGAGTTAAGATTTCTTTTTTCGTAAGCCACATAATTTCAAGTTTTTCAGGAGAAGAAAGCTTTGGCTTTGTGTCTAACGGATAAATATAATCAATGAAAACGGTATGCCGTTTTTTGTCTTCGGAAATATAATTAAAGACATTAAACAATTCCGGTTCTTTCTTTAAAGAATAGTCTATCTCCTCTTTAAGTTCCCTATATAAAGCTCCCAAAATCGACTCTCTCCATTCCATCCTGCCGCCCGGCAAGCTAAACACGCCACTTTTGTGCTTCAATATTAAAATCCTATCCTTACATCTTAATATAACTACTACGGCGACGTTTGGATATTTTTTCATTTTTTTAATTCTGCTAAAAGACAATAATGTCTTTTTTTAGAATCAATCCAGATATCATAAATTTTAAAATTCTTAAATTCTTTTATTAAAAGTTTTTTATTAAACCAATAGTGTATTAACCCTTTTTCATCGTGACTTAACGGAACAAGTGTTCTTGGGGCTATAAATTTCATTTTCCACATTTTTTCTTTTGGTATTTCTTTTTTAGAGCCCTTTCTGCTCACGGTAATAAATATAAGACCATTAGCCCTAAGAACTCTTTCCATTTCTTTTATCAATTTTCTTATATTGTTTATCGTGTTGTGATGCAGAGTTTGTGTACTAATTAAGGCATCAAAAAAATTATTCGGATAAGGTAATTTTTTATAAACATTACCGACTTTTAAGTTGGCTTTTGACTTTTCTTTTTTTAGCCACTTTTTTGTTATTTCAATTCCCTCTTCTGCTATATCAATTCCGTAAACTTCAAACCCGTGCTTTGCCAAATAAACTGTATGTCTACCCGAACCGCAACCTAAATCAAAAATCTTTTTGACGCCTTTTTTCTTAAATAACTTTACAATTCTTGGTATATCCTCTTGGGGCTTAAGGAAAACTTTCCCTTGTTCTTTAAATATTCTATTCCACTGTTTCATAACTCCTAAAATTATTTATGTTTAATTCTATCAAAAAAAACGGGCTATATACATAGTATACAGAGGTATACAGAGGTATATAGCCATAATTTGGATGACTGATAAGTTGTAAATGTGCTATAGAAAAATGGGAGTGGGAAGGCGAATTGTTTTCACTGCGGTGTTGAATGTTCGGACATTCGTCGGAAGCTTTAGCTTCAAAAGGAAGATTAGATATCTTTCTCAGTACTTTGATGAATGCCCGACATTCAATTTGCATCTTTTGAATCAGTGTTTCTGTTCCTTCCGCACTTTCATTATCGCAAAACCAAAAATCAATGTCAATATGAGAAATCCACAGAACAAAAAAAGAGGCACAAATTTGTGTCTTTATGTGCCTTTGATGTGATTTTGATTATTTTAAGGTGCTATTTATGGAAGGGTTCTTTAGGATACCCTCTCCTTTCTCTCCTCCAACCACTTGTGACTATGTTTTTAGGGAATATTATGGCTAATGTCCCAAGTGTTGGAAAACGACTGATAACTCCTAAAGAACCCCTCCATATAGAATATAATAGTAACGAAAATGCTTGTCAACCCCCATACCATAACAAGCACTGCGCTTCGCGCAATTAAATTAAATTTGTGCTTATTTGGTGTGGGGGCAAGCCCCTTTTCTCTTCAAACAAAAAACCGCCAATACTTGGCGGCTGTTATTATTTATTTACATCCCCTCCAAACCTCCTGTTTCTTTCGGCAAAGTCATCAAAAGCTATGTCTAATTCTTTTTCTGAAAGTTCCGGCCAAAATTTTTCGGTAAAGTACAGTTCAGAATAAGCGGTCTGCCATAATAAAAAATTGGATAATCGCCTTTCTCCCCCGGCCCTGATAACCAGATCGGGCTCCGGCAAACCGGCAGTTGAAAGAAAATATCCTATCAATTCTTCAGTCACTTTTTCAGCCGGGATTTTCTTTTTTATTATTTGCTGGACAGCCTGCTGGATATCCCATCTCCCGCCGTAACTGACCGCTAAGTTCATAACGAATTTTTTGTTGTTCTTTGTTAAGTTTTCAACTTTTTGCATTACTTTTTGCAGGGATTCAGGCAACCTCTCTTTCTGGCCAATAATCCTTATTCTCACTCCGGCATCATTGATTTCTTTTATATCTGCCTCATTGGATAAACCTCTTTCAAGCAGTTTCATCAAATAATCAACTTCCTCGTTTGACCTTCTCCAGTTCTCGCTTGAAAAACCAAAAGCAGTCAGAACTTTTACTCCCCGTTTTTGGCAGTGTTTTAAAATCCTTTTAAAATTCTTGTATCCGGCCAGATGGCCTTCCAAAGATGAAAGCCCTTGTTTTCTTGCCCAGCGGCGGTTGCCATCAGTAACTATAGCGACGTGAAAAGGATGTTTTTTCTCCATACTCAATTTTTATCGGCTCTTTTTCTTTTTGCCTGGCGACAATAAACCCTAAAGCAAAAGAAAGTAAAGAAATTAAAATTACAACAATTAAAATTATTATATCATCCCTGTGGTCTTTTATCCATTGTCTGATACCATTAAATATTGACTCCATTTTAAAAATTTGATATGTTATAGGATATGGCAAATAAAGCAGGTGGTGCAACGCGCCTGGGAAGAGATTCCCAACCAAAGTATTTGGGAATTAAAATTACCGAGGGCCAGAAAGTTAGGCCGGGAATGATTATAATCAGGCAAAGAGGTGCAGAATTCCTTCCGGGAAAAAATGTGAAAAAAGGGGAAGACTATACTATCTATTCAATGATCGAAGGCGTTGTTTCGTTTAGAAAAAAAGTGGTTCGGAGATTTGACGGTTCGCGGAAAATAAAAAAGATTGTTAATGTTGAACCTCTAAAAGAAAAGAGTAAATAGAAAAACAGAGAAAAATTAAGATTTTCTTTTTTGAGTGCTATCAGGCACTTTTTTGTTTTTCCCAGAAAGAACAGCCGCCTTAACAAATTCCAGAAATATGGGGTGCGGCTGCAAGGGGCGCGATCTTAATTCGGGATGGAACTGAGTGCCAAGGAAAAAGGGATGATTTTTTAACTCAATAATCTCAACCAGATCTTTCTCGGGATTTAAGCCGGCTATTACCATTCCTTTTTCCTCAAAAATTTTCCTGTATTTATTGTTAAATTCGTATCGATGCCTGTGGCGCTCAAAAATATATTTTTTCATACCATATGCTTTCCACGGTATTGTGCCTTTTTTCAGTCCGCATTTGTAATCGCCTAATCTCATTGTCCCGCCGAATTTTTCTTTCTTTAAAAGGGATTTCTGCTCTTCCATAGTGCTGATTACCGGATATTTCGTCCTCTCGGCAAATTCCGTAGAATTAGCCTTCTTTAAACCGCAAACATTTCTGGCAAATTCAACTGTGGATAATTGCATACCTAAACATAAACCCAAAAGAGGAATTTTGTTTTCTCTGGCATATTTTATGGCATTTATTTTGCCCTCTATGCCCCGTTTTCCAAAACCACCGGGAATTATTATGCCGTCAATATTTTTAAAAACATTTTCAATCTTTCCCTTGCTTTCCAAAACTGTTGATTCTATCCATTCCGGTTTAACTCTCACCCCAAATGAAGGGCCGGCGTGTTCCAAGGCCTTAAGAATACTGATATAAGAATCTTTAACATTGGTATATTTGCCGACTATGCCAATTCTGACAATCTTTTTTGCATTTTTTGTTTTTTTGACAAAAGACTCCCATTCTTTAAAATTTGATTTGGCTTTAATATCTTTGGGCCCTATTTTTAATATCTCAAAAAAAGCGTTGTCCACTCCGCCTTTTTTTAAGAGAAGAGGAATTTCGTAAATATCCCTTATATCATAAAGATTGAATATTTTTTCAACCGGAACGTTGGAAAAAGTGCTAAGTTTTTCCAGAATGCTTCTGCCAACAGGATTTTCAGACCGGCAGATTACAACATCAGGAGGAGTACCCAGCTCCATCAATTTTCTAATGCCCAACTGCGCGGGCTTACTTTTGAATTCATCCAGAGAGCTTGGTTGAATAACATAAGTTACATTGACGAAACAAACATTATCTCTCCCCTCTTCGTGCCTTAATTCCCGTGTCGCTTCTATAAAATAAGAATTTTCCAAATCCCCCACTGTTCCGCCGACTTCAACCAAAACAATATCGGCCGAAGTTTTGACAGCCAAGTCTCTTAGAAATTTTTTAATTTCACCGGTGACGTGCGGGATAAACTGGACGTCTCTGCCCAAATACTTACCGGCTCGTTCTTTGTCTATAATTGTCTTAAAAATCTTTCCGGCTGTAAGATAATTATCTTTTGATAAATCCCTATGAAGAGATCTTTCGTAAGAACCCAGGTCCAAATCGCATTCTGTTCCGTCTGACAAAACAAAAACCTCGCCGTGCCTGTAAGGATTCAGGGTTCCGGCATCATAATTCAAATAGCCGTCAAATTTTATTGGAGAAATTTTTAAGCCGTGATGGGTTAAAAGAGTAGCTAAACAAGAAGAAAAGGTGCCCTTGCCGACACCTGACATGACGCTTCCCGTAATTATTATGTATTTCGTTTTTCCGATTTTATAATTTCTCGGGAAGGAGTCATAAAATTCATGCTCTACTGATCGCTCGGAAACTCTTTTTGCCATACCTAGTAGGAGAATTTCGAATGGAAAATTTATTCGAAATTTTCCTATTTAACTAACCCAGCAGGGCTGTTCGAAATTCCTCTACTGGGCATAATATTAATTTTCGGTCTTATTGCTTTTCTTCGGTAACGATTAATTTTATTTCTGCCTCCAGATTGTGTTCAAATTTTATTTTAACTGGGAATTCCCCCATTTCTTTTATGGGTTCCACCAAATCAATCTGGGTCTTTTTAACTTCAAAACCTAATTCTTTTAATTTTTCTGCAATCTTCTGGGATGTTATTGATTCAAAAAGCTGTCCTTCTTCGCCGATTTTAACCGGGAGCATAATTTCCTGCCCGTCTATGGAAGAAGCAAAATCTTGAGTTTTTTTCAGCTCGTCTTCAGATTTTTTTTCCAAATTTTCTTTTTGTGATTTCAACCACTTTAGGGTTTCTTTGGTTGCTTTTTTAGCCTTACCTTTTGGAATTAAAAAGTTAAGTGCGTATCCGTCAGCCACTTCTTTGATATCAAATTTTTTCCCTAATTTTTCTATATCTTCTAAAAGTATAATTTGCATACCCAGTAGGAGAATTTCGAATGGAAAATTTATTCAAAATTTTCCCGATTAGCCCCGTACGAGAATTTCGGCAATGTTTTCTGAAAGAAAACATAATTTTGCGAAGTGAGCCGAAATTCCTCTACGGGGTTAGCCCAGTGGGGCTTTTTCAAAATTCTTCTACTGGGCATAAAAAATTTTTACATATACTATTCTAGCGTATTCCCTGTATAACTTCAAGAGCTTTATCTAGCTGGGGATCTTTTCCTTCGTTATAGTCATTTTCTGTCATTTCTATTTTTACATCAGGCTCCAGGCCATTGTCAACAATAGATAGGCCTTTGGGTGTTAACCACTTGGCAATAGTAATCTTAAGAGAAGATCCGTCACTTAATGGCACTAATTCTTGGACAGTTCCTTTACCAAAAGATTTTTCTCCGATTAGTTTTATTCCCCTATTATCGCGAAGAGCTCCGGCTAAAATTTCAGAAGCCGATGCTGAACCATTATTAATTAATACAACCATCGGAAAATTCAAAAACTTTTCATTTCCATCAGCTTTGTACTCATTTTTTTCTTTTCCTTCTCCAAAATCTTCAATTAAAATCAGATTCCCTCTTTCAAGAAACCAACCGGCAAGATCCTGGGCGATATGCAAATAACCGCCGGGGTTATCTCGCAAATCCAAAATCAACTTATTGGCCGGACTCTTAAGAATTTCACTTGTAGCTTTATAAAATTCTGACCTGGCATTTTCTGAAAATTGGAAAAGCTGTATATAGGCTATCTTATCTCCATTGGTAGCGGTTTTTATTTCCCATTTTAAAGAAGGGATTGTGATCAGCGCTCTTTTTATTTTGAATTCCTGAGACGTTTCCCACCCTTCTCTTAAAATTGTCAAAGTAACCTCTGTACCCTTTGGCCCGCGAATCAGACTAACCGCCTCTTCAGATGTCATATCGTCTGTCGTTTTATCATCAATTTTCAATATTTTATCCCCTGCCCTTAAACCTGCATTTTGGGCTGGAGTCCCTTCCAAAGGAGCAACAATCAAAATCTGACCATTTTTTTTGTCGATCTCAGCTCCTATACCTTCGAATACTCCTTCGGCGCTTTCATTGAATTTATTGGTATCATTCGGATTGAAAAAAACCGTGTAGGGATCTCCAAGAGAATTGACCATGCCTGAAATAGCTCCATAAATCATTTTTTGGGTATCAAATTTCAGGGGATCAACATATTTTTCTTTCAAATCTCGCCAGGCTTCCCAAAAAAGTGAAAAATTTACGTCCTCGGGTTTGCACACTTCACAAGAAGAAATCCCGCTATTCCATCCAGCTGTATATCCCTTCTTCCATCCAAGCGCACTTCCTAACCAAAAACTAATTAAAACAGCGCTTACAAAAACAGCTGTTATTAAGATTACCGAATAAGTATTTTTTTTACTGAAAATTGGCATATGGTTTGTATTTTCACTACCGGGCATATTAAATTTTTATATCAAAATTTATTCAGAAGAGCAAACGTTATCATTCAGACAAAACACCCCTGGAACATTATAGAAATCCATGGGCTTACGCCCATAGTACTCACGTACCATTCAAAATTTTTCTTCACAAAATTTTGGGATTTATGAATTTTCCTCCACTTCGTTCCAGGCTTGCCCATAGATACAGGGCAAGAAAATATAAAATTACCACCTGGTAATTTTAAAATCAAGAGTCAATCTTAATTTTACTCTAACTCTTTTTTTATATCCTTAATTTCCTCTGCGATGATTTTTTCAGAATTCTTTAAGGTTTCTTTTAAGTCATCACAGAGCTTTTTTTCTCTTTTGTTTAAATCGGGCTCTCCGTCCATCTTAGCTATCTTTTTCTTTGTTTCTTCTGTTAAGGTTTTGAAGGCATTATACAGCGCTTTTTCGGCCTCAGTGATTTCTTTCTTCAACCCCATTCTCTTTCCTTTTATCTTGCGCCACATCCATAGGATTCCTAAAGTCATGACGAAAATTAAGATGAAGAGAGTAATAATTGTAGTAAGATAATCTATAGCTAATTTTCCTATTCTAATAAAAATTGGAGGCGTAACTTGGATGGTAATTTTATCAGATGACGCACTTCTGCCACCTAAAGAATCCGTGACCTCAACCCAAATATTATAAACTCCTTTTTCTAGTGGCTGAGTTTCAGTGTAAGACCATTTTCCCTCTGCATCACTTTTGACCTCTCCTATTTTTATTTCTTTTTCATCCTTTAAGATATGAACCCTAATTGTTGATTCAGGAAATGCAGTTCCTTCTATCGAAAGAATAGAATCTGGGAGCAAGGTTTTAGGATATTTAGTAATAATCGGGGTCTCAATTTGTAAAATATTAATTTCCGTTACTCCTAATCTTCCATTTCCTGCTTTATCAAAAGCTCTAACTATTATAGTATGCTTCCCAAGGGATTGAGGCGGTATTTTATATTCTTTTTCTTCTATTTTTATTGGAGCCCCCTGATCAATCTTCACTTCGTAATAATCTATACCGGACATAGTATCTTTTATATCAAAAATTAAAGTAGGTTGTGGATTGGTCGTTTCCGTTCCTTCTTTTACTTGAGTCTCGAAAAGCTCAGGAGAAGTTTTATCAATTTGAATTTTATAATGAGAAATTCCTCCCCAGCCAAATTTATTCTGTAATTGAATATGGAAATACCAAATACCATCAGCTAAATCCTCTATTTGTTTTTCTGATAATGGCTCTGAGTAAAATACGTCTGGAATAGAAACCTTTTTTTGATCAATTAATAATCTCGCTCCGGTAATATCTTCGGTAACCTCCCATTTAAATAGCGGGTCATTATTTGAATACCAATTATTAGAATTAGGGTGCGTAGAAGAAGTAACTTCGGGGGCAGGAGGACTACCAATAGCCGGAGGCGGTATTATTGTTTTTAGTGAAATGATAAAGTCTGCCAAGCCCATGTTCGTCAAAACATTTGTTCCTTTAAAATCGGCAGCTAAAACTGAAGCGTTAGAAAAGGTCAAATTGCTATTTCCGACGTTTTTAGCCAAAAAATTAATAGTTATAATTTTTCCAGAATTACCAGTAAAATTTTTTGTTGCTCCTCCGCTAAATTTTATCGTTCCAGCAGAATTGGAAAAGGTTGGTTCCTCGATCCACAAAGTAAATATTGAATCAGATCTAGAAATGCTTAAAATCGAAATTTTATCTGCATTAAAACTTATAGTTCCTTCAGCAGCATTAATTGGCGTTCCTCCACTATTAACTTCGACGTTAACAAAAAAGTTACTACCTACTAAATAGGTTCCTGCTGAAGGAGAAAAATATAAAGCAATATTTTCAGCCCTTACAGAAGAAATCCCTAAAAAATAGAATATTAAAATAATAAAAAGAAGAAGTTTCTTCATTTCTTGTTTCTAAGTTTTTTTATTGCCCATCTTATTATCATTAATATTACCATTAATGCGATAACAATAAAAACAATAATTTGGTAAGGAAAAGGTTTTTTGGCAATAATTGAGGGAATAATCTCGAAAATTTGCTCATTGCCAGCTTTATCAACTGCCCTTACTTTTATTACGTTTTGTAAGCTCTGATCTTTTAACAAATAAGGACTGACTGTTTTTTCCCAATTTCCTTCTCCTTCTTTTACTTCATAATAATCAATGCCTGTTTGCTTATCGGTTGTAGAAAAAATTAGAAAATACCTACCTTCAAAAGCTTGAGGGTCTTTATGAATTTCTATTTTAAACGGTTCGGGTGAAATATTATCTGCCTCTAAAATTTCTCTCCATTCATCTTTGGTTTCTCCTTCTTTACTCAAAATTTTAAAAGTTGCTCCTTGAGTAGAAAGATCAGCTTTTGTCCCTAGCTTGTCACTTAGAATAACTTGGGAACTATCTAAGAATTTTACTTCGGCTATATTTTTTTCTGATTCGTTTATCGTTAATCCTGAAGTTCTGAATATTATTTTTCCTAACTGATTGCTTTCCCCTGGATCGCCACTTATTCTACCGCAATAACTGCCAGGGATGCCTCCAATAAAAGAAACTAAACCCGAGCCTTGATCTACAATTGGTGTCTTTACCCAAAGAGTTAAAATTGATTCTCCATAACTGAAGTCAACTACGTTTAGAATATTTGAGGAAAAATTTAAATTTGCTTCCACGGCATTGATGCATTCTCCTTCTGTGTCAATTTTGATTTCAACTAAAAATGTTTCGCCTGACTGGTACTCTCCTTCAGAAGGCTCTAAATACAATTTAGCTGCAAAAACATCTTTTGTTGATATAAAAACAAAAAATAAAAACATAAAAAAAATAACTAAAAACAGTTTTAAGTTCTCTCGAAGATTTTTTTGAATTTTTATTTTTTTCTTTTTCATTTTTTATTTCTAACCAGTCCAATAACTCAAAAGAATACTTAAATCAGGTAAATCTACAATTCCATTTTTATTTAAATCAAATTGCTGGTTAGATTTTTTCCACCAACAAAGAAAAATACTGAAATCAGTTAGATTTATTCTCTCATCCATATTAAAATCAGACTGTTTACGGATATCTCCAGAAAGAGCAGTCATTTCACCAACATAAAAAGTTATTAAACTTCCAAAACCGCTCTGCTCTTGATTATTAAACTTAGAACGAGCTTTCGTAGTATGGGCCCCATCTTCTAATGATTCGGTATTAAACGGTAAAAGCCAAGCTCCTATTTCATCGCTCATAGTAGTACTAATAATTTCAGAAGATAAAACATGGACATCAACTTCGACCTTCGGGGCTGTTTGTCCAAGGATATTTATAGTTTCCCCTTTCTTAACTAAGATTTTATCAGTACTAATTGTTGGCGGTAGAAAAATACCACTGACTGTAGTAATCATATTTGGGTTAACTTGAAAAGTTAGTGTAAAAGTAATAGACCTCTTATTGTCTTTATCCTCTCCCCAGACTCCAAAAGTATAAATTCCAGGCGTAATTCCAGAAGACTCATGTTTAAAGTCAGCCTTGGTGTCGGCTTTGACGATGTCATCTAACTTCCCGTCCTTTAGAATATTAACTTTAGAACCCGGATATGCTTTCCCTTTGATAACCACTTTTGTTTCCAAAGCTGGAGCACCACCCCCACCACCACCTCCACCACCGCCAGTACAATTACTAGTATTGAAAGTACAATCAGCATTACAACTAAGCGCTCCACCAACAAAACCGCGACTTACACAAGTTTGTCCACCCAAGTCCGTTCCGTCACACTGCTCACTTTCTTCTCTAATACCATTAGCACAAGAAACAAGAGGAGTAATTTGGATATGAAGTTGAGTATTTGCAGCAAAAGTATTATATTTATTGATAAATAAAGCAAAAATAATAAATAAAAGCAGCGGGAAGGTCTTTTTAAACAAACTATTTTTTATCATTGTTTTATTATAGCGAATTATTGGGAAGAAAGAAAATAATAGACAAAAATTTGACCTGCAAATAACTTGCCTGTTAAAGAAGATTGTACTATAATAAATTAATCACCTGTGGATAACTTTTTTCTTGACATGGGTCCTTGAAAACGTGCTATAATTAATAAAAGTAAAAATATGTCACAAATAAACCAAGAAATAGAAATTATTAAAAAGCAGATTGTTTCGGTTTTGATTTTATTTTTTATGTTCGTAATGATTTTTTCAACAGTTAATGTTGGTTTAGCCGCTAATACGGCTAATACCAACCTGGCTCAAAATATTCTTGCTGGGTCATTAGATATGACTGCACCTGCTCAATTAAATTTTACAGATGTTTCTCTTAATGGTTCACAGCAATATAGTAACACCAATCTTAATGGAGTTAATGTTGTTGACTATCGTGGTGGCGCCGGAACTGGCTGGAATTTGACGGTTTATGCCAACAATCTCGTTGCAGGTTCAAATAATATTAATATTTTAGCCAGATTAAACGTTGCTCCTGGACAAGTTACTTCCGATAAAAACGCTGCAGCAGGTTCTAATTTTATGATGCCAATTAATTCTGCAACCGCGGCGGTACTGATGAACGCTTCCTCGAGTAACGGAACGGGCGTTTCCAATATTACCAACTCTTTATTTAAATTAAACATTGCAGCTAGTGATGTTGCTGGTACTTATACCGCAGTAATGACTTTCACTGTTTCTTCTTAAAAACAAGTAGAAAATTTAAACTTTAGAAATCTCAATCTGTACAGATTGAGATTTTTTTGTTAGAGTAAATTTATATATAAACAATGTTTCTGAAGGAAAATCTTACAAAATATATCTTCTTGTTTTTGATTATTGGCTTAGTATTTTTTTTGAATCTTAAACCGCCTTTAGATCCTGATTTGGGCTGGCATTTAAGATCAGGCCAAGATCTAATCCAACAAAAAAAAATTCCTCGTCTTGACCCTTATTCTTATACTATGCCTGACTGGGAACGGGAATCCCACGAATGGTTAGCCAATGGAGTTATATACTTAATTTATGCTAAATGGGGGCTGTTTGTCTTATCAATTATCTTTGCTTTAATAACAACCCTGGCTTTCTTTTTGATATCGCGATTAACTAAAGCGAAAATAGAATATTCCCTTTTGGCTGTTCTTCTGGCCTCTCTTGGCTCTTTGCCGATAACCGGAATAAGGGTTCAAATGATAACTCTTTTGGGATTGGCTATACTCTTATTTATTTTATTCCGTTTCCGCCAGGACCAAAACAAAAAGACCATTTATTTTTTGCCTCTTTTATTTTTTATCTGGGTGAATCTACACGGCGGTTTTTCTCTCGGCCTTTTTGTTTTAGGTCTTTTTTTATTTTTTGAAGGGATAAAAATCACTTTCTTTTGGCTGAGAACAAAATATCAATCGAAAAAAACAATTCCTAAAATAAAATTGGGATTCCTTCAAAATAAATTGACGCTGATAATTAATTTTTTCAAAAGAAAACTTTCTGATAATGAATTAATCAAAGAATCTCTTACTTTTCAGTCCTGGCTAAAGCTTGCCTATATTTCATTTTTCTCTTTTTTGCTAACTTTCATTAATCCCTATGGGTATAAAGTTTATTCCTTGATTATAACGATAATCCGAGATAACTACGGCCGGGCCCGAATCGGCGAATGGCAGCCATTTAGCGCCTCCAGTCCAATTGGCTGGGAATTTTTAATGTATCTTGCATTATTAGCCATACTCGTTATCATCTATTTTAAAAAAATTGATTTAACCCTGTTAGGATTAGGAACGGTTTTTGCTTTTTTGGCTTTTTCCAGTTGGAGAAATATGCCTGTTTTAATTATTATGACTATCCCCCTCTGGGTATATATTGTCAAAAATGCAACCGACCCTGTTCTTCCTGCCCTATTGAAGAAAAAATTTGTTCTTTTCCTGCTTTTGCTTGCCGTCGCAATTATAGGATATCAGCAAACTTCTACAGCTTGGGCCATATCCCAAAATCCAGATCTCTTGGCTAAAGCCGGAGGATATCCAAAAGGAGCGATAGACTATATCAAAGCCAATCCGAAAAAATTCCAAGGAAATATGTATAACGAATATAATTGGGGCGGTTACTTAATTTGGCAGTTACCAGAACATAAGGTTTTTATAGATGGCAGAATGCCCCATTTGAAAATTGGGGACAGGCATATTTTTAAGGACTTTAACGACCTTCAGGAATTAAGAGATCCGAAAAGAATTATTGAAAAATATAATATTAATTGGATGCTTATTTATAATAATCACCTTCTTGCATCTTATTTGCCCAGCGAAGGTTTTAAGAAAGTTTATGAAGACGAATTATCCGTTATTTTTAAAAAAGAATGATTCCTTTTTTAATTAAAGTTTATGAGCGATAAAAAGTGTAATATTTGCGGGTCTTCCGATTGTAAGACTTTTCCTAATAAATTTTTTAAAAATATTTTATTGCGCTGCCCAAAATGCGGTTTAATCTTTGTTGAGCTCCAACCGAAACTTCCTGAGTTAAAAAAAATTTACGGGCAGAATTATTTTAAAAATATTAATTCTAATTCTATTGGCTATGAAAATTATCTTGAAGATAAGCCAAATATTATCAAGACTTTTGAGAAAAGATTTAAAAATATTGAAAAATTATATCTAAAGAAGGGAAAAATATTAGACTTGGGTTGTGCTATGGGTTTCTTTTTGGAGGTAGCGGAAAATCACGGCTGGACGCCTTACGGTATAGAAATTTCAAATTATGCCGGCAATATCGCTAAAGAACGATTTAGAGATAAGATTTTTAATGGCACTCTTAATGAAGTTAGTTTTCCCGATAACTTTTTTGACATAATTACAATGTGGGATTATCTTGAGCATATTCTTAATCCTCTCCAGGAGCTTTCTCGAATCCGGCAATTTCTTAAAAAAGACGGTCTTCTCATTTTAAGTACGCCTGATGCTGATAGTCTTTCTCATAAGATATTCAAAGACAGATGGATGGGATACAAAGATCAGGAACATTTGTATTATTTTTCCGAGAAAAATGTTAGAATATTATTAGAACAATCAGGATTTAAGGTATTAAAAAAAGAAAAAGTGGGAAAATATATTAGCTTGGATCTATTTGTTAAACGTTTGAGTCTCTATAATAAATCCTTGGCTAATATTTTTAAATTTTTAATATCTAAAGCAGGACTGCCTAATTTTTCATTTTATGTAAATCCTTTGGATATTATTTGTTTCTATGCCAAAAAATAAAAATTATTGCCTTATTCTGGCTATTATTATATCAACTAGTGTTCTTTTTATTCCCCTATCTTTAAAGGCGATTACGGCTGAAGGAGTTGGGGTTTCTCCTGCCTATCCTAACCCAGATGTTAAGGGTTCTGATGTTTGGTTTGTTTACAATCTTGATAGAGGAGAAAGTATCACTGATTATTTAAAATTGGTTAATGTTTCTTCGGAAAAGACAATGAAAGTAAAAATTTATCCAGTTGATGCGGTGGTCAGCAACCAAGGGGTATTTAATCCCTTAGATGAAACTGACCCTAAAAAAGATATCGGCGCCTGGTTAAAAATAACTGAATCGGAAGTAGCATTAGCCCCACAAGAAACACGGCTAATTCCTTTTACTCTTACTATTCCCGAGGATGCTTCAGTCGGAGACCATCTTGGAGCAATTATAGCCGAGAAAGGCGAACTTACACCTTCGGGACAAGCCGGGCTTTCAATAAAAACAAGGGTAGGAATAAGGGTTTGGAACACTGTGCCCGGCGAAATTATAAAAAATCTTCAAATTTCCAATGCCAGCTGGGAAATTAAAAATAAAAAATTAAGTCCAAAGCCAACAACCCTAGAAAAAATCAGAACTGCTCTCGGATTAAACAAAGAAGGGTTTATTATCCTGTCGCTAAAAAATGATGGTAATGTTCATCTGATGCCAAAGGGGAATATTGAAATTAACGATATTTTTGGCGGTTGGGTGGCTACCTTAGGCAATATCTCTCTCGGCACTTCTGCTCTTAATCAAACTACTGTTGTCCCAGTTAAATGGGAGAAACCTGCTTTATTTGGCCGATTAACAGCGGAAATTTCTGTCCTTTACGGAGACAACCAAACAGCCACCGCTAAAAAATCATTCTGGATTATTCCCTGGACTCTTATATTCATAGTCATTCTTTTGGCAATGGTTTTCGTTTTTGGAAAACTTTTTTGGCGATTGTATTATGCCAAATTGAAATTGAAAATGACACCATATACTGTTGGCGAGAAAGAAACTCTTACCGAAATTGCTGATAAATTTAATATAAAATGGAAAAAATTAGCCCGAATCAATAATCTTAAACCGCCTTATGTATTGAGAAAGGATGAGACTTTATTCATTCCGAAAAGAAAAGAAGAGATGCCATTAATCTCTCGACTAGAGAGCAAGGATGAAACTTTATTCATTCCGGAGAAAAAGGAAGAAATGCCATTAATCTCTAAGCCCAAAAAAATTTCTAAACCTAGAAAAAAGAGGGCTAGAAAAATCTAAAGTTTTTTAACTAAAAACCCGCTAAGTCGAACTTAGCGGGTTTTTAGTTTAAGTCATCTAAAAAATATTAAGGAGTAGTTATTGTAAAAGTTAAAGTCCCACTATCTTGTTCAACATAGGTGCCACTATTACTAATATAAACCCGGACAGTGGGATAAATATCACAAGTGCCTGAACCAGAAGAAGTGGTCACAATCGTCTTGGCTGTGTCTAAGGCATATTCGTTACTCGCCGGTTCCATAATGTCCAAAAAACCACTGCAATTAATGATACGAGTAGGATCGGTGGTATCCACAGCATCAGTTACTAATTTAACATTAGAAGCAGCGATATTGTTATTGGTGCCAGTAAGGTTAGAAGAGGAAACAGTAACCGTAAAACCAGCATCGGCAGTAACTTGAACTAAAGCTGAAACATCAAAAAAATTCCTTGTACTATAACCTAATCCTCCTAAAGTATAATTAGGCATCTGAACACTACCAGGAGCGGTAATAGATGCAGGAATAGTATAGGTAACTTCTACTGGCAGCCAGTCAAGATTTACTACTTCTGCGTTATTTACTGTTTGCGCCAAAGCTCTTACTTGAAGTTGTCCATCGGCCAATTTGGCAGGAGTCCATCCTCCCGCCAACGCCGTAACATCATACCAAGTAGTGGCTTCCGTCGAGGTCAGAGTTGTATTTTTCGTCGCCGTCCACGATGACCCCCCATCCCAGCTGACATCAACCTTTATCTGATCATCATATTCGGTATAGTTAACCGTAATATCAACTTGATAAAAGTTAGCATCAGGATTAAAGTCTGTGCTTGCAACTCCAAATTCAGTAAGAGCATTAACTGCGTCAACTGTCCAAGCTGCCCCTGTTGCTGGGTTTGTTGTTCCTGCATAAGTGTGGTCTTCAATAGCTCCAGTTGAGGCTACTCCAGTAGTATGCCCAGTATCCCATCCAGCAGTATCCTTCATACTGTAATAAGTACTACCCACCTTGATAGCTGATCCATGAGCGTAGGCATTGGTTCCTGTTGACCGATGGCGATAATGGATAGTTATATTGGTAATAGTAGAGCCTGTTGGAACGGAAAAGGCGGTAAATCCAAAAGTAGCTCTACCACCAGCATTAGTCGCACCAACAATCAGCGTGACATCACTAGAGTCATTTATTTTGCTAAATAAAGGAGCAGTAGTAAAGCCCCCTGTGTTGGATAGATCACTAGTGGCTTGCCGTGTTACACTTTGGACTGAGCCAGCACTCCAAGCGTCATATCTAACTCTTACTTGGGTAATTGTGTCGCCTGTTAGACTGAATCCATAAGTTCCCCAGACATTGCTTCCCGAAGGATTGCCCGCCGTGATATTAGCATAGCCTGTTCCCCCATCATCATAAGCTCTGGTAGGATTGGTCCAAGCTGAGCCAGTATTAGTGGTGGGACTCCTAGTAGATTGTGACGCCTGCGCCTCCTGGATTTTAGGCGGAATTGACGGATTTTGCCAAATCTGCGGCCAACCGGAAAAAATCCAAACAAAAACCAATACAAAAATGAGGGCAATTCTCAAAAATTTATTCAAAGATGGGAACATTATTTTATTTTACCAAACTTGAAATTAAAATAAAAGCCCAAGAAAAGCTCTTGGGCGGGACGGCTGCGGGGCTTGGATTGAAGAGTTGCCCAAAAGCATCCGCCTTGGGCGGATTCGGGGAGGAGGCTCTCGCCACTGAAGAAATAATTCAAAAGCCCGAATGAATCGGGCTCTGAATTATTTGTGCCCCCAGGAGGACTCTCACCGAGTTGCCCGAAGGACATTGCTCCCGCTACGGCGGGACAATTCGGGGATGGAGTTCTCGCCACCCTGAGATAAGAAACAGAAAAACACCCAAACGGGTGTTTCTGTTTCTTATGCCCCCAGGAGGACTCGAACCTCCAGCTTTCAGCTTAAAAGGCTGTTACTCTGCCATTGAGTTATGGGGGCGCTATACACAAACTTTTAAAAAAGTTTGTGTCGCGCCCGACAAAGATTTCTTAAGAAATCTTTGTATAGGGCTCTATAATTATTTTCTATTTAAAAATTCTTTTAAAATTTTATTCCTAGCTCTATACCCATACAAACTTTTTAAATACTCTTCTCTTCTTCGTGCTATAGAAAGAGTGCCATATTTTTCTTTATAAATTAGAACAAGTGGTCTCCGATTTATTGTGCTTTTTACCAACCCGCCTTGATGTTCTTTTAATCTCTTTTCTAAATTTTTGGTACAACCAATATATACATTTTTTGTAGCCTTACTATAAAGAAAATATATCCAATACATTTTATATCCCTTCTTCTTTTAATTTTTCAAGGAGCTCTTTTTGCTTTTTGCTCAGTTTTTTTGGAATTTTTACTTGAATTTCAACAAATAAATTTCCTCTTCCATATCCTGAAAAATGCGGAATCCCTTTACTGGAAACTCTTAAAATTTTTCCTGATTCAGTGCCAGCTGGAACTTTCAATAATATTTTTGTTCCTTCCAAAGTCTGGACTTCTATTTCTTCTCCCAAAGTTGCTTTGGAAAAAGAAATTTCAACTTGAGTATAGAGATCATCATCCCTTCTTTCAAAGATGGGATGGGACTTAACCAAAACTCTGATGTACAAATCTCCGGCTCTGCCTCCTTTTTTTCCGGCTTCTCCTTTCCCTTCTGCTTTTATTACTTGATTGGTAGCAATACCGGCTGGAATAAAAACTTTTACTCTTTCTTCGCTCTTTACTCTTCCTTCGCCGCGGCAAACATGGCAAGACTCTTCCGCTATTTTTCCTTCTCCCTGGCATTGCGGACAAGTCATTGTACTGGCAAAAGAACCAAGAATCGTCCTTCTGATTTGCTGAACCTGGCCGCTGCCGCCGCAAGTCGGGCAAGTTTTCATTTTGGTTCCGGGTTCAACGCCTGAACCCTGGCATCTCGGGCAAATAACAATTTTTTCCAAATTAATTTCTCTTTCCTGACTTGAAAGAGTGCTTTCTAAAGGAATCTCTACAGTTACCTCGATATCTTTGCCTCTTTTTGTTTCTTTCCTTCTACTAGGACGCGTCCTAACGCCAAAAATTTCTCCGAGCATATCGCTCAAATCTCCAAATTCCCCGAAATCAAATCCAAAATTTTCTCCATTTGGCTGTCCCTCGCTCCAAGACCAATTAAAACCAAATCCCGGGCCTCCGGCCTGAGCTCCTTCAAAGGTCTGGCCAAACTTGTCATATTGTTCTCTTTTTTCTTTATTTGAAAGAACCTGGTAAGCCTCGTTTATCTCTTTAAATTTCTTTTCTTCCCCGCCTTTGTCCGGATGATGTTTGTGAGCTAACTCGTAGTAAGCTTTTTTTATTTCTTCAGGAGAAGCCTCTCGATTTACTCCCAAAATTTTGTAGTAATCCTTCATTGGATTCGCGAATCCTCACTAATTTGATCACGAATTTTCGCGAATATTTAATCCGTGAAATTAGTGGTCATATTCGTGTAAATTAGCGATATTACTTTTCCTTATACTGCCCTTCTTCCGGTTGCGGCCCTCCTTCTCCTGGTTTCTTTTGACCTTTATCCTGGCTTTGTTTATACATTTCAGCCCCGATTTTCTGAATTGCTTGAGATAACTCCGAAGTCCTACTTTTTATATCATCTATATTATCACTGTCTTT
>Ga0315274_10003609_pt1 | contig 23000 bp, 14 predicted proteins | sample YL17G02_20_MG_FD_203700 | JGI IMG/M metagenome (GOLD analysis project Ga0315274, IMG submission 203700) | Sediment microbial communities from Yellowstone Lake, YNP, Wyoming, USA - YL17G02_20 | ecosystem: Environmental > Aquatic > Freshwater > Lake > Sediment | place: USA: Wyoming | collected...
ATCTTGCACACCAGGCCCAACTGCTTGAGGTTGTTCGCGCAGCTCGAGCGGCGCGCGGACTCGCGGGCGCGGGCCAAGGCGGGTAGCAGTATGGCCGCCAGGATGCCGATGATAGCAATAACCACGAGGAGTTCAATCAGTGTAAAACCTTTCATCTTGGTTTGCATATCATGTTACTCCTTTCTGTTACTCTAGCTCTGCTAGCATTTCGTAAACTTCATATGCTAAAGGTTCCACCCCCCTTACTTTATGACTGCCCTGACTACATTCTTCGGGTCAAGCCACCTCCTCTCTCTGTATGGTTGCGCCGCCGGCGTCGTTCCAGGAAGCGACACAGCCCACCTTGAACTAGCCATCGATAAACTAACCCTCCGTCCATACTTTAACCTTTTACAGTGCTCTCGTCAAGACTTTTCTACAAGACCCATGAAACGGGCCCTCTTCATAGGGGCTGTCGTAAACCCAAATTCATCATTTCAACCACGAATTGCGCGAATAACGCGAGTAAACAATCTTCAAAAGTGATTGATGTTAAAGTGTTTACGGTTACGTCCCGCAACTGCCCGGCAGTTGAAAGGACTTCACCAAAGGGCTGAAGCAGTGTCAATTGGCGCGCAGTTGTGAGACGTTACTTCAAATATTCTGCCCCCAATCACCTGCAAAAACGATTCATTCGTGCGATTCGCGGTTCAAATGCCTTTTCCAGGCTAAACGATCTTCACCCTGCCGGTGAACCAGGGATATTGCGTTAGAACGGGCGGCGGCCCCGGCATGAATGAATTCCCTTGACAAAAGATGTATGTTGAGTTAAGCTAGAATCAGAGAGGCGTGAGTGGGTAGATCGTTCTCGAAAGAATTTCTGTGAGAACGGTGCAATTGCGAACCCGGGAGGGTGTCAAACAAGTCCCGGGCATGTATGGATGCAGCAGCAGAGTACAATATTGGTTTCTTCATGGTTGCAGAACGTTGGGCAATTCTAACCTAGGGAGGGAGTGCATGATGAAAAAATATGTGTGTTTGGTTTCCCTTTGTGCGGCGCTGATAGCGCCGGCGGTGGCCTTTGCCGACGCGGAGACGGTGAATTTCGAGTCGCTCATGGACACGGCCTCGGCCTTCATCTATGGCGGCGATCACGTCTACGAGTTTCTGGACGGCAACGGATATGATGAGTTCGCACACGGTGCCACCAACCACAAGTGGGTCCCGCCATGTGACAACAACGGCAACGGGATCCCCGACGTCATCGAGTTCGCCGTTCTGTCGGCGATCTTCGCCGATACCGGGAATCCTCTCCACGCGGAGTTACACGAGGCGTATAAGGCCAACGTCACGCGGGCGCACACGGACTTGGGCTCGTTGGCGGCCGCGCTGACGGCGCCGACTTATTTCCTGAGGCAAATCATGGCCGCGTATGTGCTCTTGGGCGATGGCTCTTACCAGAGCATGGTTATCAGCGGCGTGCGGTATGGCTGGGGCTTCACGGGTTCCTGGGGCACCTTTGCGGAGACCATCGGCGGTATGGCCACCTATGGTTCCGGCTGGAACACCGGAGCGCCGGCCGAGGCGAATTACCAGAAAAAGGCCTCGCTCGTCGGGCCGTGCGGCAATGCCGACAGTGATGCCGTCATAAACATCGGCGAGTTCTACGGCCAGGGCGGCGTCCACAACGTTCCCGACGGCGATGCCCAAGCCGTCCCGCCGACCGACAACCTGGATTTGAACATGGCCGTCCGGGCCGCGTATGTGGCCGCGGTGCTAGCCACGGGCACGGCCGTTGACGGCGGCGATCCCGCCGGCGTATGTGAAGAAGGTCCCGGGCCGGGCGCCCTGGCTTGGGGAAGCGGTCTCTGGTGGAATCCCACGACCAAATACGTCTATACGGCGGGTCCTAGTATGCCCTATGCACCTGGCCGGTACTGGGCGCAGAATAGTTTCACCGTTGGCGATCCCCCAGTCCCTGTGGTGGGCGAACTTGCCTCGATCCCTTCAGCAGACTTGAATGCATGGTTCGTGGCAAACATCCTGGCTTTCGTTAACGATACAATGATATTCGGCGGGGCCGACGAGACTGTTGGTAGTTGCACCACTACCGAAGGCCATTGGAAATGGATGGACAGTTGCACCGAGTTCTGGTCAGGAGTAGGTTCCGGCCTGACCCCGCCAGGCGGGCCTGTTGGCGGCGCCTTTACCAACTGGAACGGCGGGACGGTAGAGTTCCCACAGAGTACCCAACTGAAGACGACTGAGCCCAATAATTCCGGCGGCGAGAACATTTTGGAGGTTAACACCGCCGGCGGATGGAACGACAACGGCACCGACGACGCTCAGCCCATTTGTGTCGAGTTCACAAATGGCGGGGCCGGCTACGAGGATTTGGATTCCAACGGCTATCCGGATTGGTGGGAGCAGTACGTTCCCGCGCCGGGCCCTGGCACGAATCCCACCGCGGCGTTCAGTGGCGCTCCTTTGTCGGGTATGCAGCCTTTGGAGGTGACATTCACCGATGCGTCCGTCCCCGCCGAAGGCGATACGATCACGGGTTGGGCGTGGACCTTTGGTGATGGCGGAACAAGCACCGACCAGGATCCAGTGCACGTTTACGCGGACCCTGGCACGTTTGACGTCTCATTGACGGTTACCACGGCCGCGGAAGCCTCCGACATCGAGACGAAGACCGGTTATATCTCGGTTGAAGAGCGCCAGTACCGCGGCACCATTGAAAGCACGAACGCCCTGGGTTGGTATGAAGAAGGCGACCCGCTGGTGTTGTCGGCGGACGTCGTCGGCGCAGTGGGCGACCTCTCGTATCAGTGGCAGAAGAACGGCGAGGACATTACGGGCGCGACCGACGCCACGTACGACTTCGGTGGTTCGCTCACTTCGGACAATAGCGGCTCCTACACCTGCGTCGTAAACGATGAGAGCAAGGCCGAGCTAATCCTCGGTCCGTTCGTGATCTCCGTGTTCCCCGCTGGCTCTCTGCCGGTCGCGGGCATAGTGGGCCTGGGTCTTCTCCTTGGCGCGTCCGTGTTTGGCGCCCGGTTCGTTCTCAAGAAGAAATAACGTTGCGCCGCAATTGCACGCGGCAAGAAAGCATTACGAGGCCGTCGACTAAGTCGGCGGCCTCTTTTTTGTCGGAAACGTTCGTTGTTGCAAACGTTCGTTGTACACCCTTTAGGGTGACGGGCTGTTGTCGCAGTTCCCGGCTAAAGCCGGTACAACGAACGTGCTCAACGAACGTCCGCGTTCTTGGTATACTGCGTATCCGAATCGGTCGAAAGGGGAACACAAAACCTGTTTCATGACGGAAGGAGCAAGCAATGGACATCAGCATCGGCGGTTTCAGTTTCCACAGGCTGCTCGAGGGCGGCAAGCAAGACATGTTCAGGTACATCGCTGATTGCAGGGATCTCGGCGCGACGCTGCTTGACCCCTGGAACGCGCAGTTGGCGCCCATCCGCGACGCTGACGACGTCATCCGGGCCGGCCGCGACCCTGAGCACGCCCAACTGACGGCGCAGGACGACGCCTACCTGAACCGGGTGCGGAAAGCAGCCGATGACGCCGGCCTGTCATTCGGGTGCATCGCGGTCGACGGGGCGCACATCTACGAACCCGACCCGGAGTCGCGCCGCGCCAATCGTATCCTCGCATACCGGTGGTTGGCGGTAGCGGAAATCCTCGGCGCAAAGCAGATGCGCGTCGACGCGGGCGGCCCTGCCGAGCTTCCGGACAGTGTATTCGCGATTATCGTGGAGGGCTATCGCGACCTTATTTCTCGCGCCCAGGACAAAGGGATCGAGATCTTGATGGAGAACCACTGGGGTCCCTCCGTGATCCCTGAAAACGTCGTCCGCATTATGGAGGCCATCAAGGGCCTGGGGCTGCTGTTCGACACCAACAACTGGGCTCCGGGCATGCATGAGCGAGGCTGGCGGATGTGCGCCAAGTATGCCCGCTCGACCCACGTCAAGACGTTCGCCTTCGATGAAAAGGGAAACGACCCGTCCGTCGACCTCGAGCGCGCGATTCGCATCCTTGTCGAGGCCGCATATTCGGGCTGCTGGGGCGTCGAGAGCTGCCCCGAAGACGGCGACGAATACGGCGCAGCGCGCAAAACCATTGCACTGATCAAGCGCACCCTAGAGAAAATCGGGAAAGGGAACTGAACGATGGCTGGACAGGAACCCGAGAAAAGGACGCGGATAGGGATCATCGGAGTCGGTCAAATCGGCAGGCAACATCTTAACAAGTACAAAAACATCCCAAGCGTCGAGGTCGTGGCCATCGCGGACATCGACCGGCCCGAGGCGAGCCGCGTCGGCGAACTGCATCAAATCCCTCATGTACACTTCGACGCCATCGAGATGCTCGAGCGCGAGGACCTCGACGCCGTGGACGTCTGCCTGCACAACAACCTGCATATGCCCTATACCGCCGCGGCGCTCAAGTCCGGCAGGCACGTCTATTGTGAAAAACCCATGGCCGGTACTTACCGCGATGCGGAATCGATGCTGCGGACAGCTCGCGAAGCCGGGAAGAAGCTCTCCATCCAACTCTCGACCCTGTTCACCGAAGAGACGAAGGCAGCCCGTCTGCTGATAGACGAAGGGCGCCTCGGCAAGTTGTACCACGCCCGGTCGACCGGCTTTCGCCGCCGGGGACGGCCGTACGTCGACGGCTACGGCACGGAGAAATTCGTGCAGAAGGATATCGCGGCGGGCGGCGCGCTGTATGACATGGGCGTATACCACATTTCCAACATACTCTACCTGCTCGGCAATCCGGAAGTCCTCACCATCACCGGCAAGACTTACCAGGAAACCGAGATGGACGCCGAGCGCCGCGCCTTCAGCCGGTACAGCGTCGAGGAGCTCGGCGTCGGGTTTGTCCGGCTGGCCGGCGGCATTACCCTCGACATCATCGAGTCATGGGCCGTCCACATGAACCCATTCGAAGGCTCCTGCGTGTTCGGAGCTGAAGGTGGAATTCGGCTTGAACCCTTTGGCTTCTACTGCAATGCGGGCGACCTCGAACTCAACTGCACTTCGGATCTTGAAGCTTTCGACGACCGCCTCCACACGATGCGTTGCATTGGCGAGGCATATGACAGTGCGCAACACCATTGGGCGGCGGCGCTTCAAGGCCGCGTCAACCTGCTCCCGACCGCCGAGATCGCGCTCAACACCATGTTGATCTCAGAGGGCATCTACATCTCGAACCGCCTTGGACGGGAAGTCACGGCGGACGAGGCAAGGACCCTCTCTCAGTCCACGGCCGTCAAGATATGAGCGTGGATGAAGGAGTCAGAAGACAGGAGTCAGGAGTCAGGAGTCAGGAGCCAGAAGACAGGAGTCAGGAGTCAGTAGTCTCAACGTGAGTACCCCTGAGACTGTGACTCGTGTCGACTGGCTCGTCTCTTCTGACCTCCTGACTCCTGATCTTCTGGCTCCTGACTCCTGTCTTCTGGCTCGTCTCTTCTGGCCTCCTGTCTCCTGACTCCTGTCTTCTGTCTCCTGACTCCTGTCTTCTGGCTCGTCTCTTCTGGCCTCCTGACTCCTGACTCCTGTCTCCTGACTCCTGTCTCCTGACTCCTGTCTTCTGTTTCCTGACTCCTACTGCCGTTTCCGGGATAGGCTGAGGCAGGTGGGAATGGCACTAAGTTAAGGCCTGCGCTACGCCCGCGGAATGGTATAGGAACGGGAACTGCCCTGCGTAAGCGTCTTATTAGCCTGGCTTCAGCAGGCTCCTCTTTGCACCCGGTTTCAACCGGGGTGGCCTGCATCTGCTCTCAGGTTTAGCGCGCTTCAGCGTGGCTTTCCGATCAGCTCCAGCCCGATGCATTTGCTGAAGCGTTTCGAGAAGCGGCGCTGAAGCGCCCTCCTGCGCATGGTTCATCGCTTCCACCCCTCCTAAAGGAGGGTGCAAAGAGGAGCCCGCTGAAGCGGGCTAATAGGCGACCCCACAGATCGATCGTATCTTGTCTTAGCGCCATTCGAGGCAGGCGGGTGTTTTCTGCCGGGCGCGTTGTCTGGTAGAATGAGCGCATGGAGAGGATTCTTGTATTCTGCGGGCGCGACTGGATGAATCCCAAAGCGGGACCCGTTGAACATTACTTGCATGAAGTGTTCTCGCGGATCGCGCGGTGGGGACATTATGTGCTCTTCATCTCACACACGCACCAGTTCGTGCGCGTGCAGAGACGCCGCCCGGCGGAAATGGAGGTCGTCGACGGCATTCAGATTGCCCGGTTGGGTCCGCGCGCGCTTTTTCGGATGATGAGCGGAATGCTGCTCGATCGCATCCACACCAATCGCAACACGGTGACGGCGTTCGACGTTGTGGTTGAATGCGTGACGAACCGCCCCATGATGCTCGCCGACCACACGGATACCCCTGTGATCCCGCTGGTCTTCGATCTGAGCCCGAGACTGCGCGCGTCACACGATCCCCCTGGGCCGCTCATCGCCGCAACCGATCGCGCGCGGCAGAAGCTTATACATGCCGGATTCTCTGAAGGGTTCATCGTGCGGGCGCCCTACGGCGCGGACTGCGGTTTGCGGCCTTCGCAGGCATCCAGAGCGCAGAAACCGCGGCTCGCCGTCTTCGGCAACGTTTCCAGAGCCTTGAGGGCCGCGCTGGCCCTGCTGAATAAAGATGGGATCTCCATCGACGTTGATGTTATAGGTCCGCGGAAGCCTCGGAGAGCGCCTGCAAGTATCACTTGCCAGGGCCCTCTGACCTCCACTGAACGCGCCCGCATCTACCAGCGGGCATGGCTCGGACTGTGCGCGGCCGGAGCGGAACATGAGGCCCTCGAGATGGGGGCATGGGGATTGCCCGCGATCTGTTTTGATAACGCCGGCGCCCGCGAGCATGTCGAACATGCTCGCACGGGTTTCCTGGTGACTGAACGAGATGCTCGGGGGCTCGCCGAATGCTTGCGCAGGCTTGTACAGGACGATGCGCTGCGGAGACAATTGGGAAACCAAGGACGCCTGCGCGCCGAAGGCCAAACCTGGAACCGCACGGCAGGGCTCGTCCTCGCAGCGATTGAGAATCTCCCGAGACCGTCGCAGCCTTCCACCCTACACCCGGACGCATGTCTGGTGCGCAAATGACGATTGGGCTGGACGCTGGAGACGAGGGGCTAGTGCTTGCGTGCAGAAGATTTCGAGACCGGAATGGATTGCCTCATGTAGGTCCGATTTGAAATCGGACCTACGGGTTCCGGACGCTGAAATGCCAAGGAGGTCATCGATGATCCCGAAAATTGTTCTTGTTTCCGCCATGCTCGTGTCGGTTTCCGCGCTTCTGAGTAGTGCCGCCTATGCCGCAGTGGTTACGATCTCTGAGGACAGGATGCTTCTCGTTGATGGCAAGCGCACATTCCTGCTTGGTCTTTATGGAAACCCGGAACAAGATCCCGTGCTCAAACAAGTCGCTGACGCGGGGTTCTCGCTTGTGTACGCGACCCCCGAGACCGCCGCCTTGGACCGCCTCCAGCGGCATGGCCTTCATGCATGGCTAAACACGGGATCGAGCATCGATCTCAGCGATGATCGCGCAGCCCGCGAAGGGCAGTTGCGAACCATGGTGGACAAGTTCGCGGGCCATCCCGCGCTTCTCGCGTGGGAAGTGCCCGATGAGGCGCTCTGGAATGCCTGGTATGGGCCAATCCAACTGCGCTACGAGCAGGAACCTGCACTCCAGCGCGAGAAAATCGCCGCGCTTTCCGACGCTTCGCTCGCGGACCAGCTTCGCGCGCAGCGCGCGGAGGCGGATCGTCTCCTTAAGCGGGGCGAGTTCCGCGAGGCCGAGCAGGCCGCCGATGCAATCTGGAGAAAGGTCGGTATGGACCCGCCCATGCGCGGGCAAAACCCCTCCGAATCCTACGAGAAGTCGCTCACGCTCTGTAAAGGCATGAGTGAAGGCTACGCGCTGCTGAAGCAGTTGGACGCGAATCATCCAATCTGGATGAACTATGCGCCGCGCAACAACCTCGATGATTTGAGTCGCTTCGCCGCCGCGGCAGACGTCGTCGGGTGCGACATTTATCCCGTACCTGAGTATGTCGGCGGACACTCCGATCTTATGGACCGTTCTTTATCGTCTGTCGGCGCATATACCACGATAATGCAGCAATCAGCAACCTCGAAGCCGGTGTGGATGGTGCTTCAAGGATTCGGCTGGGCCGACCTCGATAAGAATGCGAGCGAAGACTCCCGCAAGAAGAAGCCCCGTCCGACGTTCGAAGAGAGCCGTTTCATGGCCTACGACGCCATTGTCCATGGCGCTCGCGGCATCCTATACTGGGGCACGGCTTACATCGAAAAAGACTCGCCGCTCTGGTCGAACCTGCTGAAGCTTGTGCGTGAATTGGCGGATCTTCAGCCCGTCCTCTCCGCGCGCGACGCCGCCGCGCAGCCCGATCTCAGACTCGAGCCGTTCGAGGGTTCGGGACAGTACGGCATCCGCGTGCTCGCCAAGCAACTCGATGACGCTTCCGTGTGGTATCTGATCGTGAACGAATGCAGCGGCCCGCGCCGTTACTCGTTGTCGAACGTCGCCGCGGCGAACGGAACCGTCTACCACGATCCCGTGGACAACCGGACCGCTGCGGTGACTGAGGGGAAGCTTTCGTTGAGCATCGCCGGCCATGGCGTGCAGATCTTGCGTCCGAGGGTTCCTTCATGAGCCTGACGGCGTTGCCGAAATTGGTGTGGTATCAATGGCTCGAATGGCCCATCCGTCTCGTCAAGCAATACCTGGGCCTGGATCTTTCCACCGGCTGGCTCCCGACCATCTTCAAGATCGCGCTGATTCTCCTCCTGGTTCTCGTGCTGATGGAGGTTTTGCGACGCATCAAAGAAGGCATCGTCGGGTTATTCGGGAAAAAAGATTGGCTCGAAGTGAATGATGTCATTCTGCCGAAAACGACCCAATCCGAATTCGCCGACTCGCTTGAAGCGGCGCGTCACCTCGAAAAGACCATCGAACCACTCAAGAAAGAAAAGCAATACGACCGCCTGGCGGCCGTCTACGCCTCCCTGAACAAGCATAAGGAGGCGGCAAAGTGGTTCGCCAAGGCCGGCGACCGAAAACGGGCCGCGGGCGAATGGGCCCTTGCCGGGCGCACCGCCAAAGCCGCCAAGTTGCTCATGAAGGAAGGCGATTACTCGACCGCCGCCCGATTCTTCGCCGAGAGCGGCGATCACCGCCGCGCGGGACTCGCATTCGAGAAACTGGGGAGCTTGCCTGAAGCAGCGGCGGAGTATTCGAAGGCCAAGAGAACAGCGCAGGCGGTGCGGATGTTCGCGGACTACTTCCAGCGAACCCAGGACCCTCTCGAAACCCAAGTGAAGGCGGCTGACGCCTGTTTCGAAGTCCTTCAAAAGAAAACCGAGGGCGTTCCGACGCCGCCCGAGATTCGCGCGGAACTGTTGGCGGCGGTAGCGGGACGCTTCGAGCAGGCAAAGCGCTACGACATGGCCGCGCACCTTTTTCTCGAGGCAGGCCAACTCGTCCGCGCGGGTGAAGTGTTCGCGCTTGCCGGAAAACTCGAGGAAGCCGCAAAGTGCATGCGCGATGCGGGCAAGATCCGAGAGGCCAACCAGATCGGCGCGCGCTTCTTCGAGATGCACAACCGGTGGGCAGAGGCGGGAATGACTTACGCGGGCGCCGGCGAGTTTCGTAAGGCGGGAGACTGTTTCGCGAAAGTCAACGACGCCCAGCGCTCCTCTGAATGCTACGAGAAGGCCGGCGAATACTACCGCGCCGCGCTCGCCCGATGCCACCTGAAGCAACATGAGCAGGCAATCCTTCTGCTGCAGAAGATCCGGGAAACCGACAAGATGTTCGATCAATCGCGCGCCCTGCTCGGACGCTGCTTCTATGAACTCCACGATTACGAACACTGCGCGGCGACCCTGGACAACCACCTGACCGGCAAGCGCGTCGAGACGACCAACATCGACTACTTCTACATGCTCGCGTTGGCCTACGAGCAGCTCGGCAAGCTCGAGGAATCCCAGCGCATTCTCTACAAGATCCAAAGCGTCAACGTCTCCTTCAGGGACGTTGCGCAGCGGCTCTCGAGCATCTCATCGCGCATTTCTATAGGCGTTGCCGCCGCACCCGCGATGGCGGCAACGCCTGCCCCATCCGGCAGCCGCGAGGATCCTGAACGGACGCAAGTCATGGAGATGGTGGAAGGGCTTTTAGGGCGGCGGTATCGCCTCGAACAGGAACTGGGCCGCGGCGGCATGGGCGTCGTGTACCTGGCCCGCGATACCCAGCTCGACCGGCCCGTCGCGCTCAAGTTTCTTGGTACGCTGATGGACGACTCCGAGGAATATCGCCAGCGGTTCATGCGCGAGGCAAAGGTGGCCGCAAAGGTGAATCATCCGAACATCATCAGCATTTACGATATTAGCGCGAGCCTGGGACGCGCGCACATCGTGATGGAATACGTGCAAGGCCCGAGTCTCGCCCGGTACATCCGCGAGAAAGGAAAACTCGGGCCGCGCGAGGCCGTCAACATGTTCTTGCAGGCGTGCTCCGCGCTGGATGCCGTTCACAAGGCGGGCATCGTCCACCGCGACATCAAACCTGACAACATCCTCATCGCCAAGGGCGGCCTCGTGAAACTTACCGACTTCGGCTTGGCCAAGGCCGAAACCTCTCGCATCACGGCGGCGAACGTCGTCATGGGCACCCCGGCCTACATGTCCCCCGAACAATCGCGCGGCATCGACGTGGACGCCCGTTCCGACATTTACGCAATGGGCCTCGTCCTGCACGAGATGTTAACGGGGAAAGCCGTTTTCTTCGGAGCGGACATTTTGGAGCGCCAACAGCACGAGATTCCTCCCCGGCCCGGCTCGGTGGTCGAAGGCATTCCGGAAATGCTCGATGAGGTCGTCATGAAGTGCATCGCGAAGGATGCGAAAGACCGGTTCCAGACCGTGTCCGATCTGGCGGAAACGCTCCGCAAGGTCCCGGTTTCGTGAACCCGGATTTGGCGTTGAGGGTGCGGATGCCGCGAAAAGCGAGGGACCAAAGGGACATAAACGACCTCAGCGACAGACCCAATAGGTGAATGTCCCTTGGGTCCCTGAAGTCCCTCACGTCCCTGGTATAAGGCGAAACTCGACCCCGTCCCATTCGACGTGAGCCCGGTGATACATCCAATCGCCGCAGTTGATGTATAGGCCGGCGCCCTTAGGCGTGGGATACTCCTCATAGGCCGGCGCATGCGCATGACCGCAAATGATCACGTCCGCGTCGCCCCGGCGCAATGCCTCTTGCGCGAATGACCGCAATGCGCGCGCCTCGGAGCCTCTTGCAGGATCTCTGACCTCGGTCATGCGGCGGCTGTACCGCGAGACCCACCGGGCGATGCCCATGGCATGGTCCGGATGCAAACGGCGAAATGCCCAGACGACGGCGCGCGCGCGCGCGATCCGTCTGTAGACGCGATATCCCCAGTCCCGCTTGTTCAGACCATCGCCGTGCACCAGCAGGACCCGCTTCTCTCCGAAATCCAGTACCACAGGGTCGCGATGGACCTTGAACTTGAGAGCCTCTTGCAGAAAGCGCCCGGCCCAGTAGTCGTGGTTGCCGCACACAAGATGAAGCTCGACGCCCCGATCTCGAAGCTCCGCAAAAGCACGAAGCACCTCAAAGTACCCGGAGAATATGACGTGTCTGTACTCAAACCAGAAGTCGAAGAGGTCCCCCAACACGATCACGCGACCGACGGACACATCAAAGCCGCGCAGAAACCGCACGAACTCGGACCGCCGTTCGCGGCCCCTCTCCCCCACATCGAGATGGGCGTCCGAGAAGACGACCGTTTTCATTTGAGCACGCGGATCCGACTCGGCGGCCAGAAGCACAAGACCGCCCTGCCGGTCACGCAACTCCCCTCGATTGGGCCAAAACTCCGGCTATCCTTACTGACGCCCCGATTGTCCCCGAGGACATAATACGTTCCTGGTTGAAGATACGTTTCTTCCGAACGTTCATCCACGGAATGGTTCGCGGCCGGCAGATAATCTTCCGCGAGACGGCGATTGTTGACGTAAACCGTGCCGCGGTCAAACACGACTCGTATGCCTCTGTTGGCTGACGCCTCGGCTGCCCCTTGCTGCTTCGCCGAGACCGTATTCATGGCATTCGCGGGGGCGCCCTTCGCAATCACACGTTTGACATAGCGTTTGTTCGTTTCGACGGGGCTGTCGAACACCACGATGTTGCCGGGCTTCAACGCCTCGATCCCGCTGAACGGCCGGAACTGACTAAGGACATAAGGCAGCTTGAGCACGAGAATGCGCTCGCGATCCTGGAGGGTCGGCTGCATGCTCGGCCCCTGCACCTCATAGCCCTCAATGACATACGTCTTGACGATGAAGAACACTACCAGGAACCAGGCGATCATCTTCGCAAACTCGATGATCTCCCGTTTCACTTCCTGAGAGGCGTTCCGGTCCTGTTGCGCTGGCTGCTTGCTTTCCACCGGACTACTCAAATGACACCTACCCTTCCCTTAAACCTGTCTTCCACCCGAAATCTACCATGCCTGACCGCTTCCTGCAAATCGGACATCGACTGGATAGGGTCGTCAAACTCTGTTGCGTAACGTCCCACGTCATGAAGCTGGTGTGCGTCGCTGCCCGCGACGGCACCGAATCCCAGATTGCCCGCGAGCTGAAGGGCAAGCCTCTGCTCATGCTCAAGAAGATTCACGCTGCGCACCTCAATCGCATCCAAAGGCAGCGTCGCGATGCGTTCATCGAAGCCCATCCCGGCCCGAGTGGGATGCGCCGCAACGCAAATCCCGCCCATTTCATGCGCAATCCGGATGGCCTCCTCCGCCGGGAGCCCCTTCTCTAAGCCCATGGCCTGACTCTGGCTCAACCCGTAAAAAAGCAGGTCGCCTTGTCCCGACCAGTACTCCATACCCGTCAGCAACAGAAAACCCTCTTCGCCGGAGTTCGCGCGCAACGCCGAGATATCCTCATCCGACCACTGATACTGATGCTCCGTGATCACGAGCCCGTACAAACCGGCCCGAACCGCCTGGCGGATCAAATGCCCCGGATCAATGTGACTGCAAGGCGAATGCAACTGCGTGTGAACGTGAAGGTCTATTTTCAAACTCATAATCTTGGTAAGACGTACTCAAACGCCTAGCGCTCGGACAACGGGTGAATCGGGGGCGTATCGCGGGACGATGATCTCGAGGTCGCCCACGGATTGACGCGCCACGAGCAAAGCCGCGGCCGGATGCTTGTACACCAACTCCTTGAGATACTGCCACCACTCGCCTTCCTCGATGAAATAACCCAACAGCGCCGCAGGTATCCTGCGGGGATCGTCCTCTTCCTTACTCAAATCCATATGTGCGTCCACCTCGCCGGGGAGCGCAGGAGTGCTCTGCAGCTCCTGGAGGCGTTTCAGGAGTTCGTCCGCGGCAACGCACGCTTCACGAAGGCGCGCCACGAACGTTTCGCACGCACTGTCCCTCTGGAGGGCCAGTTCTTTCAAGAACGCTAATCGCACTTCCTCCGACCTCGAGTCCAGCCGTACCGCCGCTTCGGCATCGAGCAGCAAGTACGCGAGGGCCGTCTGAAGAAGCTCCTTTGGCTCACGCAGTCCAATGCAATCCTCGGGCCGGGCCGGGTATTCCGAATGCAGCACAAACGCGCGTGTCTGGAAATCCAGCGTTATGGGCAGCGGTTCAGGAAACGCTGCGTAGTCATAAGCGAGACTCGTCGCTATGATGTAACCGCGAACGGCTGTCGGCACATTCCCCGCGTCCAACGCTGCATCCGCCTGCACGAAGAACTCGCGCTGGATGCGCGCCCGCACACGCAATAGTTCATATGCCTGCGCGGCGCTCGAATACTTCTCCTCGCGAACCGCGTTATCCGCGAGCTCGAGCACCAATTCCCAAGGCAGTTGCGGCGGACGATTCGCCTCGAGCTCCCGCCTGAGCGCAGACACCGTTTCCGGGCGCTTCACCAACGCTCGCGACGCTGCAAACCGCGGCCCCCCCATCATCTCCTCGTCCGGCAGCAGGTAGGCGTATTTCGGCATATCGAATGACTCAGTGGAACTCTCGCGGGCCGGTGAGAACGGTGAAAACAGAAGCCTGAAGTTCACGATATCGCCCTCGCACACCGCCTTGGCGATGACGTCGATGACCTCCTCGAAGTCAACCACCTTCGCAGGCGCCTGCTTTGCCGAAGACGACATCACCGATCCTTTCCGGCGAGAATGGACGCAGCGACCTTCTTCCGTTCTTCCCAATCAATGCGCGGAGTGGTGACCTCATAGTAAGGAAGCCGCTCGAGAATCTGTTGATACAGGCTTTGGCGATAGTGTCGCAGGATTCTCGATGCGTGACGCTCGTGCGCCGCGTCCCATTTGCTTGCCTCGACGCATTCCTTGTCGCGGCCGGCTTCAAGCATGGCTTCCTCGCCGTACCGCGAGAGGAACAGCCGAAGCTTGCTGTCATACGTACGCCGCGCCGTATCCACGTCGCCCGAACTCGAATCCACGGCCTCCCGCCACTGCTGCTCGAGGGCGATGACCTCGTTGCGGAGGGCCCAGTAAGCGTCGCGCGTCGCCGAATCGCGCAGAAGATAAAACGCGGCATTCAGCGTGGCCACCTCGAGCATGTAATGCGAGCGCCGATCCTCGGTGATCTCGACATGGGCGATCTCCATCACCAAGTCCTTCATCCGCTGCCTATAGCTCTTGCGCACCTCCCCCGGCTTGGCGGTCTCGTCAAGCCCAAGGAGCGCGAAATAGTTGATATACCCCTTATCGTCAGGCATGGGCGGCATTTTACCCCGCGCAGGACGCGCCGCTCAAGGTTTGATTCCCAATTGGGCGGGAAAATGTGGCACAGCCGCCCTCGGCTGTGTCACGTACTGAACGGGGACCGGCACTCCCCCCGCTACACAGCCGAGGGCGGCTGTGCCACATTCTTGGCTCGTATCAGGCGATTCAGGAAGGCGGACCGCAGCGGTTTGACGGCCATTGCAGCTTTCCAAGGCGGGGTCTTCTCGAGAATGTGAACCACGCGCCCCACGGCGCGATGACTGAGGCGTTCCGGGTCCTCGAAAAGCAGATCGGCCAGCTTGCCCCGCTCGATAGCCATCCGCACCGTCTTGTCAAAGGCGTTCTCAGGCGTAAACACCCGCTGCGCCCGCGCCCTCATGCGGATCGCGCCGGATCGGCACATCGTGTAACAAACACCGCACCCCAGACAGACGGTATCGTCGATCCAGGAACATCCCCCCTGGCCCCCTTCAAAGGGGGAAACCCGCTGCCTCTCCCCCATTGACGGCGAAATCCCTGTTCCCACCACGGGAGGCGAAAGGACCTCTGTTCTCTCCACTCTTGCCGGGATGACTTCCATTCGATCCCCCTTTGGGGGGGAGGGTAGATATTCCCCCTTTGAAGGGGGGGAGGGGGGATGTTCTTCCATCGAGATCGCCCCCGCCGGACACGCTTTCGCGCACTTGCCGCACGCCTTGCACTTGATCGAGTCGCTCTCGGCGATCCAGTTCGATGACATGATGGCATGGCGCAGGTTGAACGTTCGCATTGCGTGAAGCATCGTGCAGCAGCATCCGCAGCAGTTGCACAGAAACGTAACGTGTCGCTGCACGTTGTCGCCGCACTGCGCAAGGCCGGCGCGCCTGCTTTCCTCGACGATACGGAGCGCCTCCTTGGCGTCGATGCGTTCCGAGATGTCGCTATGGATCATCGCCTCCGCGCCTCCGTTCAAAGAGATGCACGTGCGTTCCGGTGCGCCGCACGCCTTCCCAAGATGACGGTTCCTGTGCCGGCATGGGCACAACGCAATGCTGATGCAGGAGGCCGTATCGATGATCTTGCTTACCCGTTCCCAGTCGAGGATCTCCGTGTGGTCGCCCAGCGGTAATGCGTCCTCGTGCACAAACGCGCGCGCGAACTGCGTCTCACCGGCATATGCCGCGCGCGGGAATACCTCTCCGCCGTTCATGTACTCGTCAAAGAGGCGCGAAAGCTCCTCGATCGGGAGATGATCGCGCGTGCGCATGAGCACGAACTCGAAGATCCCGCCCAGAACCGGCGGCAGCGCATAGTAACGCTGGCCCTTCCGCTCGATGTCCAGCACCAGCCCGCGCCGCGCCAAGTCCGTCAGTTTGTCACGCAGTTCGTCTTCCGGGATGTCGAGCCGGCGCGCCAGATCCGGCAGCGATTTAGGATGCGTTGGAAGCTGTCTCGCGAAATCCGCCTCTTCAGCGGAATACAGCAGCTTGAGGATTTTCATGATGGCGGGCGTTTCCGGCACCCCCGACACGTTGTGATCCATCTGCTGTTGCAGCAGCCGGTACGCGCGTTCCGAATTGACGACGTGTCCCATACCCATCCCTTTCCGGCAGCATCGTTTTCCTGCCAACCGAGAATCTCACAGCGATTCCAGCGAACGCCCGCAGCACTGGAGCGGACAAAGTAACCGCTCACTAAAGATACCATAGATCGCGACCACAAGGCTTGCTGCACGTCATGCTGGACCTCATCCGCAAGGCAAACGCATCCAAATTCTGCCCAGATAATCACAGGAAAAGGGGGGATCCTTCCCCCACCGTCATTCCCGCGCAGGCGGGAATCCAGTCGCCTCAATAGCCATTGCGCTCTAGGAAACCTGGATTCCCGCCTGCGCGGGAATGACAGTGGGGGTGTTGGCACAAGATGATCAGGAGTTGAACACTATTGGATGCGTTTGCCCTGACCTCATCCCGTTTGACATAGTCCGGCGCAACCTGCTAACATTTACCTGTCGTTGAGGCACTATTCAACGGCGCGTCTTCCGCGTCCCCATCGTCTAGCCTGGTCAGGACACGGCCCTTTCAAGGCCGCGGCACGAGTTCAAATCTCGTTGGGGACGCCATTTTTCCGCCCTCCGGATTGTGACCTGATCACCGCGAAACCGAATGTCAATCGCTCCCCCATACGAATCACCCGGACAAGTTCGAAGACGGGTTGGTGTCCCTGTCTTCCGAAATCATGATGTCTCCGACCTAGGGCGATGGTGTTTTCTCGGTTTCCTGAAAGCCAATTGCAGTCGCACCAAGTAAGCTGCCATCTCATTGAGTCCCTTCCACAGGACGCGTTCATCCGCCACTGGCCATCTTGTCCTGAAGCTCCATCGCAAGCGCGTTGTGCCTTATGACAAGCAGTGCAACGAGTGTTCTGTGTGCAAGCAGGATTTCTTGTCTTGCCAGTATTTCTGAGCGATGCTCCTCCCAGCATATGGCCAGGACCTCACTCAGGTCATCTTCCAGTCTGTCTCCACTCCACCAGGAACCACCCTCTTTCTCGGCCACTGGTAGAAGCCACGCGAGAGCTTCAACGCGTAACGGGGCCGCGGCCGGTCTCCTGAGCCAGCCAACGAACGCGCTTGCCCACCAGTTGTTCCCGAGGTTCGGGATCGTCAAACTCTCATACATGTCACGCATTGCTCCCACGGCATCCGTGTGCTGGCTCTGCCACAAGTCACGTTCGATTGGCGCGAAACCCAGGAGATGCTGCCACTGCTCATTCCAGGCGACCCATGCGGACTGGGGATTCGTCCAAGCAACTGACTGGGACGCATAGGCGATCATCGCACGCCACATTGGCAAGAAGACTTCACGCCGCACGTGAGACAAACCCTCCGCGAGGAACTCGGTCAGAAACCACTCTAGCCATAGCCCCCCAGACGGCCCAAGGTCAAGAATTGGCTTCCAGAACCGCTCAGCGTCTCTTGGAGGACACTGCAAGATCAGATGGGCGTATGTGTCGGCGAAATTCTCAGTCGGCGGTATGTACTGCTCCCGCTCTGGAAACAGCACAATGCTTCCGCGCAGGTCGAAGGTGCGCACCTCGGCCAATTCGCACTGCAATACTTGCTGCCAGAATTTCATCCACTCCTCCCGCTCTTTCTCATTACGGGCTTGGTTGGGCATCATCACGCTGCCAAAGGCTTTCAAGAGGAATGGACGATGAATACGCGGCTCAATCCGGTACACTCCCGGTTCTTTTTGCCGTTTTTCACCATGGAACCTACTTCCAACGGGAGTGCGCTTTCCTCTGTTGACTGCGGTCTCACCCCAACTCTCAGGATCGGTAGAAAGAGAGCCGTCGATGAACGGCCGTCCATATCGTTGCTCCCATAGATCGACATCTGGTGGTGAGCCTGCTCTCCACTTCGCGACTGCCAATTCATGGTTCAGCTCCGCTAGTCGTATGACGAAATGGACAAGCTGGTCGAAACTCCGTCCCAACTCCTCTCTCCGCTCAAGAGCTGTATATACAAGCCTTCTTGTGGCTGACCAGCGCTGGCTTGCCGCCAGCGCTGCAACATTCTCCCGGAGTCGCTCGTCAGTCGGAGCCGCCGCCCATAGTACAGTGATGGCTTCCGCCGCGAAGTCCTCTGCGCTGAGACCGCTTTCGTCGCACTCGGCCCAAGGACTCCGATCGGGTGGCAAGTCCGCCAGTGCTTGCAAGAGGACTGCCCTGCACCACTCCTCGCGTTCGGGACTCTCCTTGACCCACGCAAATTGGGTGTGCAGAAGAACCGCTATTCCTGCGCAGACAGCCGCAGTTCTTGAGCGTTGATTCTCCTCTGTTTCTGGATCCAAAGCTCCTATCTCTCTGATCTTTTCAACAAAGACAGAGCATTGATCTGTTTCCAGAGCTTTCTCGCCGTTCAGGACCGCCCTGCACGCCCTCACCATCCAGAAGGGTTCCGATTCCCGGTTTCGTTCTTTCAGTTGCTCCTGTTGTTCAACCATTTCCTTTGGCGGGATGAACTGCTTCACGGTTCCCACCTCTGGCAAGTCCACATCTGACCAATTCTCAGAGATGAGCCCTGCGATCAAGGAGTCATACCATCCAACGGGAAAGCCGCCAAATGATGCGTATTCACGTTCTCTACCCCATTGCCGTCGACACGCGTCGAAGAACTCTGCCTCTACTTTGGATTGCAGAAGAAAGCCAATCGCGATTTCTTCAACTCGCATCTTTCGATGCGGCATTGTCTCCCACTCATGGATAAGCTGCAAACGCTCTTTTGACTGCAATGGGCTTGTGATGAGACCTATGTCTGCCAACCCGGTTGCGACGGCTTCCGTTTCCCAGAAGTAAAGGCGAGCACAAGCCAGTAACGCCTTTAGCGGACCCCTAAACAAGCAAGGACGAAAACGCCCAATTTCCCAGAGCATCCCGAGAAAAGCAGCAGAACGGCCCCGCATCAGAATAAGTTCTATAGCCTGTTCCGCCACATCACTTTCTCTCTCCAGTGTGTCATAGAACCATTTTTCCGTCGCTTGCAGGGCCGATTTCACTGCGCCCGCTGCCCACGGGCCTCGATACCACGACAAGACTTGTGTATCTCCTGCAAAGCAACGAGGACCCTTCAAAGAAGCCACGAAATGAACAGGCACGCATGCGCCTTTTGCTGAAGCCAGGTTGTCAGTCCACCTTTCCGTAGCAAAATCAACGAGCCGCAGGATGCAGTCTATTGCCTCACGCCAATTCACGTTCAGGAAAGTCAAGAAGGGTCCATCAAGATAGAACGCGTGGATGAATTGAGCGTCAGACGTGATTCGGACGTGTTTCCCATAGTCTGAGTCGCGTCGGTCATTCGCAGATCTTGCCACCGGACACGATATAAGCAGCGCCAGAATTACTTCCTTCGCAATCACTGGCCGCTTGATCATGAGAAGCTGAAGTGCCGCCTCCGATAAGCAGGTGTAACGAAAGGCCTCGTCAACCCGGTACATAGGACCATCAGACCAAGGCTCAGGGACAACTTGAGTTTCCGAATAGATCATGGAGGTTGTCGTTACTATCGACCCGCCGGGCGGCAAGTAGCCCGTTTTCAGATTTTGTTCGACCTCAGGAATAAGACGACGTGCTGCCACTCGAAGCGCAAAATCTGAGACCTCATCGGGCAATTCGTGAGCAGCCGCAAGAGCTGCCTTATACTTCACCCGATCTTTTTCGTCGTTGTGATAGGAATCCCCAAGTCTGCTGAGAAAAGTCCGTTCTCCAATGGCCAAAGCCAAATGCGCGGCCTCTCGCCTCATTGCCCATTCCGCACGGGTGTACTGGAGCCAGACCAAGGCAATCTGAGCAGCCTCGTGCGGTACTAGGTCGATTACTTCGTCTTGATGCGCAGACAGGACTTGTAATACAGGGGGCCAGTAGTTCCACAACGGAATACGCACGTGAGCACTAATGTATCGGGCCAGTTCCCGATCTCCCTCTTGCCCAACGGTATCGGCAAGAGGATGGGGATAGGTTGCGGCGTGGAGAAAGCGGATTAGCAACAATCGAAGCAGCCTGCCATTCTCTGCAGTCAGATGCGGCCAGAGCGCTTCAAGGTGTAGCCCGGCGCAGACACCAAGAAAAGCCGAATCGAAGAAAGGCGGTGCAATGGTTTCAAGGCGCTTGTATTCCTTCAGCCAAGCATCTGCGCCTTGCTGTTCCAGTAGCCAGAGTCCGTACAAATGAATCGCTCGATGCCACTGAGGGTTCAGCACACGATGTAAGAGAAAGCTCTCCAATTGACCCTGACGCGCAAGCAACAGACGTTGACGACTCCAGTCGGCAAGAAGGTCGTGGGAAAACGCCACCCTCTCATGTTCCAGGCTGCACGTACCATCAAGTTCCAGAGCCGGAAGAAGAAGCTGATGAGCTGGAGATACATCGACAATCGGTATATGAGTGAAGTTGCTGTCGGCTTGTTTCTCGGCAAGCATTTGCAGGAAAGCTGACCGCGCCTCGGCCGCGTCTCCCCTTCGTATTACTTCCTGCCAATACCACTCGACAAGGTCCGACTCGCCGGACCAACGCTCCACGTCAGTTGCCGATAGTGATTTGTGCCGAGCGAACACGTCAAGAATCTTCGGCTTTGTTATGAGCGGCCGCAAATGCGCACGGTAAATCACCGGAGCAAGAGCGGGAAAAACTTGCCCCACCTGTCTCAAGTCTTCTGCATCAAATGGGCCTACTTCCTCCACGCGCAGCGCACCAGGCGGCACGCCGGCCTGTAAGAGTCTCGCCTGTACGAATTCCCAGTGCTCCGAACGGCATGAGAGCAATACAAACCACGGACTTGCAGCCTTGCCAGCCTGCACGTGTTGTAGTAGTAGGCGAACCTGCCGCCACGATTCATCAGTCGAGAGATTCTCCAGTCCGTCCAGCACCACAAGCCCCTTTTGCGTTGTCAAAGCGCGAAGCACATCAGGTAGCGAGTGGGCAAGGCCGATTTCTGCGCGCAAGATCTCAAAAGAGCGTCTGACAAACATGTCAAAATGGAACCAAAGGATAGGGGTACTTCCCGGGAAACGATCAGCAGCGTTTTTACAGATAACCGACTTTCCCGATCCCGATTCGCCAATGACCGCCGCAAATCGAGATTCTCCCATAGCATTCGACACCCGCGAAACAACCTCTTCGCGCTGCAGTCGCAGCGAACCACCGATAGCATCGGGAACAGCCCGCAACCTTTCCCTCCCCCATGAGGACAAGCGCTCCCAGTCTTGCCGAAAATCAGGGAATTCATCTAGTTCGTGATTGGTTCGGAGTATTGCGACAAGATCGGCGCGGTCTAGTGTGCCGCCTGCTGTCCGCACTTCGTTCACTGTCTTGAGGAGAGACGCCCAGAGATGTGCTGCATTTTCCGGCGTACCATTGCGCAGAAGGTACTGACATGCCGCCAGGCAGTCTGCCTTGTAGTGTGAGTACGGGTCAAGAAAATCGAACTGACGAAAGATTAGGTGCTTTAGCAGAGAAGCGGTTTCTGAGTCTGATACTTTACACTTCTCCGCGAGTTCTTGTGGACACGAAAAGCTCTTGAAAATCTTCCGTACTTCTGGCGACGCGTACCCCTTGGTATCTTGTGATTCGTCGAGCAGCCTTCTCGCCAAGTCCTCCGGTGGTTGACTTTGCGCGAGGCGCAGTAGCTCCATTAGCGGAACCCGCGTGTCGCTTTGCAGAGGCGCGGTGACTAACCCGAGAAAGTCGCGTTCCCTTGTGAATGCTTCCGTGCCTTCCTGCAAGAACATGGCCCAGACCGCTGCGACGAAGTCCAACGGAGCCGTTGTCTTGCCAAATTGGATGTTGCTCCTAACGGAGAGGCCGCATTGGCGCTGGCCGCCAGTATCGTCGAGCGTCAGCAACAGGTCGTCAAGAAGCCATCCGTCTACACGGTTCTGGAACTTGATGCGCTGTATGGTTCCAAGAAGGGGATCAAAAGGGTACGAGCCTTGCAGGAGTCGAATGCAGAAGTAGGCGCCGGTCATATCCTCGAAAGAATATCCCGCCCCGCCAGTCTGCTTGGGAGTTGCAGTCATGCCAGCCATACTGGTTCACTCACCTTAGGTGATTCAATCCAATCCTCGTTAATGTCTCAGAAAATGTATTATACGCCATTCTTGTAGCCTGCCTCGGCTAACGGACATCAATAGAGCAAACCGTGGCACCAGTAAACAGGCTCCGCCACGAACTTCACCCTCTCGTTTACGGTCCACGAAACGCTGAGCCGGTCCGCGCTATGATTGGCGAAATGGCTTTTGTTGGGGGAAACTGCGAAATCGGCGAATCAGAGCCAGGCTATGAGTTAAGCCGCAGACGACTGCATACACGCATCATTTTTAGCCGTTTTATTATATTCTGTCAGTAAAATACACCTCGTCTCGTAGCGGCGGCAGGTCAGCGGTTGAGTTCCGTTCACTCGAACCGCCGTGTTCAACCCTCTCTTTGCGCTCCTTGTGCCCTTTGTGGCTAGGCTGATCCGAGCGAACCCGACCGCTGCCGGCAACAGAGAGCAAACCAGACATTCGTGTCAATTCGCGCCATTCGCGGTTGCGCCCTCTTTAGCTTCTTGATTCTATTCTGTCAGCGAAACACCCCTCGTCTCGCAACGGCAGAGCAGCGGTTGGGTTCCG
>Ga0315274_10003610_pt1 | contig 22995 bp, 23 predicted proteins | sample YL17G02_20_MG_FD_203700 | JGI IMG/M metagenome (GOLD analysis project Ga0315274, IMG submission 203700) | Sediment microbial communities from Yellowstone Lake, YNP, Wyoming, USA - YL17G02_20 | ecosystem: Environmental > Aquatic > Freshwater > Lake > Sediment | place: USA: Wyoming | collected...
TGATCTTGAACTCGCCTCGGCAAACCTGTTATCTTTACGCTGCAACTGGCGGGTTAATTCGCAGTTGCGGATGCTGAAGGCGGGCGGGGACGCCCGCCCTACCCATATTTCGGGTAGGCGCGGCGTCGTCGCCCTTCTTGCATCCATCCGGCCGGAGGCGCAACGCGGCTCACGCGGCATTTTGTTAGAGGCTCTAGGACCCCCTCGCTCGAACGCAGGCCTGATCTTGAACTCGCCTCGGCAAACCTGTTATCTTTACGCTGCAACTGGCGGGTTAATTCGCAGTTGCGGATGCTGAAGGCGGGCGGGGACGCCCGCCCTACCCATATTTCGGGTAGGCGCGGCGTCTCGCCGCGCTGTGGAGAACCCGACAGCCGAGGTTTTGAAAGAGACTTAGCGTGAGACTGAAGGAGATGGTGGATGAGCTCACTGGCTCAAGCGCGGGACTGGTACGTGGGGGCGCGCCGGCGGGCGTTCGCCTGGCGGGACGAGCTTTCGTGGCCCGCCAAGATGGCCCTTGCAGTTGGCATGGCGTGCTTCACGGGGCTGGCGGCGCAGGCGCGCATTCATCTGCCGAATACCCCCGTTCCGGTCACGGGCCAGGTGTTCGCGGTGCTGCTTTGCGGAGCGCTGCTTGGCGGAGGTTGGGGTGGGCTGAGCCAGCTTCTTTACGTGGGCGTTGGGGCGCTGGGCGCTCCCTGGTTCCAGGGCATGGCAGGCGGGGTGGGCGTGGTCACGGGCGTGACGGGCGGCTACCTGCTCGGTTTCATCCCGGCGGCCATGCTGGTCGGGTTCGTCACGCGGAGATTCGCATTAGTGCGGCGGCCGGTTCCGATGTGCCTGCTCATGGTTGGCGCCGTTGGGCTCATTTACGCAGGGGGCGCGCTTCAGTTCTCGATGGTCATGCACACGGGCCTTAAAGCCACCCTCGACATGGCCGTGGCGCCGTTCATCGCGCTGGACATCGCGAAGGCGATGCTCGCCGCCAACCTGGCGGCAGCGCTCCTGCCGAAGGGCTCAGACGGGCGTTCCTGACGCGGCTCTTTCACACGCGCCGCAGTCGCTGCACGGCCCCTCGCGGCAGTCGGGGGTCGGCTCTCCCCGCAAGGCGCGCTCGCGCTCCTGAAGCAGGAATTCCTTGCTGACGCCGCAGTCTATGTGGTCCCAGGGAAGGACCTCGTCCGCACCCCGCGCGCGCAGGGGAGAGTTGGGGTCGCTCTCATCCAGCCGCACGCCGCAGTCCCTGAGCGCATCCATCCACAGATCGAATGAGAAGTGTTCGTCCCACGCGTCGAACTGCCCGCCGCGCTGCTGCACAGTCCGGACGACGCGGCCCAGGCGCCTGTCGCCCCGCGCCAGCAGCGCTTCCACCAAGCATCGCTCCGGCATGTGGAACATGTAGCGCACGCGCTTGTTGCGCGCGGCATCGCGTATCGCGGACACCTTTGCCTGGATGCTCTCAATCGCCGCCGCCGGCTCCCACTGGAAGGGGCTATGCGGCTTGGGCACGAATGGGGATACGGTCACGTTGAGCCGCAGAGCGGATCCGCGCGCCTGCCTCAGCACCGCCTCGCACAGCTCGACGATGCCCAGCACATCCTCGCGCGTCTCAGTGGGCAGCCCCACCATGAAGTAGAGTTTCATCAACCGCCATCCGGCCCCGACCGCCGCCTCCGCAGCCTCCAGCAGCTCCCGATCGGAGACGCCCTTGTTGATGACGGCGCGCAGGCGCTCCGTGGCGGCCTCCGGCGCCAGCGTGAGCCCACTCTTGCGCACGCTGCTCAGGGAACCGACAAGCGATGATAGCTGATCGGAGACGCGAAGGCTCGGCAGTGAGATGCCGACCCGCAGCGGGTCGAAGTGATCCGACAGTTTGTCTAACAATTCTTGTAGGTGCGGATAATCGCTGGAGGACAGCGACGCCAGCGCGATCTCATCGTAGCCCGTGTTATCGTACGACGCACAGGCAAGATCGAAAAGCCGCTGCGGCGAACGGTGCCTGGTCGGCCGGCCCAACATCCCCGCCTGGCAGAACCGGCACCCCCGAGTGCAACCGCGCATGATCTCCAGCGTCACCCTCTCGTGGACGACCTCCACGAACGGGACGATGGGCGCATCCGGGAACGGCGCCTCGTCAAGCTCCCCGACGCACGCCGCGCGGACGCGCTCCGGGAGCCCTTCTCGCGCCGGGCGAATCCCCCCCAGCCTCCCGCCCTCGCCCCACTCGACCCTGTAAAGGGCCGGCGCGTAGACGCACGGGATGCGACGCGCGGCCTCAAGGATCTTCTCCTCACGCGGCACGCCCCCGGCCTTCAGCTCCCGCAGCAACTCGGCGAACTGAACGACACTCGACTCCCCATCGCCGATGAAGAACAGGTCAATGAAATCCGCCAGTGGCTCCGGCGCGGCCGCCCCCGGCCCGCCCGCGATCACAATCGGATCGCCTTCCGTGCGCTCCGCGCTCTCCACGGGCACGCCCGCAAGCTCCAACATCATCAGGATGTTCGTGAAGAGCATCTCTGACTGGAGCGTGAAACCCACGGCGTCGAACTGCCGCACGGGACGGAAACTCTCGAGCGCGTAGAGCGGGATGCCGCGGCTGCGCATCTCACGCTGCATGTCGGGCCACGGCGCGTACGCACGCTCCGCCGCCGCCCAGTCCAGGCCGTTGATGATCGAGTAAAGTATCTGATAGCCCAGATGGGCCATGCCGACCGTGTAGAGGTCGGGAAAGCAGAGCGCGATGGAGACCTCCACCGAGCCGGGGTCCTTGCGGACGCTGTTGACCTCGCCGCCGACGTACTGACCGGGCTTCTCGACGTCGGCCAACACGTGGCGGTCGAGGATCGCGTGTATCTGCCGTGGGTCTGTAATCGTTGCGCTCATGGGCGCCGGACTGAGTTGCCGGAAGGAAGGGAACGAGCGCCGCTCGTGAAACCCGAAGCGGCCTCGTCACAAGTGAAGTCCTGACTTAAGCCCCTTATATCAGAACGATCCGGTCGAATCAAACGGCCCGGGGCCCCTCCAGAACGGCACAAAAGTTGCATCCACCGAGGAGGAACACTATAATTGTGGTGGCCATGAACGAGCAGATTGCACAGCCAGAGCAGGCGGCAATGAACGGAGATATCCGGCTGAAATGCGTGTGTGACCAGGAGCTCAACATAGACCCCGAGCTTCTGGGCCGGATACTCCAGTGCCCCTATTGCAGGCGCTATCTACGCCCCGCGCTGCAATTCCTGATGGCCGACCAGCGTCTGGCGCCCAACATGACCGTGCTGTGCACGTGCGGCCGGTTCACCGTGCAGCCGACCAGCATGGCCGGTAAGAAGGGAAGATGCACAGCCTGCGGCCAGAAGATCATGTTGCCCGCCCCCGTGGAACGGGAGGGGGCTCAACGCATCGTCCGCGTGCCGCCCCGTGTGCTCCAGAGGCAGCTCAGACGGGTGCAGGGGGAGCACAGGCGGCTCGGAGGGGACGCGCAGCGGCTGCATATTGCGGGCCACCGGGGAAGGATCAGCCTCAGGCCCGGCCAGAAGGTCTGCGCCAACCCAGAGTGCAGATATCCCCTGCCGGCCGGCGGAAACGTCTGCCCCCATTGCGGCACCAACGTCATCAGCGGCGTCGCATACAAAGGCCAGGGGCCAGAGCAAGACCCGCGCGGCAAGTGGAAGCGGGCCTGAGCGAGGTCCCTGGTTGAAGCGAGGGCCTTTCTCCCCCGGGCGCTCATCACCGACCGGCGTCCAGCTCTCAACCGAAGCCTTGCACGGGCGCGTACGCAGGGCCGCCCATGCCCCCAACAAGAGCGAGCTACACAAGGTGCGCGAACTGGTGCTCAGTGAGGACGAATTCACGGAGTTCAGCGTCCCGCACGCGCTGTGCCTGGCGGGCGAACACCAGTACTCGCTCGGGCTCGCGCCAATAGTGATCGCCACCAACCTGCGTGTCCACGCCGGCGTCGAGGAGACGGCCGAGGAGTTTCAGATAGGCCTGGCTGACGAGCGTGCCGCGGCCGGGAGCAGCCTGAAGCTGCTCGCGCGGTGGCGGGCGGTGCTGGAGGAGCTTGCGGGCGGTGAGGCGGAGCGCATGGAGGGCCTGAGGATAACGCTCAGGCTCCAGGCGACGGGCGATGGCTGCCCGCCGGAGATCACCCTTCCCAGCCCTGCCGTCGCGGTCGCGCTGGCCTGCGCGGTCAGGACCCACAGGGGGCCGGGCGGCACGGTGCCGGACACGGAGATGGCGGAGCTTGCAGCCGGGCTGCTGAGGGAGTTCAACCCTTCATCTCGCATGCATCCCGACCGCTTCTACGCGGAATGCCTGGTGAGCCTCCAGGGCGGGGCCTGGTATGTATCGTCTGCGGCCGATTCACTTAACGTTCAGCTCATGGTGCCACCGGAGTCGCTGATCCTTGCGGTGAGCCGGGAGGCGGACGCAGGCGCAGGCGGCGGGGCGTGGGAAGCGGTGCTGCTCTCCGCCCTCAGAAAGATGGGCCGCAGCGCAGCCGAACTCCTGGACGCGACGGAACGTGACGCCTCGCGCCTGTTCGAGCTCGCACCCAGCGGGCTGGACGAGCGGGAGATGGCGGTGCTCTACGGCCAGCTCAGGGTGCGGGAGATGATAGCGCAGCACCTCGAAAGGCTCTGGCAGCCGCTGCTGGACCACGATCTGCTGGCGGAGCTGTGCGACGAGGAGAGCACCATCATCGAGGACTACTTCGAGTTCCCCGCGGCGCGCTACCACGATGTCAGAACCAGGGCCATGGAGAGCGGGGCGCTTGGCGCGAAGTTCACTTACGCGTTCGGCACTCAGCCCGCTATGATCATCCTGGCGCCCGGCCGCAGGGACGAAGTGAAGGAGATCCTGGAGGGCGAGTTCCACGGGTGCTCCTTCATGTCGGTGGACGTGGATCCCGAGGGCGCGGGGGCCTCGCAGGTCCAGGAGACCGACGACGCCCCTGGATGGGAGTGACGGGATGAATGCCGTTACCGACTTCCACGTGCATGCATTTCCCGATGACCTCGCCCCGCGGGCCATCCGCATGCTCAACGAGAGCATCCCGCAGGAATGCGCGGCGGTGCTGGACGGCACGATCGGGGGCCTCGTGCGCTCCATGGATGGGGCGGGCATAGCGCGCAGCGTCACGTGCCCGATAGCGACTGCACCGGGCCAGGTCAGGCCCATCCTTGACTGGGCCGTCAGCATCCGCTCGGCGCGGATAGTGCCGTTCGCGTCCGTGCACCCCGGCTGCGAGGACATGCCGGCGGAGGTCGCCCGGATTGCCGGGAGCGGCCTGTTGGGGATCAAGCTGCATCCGCTGCACCAGGACTTCGCCGCGGATGAGCGGCGCATGTGGCCCTGCTACCGCGCGATTGCGGACCACGGGCTCATCCTCGTGCTGCACTGCGGGCTGGACCTTGCCTTCCCGGCCCATGACGAACGCGCCCATCCGCAGAGGGTGCTCAACGTGCACAGGCAGTTCCCCGAGATACCGCTTGTGGCGACTCACATGGGCGGATGGAAACGATGGGAGGCAGCGGCCGACTGCCTGGCTGGCACCGACGTATACCTGGAGACCTCCTACACGCTCGACGTGGCGCCGCGGGAGCTGCTGGCGGAGATCCTGGAGAGGCACGATCCGGAGCGGATAGTCTTCGGCACCGACAGCCCGCTTCGGGAGCAGAAGGAGGCGATCGAACTGGTCAACCGCGCGTTTCCCGACCCGGACGTGCGGCGGAAGGTGCTGAGCGGGAACGCCGACCGCCTGCTGCGTGAGGCGGCCGGCAGCCGGCATTATTGACACCCCGGGAAAGGGAGGAACAGCAGTTCCCTCTCCCAATGGGAGGTATCTGTTCAGCCCGCAGAGGACAGAGAGAACACAGCTTTGTCAAGCCCGAAGGGCGACGCTGCGCGCTCAGATGAAAGGCCAACACCAGGCTTCATCTGATTTGACAACTTGACCCATCGGCTGACGCCCTGTACGTCTTCAGCATTACTTTTCCGAAGGCCAGCCCAGTCGGATCCCGGCACACTCGGAGACGTCCCCCAAATGGCGCTCAACATCCTGGCCATCGAACCCTACTACGGCGGCTCGCACAAGGCGTTCCTTGACGGCTACGCCGCGCACAGCCGTCACAGGGTGGAGCTGCTGACCATGCCTGCCCGCAAGTGGAAGTGGCGGATGCGCGGGGCCGCACTCAGGCTGGCCGAGATGCTGCCCGCGAGCGGCGTGGACGCGATCCTGGCCAGCGACTATCTCGACCTGGCAGCCCTCGCCGGACTCCGCCCGTGCCTGATGAGCACCGTCCCGAAGGCCGTCTACTTCCACGAGAACCAGCTCACCTACCCGCTTCCGGACGAGGATGAACGGGACTACCACTACGGCTTCACGAACATCACCACGTGCCTGGCCGCGGACAGGGTGATCTTCAACTCGCGCTACCACCTGGAGAGCTTCCTCGAGGCGGCCGACAAGCTCATACGGCGCATGCCCGACTGCCTCCCCGAAGGCGTGCCGGAACGCATCCGCGAGCGGTCGGCGGTCATACCCGTCGGCGTGGATCTGGATAGCATTGACCGACTGCGCGCCGACGCAGCGCCTCGCTCGGGGCCTCTGAGGATCCTGTGGAACCATCGGTGGGAGTTCGACAAGGGGCCGGAGGCGTTCTTCGACGCCATGGCCCGGCTCGAAGAGGAGGGAGGCGCGTTCGAGCTGGCCGTGGTCGGGCAGGAGTTCCGCGTTCGGCCGCCCGTCTTCGACAGGGCGCGCGAGCGGTTTGCCCCGCGCCTGAGAGCGTTCGGCTACGTGGAGTCGCGCGAGGACTACCTGCGCCTGCTGCTTGAGAGCGACGTGGTGGTATCAACCGCATCGCACGAGTTCTTCGGCATAGCCGTGGTAGAAGCCGTCTACGCGGGCTGCGTGCCTCTTCTGCCGGACGGGCTGAGCTATCGCGAGATCCTTCCGCCCCGCCTCCACCCCGCACACCTCTACCGCACCCAGCAAGAATTGCTCACCAGGCTTTCACATTGGGCCGCTCACCCCGGCGAGGTCCGCTCGATGAACCTGCGGGACGAGATGAGACGGTTCGGCTGGGAGCGCGTCGCGCCGCTGCTGGACGATGCCATGGAGCAAACGAAGGCAGGAGTCGGCCAGTGAACCGAGACGCGACACCGCCTGTTGGGATTTGCGTAGTAGAGTGACAGTGGGTGTTGCGCCCAGCGGCGGGGCGAGACGCCCCGCCTACCCGTTTATTGGGTAGCGCGGCCGTCTCGGCCGCGCAGGCGGGGATTCTCCTGAAGCACGGTAGATCCGATTGGCCAGGAACATCTCCGCAACGCAGGCCAGCAGCGCAAGCAGCACCAGGTAAGGCGTCAGCTCCGTCCCCCCCCAGCCTGTCGTGCCTCCCGCGACACGCGGGGTGCGAAGGGTGGAGGTGTCCTTGTGCACAGCGACCCGGCCTGCCTTGACGGCGGCCTGCACGTCGCTTTCGGCCACCATGCGCAGATCGCTCTCCTCCGGCGCGGCATTGACACAGAACCCGCTGCTCCACCGGCTTCCTCGAGGCTGGAAATCCACCCTGTAGTAGCCGGGCCGCTCAGTTCTCCAGAACAGCCGCCGCCCGGGCGTCGTGCCGGGCATCAGCTCCTCGCCCTCCGCAGAGCCGGGTGGCGTGACTACGACGACGGTCGGCGATGAGGACGGCTCGAAGGTGACGGGAACGTGCTGCCCGACCACGAAGCTGGTCAGCCGCGCGCCGTCGGCCCCCGCAAGATTCAGCACCAGCGCCTGGCAGAACGGCACGAACTCCTCCCCTCGCCTTGGGAAGTCGCCCCACTCCACGCCCAACTCCCCCGCAAACATGGCAACGCGCCCCCCCGCCCGTCCCATCACGAGCGCAGGCAGGCCGACGTCGAGGCTCAGCACCTCCTCCCCCGTCTCGGCAAGCTCCAGCCGGCGGCACGTGCGCAGCGCCACCCTGCCGAGGTCCGCCCCCGCCTCTTGCAGGGCGGTCACCAGCGGGTGCGCAGTCTCCACAACCCGCATCCGAAAGGGACCTTCGGCCCCGCCGGGAGCGCTCACCACCTCGCCGAACGCCGCAGGCAGGAGCCCCCCGCGGGCCTCGCTCGAGTCGTAGCGCTCAGGCAGGAGGCGGGGGCCGGCAGAGATCAACAAGCCGCCGCCTCCCGCCACGAAATCCGCCAGCCGCTGCCAAACCGGCCCGGATGGCCCCGGCGAATCAAGCAGAGCCACCACGTCATATCCGGCGAGCTGCTCCTTCGCCAGCTCCTCCAACCCGATGGTCTTCACCGAGAAGAATCCCCTCTCGGACTCCTCCCAGGGACTGAGCGCCATGCGGAAGAAATGCGATCCCGACACACGCTCCTCGCGCCGGGCGCCGTCGGCAGGCTCGTCCACGCACAACAGGGATATCGCTCCCGGCACCTCGATGCTGAAGCAGCGAGCGTTGTCCTCCGCCAGCGCATCCGGGTTCAGCAGGCTCACCCGCCCCCAATGGTGGCCGGGGGCCTCGATCGGCAGCCGAAACGAGACCTTTTCGGTCCCGTCCGCGGGAAGGCGTACGGTGCGGGTCCCCGCCATCTCGCCGTCAAACTCGAACTGCACCACCTCCTCGGCCTCGGGGCCTATGCGCAGGACCTCGGCCTGAAGGTCGAGCACAGCGCCCTTGATGAGCGGCTCGCCCTCGTGCGAGAGCCTGGTGACGGCTGTGTTGGAGGCCTGGGGGTCGCCGACGGCGACGATTTCCAGCGCCACCGACTCTCCCAGATCGAGCGCAGGTTTGCCCGCGGCGCCTCCGGACGTCTCGCCCAAACCCAGCCATGCCGAGCGGGTCATGTCCGTCAGCAGGTATATGATGCGCGTGCCGGCGGTCCGCTCCCGCAGGGCGCCGGCGGCACGGTCCAGGGCGGCCCAGCACGACCCTCCGCCGAAGCTAACCCGCATCGAGGTCAGCCGGGCCCTCTGCTCGACCCGGTCCCGCGTGAACTGCATGGTCGGCTGGGAGGTCGTCATGACGGCGACCTCCGCCCCCACGGGAAGCTGACCGAGGACCTCGAGGGCGCGGTTGCGAGCCCGCTCAAACCATGACACGTCCCCGCGCCGATAGTTCATGCTCAGGGTATCGTCAACCACTATGATCGCACTCGCGCCGGTGAGGAGGCGGTCGGGTTCCTTCGGGGCGCCGCCCAGGAGCGGCCGCGCCAGGATCAGGGCCACGAGGCAGATCAGCGCCATCCGCAGCAGCATGAGCAGGAGGTGCTTCAGGTTGACCCGGGCCATGCTCCTGCGAGCCGTGCGGCGCAGGAAGCGCACGGCCGGAAAGCGCACGTTCCTGGTCCTGCGCCGACTCAGCAGGTGGATGATCACCGGCAGCACGGCGGCCGCCGCCAGGTAGAGCATTGCCGGGTTGATCAGGTGGATGGGGCCCATTTAACTCTGCGAAACGGCGCTTCGCTGTGAAGCAGGAGCTGGCTCAGAAGTGGCTCTTGCGGTTGGTCAGATAGGCGATCAACACGCGGTCAAACGAAACCGATGTGTCAACCTGCACGTAGTCAAACCTCGCCTGTGCGCAGGATGCCCGTAAGTATTCGATGTACGCCTGGATCTCCCTGCGATAACCCTCGCGGGCGGCCGCCGGCTCGAGCTTGACGCGCTGGTCGGTCTCCGTGTCTATGAAGCGCGTCGGCCCCTCGTGTGGGAGCGTGAGCTCGGCGTGGTCCAGCACGTGGAAGCAGATGAGGTCGTGCCCGCGGTAGGTGAAGTGCTGGAGGGCGGCCATCAGGTCCTCGCGCGACTCCTCGGGGTGTGGAATGAGATCGCTCAGCAGGATCACGAGCCCGCGCCTTCGGAACAGCTCGGCGGCGCTGTGCAGGCTCAGGCCGATCCGGGAGGCTCGCCCGCGCGGCGCCCCCGACAGGGCGGCCAGGATCGCGGTGAGCTGCACACGTTTGCTCTTCGGAGGCACGTAGCGGACTATCTCGCTGTCGAAGGTTGCCAGGCCGACCGCGTCCTGCTGCCCTATCATCAGGTAGCCGAGCGCCGCTGCGAGGCACGTGCAGTACTGGAGCTTGGTGATGGCGCCGCCCCACGAGTATGCCATGGACTCGCTGACGTCCACCAGGAGGTAGCAGTTCAGGTTCGTCTCCGCCTCGAACTTCTTGACGTAGAAGCGGTCGGTGCGCCCGAACACGCTCCAGTCAATGGTTTTCAGGTCATCGCCGATGGTGTATTTGCGGTGCTCGCTGAACTCCGAGGAGAAGCCGTGGTAGGGGCTGTCATGCAGCCCGGACAGGAAGCCCTCGACGATGAACCTCGCCTTCAGGTCCAACCGGGCCACCTGTTGGATGATCTCCGGCCGAAGGTATTCCTCAGCGGTCGGCATGGGGTTATTGTACCAGGAAACGTGGGAAGCCGCGGCTTCCAGGCGGGACGGGGAATCCCACCTGCCGACTACTCACTACTCACTGCTCACTACTCACTACTGACTCCCGCCACGGCGGGCAAGGCTCAACCCTCGGCGACGACCTGGGCCACTGCGTACCTCGCATCGTGGGAGAGACTGAGCAGCAGCCGCCTGACGCCGAGCTCGCGGCTGAGCTCGAGCGCGCGTCCGCTGAGTTCAACTGCGGGTGCCCCCAGCTCGTTGGTGCGAACCTCCACTTCGCCGAAACTTACGCCCTTGCGCCAGCCGACGCCCAGCGCCTTCAACACGGCCTCCTTGGCGGCGAAGCGGGCGGCGAACCTCTGCTCCGGGTGCACGCAGGACCGGCAATACGCGGCCTCCCGCTCGCTGAAGACCCTCCGCACGAACCTGTCCCCGTGACGCTCCACGATCCTGCGAATCCTGTCCACCTCAACGATGTCCACGCCGATGCCGACGATCATGGCATGCTCTCTTCTCCGCCCTGCGTAGCAGGCTTCCGGCCTTCGCAGCCGAAGCTGCTTCGGCGGAGTAGGCTCGCAGAGCAGGGCCCAGGGCCCGTCCCAGAATTAGCACCTACTGCGGGCCCCGAGCCGGCGCTGAGGGCCCCCGTCGTTTGCTCTTCTTCTCTTCAAGCACCGCGGCGGCCCTCTCCCGGATGGCCTGCTCTATCTGCTGGGCGATGTCCGTGTTCTGCTCCAGGAACTGCCGGCTGCTCTCGCGCCCCTGCCCGAGCCGCATCTCGCCATAGGAGTACCAGGAACCCGCCTTCTCCAGTATCCCGTGCTCTACGCCCAGGTCGAGCAGTTCGCCTTCCTTGGAGATGCCCCGATGGAACAGCAGCTCGATCTCGCAGGTCTTGAAGGGCGGGGCGACCTTGTTTTTCGCCACCTTGACGCGGCACTGGTTGCCGATGGTCTCCTCGCCGTCCTTCACGCTCCCGATGCGGCGGATCTCGATGCGCACGGCGCTGTAGAACTTGAGGGCGCGCCCGCCCGGCGTCGTCTCCGGATTGCCGAACATCACCCCGATCCTCATCCGCACCTGGTTGATGAAAATGACCGTGGTGCGCGACTTGGCGATGGCAGCGGAAAGCTTGCGCAGCGCCCGACTCATCAGACGGGCCTGGAGCCCTATGGTCTGGTCCCCCATCTCGCCTTCGAGCTCCTCCCTGGGCACGAGCGCCGCCACGGAGTCAATCACCACCACGTCCAGGGCGTTGCTGCGGACAAGGGCCTCGACAATGTCAAGGGCCTGCTCGGCAGAGTCGGGCTGATGGAGGTAGAGGTTCTCCATGTCCACCCCGACGAGTTCGGCGTAATCCAGGTCGAGCACATGCTCGGCATCCACAAAGGCGGCCAGGCCCCCCGCCTTCTGCGCGTTGGCGATTATCTGGAGGGCGAGCGTGGTCTTGCCGGAGGCCTCGGGGCCGTAGATTTCGACCACCCGTCCGCGCGGCACGCCGCCTATGCCCAGCGCCAGGTCCAGCGCCAGCGAACCTGTCGGGATTGCCGCCACGTCCAGGCTCGCGCGGCTCTCCCCAAGGGTCTGGACGGTTCCCTTGCCGTACTGCTTCTCGATCTGCTTGAGTGTCCTGTCAAGGGCCTTGCGCCGTGATTCCTCTTCGCTCTCCTTTTCGGGCATCTCCATTCCCTCCAGTGGCTCGCGTGGGCAGGATTCGACGTACGGGAACGGGGGCTATTCTACATGCCGACCGGCGCCTTGTAAACGGAAACCGCACCGCGTCCCCGTCGTCGTCCTCGAAGCCCCTTTTTCCGTGCGAAGATCAACAGGACAATTCCCTTGCAATCCTGTGCAGCCGTCCGATATGCTAGCTAGCGTTTAAGCAGGTCCCAGGTGCTGGAATGCCCGGGCTCTTTTGGGGGCGGAGCTTAGCGTGACACCCAAAGACGAAGGCGCCGCTGCTGAGCAGGAAGGGGGCCGTTCTCCCGCTTTCATCAAGGGAATCCTCAAACAGGACGAACCGAGCGACGAGTCCCGCCGCAAGGAGGCCAAGCGCTCGGACCTGGCGCAGGTTCCGTCAACCGTCCTGACGGTGGAGTATGTGGACGGCAGCGACGGGATGGATGCGTCCCTGCGTGCGCTCGACGAAAGGATCAGGAAACTCGGGAACCTGGCCGGGCACCTGCAACAGACGAGTGCCGAGTTGGTCTCCGTCATCAATCAGCAATCCGGGGAGATCGGGCAGTTCATCGAATCCATCAACACCCGGCTCGATCAAGTGTTCCGGGAACTGAGTGAGAAAGCGCAGGAGAGGGGCGGCCTGGACGAGCTTTCAGAAGCGCCGGCGGAGGTCCAGAAGGAGTTCGACGTCCCCGAGCAGTTCGCCGAAGACCCCGCCCACCAGAAGGCCTGGCGCACCGCGCGTGTCCTGGTTGCCGACCTGGAAGCTTACTACGGCGACAAGGTGAGGGAAAGCGTGCTCTACGACAACTTCGCTGACCTGCTCAAGGAACCCATGGCCAAGGCACGCCAGACATACGAGGAGCGGGTTCCCTCAAAGGTGACGGGCGAGTTCGACTACTTCCAGTTGGCAATCGACGAGTTGCTGGTGCGCAAGAAACTGGAGATCGCGCAGGAGGACGGAGCCTCCGAGTAGGCGCAATGCACTGAAGTTTACCCGCCGTCCCCCTGCTCTGCGAGCCTACTCCGCCGAAGCAGCTTCGGCTGCGAAGGCCGGAAGCCCGCTTCGCAGGGCGAAGAAGAGGTGTGGCGGGTTCACCCGCCTGTGGCGGGGCTCGCCGCGCATGTCTGTCCTGGGGGGTTCGCAGTTAGAGGCTCTTAGGATCTTCCTGTTCTTCATTCCCGCGCTCAGCCTTCAGACGGCGTTGGCCCCAGGGCTGGCGACCGTGCTGCCAGTCCCCCTCCCTACTCCCTCCCCCAATGGGGGAGGGCCGGGGAGAGGGCAGAACCACCGCCCGGAGAGATACCGCAATGGCACACCGAGACATCGACGTGGTGGCCGCCGGCCACATATGCGTGGACATCACGCCGTCCTTCGGCGAGGTTTCAGGGACCAGCCTGGCGGAGATTCTGCGTCCGGGCGGTCTCCTTCAGGTAGGACCTGCCACTATCAGCACGGGCGGTACGGTGTCCAATACGGGCCTGGCCCTGCGAAGGCTCGGGCTGAACGTGTCGCTAATGGGCAAGTGCGGTGACGACCTGTTCGGACAGGCCATCCTGGACATCCTGCGCCGAGAGGCGCCCGGCGCCGAGGCCGGCATGAGGGTGGTGCCCGGAGAGCGAACGTCCTACACCATCGTCATCGTGCTGCCGGGGATAGACCGCATGTTCTTCCACTGTCCCGGCTGCAACGATACGTTCGGCGCCGAGGACGTGGACATGGACATAGTCCGTCAGGCGAGACTATTCCACTTCGGCTATCCGCCGGCGATGAAGCGGATGTACAGCTCCGGCGGTCGTGAACTCGCCACCCTACTGCGAAAAGTCTCCGGCGTCGGGACGGGCACGTCCCTGGACCTCACCCTGCCCGACCCGAACACGGAAGCGGGGCGCGCGGACTGGCCAGCGATCCTGTCCGAAGCCCTTCCATACACCGACATCTTCCTGCCCAGCCTGGAGGAACTCCTCTTCATGCTCCGGCGAGAGCGCTTCGAGGAGCTTATAGCCGGCCCCGGCATTGTCAATGCCTTCACGGCGGACGACCTGCGTGCGCTCGCAGGGGATTGTCTGGGGATGGGGGCGCGCATTGTCGTCATCAAGTGCGGCCACGCCGGGGCGTACCTTCGCACGGCGGCTTCACTCGATAACCTGTCCGAAGTCCTGAACGTGACGCAGGAATGGGAGGGAGTCGAGATGTTCGAACCCACCTGCAAGGTGGAGCACATCGTCAGCGCCGCCGGCTCGGGGGACAATGCCATTGCCGGCTTCCTAGCCGCGTTTCTGCACGGGGAACCACCCGCCTGGTGCATGGCCGTGCTCGCTGCGGTCGGCGCCCAGAACCTGTCCGTCGTGGACACGATCAGCGGCGTGCTGTCCTGGGAAGAGACGATCGCCCAGGTGCAGGCGAACCCCGAGAAAAACCCCCTGCCGGAACGACTCGCGTCCGCCTTCCCTCCTTCGCGGGCTGCGAAGCCCTCTTCTCCGCCCTGCGTAGCGGGCTTCGCAGAGCAGGGCGCTTTGGAGGGCGGAGCAGGCGCAGCCGAAGCTGCTTCGGCGGAGTAGGCGATCTGGCCAAGCCGGGTCAATAGGACTCGGAAGGACGCCCCAGCGCTTACCTCACCTGTCCGTTGCTACTCTGCGAAGTAGCCCTTCGCTACGAAGCACGAGCCGACAGGCAGACCGTCCTGCCCGTCGTCCTCCTCAGGAACTCGTGATCCTGCGAGACGATGATCATGCTGAGCGGCCCCCTGGCAGGGCGACCGAACGATAATTCTACCTGCCCTCCGTGTGGCAGGCCGTCCAGTATCCGAACGACGCGCTCCACTGTGTCCTCGTCCAGCCCGGCCGTGGGTTCGTCAAGCAGAAGCACCTCAGGCCGCATCGCAAGCACCGTCGCGAGCGACGCAAGCCGCTTCTCCCCGCCGGAGAGCTTGTAGGTGATGCGGTTCTCGTATCCTTCAAGGCCGAGTGACTTGAGGGTCTCGGCCACTATGTCCCGCACCTCGTCCCTGCCCTTGCCCAGATTCAGCGGGCCGAAGGCCACGTCTTCGGCGACGGTGGGGCAGAACAGTTGATCGTCGGGGTCCTGGAAAAGGAGCCCCACACGCGCCCGCACCTCAGCGAAGTCGGCTTCCCGCCGCCGCGCCAGGCCGAACACCTCGATCACACCCGCTGCGGGGCGTAGCAGACCGACAATCAGGTGCAGAAGCGTCGTCTTGCCGCTCCCGTTCTGTCCGATCAGTCCCACGCGCTCCCCCTCGTGCAGCTCAAGGTCCATGCCCCGCAGCACCGGCCGGTCGGGCTCGTACGAGAAGCTGACGCCCCGCAGCGATATCAGGGCCTTTCCGCCCTGAGCTATGGGCCGAAGGGGCTCGTTCATGAATGTTCCACCCAGATGAGCGCGAGGAGGACGAGCAGCGACAGGGCGCCGAAGGCCGCGTCGCGCCCCGCAAAGGCGAAGTGCTCAAGCACGTAGAACCGGCCGCGAAACCCCCGGCATTTCATCGCGGCGACGATGCGTTCCGACCGGTCCAGGCTCCTCACCAGCAGCATGCCCACCAGCCAGGCCACGGTGCGGTAGGTGTGAGCGTTCATCCTCGCCCGAAAGCACCTCACCTTCATGGCGCCGGCGAGCCGTGAGTATTCGTGGTGAAGCAGGTCGAGATAACGCACGGTGAACAGGAGCAGATGCGTGAGCTTCTCCGGCACCCACAGGTGGCCCAGCGCGTGACCCAGGGTCACGATCTCCATGGTGGCCAGCAGGGCAGTGAGACACAGCAGGATTGCGTTGCCCTTGACCGTCACTGCGGCGGCAAGCAGCAACCCCGCCTTGCTGGCGGACAGCGGGCCGACCTGCACCAGGACCGAGCCCGGCGTCGTGAGCGGCAGCACCGCAAGCAGAACGAGCATGAACAGATTCAGCGGGATGAGCCGTTTGAGCGTGGCAACCAGGGGCAGCCGCGCAGCGAGGGCCAACAGGAGACCCAGCGCAAGACCGGCGCCGACCGCGGGGAATCGGCGGCTCACGGCGATCACGAGCGAAAACGCGATCGCGACGACGATGCGCACACGCGGATCGAGACGATGAATGATCGAGTTGCCCTGATGAAATGTCTCACAAACCATCTCGGCCTCCGCCGAACAGCCGACGGACAGTGAATAGTTAGTAGTGAGTAGTGAGCAGCAGAAAGGCACGCATTGCTCCGCGCTCACTACTCACTACTGACTGTCGTTACTCCCCGCTCGCGGGGCTCACTGCTCACTACTCACTGTCGTCGCTGTTGTCTACGACCCAGGAAGTAGAACGCGATCCCCGCCACACCGAATATGTATCCGATTCCGCCCAGCACGTCGCGAAACCTGACCTGCTCTTGGTAGCCCTCAATCTGCTCGCGGAGCCCGCGGATCTGGCGGCCCAGCGCTTGCCCGCCCTCCCCCTGCTCTGCGAAGCCCGCTTCGCAGGGCGAAGAAGAGGTGTGGCGGGCCGCCGCATCAGGTTCGGTTGCGCTCCCCCCCTCTCCCCGACCCTCCCCCACTGGGGGAGGGAGCAGAGAGGGGGCAGCGAGATGGGCGGGGACACCTTGCGGACCCGCAAGCTGTCCCCCCGCCCCGGAGTCAAGCAAGGGCAGGCCGTCGGGCAGCGCGTCGGCCTCGACGGTGTAGGTCGCCCGGTGGCCATCCCCGGAGTCAACAACAAACGTGTGATCGCACTTGAAGCCGGCCTCGAAGGCGAACGCCCCGTCCTGACCCGTCTCCGTCTGCCCGAGAACTTTTCCGTCCGGCCCCAGAACCTCCACCTTCACACCCTTGGCTCTGCCGCCGCCGGGGAAGTACGCATAGCCTGTGATCGTCCCGCCTGCGGCGCCGGCATAGACGTTCAGCTTGTGCGCCAGCGCCGGCTCCGCGCTCAGCACAAGCGCGCCTAGCACGACAGCGAGAACTCCAAGCACAGGAGCGTGCCAAGAATATCTAAACATGCGCCGCCTCCTTCATCGCCCCCGCACCGAGCACCTCGGGGCGAACCCTCGCAAGAAAGACAACGACCGAGCCCGTGAGCAGGCCCTCAATCACCATGATCGGCACGTGGGCAAGAACCAGAAGCTCGCCGAGCGTCTTCCATTCCTTCCCCGCCGCCAGCAGCACGCCGGCGGTTATGAGCGAACTGACCAGAATGGCGGCCGCCCCTGCGGCGAACCCCAACGCGTAGAGCGCAGCGGTCAGTGAGCAGTGAGCAGTCAGTAGTGAGTAGTGAGTAGTGAGTAGTCGCTGACTGCTGACGGCTGACAGCTGACTGCTGTGCGCCTGCCGCCCCGCCACGGCGGGCAAGCTTCCGCGTATTGCGCAACCGAAAAGGTAGTAGCAGACCACGCCAGGGAGCGCCAGGTCGAAGGTGTTGACGCCGAGGGTCGTTAGACCACCGAAGCCGAACAGCACCGCCTGTAGCAGGAGCGCAACAAGGAAGGCCGGGAAGATCGCCCAGCCGAGGATCAACCCGGCCAGGCCGTTAAGGACCAGGTGCGCGCTCGACGGGCCGACCTTGACGTGGATGAGCGAGGCCACGAACAGCGCAGAGGTGAGGAGGGCGACCCGCGGCACGCGCTCATGGTCCATGGCGCGCAGGCCCAACGCAATGCCGCCGGCCGAAGCCGCCGCGCCGGCCGCCAGCAACACAGGCGGCAAGATGCCCTCGGAAATGTGCATCGCGTCTACTCCATGTCGACGGTCTTGACCCACATCAAGCCGCCGAGCTCCACGTCAACCGGCTCCCCTTCGGGGTTCTCCATCTGGTTGTCGCCGTCCACAAGCGCCGCGAAACCCCACCAGCCGGCCCTCGGCATGACGTACGAGAACACGCCCTGCGAGTCGGCCTTGACCACCTGCGTGACAAACGCATCGGCGGGTGGCACGACCCGCCTTCGCGGACGCTCCGGCGGGTAAACTTTACCGCCCTCGTTCCAGTACTCCACCTCAACCTGCGCGAAGGGGACGGGCTGGCCGTCCTTTGCGACGATGCCGCGGAACTCGTTGCCGGTCCACAGCCCGTATGGTCGGGTGAGGGGCTGGATCTCGACGGGCAAGCCGACCGGCTCGTCCCATCCCTCCTCGGCGTCCATGGCGTCCACGACGACCTTGGTGTAATGGATGATCATCTTCCGCTCGGCCGGTTCCCAGTAGGGCGCAGGTTCGATATAGAAGATGTAGTCGGCCGGCGCCGTTACCTTGTAGGAGCATTCGTACGTGGTCTTGCCGTCCACGTCTTTGGCCGTCAGGGACTCACTGAGGTCGTGCTTCTCTCCGCCCACCAGGACGCCGAACTGCACGGGCACCCCCATCTGCATGACCGGCCCTTGCTCCATCGGGTGAGTGAACAGGATGTCCAGGTCCACCATTTTACTCCCCTCGGCCGTGACGATGTCGGTTGAGGGGAGAAGTACCTGGAAATGCGCCTCAGCGATGGTTGCCGTCAGGCACAAGAGCAGCAGACCCGGCAGGGCGAGCAGCAACGGTTTTCTCATCTCGACGCTCCTTCTTCGCGGGGACAAAGGACGACCTGGCAGCCGGACAGATTCGCACCGCCGAAGGGCAGCCAATAGCACTACTCCCTGGATCGTAGCACGAGAGCACCGTGCTATCAAGTGAAAAAACGTGGCACGCCCGGGGCGGCGCCCGCTCCCGCCACACCTCTTCTTCGCCCTGCGAAGCCCGCTACGCAGGGCGGAGAAGAGGGCTACGCGACGGCGGGAGCAGCCTCGGCTGCGAAGGCAGGATAGCGCCGGGCTTCGGCGCGTCGGCGACTCTGTGGCGTCTTCTCACGTCGTTTCATCAAACACCACGACGCGCCGGCAGTGCGGACACAGGATGCGCATGATGCCGCTTCGGTCCAGCCTTCGCAGCTGGGGCTGCTCCGGCGGAGTAGGCTCCGCGCGCGGCTTCTCCTCGTGGCCGGCAGCGGGGACATCTTGCGGGGCCGCAAGGTGTCCTCCCCCTTCCAGGCTGAGCGCCAGGGTGGGGTTGGCGTAGACTTTGGGGCCGACCTTGCGAGCGACCCACCGGACGTGTTCCTTGGCGGAGATGACCCCCCCGCACTTCTCGCACAGGAGGAGCTCTTTCTCCACGTTCGTGGTGGCGTCGGTCCTGTCGAACGTTGCCAGGTCCCAGCCGGTGGTCTGGTGGATGCCGTCGTCGGTGGTGCAGTTGTAATGGCAATGGCCGCAGAAAATACAGCGGTCATAGCGGAGCACGAACCGGCGCATGGGGGGCGAGCTGTCGGTGTCATCCACCATCTCGATGGCGCCGCTGGGGCAGACCTCGTAACAAGCGCCGCAGCCGATGCAGACATCCTTGTCCCAGACCGTCGCTCCCCTGTAGCAGCCGGTGTCAACGGTTTCGCCGAAGGGGAACTTGACGGTGTAGGGGCCCTTGATGACCGCCTTTACGGCCTCAGGAAGGTAGGGGATCTTGAGGGTCCACAGGATTTTCTTGATCAGCGAAGGCATCTGTTACTCCAGTGGTCAAACGAGCCGCAGATGGACGCGGATAGACGCTGTTTTTCTCTTTTCTTTCCCCTCACTCGCGTTCATCTGCGTGTATCCGCGGCTGCTACTGTTGACTTCTTACTGTCGTTGGTATTTGTCCACTACGCTTTGCTCACAGAGCTTCACGCCGCCTTTGTATGCGCCGCGGGCGAGGGCGTGTGCGCCGACGGGCGAGGTAAGGAGCACAAAGATGACGCAAAGGATGGTCCTGGCGATCATCTCGCCCGTTCCTGCGCAGACGGCCACTCCGATGAGTATGAGGCAGGTGCCGAGCGTGACGCACTTGGTGGCGGCCTGGAGGCGGTTGTAGACGTCAGGCAGTCGAACCAGGCCGAGGGTGCCCAACAGGTCAAAGGCCACTCCGATGCCGATGATGATATAGCCTATTTGCTCACTCATCGAACGCTTTGCCCTCCAGGTATTTGGCGAGCGCGATGGCCCCGAGGAAGCTGAGCAGCGCCCAGGCGATGGCGACGTTCATGTAGTAGGTGTTCCCGGTGCGCAGCGCATAGAGGGCGCAGAATCCTATGACCAGCGTGCCGAGCGTGTCAATGGCCACCGTCCTGTCCGGTGCGGTGGGGCCTTTGCCGAGCCGCCACAGACACAGAAAGGCGCCGAGCATCAGCGCGGCGAAGAAAACCGAGAACGTGCTCATTCGAATATCCTCTTGATGAGACCCTCGAAAACCTTCACGATCTGTTCGGTCTGCTCACGCGGGTCATCGGTGTGCACGTAGATGCAATGAACGTAGAGGTCCTGGCCGATGCAGTCAACGGTGAGGGTCCCGGGGGTGAGGGTTATGGAGTTAGCGAGGAACATCTTCGCCATCTTGGTCTCCAGTTCAGTGGTGACCTTCACGATGCCGGGCCGAATAGGCATGTCGGGATGGAGAACCCTGTAGGCGACGTCCAGGTTGGCCTTCAGGCAGTAATAGGAGAAATAGGGGATGTACACCAGCAGCCAGAACAGCCGAACCGGGTTGAGCAGCCATTCGTGGCGCGGCGCCTTGCCGCCTATCAAGACCAGAGCAAGCACCGTGGCTATGACTCCCACCACAACGAGACCCGGGTCGAGCGTGAACGACAACAGGAGCCAGAACCCGAAAAGCAGCACGAAACCGGCGATATACTTGCGCATCCTATCCTCCGGAAGGAATCACCGACCGGGCGTATCCGAGCCCGCTGCTGAGCGCCTGGGTGGCCGGGTCCAGCAACTCGTAGCGGTACACGAACACCAGCACTCCCAGCCCCACACACAGCACGGCCAGAAGACACATCGCCAGAAGCATGGGCAACGGAGATTCCCTCACCTCCGAGTACCGCGCCGGCAGCTCGCCCTCGATGAGGTAGCGCTGGACCTTTGTGAAAGACAGCAGCGTCACAAAGCTCACCAGAACCGTCAACCCGCCCAGGAACAAGTGACCGGCCCAGACCACGGCGACGATGATCAGCAACTTGCTGAAGAACCCGTTGAACGGTGGCACACCTGAGATGCTGAGCGCGCCGATGCGCGCGCAGAGACTCGTGACAGGCATCTTCTGCCCCAAGCCGCCCAACTCCTTCAGATCCCGCGTCCCGGTGCGATGAACCACTGAACCGGAAGCCAGGAACAACAGCGACTTGAACACCGCGTGATTGGCGAGGTGGAAAAGCCCTCCAAAGATCGCAAGGCTCGCAAGCGTCGAGGCCCTGGCGAAGTCCGCGGGCCGGGCGAGCACCTCCGCGCCCACTCCCAGGGCCAGCACCACATAGCCCATCTGACTCACGCTGTGGTACGCGAGCAGACGCTTGAAATCCCACTGACCGACCGCCAGCATCACGCCGACAACCATCGAAAGGATTCCCATCGCGATCAGGACGTGCGCGACCGGCGTGCTCACACCCATGACGTTGAACACCAAGCGGGCCAACACGTACACGCCGCTGGCCTTGATGAGGACCCCGGAAAGCATCGCCGACACCGGGGCCGGCGCAGCGGGGTGAGCGTCCGGCAGCCACGCGTGAAACGGAACCATCGCGGCCTTGAGACCGAACCCACACAAGAACATGGCGCACGCGAACCAGAACGCCTTGTTGTCCCTCAGACCCTCCGCAAGTACCGCGATCTGAGCGAGGTTCAGGGTTCCGGTCAGATTGAACAGGATGCCTATGCCAAGCAGGATGAATGCGCTCGCCACGGCGCTCATGACCAGGTACTTGAACGAAGCCTCAAGCTCTTCGCTCTCCACGCCGAACCCGACCAGGGCGTAGCTCGCAATCGCCGCGACTTCGACGAATACGTAGATGTTAAACAGATCGCCGCTCGCCACGATGCCGTTCATCCCTGCGATCATCACCATCAGGGGGCTGTAGAAAAGGCCGACCTTCGTGTAAGGTTTCATGTAGCTCAAGGCGAACAGCACGGCGGCAAAGCTCACCACGTTCACCACGAGCAGCATCAGCCGCGTAAGCCCGTCGGCGACCATGGCTATGCCCGTCGCCTTCTCCGGCGACCACCCGCCGATCCACGTGACGACTGTGCCGTCGGCGCCGAGCAGGCGCACGCTCAGCGCCACGAGCACGGCCGTCGCAAGCAGCGCGACGTATCCGCAGGGCCGCACGCGCCTTATCAGCCCGAAGACCGGGATGATGAAGGCGGCGCCAAGGGGGATAGCCACCAGAAGAGGCAGGATTCTTTCCACAGCCGCATGGGCGACCCTTAGGGACAGTGAGCAGTCAGTAGTGAGTAGTAACTACTCACTACTCACTATCCGTCCACTACTCACTCGTCGTACAGCCGCCCCAACTCCTTTCCCGATGATGTTAACCTTTGAGCTTTCGGATCTCAGTCAGATCGAACGTGCCGTATTTCTCGTGCAACCTCACTGCCATCACCACCATGAGCGCGGCGACCGCCAGCCCGATGACAATCGCCGTGAGAATGAGAGCCTGGGGCACGGGATCCACGCTGTGCGCAATGAACTCCTCGCCCCTTAAGGCGGGCGTCTCAATGGGCGCCGCCGCCTCGCCCGAAACCGGCACCCTGTAGCCAAGCAGGATCAGGAACAGGTTCATCGCGTTGTCCATAATCAGGACGCCGATTATGACCTTTACGAGGTTCTTCTTAACCGTCACGGCGTACGCGCCCACCGAGAACAGCAAGAAGCAGAACACGTACGGCACTACGCCATGCATGCCCTAATCTCCTCCCAAACGACAGTCAGTAGTGAGCAGTAACTACTCACTACTCACTATCCGTTTACTACTCACTGTTTACTCGTCGCCGGAGCCCTTCTCACCCGCCCGGAAGGCCGCGAGCATCAGAAAGGCGCCGAACAGCCCCGCGCCGACCTTCAGCCCGATGGCGATGTTGGAATATGGAATTGCCCCGCCGGTGAACAA
>Ga0315274_10003613_pt1 | contig 22991 bp, 12 predicted proteins | sample YL17G02_20_MG_FD_203700 | JGI IMG/M metagenome (GOLD analysis project Ga0315274, IMG submission 203700) | Sediment microbial communities from Yellowstone Lake, YNP, Wyoming, USA - YL17G02_20 | ecosystem: Environmental > Aquatic > Freshwater > Lake > Sediment | place: USA: Wyoming | collected...
GCACCGGGCAGGCGGCGTCTGCCGGCCCGATGTCTTCTCTTGGGTACGAATCGGGCGACACCCGCTCCGAAAAGAAAAGAAGAGGCGCACAAGCTGGCGCCTCTTCTTTTGACATGGTAGCGGGGGCCTGCTACGTAGCCATTCATAACGCGCTTTCGGCATGGCTAGTGCGGCGCTGGACACTGCCGAGGAACGGACGCCGGGCAGCCTTCACGCGCTGATGCCCGCGCCTGTCTCACCCACGCGGGAACTGGTCAGACCGACCAAAAGAGCGGGCCCCGCTGCGATGCGGGGCCCGCTCGATGCTCGCTGTTCAGGCTCCCGCCGCCCTTACTGGTAGGGCAAGTGGAACGCCCGCGCCAGGAACACGGCCATCTGGGCGCGCGTGGCGATGTCCAGCGGGCAGTAGCGCCGCGGGCTGGGCGCGCAGCCGGCGGTGGGCGGATCGTTGTTCCAGGAGGCCGGGTCCGCCAGGCGCTCTACGAACCCATAGTACGATAGCGATGTCCCCACATCGGCGAAGGTGGGCGTCGGCCGCTCGATGGTGGTGTACGGGCACTTGCCGCACGCCCGGCACAGGAACACCGCCATCATCGCGCGCGTGCAGTTGTCGTTGGGGCAGAAGCGCGGGGGAGTGGGCGCGCAGCCCGCCGTGGGGCAGGTGAGGCAGGGGTTGCCCGCGTCGTACCACGAGGAAGGATCGGCCAGCCGCTCCACGTGGCCGTAGTAGGAAAGCCCGCTGCCCACATCGGCGAAGTGCGCGGTGGGGCTCATTAAGGGCGTCATGCCCTTGGCGCGCACCAGGAAGACCGCCATCATGGCCCGCGTACAGTTGCTGAGCGGGCAGTAGAGGGGGCCGCGGTAGTCGCTGCCGCAGCCCGCGGTGAGCCCGGCGGTGTAGGCCGCCTCGACGTACCGCCAGTAGGAGAGGTCGGGCGTAACGTCAGCGAAGGAGTACACATTCACCGTGCTGCTGCTGCTCGCCCCGAAGCGGGTGCCGCCGCAGATCATCTGCCAGTCGCAGTGGAGCGGGCCGCTCAGGTAGGTGGCGCTGTTGGGCGCGGTGATGTTGAAGGTGAAAGTCTTGGACTGGCCGGGCGCGATGCTGTCCGAGGGCGAAAGCTCCACTCGGTTCAGGCCCCAGGTCATGTTGTCATCCGGATTCACGGAACTGAGCGCGTAGCCGCCGGCTTGCGTCCAGGTCGTGGTCCCGGTGTTCTGTATCGTGATGGAAACTCCCGATGCCCGGTTGCGCAGCACGCTGGCGGGCATCGTGGAGGAGACAACCACCGCGTTATCCGTTCCCGGTGCCGTCACGGTCACCGTCACCGTATCGGTTGCCACCTGCGACAGGCTGTCATGCACGGTCAGGGTGTAGGTGGTGGTCGTGGTAGGCGAGGCCGTTGGCTGGGAAATGTTGGGGTTGTTCAACCCCGTCGTCGGCGACCAGGCATAGGTGTAGGGCGCCAAGCCGCCCGAGGCGGAGCCCTGCAAAGTGCAGCACCCGCCTGAGGCGATGATCTGGTTCGGGCCGGCCTCGGCTGCCACCGCCGACGCGACGGTCACCGTCACCGTGTCGGTCGCCACCTGCGACAGGCTGTCGTGCACCGTCAGCGTGTAGGTGGTGGTCGTGGTGGGCGAGGCGGTCGGCTGCGCGATGTTGGGGTTGTTCAGGCCCGTGGTTGGCGACCAGGAGTAGGTGTAGGGAGCGAGCCCGCCGGAGGCCGAACCCGCCAGGGTAGTCGAGCCGCCGGCGGCAATGGTCCTGTTGGGCCCCGCCTCAGCCGCAACCGGTGAGGATACCGTCACCGTCACCGTATCCGTCCCGGTCTGTCCCACGGCGTCGCGTACCGTCAGTGTGTAGGTCATGGTCGCAGTAGGCGAAGCCGTAGGTTGCGCGATGTTAGGGTTGCTCAGGCCGGTTGTCGGCAGCCAGGAACAGGTGTAGGGCGGCTGCCCCTGGGAGGCAGAGCCCTCCAGGGTGGTGAAGCCGCCCGAAGCGATAGCCCTATCGGGGCCGGCCTCCGCCACTACGCGCCCTACGATGACCAGATGCACCACCTGGTTGTTGCCGGTGTCCGCCACCCAGCACGAGCCGTCATTGGAGTTGACGGAAACGCTCTGAGGGCCATTGAACCCGCCTCCCCGCCACAACTCTGTGCCGTTCCGTGCCAAGTGCACGACCTGGTTGTTGCCGGTATCGGCCACCCAGCAGGAGCTATCACTTGAGTTGACCGAGACGGACCATGGTTTGCTGAATCCCCCTCCCCGCCACAGCTGAGTGCCACTGGCTGAAAGCAACACCATTTGATTGTTGAGCTCATCCGCCACCCAGCAGGAGCCATCGCTAGGGTCGACCGAGACAGATGCCGGGGAGCTGAACCCAGCACCCCGCCACAGTTGGACGCCGCCTGCTGACAGGTGGACCACCTGATTGTGGCCCATGTCCGCGACCCAGCAAGAGCCGTCGTTGGGGTTCACGGAGACGGCTACGGGCCAGAGGAACCCTCCCCCCCGCCACAGTTCCGTGCCGGTCCGATCCAGATGGACCACCTGGTTGTGGCCACAGTCGGCCACCCAGCAGGAGCCATCGTTAGGGTTAGCGGCGGAGCGAGAGGCGTTGAACCCGCCGCCACGCCACAGCTGTGTTCCGCTAGGTGAGACGTGCACCATTTCGGACTGGGATTCGTCATCTGTCCAACACGAGCCGTCGGCGGCGTTGACTGAAACATCCTGAGCGCCAAGAATGGAGCCGCCACTGCTCCACAGTCGTGTGCCGTCCTGAGCGAGGTGTACCACCTGTCCGGCCGCCACCCAACATGATCCATCTGCAGGGTTCACTGACACGCACTGGGGGTTGTTAAGGCCTCCGCCCCGCCATGCTTCAGCGGCCTCGTTCCCCGCTATGACGGTCACGGTCACACTGTCGGTCGAGATGCCGTCCCCGCTATCGCGGACTGTCAATGTGTAGGTGGTGGTCGTGGTGGGCGAGGCGGTCGGCTGCGCGATGTTGGGGTTGCTCAGCCCTGTCGTGGGCGACCAGGCGTAGGTGTAGGGCACAAGGCCGCCAGAGGCCGAACCCTGCAGGGTGGTGGACCCGCCTGAGGCGATGCTCTTGCAGGGCCCAGCTTCGGCGACCACAGCTCGCGCGACTGTCAAAGATGTCGAGCCACTCGCCAATAGGGGTGCCGGGCCGTTGCAGGTTGCGCTCGCAGTCAGAGTGACTGTCAGGTTGGTGGCGCCTCCGCCACCCGGTGCAACGTAGGTTGGGGTCTGCACAGTCGCAGTGGGTGAGAACGCCCCGCCCGCACCTCCGTCAGACCATGACCACATCGCGATGCCATGGCCGCTGGTGTCAATGGCAGTGGCCGTGCAGGCCGTAGTGCCTCCTGGCGCGACTGTACTGGGATCGCAGTGCGCCGTGACTGAGAGGGCATGCGGCCCAGGCATCATGGTCAACGTCGTGAAGCCGGTAGCGGTAAAAGTCGGCGTGCTTCTAGAGGTGACGGTCGCCGCTAGGGTGATGGTGTAGCTGGTGCCGGTGATGTTGGTGGGCGCGGTGTAGGTGGGGTTCTGAACGGCGGCCGAGGGCGAAAAGGTGCCCCTCGCTCCTTCGTCGGACCATTGCCAGGTCGCGATGGGGTAGCCCAGGTTGTCTGAGTAGGTGGCGTTCAAGCTGCTCGTTCCGCCACTGGGGATCGTCGTAGGACTGGCGGAAGGAGTGACCGTGAGGGTGTGAGTTGCCAGATGGACGATCTGGTCATTGCCACTGTCTGCTACCCAGCACGTGCCGTCGGTAGGATTGGCTGAGACGGACAAGGGATAGTTGAACTCAACCGACCCATGCTTTGGAATAGGATTCCGCCACACCGCAGTGCCGCTCTGATCCACGTGCGCCACCTGGTTGTTGCCGGTGTCCGCCACCCAGCACGAGCCGTCACTTAAGTTGACCGAGACGGACTGCGGCTGGTTGAACCCTCCGCCCTTCCACAGTAGACTGCCGGTTGCGGAGAGATGCACCACCTCTCCGCTGGCAACGGCCGCTGCCCAGCACGAGCCGTCGGTGGGGTTGACTGAGACTGCACTAGCTGAGAACCCTCCGCCTCGCCATAGTTGTGTTCCATCTTGCGCAAGGTGTACGACCTCGTAACTGCCGGCACTCGCTACCCAACAAGAACCGTCACTTGGGTTCACGGAGACGGACTGGGGATGATTGAACGCCGGGTCGCCAGCGCCCCGCCACAGTTCAGTGCCGTTCTGCGCCAAGTGCACGATCTGGTTGTTGCCGGTATCGGCCACCCAGCATGATCCGTCCGTTGGGTTGACGGACACGGACTCGGGGGAGCAGAACGTCGGGGAACCGGCGCTTCGCCACAGTTGTGTTCCATCGTGCGCGAGGTGCACTACCTGATTGTTGCCAGTGTCAGCGACCCAGCAGGACCCATCTGCAGCATCAACGGAGATAGAGAGGGGGCCATTGAAGGTTGCAGACGCGCCACTTCGCCACAGTTCGGTTCCGTCCTCGGCGATGTTGACCACCTGGTTGTTGTACGTATCTGCGACCCAGACAGAGCCGTCCGTCGGGTTGGCGGAAACAGACCAGGGTGTGCTGAACCCGCCTCCGCCGCGCACTAGCGTACCGTCCTGCCCTATGTGTATCACTTGCTTGTAGAGCGTCACCCAGCACGAGCCATCCGAAGGATTGACGGCAACGCAATAGGGCGGATTGTAGGAGTCAGAATACGGACGATAGAAGGGGCCGGTCTGCGACAGTTGCACGCCGTTCTGGGACAGGTGCACTATGCAGTCGTGACCACTATCCGCCACCCAGCACGAGCCATCTGTGGGGCTCACCGAGACGCAGCAGGGGTAGAACCCTCCGCCTCGCCACAGTTGGGTGCCGTCCTGTGCCAGATGCACCACCGCGTCGTTGCCGCTGTCTACCACCCAGCAGGAGCCATCCGTCGAGTTAGCCGAGACGGAGCAGGGATAGTTGAACCCCCCGCCTCGCCATAGTTGGCCTCCGCCAGCCGACAGATGGACCACCTGGTTGTGGCCCATGTCCGCGACCCAGCAGGAGCCGTCACTCTGATTCGCAGAAACCGAGTATGGGTATAGGAACCCCCCTCCCTGCCAGAGTTGCGTGCCGTTTGCAGCCAAGTGGACCACCTGGTTCTTTACGTAGTCGGCCACCCAGCATGAGCCGTCACTGGGATTGACTGAGACAGACTCGGGTTGGCTAAACCCTTCTCCCGCCCACAGACGGGTTCCGTTCTCGGCAAGGTGCACCACCGTGCCATTGCCGGTGTCCGCCACCCAGCATGAGCCGTCACTCGAGTTGACCGAGACATGGACAGGGTGGCTGAAGTTGCCTCGCCACAACTCCCTGCCATCCGCAGCCAGGTGCACGACTTGATTGCTGTCCAAGTCCGCCACCCAGCAGGAACCGTCCGTGGCGTTGACGGACAGATTGTAAGCACCGGTGAAGATGCCTCGCCACACCTCACTGAACTGCTGCCCGCATACCGAGACAACAAGTGGGGAGTCGGTACTGTAAGCACCGGAAGAGAGATGAAGGTTGAAGGTGGCAGAGTGTGGCGTCGGGCAGTGCGCCGACACATCGAACACAAAGGGATTTGTAGAGTTGTCCATGACGCGCCAGCCAGACACGCTACCTAGCGAGATACTGCCCGTCATCATCGAGATGTATGGGTCCGAGGTTGTAAGCGTGGCATCAGTACTCGGGCCTGCAGACTGCTTCAGCGTGGCTGCGAGTTGGGCCCTCTGGCCGGGATAGACACTGGCATAGCCGGACGCGGCAGAATCCCCGATAGTCTGTTGCAGGACGGTGATGCGTATGGCGGTGGGGGAGCCATTCAATGCTTGCGCCAGATTGATGCGGCCGGTGCCGAGCATTCCCTCCCATCCATGGTTCATGTAGTAAATGTCGTCTGTAGTGCCCACCAGTTGGCCGATGATGTCCGCCATCGGCCATGTTGGGTGCGCTGCGAGAAGCAGGGCGAGGCCCCCGACTACATGGGGACATGACATCGAAGTGCCATTGTATCGGATGTAGTTGGTTCCGACACTGAGTTCGGGTAGGCCCGTCCCTGCGGCCCGGAGCGAGAGAATGTCAACGCCCGGCGCGCAGACGTCTACGGTTCGTCCATAGTTGGAGTGGTACTCCTTGACATCGTATGGGTCAGTGTTGGCGACGCAAACGACATTGGGCAATCCAGCAGGAGCACAGGACGCCACATCGGCACGTTCGTTGCCGGCGCTGGCGACGACGATACAGCCGCAGGCACAACAATAGTCAACGGCATCCTTTATCAGTGGATAGGGTCCAGGGCCACCCCAACTGCAGTTCACTATGTCTGCCCCGTTGTTGGCGGCGTAGTTCAGCGCATCGGCTAAGTTCTGCTCGGTTGACCAGCAGGAACTCAAAGCTTTCAGCGGCATAATCCTGGTTGCCCATGTGACGCCTGCAACGCCCTGGCCGTTGTTGGTTGCAGCCGCAATAGTACCTGCAACGTGGGTACCATGGCCAGACTGGTCGCTGACATCGTTGTCACCCCAGAAGAAGTCCCACCCCCGCACGTCATCAACGAAGCCGTTGTGGTCGTCGTCAATACCATTATTCGGAATCTCGTCAGCGTTTGTCCATACACGACCGGCGATGTCGGGATGGTTGTAGTCCAGGCCAGTGTCCACTACGGCGACCACGACGGAGTCGCTGCCTGTGGTGACGTCCCACGCGGCTTGGGCGTTGATTCTGTAAAGGCCCCACATGTCAGGATAAGGCTGCCCCCAGGAACCTATGGAACTGAAATAAGTGTCGTTCGGCGTCGCCGAGAGTGAGACGATCCGGTCCGGTTCCGCATACACCACGGACGGGTCCCGCTTCAGGGCCTTCGCGGCGACCAGCGGATCAATGGAGGGCGGCACGTCCAGGACAAAGATATTCTCCAGGTCCGGTATTCTCGCTCTGGAAGGCGCCCGACGCGCCCGGTGGGGGAACCGCGCCCGCACCGCGGCGGCACGCCCAACGGCGCCGTGGCCACCGCGATCGGGTCGCAGTTCCGGAAACAATGGGCGCGAGCCACTGACGTGCTGACCAGCCATCAGGTCTCGCAGCAGCATTGGCAGCGCCGGGTTGCGGTGCCCGCCTCGCGAGAGTGCGTCGGCGGCACCCGGTACCAGCTTCACGATCACGCGTCCAGGCACGTAGGGGGGCGTAATCGTGCTCAGGGAAGCGCCGGGTATTGGCGGTGCCCATCCAACGGCGGCCGGGCCGGCGTGCGCTGGAGAGCAGTTGCGAGTACTTCCAAGCACTACAGCCAAGAAGGAACACACAATGGCAATCCGAGAAGTGGCACGCCACGGCGACGCAGGCATCCCTGACCCCCTTCCCAAGCCTACTGCTCGCTCACCAAGTTCGGCAAGGGAGGTTCGCTGACCACCCTACCCGGCCCTGCTTCCGAAGCCTATAGATGCTGGCAGGCCGCCGTGAGGGGCCTACGGTGGGAACAAGTCCGGCACATAGTCGTCCTCGGCGAAGAGGATGTGGGCGGCGGCGAAGCGGGCTTCGGTCCACTTCCCGTCGCCGTAGGTCGGGCGCAGGTCGGTGTAGGGCGTGGCAGAGATGATGAAGTAATCGAGGTCCACCGAAGCGCCCTTCCGCGCGCGCTTCAACTTCTGTGCCAGCCGCTTCAGGCGATCCGGCAACTTGAGCCTGTCGTCCACGTCGGGCGCCATCGCGTGCAGCATACCGTGCGGCTCGACGAAGACGATGCGCTGCCGGTTGCCGTTCTTGATCCACAGGACGAAATCGGGGTAATGCGTGCTCTGGTTGACCCAGAACCCGATACCCCTTCCTCGAGCCTGGTTGCGCAGTAGGAAGACACGCGACTTAGGCATGGCGCTGGCGGGATCTGCAAGGTGCTGCCGCAGCCTCTCCACGAACTGCACAGCGCTGTCCTCCAGGGCCGGCGGTTGACTCTGGACGTCTTCGGGCGGATGGGTTTGCAGCTTCTTCCTCAGAAGCGGCTGATAGAGATGGCGGTCGAAGTAGACGTTGCGCAGCTTCCCTCGGCCTCTGTCCTTCTCGTACAGTTCCTCCAGGTCGCGAATGAGGTCCTTGATGTCCTCGATCAGTTCGAGATTTGAGCGCGGTACCCGAACCTTGTACTCCTTGTCTTGTAGGTTCAGGTCGTCGCCGGTCAGCCGCCGCGCCTTTAGGTTCTCGCCTTCCCACTGCTGGCGCCGCCTCGCGTAGAGTTTGTCCACGTAGCTGCGCAGGATGGCGAGGACGGCGTCCTGGGTCGCGGCCAAACCGGCGAAAGTCTGCGGGCGGGCGATGGCGTCGGGCGCCACGAGCGTGTAGAGCGCCGGGTCCTCGGATTCGATGACCGCCCGCAGGTTGTCGCGAGGGATCACGAGGTTGCTGTAGCCCTTGTCCTCCTTGTGCTCAAGCAGGTCCAGGTAGATCGCTTCCCAGTTCAGCAGGTCGAGGATCGCGCTCGGCAGGCGGGTCTCGGTGCCCGCCTGGGCGGAAGCCGGGACGAGGCCGCCGTGCGTGCTGGCTAGGCTCTCGACCTTGAGCGAGAGGTCCACGGTGGCCTTCGCGGCCTCGTCGGGCTCAAGCAGGAAGTGATAGTCGTCGTGGAAGGTGTTGTCCTTGCCCGCGGGCAGGCGCAGCGTGAGCAGGCCCTTGCCCAGAAACTCATCGTTGCGGCGGATGGCCAGCGCGATCTCCACGGCGCCCTCGGTGTCCACGCCCTCTCGCTCCAGGTAGTCGCGGAACTGGGCCATGTAGTTGGCGCGGACGGCGAAGATCTCCAGCGTCTCCAGCAGGGGCAGGTTCGGAGGGTGCGTGCCGTCCAACGCGCGGCTCCGCTTCAGGGTGAAGCCCTTGCCCCGCAGCCGCACCCCGCGCCCGAAGAGTTGGATGATCTCCGACCCCTCGCTGCGCCCGATGTTGAGCAGGCCCATGTTGGACACGCGCCAACTGCTCCACCCTTCCATGAACTTCTTGGCGCCGATGAGCACCTGGACAGGCGAGCGGGGCAGGCTGATCGAGCCGAACAACGAAGGCCCGATCACCTCGTCGGGTTCGAGGGTGATACCGGCATCATCCGCCTCGACGAGCTTGCGAAAAGCGCCAGCGTCCCCGATGTAGATCACGCCGAAGTAGTCGGCCATCGGGCTGGCCTTCAGGCCCAGTTCGCCGTCGCCGCTGCGGATGGTGGCCATGTGCAGGCCGGCGCTGGAGTCCGCGTGGAAGAGGTCGCGTAGAATGCTGGTGTAGAGCGCCGTGGCGTCCATCAGCCCGATGTCGTGAAAGTACCAGAAGCGGCCCTCGAACGCGTCGTTGCCATCCTTGTCGAGAAGTCCGGTCCTGCCTTCGAGCAGCCTGCTGATCGTGGACGTGGCCCACCCGTGCTCGTTGCACAGGAACCGGTGCAGAAACCGCGCGACGGTGAGCACGTCGGAGCGCTCGCGCCCGGCCTCCCGATAGACGGCGTTGACGCTGCTGCCAACGAACACCCACAGCGGGGCCTCAAGGTTGTACGGCGCAATGGCGGCCGCCTCCGCGCGGAAGCACCGCTGCTGCTGGTAGAACGACAGCAGGTTGGCGAGGAGCAGCGTCTCCGTCATGTCCTCGGAGGTGTCGTCCTTGAGGTTGAGCACGCGGAAGTCCTTGCCGAACCCGTCCCCGTAGAAGTACGGGTACGAGTAGTCGAAGGCGATGGCTTTGCCGTACTCCTTGGCAAGCGCATCGTTCCTGGCGGCCGTGAGCGCCTGCCCAAAGGTCGCGCTGTACTCGAAGGTGAACCCTGTCTGCCCCAAGGCGTCGCGGTAGCGCCGCCAGGTTTCCCCGCCGCTGCCCTTGTGCCCCTCGTCCACGAAGATCAAGTTGTTGCCCTCGAAGGCCTCCACGGGCACACTCACGCCGGCGCCCTTCTTCTCCTCGACGAGTTTGTGAATGTCAATGACGCGCGCCATGTCACGGTCACCCAGGCCGAGGCCGCTTTCGGTGTTGAGGAAGCGCTCGCAGGGGATGCCGGACAGCCGCATCTCCTCCAGGTGCTGTTCGGTCATGCCTTCGTTGGGCGTGATAAGCAGGATGTTGTCCAGCGCCCGCCGGTTGTAGTCGAGGAACTGGCGGTAGTTGAAGTGCATGATGAGCGTCTTGCCGCTGCCGGTGGCCATCCAGAGGGCCAGTTTGTCCAGGTCTGCCTCCTCGAAGCGAGGGTAGGGTTCGTCGCCTGGGCGCAGGGATGCGTTGTGCGCTTCCACGAACTGGTTCAATTCGGCGACGAACGCCGCGCGATGGTTGAACCAGCGGTCGAGGAAGATCTCGGTGAACAGCACCGCCAGGTACTGGAAGTAGCGCAGTTGGATCGGCTCGGGGCGATAGCGGTTCATGGCGTCCAGGTGGCGCTTGATGTTGTCGTCATAGCGAGCAAGCGTCGCAAGGTCTATCCTCAGGCTGGGGCCTCGACCTGCCAGGTCGTGCCAGATGTAACTGCGGCCTTCGCCGTCGAAGCCCTCCGCCGCGCCCTTGAGGTCCTGCAACATCTCGCGGTTGTCGCGGTAGCCCAGCAGGCTGTTGAGCCAAGCCGCCAGGGCAAGGCGGCGCTCCAGTTTCACGAACTCGGCGCGGGCGCGGCTGAGCGCGGCGCCGGCGGCGTCGGCTGGCGGGGCTGCGCTGCGGGCTCCGCGCGGCATGGTCAGGAGCCTCCGAGCATCCGGTGCTTGAACACCGGGTCCAGCGACTTGGCGCCGGGGATGAGGCTGTCGCCGTTCACGAAGACCTCGGTGGTGCCTTCGGTCAGTTTCTGCTTCAGGACGAACTTCTTGTCCCGCTCAAAGTCGGCCTTGGTCCAGCCCTTGGTGTCGCGCCAGATCACGGCCACATCGCTCCGCTCGTTCGAGCCGCGGTAGACGAGGTAGCGCCGATCCCCATCCTTGTACGCCCTGCGAGTCTTCACGTGCAGGCCGATCAGGTAGTTGAAGGTCTCCGGCAAGTCAACGGGCTGCTCGCGCGTCTCGCCATCGCGGTGAATGTGCAGGGTGTAGGAGAAGGGCGACTCCAGTTGCGCCACGCCGAGCAGCGTCTCGCTGTCGCGGGTCTCGAAGTCGAGCATGTAGCGGAGCAGGTAATCGCTGAACTGCATCGCCTGCTGCCCGTCCGGGGCGTCGAAGGAGATGTTGTCCAGCGCGTCCTCGTAACTCTCCAGACGCTGGTACTTGAACACGTGGCTGTGGCCTTCGTTCGAGGTTGGCTTGCCGTCCTTCCACTCGCGGGAGAACATGACTTTCTGGATGCGAGGCTTGAGCACGGTGTCGAAGTAATCTGCGACCTCGACGAGGATGTACTTGCGGCTGCCGCCGTCCTCGGCATTGAGGTTGAGAACAGCATGGCCGGTCGTGCCCGAGCCTGCGAAGTGATCAAGAACCACGTCGTCGCCCCCACGTGCAGCCGCGCCTAACAGCTCCTCGTACAATGACACCGGATGGCAGTACGGAAACTCAACGCCAAGCTTCAGCACATCCATCTTACCTCTCATGGCGTCGGCGATCACCGAAGGCAATTGGCGCCTTGATTCGTCCGTCAGAAATACCTTTCTCCTTGGCTGGACGGTCTCGTCCTTACCGAAGATGATCTCGTTCCTGGCGATCAGCTCCTGCAACGTTTCAGGCGCGCGAGACCAACCGTTGTCTGGGACTGGGCACTCCTTCCCAGTTACAGGATGGATGAGCGGAATGTGAAACTTCGGATCTTGGCGGCGTTCGGGTGCTCCCATTGCCACGCTCTGGAAAACTCTGCCGTCGTCGTCCAGTAGTCGATAGGCCTTTTCGCCTCCCGTTAGGCCTTCGCAACTGCTTACCCAGGCGGCAAACTCTCGTCTTACATCGTCATTGACGGCACCGTGTTGGCGAATGAGTGACTGGGCCTTTGCGAGTATGCGGCGAGCATTTCCGGGGCGAAGGTATACTGGGCAATCGGCCCATGTCCGCCAGACAACGTATTCGTGCTGGGTGGCCACCCCCTTACGTCCAAGCATGGGGTTCCTCTTATCCCACACGACCGTGCCAGCGCTTGGCACACCCATGCCTTCCAGCATAAGGTGGAGTAGCTCGTACTCGTTTTCGTCGATATGGCACAAGAAGGCACCATCCGAAGCCATGAGGCTAAGTGAAGATGCGATTCGGTCTCCCATCATCGCTGCCCAACTCGAGTGCTGGTAGTCGTTCTTGTAGAGGAATCCGCTTGTCTCGGTGTTGTAGGGTGGGTCGATGTGGATGCACCTGACGCGTTCGCGGTACTTTTCCAGCAGTAGATTGAGCGCCTGGAAGTTCTCGCCGTGAATCAGCAGGCCGCCGGTCTGTTCCTCCAGGTTGTCGAAGGTTGCCAGTAGGCGGTCCTTGAAGTCCTGACCGAAAAAGCGCGTGTCGAGCACGAGGGTCAGGTGGGCCTTGAGGAAGGCCACGTCCACCGTACCCTTCCCGCCCTTGTGGAAGAGGTTGGGGGCGATCTCGTCTATCTTGAACAGGCGCTTCCATTCCGCCACTTGCGCCTTGTTCCTGGCGATCTCGGGGTACAGCGCCTCAGGCACGCGGTCCAGGGTCATGCAGTACTCGGTAGAGAGCACGAACTTCTTCTTCTCGAACAACCTCTTCTGGAAGTCCTCGATCTGCGCCAAGAAGGCAATGATGCGCGAGGCGATGGCCCGGATGGTGCGCGCGATCTGGAATGAGGCTGCGGCCTGCGCCCCGTCGCCCGCCAGGATCTCATCAACGTTGAGCACCTCGTTCTTGAGGTAGAAGTCCAGCTCGCGTTCCAGGAAGGCGCGCAGGTCCTTGTGGATGAAGAAGTCCGAGGTGTTGCGGCGAGTGTACTGGCGCAGGTGGTGCTCCAGGTGGGAGACGGGCTGGCCGTCGTTGGCCTTGCGGCGCTCCGCGGTGAAGGCCGCGAGCGCGTCCGTCTCTTTCTTGAAGCGGGCCGGCAGCGCCTGCAACGCCTCGGTGTCCTTTCTGAACCTGCGGGGGATGGCTTCCAGAGCTTCGGTGATGATCTTGTCCTGCTGCTTCTGGGCGCCATAGGTGATCTGCTCCTGCTCGGTGAGGGGCCGGTACTCGAAGGGGATCGTAACTTCGCGCGAGGACGCATCCCAGGCCGCCTGCTTCACCAGCGGGAGGAAGAAGCGCTTCTCGCCCTTCACGTTGTTCTGCTCGACCTCGGCGGCTTGAAGTTTGAAGTGAACGGTGACGCCGTTGGGAGCCTTGAAGGTGTAGTCGGTGAAGTGCTCGCCGGTCTTGACGTAGTACTGGTCCTTGTTGGCCCAGTGGAGATAGACTTCTTCGCCATTGTAGGGGATGGCGTAGTGGCTGCGCTTGGTCGAGTAGCGCATCTTCTGGATAAAGTCGCCGTCCTGGTAGTAGAAGCGGAAGAAGTTGTAGAGGTGGTTGAAGATGACCGATTCCTGCTCAGGCCTGGCGTGATAGGTGGCCGCCTGCTCGCGGAGTTCCTCGTACCGTCTTCCGAGTTCACCGCCGCGGTAGTGCTCGTCGAGTTCGCCATCCGGGGAGATCGCCGCGGCCGCCACAGCCCGGATCTGCTGGGCGATCTGCTCCATCTCCGCCACAGCCGCAGCCTGCCCGGCGAGGGCGCCCTGCTGCAAGTCCTGGCCGATAGCGTCGAGGAGGTCGCGCTCGATGAAGCGCTCGATCTCGGCGCGCTTGTGGTTCATGATCCGGTAGATGCCGAAGTCGAGGTCGGCGCAGTCGAACTGGAAGAGTTCGCGGAGAAGGTCCTGTAGTTTGCGCCGGGGTTCGGTGGGCTGGGTCATGGCTGTTCCCTCCTGATAGCACCGGCGTCAATGCGCGCGAGCAGGCCCTCGATGTCCTCGCGCCGGTAGAGGCGGTAGCGGTTCATCGGGTTGCGGGCGGGTACGAGTTTGCCGGCGCGATCCCACGCGCGCAGGGTGCTGGGGGAGACACCAAGGGCCTTGGCTGCCTCGCCCACGGTGAGGTAGTGCTGAAGGTTCTTCATGGCGCCGCCTCCGCCCGGCCGAAAGGGTTGTGGCGCTCCTTACGACGCCAACGCGCGTTTTCCTACTCGTACATTATCAGACGCTTCCAGTTCGGGCAAGCGCCAACCTGGGCGAGGGACTTGAAGGTTTGCCCCCAGAGGGCGCATAGACGGCCTGGAAGGCCCTATAACAGAGGGGTTGACATCTGAGGCGGCATCTGTCAGTATAGAAGGGCAGAAGGACATGCCAGGAGGGAAGGCTGTGCAGAGGAGGAGGGCAGGAGGATGACTTTCGGGGAGTTGCTGCGGCAACTGCGGGAGGACCGCAAGATGACGCTTCGCCAGTTGGGGGAGGCAGCGGGCCTGGACTATGTGATGCTGAACAAGGTGGAACTGGGGTTTCGAATGCCGCCGCCGTTGGAGGCGATCATTGCGGTGGTGGATGCGTTGAGCGAAGTCAAACCTGTGTCGGACAAGGAGATCGAAGAGCTTCTCGACCTTACGGCCGAGCCGAACAAGAAGGCCGGCGCGCGGTTCACATCGCGCGAGGTCGAGAGGCTGAAGGCGTCAGACACCGGGCCTCTCTTCTTCACGCGGCGCACGAAACCGGAGGGCAAGTAGGGGAGATGCTGTCGCCCCACAAAGGACGCGGCCTGACCCGCGGGCAGCGGTGGTGGTATGGACCCCGGATGGAGCAGATCGAGGCGGAAGCCTATGCACTCATCCGAGCCTACGAAGCCAGGCACGGAAGAATCGAAGGATGCGTGGTGCCACCTGAAGTGCTGTTGCCGCACCGGAGCTTGCGTCTTGTGTACTTCAGCGAGGCAGATCGGGCGGAATACAGGATTCCGGCGGGCGCCATCGGTGCGCTGAACCCGGCAAGAAGACTGGTCTTTCTCCAGGAAGGGATCGAGGTTACCGGCCGGGAGTGGCAGACGGTTGGAGAGGAACTGGGGCACGACGTGCTGCACGCGAAACCGGCGGCACTGCGCGACCAGCCAAACCTGGACCTTGACGTGCCGCGGCAAGAGCCAGCCTGCGCATTATTCTATCGGACGGTCGACGCGAGGTTTGTTGACGGCAAGCGCGAGCGGCCGTGGATGAGCAGAGAAGCAGCGTTCTTCGCCGCCTGCTTGCAGATGCCGTGTGACCGGTACGGGCCGGTGGCCGAACGGCGGCTGGCCGAAGCACTGGCCGCGCGCCAAAATGTCGAGGAACTACTGCGAGCGGAGCCAGACGCCGTGGCCGCCTTCCAGGAAGCGGCATTGGAGGCCCAGCGGTGGGGTTGGGACCTTGGTGCGTCCAGCACGTCCGCGACGACCGTTGCTGACAACGACGTGGTCGAAGACGCCCTGGACCGGCTGCAAGACGATCACGGCGGCGAGGTGTCGAAGGCGGCCCAGCGGCGCCGGTTCGTGGAACTGGGGCTGGTCTACGATGTTGCTGACGTAGCGGTTGGCGATGATGGCGAGCCCCTCGTGGGGCGCTTCGAGTTCTATCTCGTCTCCGACCGGGTGAAAGAGGTGGCCCGGCGGATGCTTAGTGAGTGACAACGGCGAGCGATGCGGCGGACGTCGGACTGCCGCTTTGATCTGGGGAACCAACTACGTGGCAGAAACCAAAGGAGGTGAACGGAGAAGTATGGACAGCACCAAGGGTCATACCAGGGTGCCGGAGTCGGGCAACGATGCCGGGAAAGCAGCAGGAGTCGCTGGAAAGCCGAAACGGCTGATCGTCGGGAATGACGTTGACGAGCTGGAACTCGACCTAAGTCGCTCGCGTGTGATTCCGATTATCGGGCGCCAGCATGACGGCACCAGTCTGAGATGGGATCTGAAGGTGACGCGCAAGGAGCGTGTCACTCTGGTCTGACGGTCCGAAGTTAGTGAAAGGGCCAGCGCTGCGAATCGCAGGCTGGGCCCGAGTAAGCGAAGCCAGGACGATGGGCGCGAAGTAGCGCGCCTGCCGTCCTGGCTTTTCGTTTTCCGGAGTGAACGTGCGAACGAAGGCAGCACGAGGATCGAGGTTCACCGTGAAGCGGCGCTTCGTGGTCGCGTCAGGCGAGGACGCCCAGGCGGAGTTCCGCGCCGCCGAGGCGCTACTCGCCCGGTTGGCAGCGCGCGCGTTCGCAGCGGAACATCCCGAACTGTTCCAGCCCTGTGAGGGGCCAAGTCGAGACAACGAGAATGCCGGGCCGTGCCTCCACCGGTGCACCGGGAGGGCGCTCACCCCTCAGGAGGGCGGCCCGGCAGAAGGTGAGCGTGAGCGAAATGGCAGCATCGTCAGAGGTCCCAAAGCAGAATGAGCCGGCTCTTCTGCCACAACACGCAGGGTTGATCGCCGCGTCGGGGATTGCGCCTGCCATCGCAGCGGCGCGTGGTTACCACTCCGTTTCCAGGAAGGCCGAGCTTCGCCGGTTAGGCTTCGCCGACACGCAATGCCGCGTTCCGGCTCTGCTCATCCCGATTCGAGGGGTGACGGGTGAGGTCGTTAGCTACCAGATCCGCCCGGATGAGCCGAGAGTCAACAGGGAGGGCAAGGCTGTCAAGTATGAGACCCCGCGCGGCAGCCGGATGGCTTTGGACGTGCCGCCTGCCGCCCGCCCGTGGTTGGGAGATCCCGCCAAGCTCTTGTTCATCACGGAAGGCGCGCGCAAGGCCGATGCAGCAGTAAGCCGTGGTCTGTGCTGCGTCGCCTTGCTCGGCGTGTGGAACTGGCGCGGGTCGAATGAGGACGGGGGGAAGGTGGCCCTGCCGGACTGGGAATCCGTCGCGCTAAACGCCCGGGATGTCTACATCGCCTTCGACTCGGACGTCACAGTCAAGCCGGCCGTGCAGCAGGCCATGGCCCGGCTCAAGGCATTCCTCGAACAGCGCAGCGCCCGCGTGCGTCTGATCTACCTGCCGCCTGCGGTCGATGGAGGCAAGGTCGGCTTGGATGATTTCCTGGCGGCCGGGAACGGTGTCGAAGAACTGCTGGCGTTGGCGTCGGACACACTGCGCCCCGTGGTCGGCGAAGACGAAGGCGGTGGGGCGGGGGAAGCGCGTTATCGCCAGACCAAGGCGGGGCTGGTGTGGCTGAAGCCGACCAGCAACGGGGTTGCACCGACCTCGCTCACCAACTTCACGGCGAAGATCGTGGGCCAGGTGGTGGAGGATGATGGAGCTGAGCAGCGGCGGCTGCTCAAGATCGAGGCGCACCTCAATGGGCAGGAGCAGGGGCGGAGCTTCGAGATTACGGCGGCCGAGTTCCGCGCCATGAACTGGCCCATGACGCACCTCGGAACAGGCGCGGTTGTGTACGCCGGCTTCGGGCTTAGGGACCACGTGCCGACGGCCGTCCAGTTGCTGAGCGGAGAAGTGGGCGAGCAGCGGGTATACACCCATACGGGCTGGCGAGAGATTGGCGGCGCGTGGTGCTACCTGCACGCCGGCGGGGGCATCGGTCCCGACGGACCCGTCCAGGGCGTGGAGGTGCGGCTGCCCGAGCCGCTGGTGAGGTTCGAGTTGCCGCAACCGCCGGCCGGGGACCACCTCGTGCGGGCCATCCGCGCTTCGCTGGTGATGTTGGAGACAGTCCCCGATGCGGTAGCCTTCCCGGTGTTCTGCACGGTCTGGCGGGCGGCTTTGGGCTCGGCAGACTTCTCGGTGCACCTGACAGGCCCGACCGGAGCCGGTAAGACCGAGGAGGCTGCGCTGGCGCAGCAGCACTGGGGAAGTGACATGGACGCGCGGCACCTGTCTGGCTCGTGGTCGAGTACAGGAAACGCGCTGGAGGGCCTGGCTTTCGCGGCGCAGCACGCACTGCTGGTTGTGGACGACTTCGCGCCGACAGGGACCGCAGCGGATGTGTCGCGGACCCACCGCGAAGCCGACCGGCTTTTCAGGGGCCAAGGCAACGCCTCGGGCCGGCTGCGGATGCGCTCTGACGCGAGCCTCAAGCCGGCGAAGCCGCCGCGCGGACTCATCCTGAGCACGGGCGAGGATGTACCGCGGGGTCAGTCCCTGCGGGCGCGGGTCTTTGTCGTGGAGTTGTCGCCCGACGCGCTGAACTGGAGCAGACTCACCTCGTGCCAGGAGGACGCGAGGGGTGGGCTGTACGCGGAGGCTCTCGCTGGCTTCGTGCGGTGGCTGTCGCCGCGCTATGCCGAAGTCCAGGCGGCCCTGCGCGTCGAGGTGGCCGAACTGCGGCGGGCCGCCACGCAGAGTGCGGGCCACCGGCGTACTCCCGAGATCGTAGCCAGCCTGGCCGTGGGGCTCCGGTACTTCCTTGCCTTCGCCCAGAACGCTGGGGTCCTGTCTGCCGAGGAAGCGGACGTGCTCTGGAAGCGTGGGTGGGAGGCGCTGGGCGAGGCTGCCGCAGCGCAGGCTGCTCACCAGGGGGCTGCCGAGGCGACTCGGCGCTTCATCGAGCTGATCCGAGCAGCGATCAGCAGTGGGCGGGCGCATGTGGCGGGCCGCGAAGGAGGCGAACCCGAACAGCCGGGGGTGTGGGGCTGGCGCGAGATCCGAAGCGCCGACGGGTACCCCCAGGAGTGGCGACCGCAGGGCGATCTGGTCGGGTGGGTGGATGGCGAAGACCTCTACCTGGAGCCAGAGGCGTCTTACGCGGCGGCGCAGCGGCTGGCGCGGGACACCGGAGACAGCCTTGCGGTCACTTCGCGGACGCTGCACAAGCGGCTGCACGAGCGGCACCTGCTGGCATCCACCGAACCGGACCGGGATACGCTCACTGTGAGAAGGATGCTGGCGGGGAGCCGGCGCGCGGTGCTGCACCTGCGGGCCGCCTCTGTCATGCCACGGGAAACTGCCCAACCTGCCCAGGACGGCGAGGTTGACGCCGGCGAGGCGCCGGGTGGTCAGTTGCCTGGGCAGTTTGAGGTCCCGCCGCGGCAGGGAACTGCCCACACGAACTGCCCAGGAGAGGCCGAAGGATGCATCGAGGGGCCAGGAGAGGTGGGTTTGGGCAGGTTGGGCAGTTCTGCGCAGGATGAGACGGATGGAGGCGAGGCAGAGCCGCAGGCCTCCGGCGCGGCGAGCGGCAACCGACCGTCGCGCACATGCTACGCCTGCGGCGAAATGCGCTTCTGGCTACCCGTCAACGGGGGCCCGTTCCGTTGCGGCACCTGCCACCCGCCGGCAACGCCAGACCTCGTGGCTGAGTGGCTGGACGTGAACGGGGGCGGCGCCAAGCCGTAGTCCAGGCGCGATCCCGATGCGTGGGTTGTGCACCCTAGAAGGAGCTGGACCGATGACTTCCGAGAAACGGATTGTTGCGAACAGGCGCAATGCAAGAAGGTCCACGGGGCCGAGAACGGGGCGGGGGAAGGCGATAACAAAGATGAACGCGCTCAAGCACGGGCTTCTCTCCAGCCAGGTGCTGCTGAGCGAGGAAAAGGCCAGGGACCTCCAGGAGCTGGGCCAGCGGCTGCGCGGGGAGTTGAGGCCGCTAGGGGAATTGGAGCATCTGCTGGTGGACCGCATCGTGGCCGCAGTCTGGCGGCTGCGGCGGGCGCTGCGCGTGGAGACGGCGGTGATGGAGCAGAACTCGCTTGAAGCCAGGCTGAACGACTACTCGCATAGGACGCGTTTGCCGGCCGAACTGGACCGGCTCAGTATGAGGGCCATGGTAGTGGATGACGACGCGGAGAAGATCCTGCGCTATGAGAGCGTGATCGAGCGCCAGATCTACAAGGCGCTCGCGGAACTGGAGCGGCTCCAGACGGGCCGCACCAACCTGCCCTTCTCGCCGGGAGCGGTGATAGACGCGGAGCCCGTCGAGCGCAAGGCCCTCCCCGGCCCTGTCGAGCAGGGCGCGGGGGCCTCGGAGGTGGCTTCGTTCGGCCAAATGGCCGCTCAAAGCGTCACCATGCCTGACCCGTCAGGCCCAGGGCCGGAAATGCCCCAGGAGGCGCTCTGAGTGGGCTGCGGTCGAATCGGGGCCGCCAAGGCATGGTTTACTTTTGCTGACGATTTAGGACAGCGGCGGAGGGTGTGATGCCCCGGTACTTCATCGGTAAGAAGAGCACCGTCGAGGACTGCCGCTCGGTGTCGGTGGGCGCCATGGCGCGGGAAGGCATCTTCCGCTGGGGTCCGGGATACCGCGCGTCCTGGCGGTGGTCCGTCACGGAGGAAGGCGAGCAGAAGGAAGTCGCCAGCATGGGTCTTGCCACGGTCGGGCATGAAGGGGTCGTGACCGGCGTTGTCTTCGCGTACACCATCACCCGGTACAACGGAGAGAAGGTGCCTTGCCGCTACGAGGTGCGGATAGATCGGACGCCTTGCCACTTCGGCGGCTGGCGATACTGGTTCGTCTGCCCGCTAGTCGTCGGCGGGCGGCCCTGCCACCAGCGGGTGGCGAAGTTGTACCTGCCACCAGGCGGCACATACTATGGCTGTCGGCACTGCTACAACCTCACCTATGAGAGCGTGCAACGCCACGACAAGCGGGTGGATGCGCTGATGAAACTCCCGTGGGAGGCGCTGGAGGACTTGGCGGACAGGGCAGGGATGAGCCAGCGAATGCTGGCCCTCCAGACCATGATGAAGCGGCTGAGAAGGTGAGGGAGCGCCTTCGCGTCCTGGGTTTCTACACACAGCGTGGGCCAAGACCATGGCGTATTCGCCAAGGGCGATAGCGAGAAGGCGGTGCACGGCGACGCGGAAGGACGGCGAGCCGTGCCGGGCATGGGCCCTGTGGGATGATCCCCGGCAACTGTGCATGGCGCACGCTGGGCGCCATCACCGCGGGCCGCTGCCGCCTTTCGGGGAGAGTCCCTGGCAGTGGCGGGCGCGCTGCCGGCCATGTCGCTGCGGCGCCTATGCCTGGCCGCACCGGCCCGGTGGAGGGCTGTGCCGGTGGCCGGACGCGCCAGCCGCCGTCTGCCGCATTCCGCCGGGGACGCACTCCTGGCCCCGCTTCCGGATGAGCCGGCTGATGGGCAAACGGTACAGGATAGGCCCTTGACATTATAGGGCCTTTATGGTATGCTCTACGCTGGAGGTGGGCGAGATGGTACAAGTGACGATTCGGTTGCCGGACGAACTGCATGAGCGGCTGCGCTGGGCGGCCTACACCCAGCGCCGCAGCCAGCACGCCATCGTCATCGAGGCGCTGGAGAAGGTGCTGGCGAAGGTGCAGGTGCCAAAGGAGGGCCGATCATGAGCGCTGCGGTGAGTTTGCTGGAGGAACTGCTCGGCGGACGAGAGACTTCGACCGCGCCCGCCTTGGAGCAGAAGACGAAGGCCGTCGCGTGGGCGCGCGTCAGCACGGACATGCAGGAGGAGCGGGGGCTGTCCATGCCCGAGCAGTTGCGCGAGATCCGCGCCTACGCCGAACGGAACGACATCGAAGTCGTCGCGGAGTTCCACGAGGCCGCGAGCGCGTTCCAGAAGGAGGCGAAGCGGGTCGAGTTTCACCGGATGCTGGCGGCTGCCAGGAAGGAGTCAAGCGTCTCGGTGATCTTGGTGCATGACTTCTCGCGGTTCTCCAGGGACAGCGTGCGGGCCAAGACGCTGGTGCGGGAACTGCGGGAGGCCGGCATCCGCGTGGTCTCGCTGAACGACCCCGAGGTGGACCCGGAGACGTCGGCCGGCGTGTACATGGAGGCGATCACCTTCGCCAAGAACGAGGCGTACAGCCGCGAGGTTGCCTTTCACACGCGCAAGGGCTGCCGGGCCAACGTGCAGGCGCGGGACCCCGAGACGGGCTGGTGCTACAAGAACGGCGGCCAGCCGCTGTGGGGCTATCGTTCGGAGCGGCTGGTGCGCGGCGAGGAGAAGCGGGGGCGGCCCATCATCAAGAGCATCTGGGTGCTGGACGACACCATCGTGGCGGGCCGTCCGATCCATGAGTGGGTCCGCGAATGTCTCCTGCTGGCGGCGCAGGGTGCGGCACTCGACGGGTTGCGAGACTTCTGCCATCGCAACGGCCTGCCGGCGCGACGCCGCCAGTACTGGAGTTGCTCGACCTTCAACTCGCTGCTCCAACCACACGCGCTGCTGCAATACGCCGGCTTTGGCGTGTGGAACGTCCACCGGAAGAACGGCACGATCAGGCCGGCCTCGGAGTGGCTGATCGTGGAGAAGGCGCATCCAGCGATCATCAGTGAGCAAGAGGCCCGGGCCATCGCGGCGGCCCGGCGCGGGCTGAGCCGCCAGAAGGGCTTCGACACGGGATATGGGCGCAGCCGCAACTCGCCCTACTTGCTGAGCGGAGGGCCGTTCAAGTGCGAGCGGTGCGGCAGCAACATGATGGGCTTGAGGACCAGCAACGGCGCGTACTACGTCTGTGGCAGCCAGCCCTACCGGCGGGGAATGGGCTGCGGGCCCGGAGTCTACGTGCCGCAGGGACAGATGGAGGCCGAGGTCATGGAGGGTCTGCGGGGCCTCATGGGCGTGTGCACCGACGCGAAGGGCTTCACGCGCGAGTTCAACGCCGAACTGCGGTGCATCTGGGAGTCGTCAACCGGGCACGATCCCGCTGCGGCGCGGAAGATTGAGGTGATAGACACCAAGATCGCCAACATCCGGCGCGCCGTCGAGGAGGGGCTGGGCGACGCCGCCTGGGCAAACAGCCGGCTGGGGGAACTCCAGGCCGAGCGGGAGGCGTTGGCGGGGGCCTCGGCTGTCGCAGGCCAGCCGCCCCAGATCGATGCCAAGACCGCCCTGGCCTACCGGCGCCAGACGGAGGAGGTGCTGGCGCAAGGCGACCCGGCCGAGCGCAAACGGATTCTGCGCACCTGGGTCCAGGAAATGAAACTGGCTCCGGGACGCCTGGAGGTGGAGATCACCTACCGCATCCCGGAGCCTGTTATGAATGGAGTGGTAGCGGGGGCAGGATTCGAACCTGCGACCTTTGGGTTATGAGCCCAACGAGCTACCTGGCTGCTCCACCCCGCGTTATAACAGCACTATAGCATAGGCCCGCTCCGGTGTCAACCCTGGCGCGC
>Ga0315274_10003615_pt1 | contig 22986 bp, 20 predicted proteins | sample YL17G02_20_MG_FD_203700 | JGI IMG/M metagenome (GOLD analysis project Ga0315274, IMG submission 203700) | Sediment microbial communities from Yellowstone Lake, YNP, Wyoming, USA - YL17G02_20 | ecosystem: Environmental > Aquatic > Freshwater > Lake > Sediment | place: USA: Wyoming | collected...
CGATGTAGATCGCCTCCGCGCCCGCATCTTTCATTCTCGATGCCATTGCAAATGCGTCTTCATCGAAGATCGGCGCGACTGTCCTTTCAAGCGCAACCGCCTTTGTCCCCCTCAAAAATATTTGCGGTATGAGGATCATTATATAGCCGGTATTTTTACAGATTTACTCTATCAAATGCAAGATTTTCGACACAATATGGAAAGGATTGCCGGCTTAGGAGCTTGCATGTCATGGGTACGGTGTCGTTTTTGGGTTACGGCCCAAAAACGCACCTCGACGACTCGGCGGTCGCGGCATCATATCCATGGATGCGCCCGCCTCCGTCCGACCCATGACATGCAAGCTCCCACGCCGGCTATGTTTTCGACCTTGGATCCGAATTATTTTATGAAGTATGTTGTGGTGGCGGCGGGGTGATGTTTCTCGAGCGGCGTGTGAATTCGCCGCCAGCGAAGCCTTATAATGCGCGGCGAAGAGTCGCAGGCGATTTTCCGGCGTATGAGGAAAATCGCCGGAAGCGAGAGAGACATCAACCCGCCGCCGTCATAGCATGCTTCAAATTGAAAAATTATGATGCAGGAATACGTTCGATGTCGGCGCCCAGGGCGCGCAGTTTTTCTTCGATCTTTTCGTAACCGCGGTCCAGATGGTAGATGCGGTCCACCTCCGTTTCGCCCTTGGCCACAAGGCCGGCAAGGACGAGTGATGCGCTTGCCCGGAGGTCTGTGGCCATGACCTGCGCGCCGACAAGCTCCTTCTTGCCCTTCACGACGGCGGTCGGCCCTTCGACTGCGATGCGGGCGCCCATGCGGCCCAGTTCGGGCACATGCATGAAACGGTTCTCGAAAATCGTTTCCGTGATGATGCTTGTCCCTTCGGAGACCGTCATCAACGCCATGAACTGCGCCTGGACGTCGGTCGCAAAGCCGGGATGCGGGGCAGTTGTCACGTCGACGCTTACGGGTCTTTGCGGCCCGGTGACGCGGAGATTGCCGTGAGCTTCTTCAAATTTTACGCCGGCTTCCTTCAGGCGTCCGACGACCGTCTCCAAATTATGGATGGGCGCATTCTTGATCGTCACATCGCCGCCGGTCAGAGCGGCCCCGATCATGAATGTTGCCGCCTCAATGCGGTCCGAAATCACCGTGTGTGCGGCGGGCCTCAATTCCCTGACGCCTTCAATTATGATCCTGTCCGTGCCGGCGCCCTCTATTATAGCGCCCATTGAAAAGAGATAATTTGCAAGATCGACGATTTCGGGTTCTCTGGCGGCATTTTCGATGATTGTGGTCCCTTCCGCCAAAACCGCCGCCATCATTATATTCTCGGTTCCGGTGACCGTCACTTTATCCAACGAAACGTGGGCGCCGTGCAACTTTGGCGCCTTGACTTCCACCAGACCGTCATGCAGCACGATCTCCGCCCCCATGGCATGGAGCGCCTTGAGGTGCAGATCGATCGGGCGCGCGCCGATTGCGCAGCCGCCGGGGAGGGAGACCCTCGCGTGGCGGAGCCTGCCCACCAGCGGGCCCATGACAAGCACGGATGCGCGCATCGTTTTGACGACGTCGTAAGGGGCGTCATCGCCCCTTATCTCATGCGTGGAAATTTTCATCGAGCCGTCAAATGCGCACTTCGCGCCAAGATGCTCGAGAAGCCTTTGCATCGTATAGATATCGCGAAGGTGCGGAATGTTTGTGAGCGTGTGTGTGCCGGCAGCGAGAAGGGTGGCGGTCATCAAGGGGAGGGCAGCGTTTTTTGCGCCGCTGATCGTGACCTCACCCTTTAATCTTTTACCGCCGCGGATTAAAAACTTATCCATAAAATTCTTTCTATGCCGGAATAATCTTCAAACACTTTTATCGATTCGCACTTTCCTGTATCAACGGCGAAATCCCACAGCGCTTGCGCTTGGCCCAGCCCCATCTCCATTATCAGCGTGCCGCCGGGTTTCAGGTATTTCGGCGCATCCTGTATTATTCTCTTCGAGATTGCAAGGCCGTCGGCGCCGGCTGTAAGGGCCGATTGCGGCTCATATAGCCGGATGTCATCCTCAAGTGTATCGAAATCGCCGTCGGAAACGTATGGCGGGTTGGCGGTGATGAGGTCATATTTTCGTGAATCGTGAATCGTGAATCGTGAATCGTGCAAGCCATCGAAAAGGTCTCCGATAAAATAATTCACGCGGTTGCCGGCGAAGGCGAGGTTCTTTTTTGCGACCTCAATTGCGGCCGGCGAAATATCGGCGACGGTGATTGCAGCGTCAGGCAGCTCTGTTGCCAGTGCCGCCGCGACACAGCCGCTGCCCGTGCAAAGATCAAGGATGTCGAGCGTGTCATTGCGAGGCCCTGAAAGGGCCGTGGCAATCCCATTATGTCCTTGGGATTGCTTCGCTGCGCTCGCAATGACACTTAGCGCCTGCTCCACGATGCCTTCCGTTTCAGGGCGGGGTATCAGGACATCGGGGGTCACACAAATATTTACAGACCAGAATTCCTTGTATCCGGTTATGTATGCGACGGGTTCCCTTTTGGAGCGCCTTGCAACATAGTCTTCGAACCGCGCGGATTCATCACCTGTGAGGACCCTGTCTTTCTGAAGGTGCAGCTCTATGCGGTCGACGGAGAGCGTGTGTGCCAGAAGCACCTCCGCGTCCAGTGCTGCAGTATCGATTCCTCTTTCAGCAAACCGGCCGGCGGCCCGCCTCAAATTTTCGCCGATGGTGTCATCCATTTTTTGTCAGCGCTTCCGTTTGATAATGCGTCCTTAAAGATGAGATCACGTCATTCAACTCGCCGTCGAGGATCGCGGTCAGATTATGTATCGTGAGGCCGATGCGGTGATCGGTCATGCGGTTCTGCGGAAAATTGTATGTGCGGATTTTCTCCGATCTGTCGCCCGACCCCACCATCGAGCGTCGCGTCGCCGTGCGCTCCGCCATCTGCTTTTGGCTCTCATGGTCTAGCAGGCGCGATTTCAAGATCTTGAGAGCGCGCGCCTTGTTCTTGTGCTGGCTCCTCTCGTCCTGGCACTGGACGACCATGCCGGTCGGGATGTGCGTCAGGCGCACCGCGGAATCGGTGCGGTTCACGCCCTGCCCGCCTGGCCCAGACGCCCTGAAGACGTCCACGCGCAGGTCTTTTTCGTCGACCTGGATATCAATGTCTTCCGCTTCAGGGAGGACCGCAACCGTGACGGCTGACGTGTGTATGCGGCCGGACGCCTCCGTCTTGGGGACGCGCTGGACGCGGTGGGTGCCGCTCTCGTATTTCAGATCGCTGTAGACCTTCTCGCCCGCTATGAGCGCGATGATTTCCTTCAAACCGCCGAGACCCGTGGGATTCTGATCCAGTATTTCGGTCTTCCAGCCTTTGCGCTCCGCATAGCGCGAATACATGCGGAAAAGGTCGGCTGCAAAGAGCGCCGCTTCCTCGCCGCCCGTGCCCGCGCGGATTTCGAGCAAAATATTTTTCTCGTCGTTGGGATCTCTGGGGAGGAGCAAAAGCTTGAGCGCATTTTCAAGATCGGCCTTCTGCCGCTCCAAAATTTGAAGCTCGTCTTTCGCCATCTGGCGCATCTCTTCGTGGCCGTCATGCTCTGCGATATGGCGGTTGTCTTCAATTGCGGCCGCGGCTTTTTTGTAGCGCCTGTAGGTCCCCACAATCTCCGAAAGATCCGCGCGCTCCTTTGCGAGTTTCTTGTAACGGTTGGGATCTGAAGCAACCGCGGGATCCGACAACTGGCTTGTCAGATCGTCAAACTTTTTTTCAACTTCGTCGAGTTTAAACATAAAACCTCAAGTTCATTTGAACAAGTCGGGTGTGGCGGCAGCTTTCTCGCTACGGCGGCTCGACTCATACGCCGTCTCGCCGCCTGCGATTCTTCGCCGCGCATTATACGGCTTAGATGGCGGCGAATTCAGACGCCGCTCGAAAGCAACCCCCGCACCCGACTTATTCAGAAGCTACTGTTTCGTCTCTGTTTTCTTGTTGTTCTGGGATTTTGCGTATCTCTTATGGAACCGTTCGACACGGCCGGTGGAGTCGACGATGCGCTGCTTTCCGGTGAAGAAGGGGTGGCAGACCGAGCATATATCAACGGTGAAGTCCTTGCCGGCTGTGGACAACGTTTTGATCATATTGCCGCAGGCGCAAGTGATGGTCACGTCCTTCACGACGGGATGGATATTTTCCTTCATAAGGGTTCCTCCAAAGTGGCGGAACTGCTAGCACAATAATCTTCGGCTTTCAAGAGGATAAAATTGACCGCAGGGCCTTTGCGAATTTTCGTGGGGGATGAGGGCGTTGGAGCTGCGCGCCTCCCTTCGTCTATTCGTCGCGAAAATTTTGCTGGATTTCAATGCGAATTAGGTGTCTTGCCGCTGTCAGCCCCTAATTCGCGAAACCAGTCAAAATTTTCGCTCCTCATACGACTACGGTCGTCTCCGGCCTGACAGATTTCAACACCGGATTTGCCAGGCGCTAAATGCTCCAACACCCTCATCCCCCACGAAAATTCGCAAACGCCCGGACTCTCGAGTTAAGCGGCTATCGTACAGATGGCGTGGAGAGGGGTGTTGCAGGGCGACTTGCGTAGCGAGCCGTTTTTGTCGGCGAAAAATCGCCGGTGCGCATGTGTAAAGCCTTTTCTGGCGCATGACGCAAGCTGTTTGAGCGAGCAAAAGCCCTACAGAACCTTTGTAAAGGCTCTTTTGGCTTTTGCTCGCGAGTTCTTGCGGCAAGGCGATTTGAGTCCGCAACAAAAACGTGCGAGCGGAGCACCGGAGCCATGCAACACCCCTCTCCACGCCATCTGCCGGATGGTTGCGCACTGATGCTAGGCTTTGATGAATTGCTTTTTGGCGGCGGCCGCTACGGCCGGCTTTTTTACGGGGGCGTGGCTTATAACCTTATCGAGGAAGTTGAGAATTGTTTCGTCGCTTGGGGAGCCGCCCTTTCTGGGTGCGCCTTGCTCGAGGTTGTGGGCGACCCTTAGCTGGTAGCCTTCTGCGTATTGGCGGCGTTGCGCCTTGAATGAGGCGTTTGCGGTGAATGCGGAGGTGTCGGCTTTCTTACTCTTATCGAATTGATCAACCTGCGGCGCGGGAGACGTGGGCTGCTGGACCCTCTGGAATTGCGCGCGGGCGCCGTACGTCAAACCGGGCGACTGCAGCTGCGAATTTGCAGGTCTAAAAGGATTGTCCGCTACATTCTTCTTTGAATTGTTGATGCTCATAGTTAGTAGCCTCTGCCTCCCGATATAAATGCAAGATGTTTGCCAAGTCAGTGATCAGTGACCAGTGATCAGTGATCAGTAAAAAACCATGTAAATCAATTGGTTAGATTCAGAGAATCTGGTGCAAGGTTACAACTGATGACAGGTGATGACCCGAAATCCCCATAAACTGGGCGGACTTGGGGTGCAGATACCCCATTTTAAAATAATGTCTGGAGGCACTGGTCCACGGAAGTCACGCCGACAACGTCCATTTTGGCGGGAATTTTGGACTTGAGATTAGATTTGGGAACGACGGCGCGTTTGAAGCCCATCTTTTCGGCTTCTTTCAGGCGGATGTCGCAGCCCAAAACGGCACGCACTTCACCGGTTAAGCCCACTTCGCCGATGACTATGGTTTCAGGATCGACAGGGCGGTTGGTGAAGCTCGAGTTGAGGGCGGATATAACGCCCAGATCCGAAGCCGGTTCTACGATTTTTATTCCGCCCGCGACGTTCAAGAAGATATCCTGATCTGCAAGCCGGACGCCTACGATTTTGTCGAGGACCGCCACAAGGAGGGCGACACGCCCGGAATCCAGACCGATTGCCGTGCGGCGGGGATTCGTAAGTCCCGATCCCGAAATAAGCGCCTGAACTTCGAGCAGAACCGGACGGGATCCCTCGAGAGACGAAACGACGACGGAACCGGCAACACTTGCCGGCCTTTCCGCAAGGAACATGCGCGACGGATTTGCGACTTCCATCAGACCTTTTCCCGTCATTTCAAATACGCCGATCTCGTTTGTGGAGCCGAAGCGGTTCTTCACGGTGCGCAAAATTCTGAACGGATGTCCGCGCTCGCCCTCAAAATAGAGAACAGTATCGACCATGTGCTCCAGAACTTTCGGTCCTGCAATCGAGCCGTCTTTTGTCACATGGCCAATGAGAAACATCGCGATGCCGGTGGCTTTTGAAAGATACATCAGCTTGCCCGCGGAATCCCTTATCTGGCTTATCGTTCCGGGGGCTGATTGAATTTCGGAAGTGTACGTCGTCTGTATGGAATCAACTGTGACGACTTGCGGCTTTGTCTTTTTGATGTGTTCAAGTATCCGCTCGACTGAATTCTCGGTGACAACGAGGAGGTTCGATTCTTTGACGCCCATCCTGTCGGCGCGGAGCTTTATCTGCGACGCGCTTTCCTCGCCTGAAACATAAAGACACGGCACGCCGCGCTTTGCTACAGATGAAAGGGCCTGAAGGATGATTGTGGATTTTCCGATCCCCGGATCGCCGCCGATGAGTGTCACCGATCCCGGGACATAGCCGCTGCCCAAAACGCGATCCAGCTCATTGATGCCGATCGCGACGTGCCTGCCCGCATCGCTTTGGATTTCAGTCAAAGGCTGCGGCGCGGTTGAGAAGGCATCGAGCTCCGGCGTTCTCGCGGGCTGATTTTCAAAAGTTTCTTCAACGTAGGTGTTCCATGCGCCACAATCGGGGCAGCGCCCAAGCCACTTGGGAGATTGTGCTCCGCAGTTCTGGCAGGCAAAGACTGTTTTTGATTTGGCCATATAAAATCAGCCACAGAGGCACAGAGACACAGAGAAAAACAAAAAATATAGTTTTGGTTTCCTCTGTGCCTCCGTGTCTCTGTGGCAGAATTGCTTTTCTCCGCGTCTCCGCGGCGAACTCTTAGCAAACAAAGAAGAGAAGGGGAAGAAAAAAGAGCGCAACAAATTTTTACCCCTTGCGATAATTGGTGTAGTAGGTAATAAAGAACAAAAAAGGAGGCAATTATGATGATAGATGGATCTCCGGACTGGTGCTTGGGCTGCAGGCCTGTAGAATTTGCGGACCGGCATGTCGAAATAAATCCACCCGCGAATGATGCGCCGGCGAAAATTGACAATTTTGTCACCGCTTCAAATTCTACCGGCCTTGCCGGTGCCGCTATAAGCAGAGGAAATGCGGCAGATCCCTTTTTGTCATTTTTCGATGTTTTCTTTTTTCCGCTAAGGATGCTGTTCGATATCGGCCTCGCAGTTTATGGCGAATGCGAACAGATCGCCATAGCTCACGGCGGGATAGAGTCGTTTATGCAGTCGGCAGGATCCGTCGTTCAGGCAAGCCGCCCTGTGGACAGCTACTTCACACATAGCCAGCTCAACAAAAGTTGGATGCGCGGCCACTGACCGGTTGCATCATTTCCCGACACACTGCTTGAAAATACAGCAGCACGTCTGAATGCTGCCTTGATTTTTTGCGCCTTTTCTGTGGCACACAAATTGCTATTCTTCACCGCAGAGACGCGGAGGAAATACAAAAAAATAGAATTGCTTTCCTCTGTGTCTCTGTGCCTCTGTGGCTGAATTAAAAGGCAACACTTGTATTTTCCGGGGCTGAATGGTAGCTTCGCGCGACCATGCGCCAATTGATCACCTTTTTGGCAACCGGCTGCTTGATAGGCAAAGTCCCGATTGCGCCGGGAACCGCCGGAACCGTCGTGGGCGTTCTTTTATATCTGCTGCTGCAGCCGCTTTCGCACCTTTTATACGCCGTCACGGTCATCGCGTTCATATTCATGGCGGCTTGGGTGGCGACGAAGGCGCAGGAGATATATAGCGAACAGGATCCGCAAGAGGTTGTCATAGATGAGATCGCGGGTTTTCTGGTCACGATGGCCTTCCACAAGCCCGATATCTGGATGCTTCTGGCGGGTTTTGTCCTCTTTCGCGTGTTTGATATTGTGAAGCCCTTTCCCATCCGGTGGGTCGAGAGACATTTCTTGAGCGGATGGGGCATTGTCTTGGACGACGTGATGGCGGGTGTATATTCTAATGTAGCACTATGGTTCTTCGGACTGGCGCTACCGAAAGGCTGAAACGCCACAGAGACACAGAGACACAGAGGAAAACTAAAATTTTATTTTTTGTATTTCTCTGCGCCTCTGCGGCTCTGTGGCAGAATTAAAAAATGAAAATAGAAATTTTAACAACCGGCGATGAAATACTTCAGGGCGTCATAGTTGATACCAATTCGGCCTGGATTGCGGAACGCTGCCAGATGCTGGGCCACGAAGTCACAGGCCACACGTCAGTGGGCGATGACGAGAAGGCGATCGTCGATGCAATAAAAGCGGCAGCCGGCCGCGCAGATTGCGTGATCGTCTCCGGCGGATTGGGCCCCACAGTTGATGACATAACTGTTCCCGCGGCGGCAAAGGCATTCGGAAAAAAACTCTATCTTGACGAAGCGGTCCTTGCGGAGATCAAAAGTTTCTTCGCGCGGATGGGCCGCCCGATGGCCTCCACGAACGAAAAGCAGGCTATGATACCGGAGGGCGGCAAAGCGCTTGCGAACCGCGTAGGGACCGCGCCCGGCATACAGGTCAAGCTCGGGAGCGCGGAGTGTTTCTTCCTGCCCGGCGTTCCCCGCGAGCTCTATCAGATATTTGAAGAGTCTGTGTTTCCGTGGCTCAAAGGGCGCGCAAGCGGCGCGTGCGAATCGCGCATCCTCCGCTGCTTCGGGCTTCCGGAAGCGACGATAGACGAAAGGCTTCAAGGCGTTAATCTCGCGGGGAGCAGGTTGAGCTTCAGGGTCAAATTTCCCGAGATACTTTTAAAACTCATCGCGCGCGCGGACAATCCCAAAGATGCCGAAAAATCCGTTGCATCGGCGGCGACGGAAATCAGGGAGCGTTTGGGGCATATCGTTTACGGCGAGGGAGAGACTTGCCTGCCCGAAGTGGTGGGCCGCATGCTGTGCGACAGGAAGATGACGGTCGCGGTCGCCGAATCGTGCACGGGCGGCCTGATTGCCAGCTATCTCACCGATGTGCCGGGATCTTCCGAATATTTCGAGCGCGGGATCGTCTCCTACTCGAATCAGGCGAAGCAGGATCTGCTTCAAGTTTCGGTCGATGTCCTCCGCGCGAACGGGGCTGTATCAAGAGAATGCGCGATGGCGATGGCGGAGGGAGTCAGGCGTTTGAGCGGCGCAACCATCGGCATTGCCACGACGGGGATCGCCGGCCCGGGCGGCGGCACGCCCGAAAAGCCCGTCGGCACCGTTCACATGGCGATCGCAGCGCCGGGTAAAACGGAGGCGTACGAATACAGTTTCACAGGCGACCGCGAACGTTTAAAGCAAATGTTCGCGATGACCGCGATAAATATGGTTAGAAAATATCTGTTATCAATATGAAGATAAGATCATTTTTGGCGTTCGATCTGACAGATGAAATCAAACAGGGGTTGGGGCAGATAATCGGCCTTCTTTCTTCCAAGACGAAGGAAGTGAAGTGGGTGCAGCCCCAACTCATGCACTGCACGATGAAATTCTTCGGCGATGTGGAAGAGGACCGGCTCGCGGGCGACATCTCGCGCGTGATTGAAGAGACGATAAGGAATCAGGCGCCCATCCACCTGAAGGGCGTGGGCATCGGCGTTTTCCCTAACTGGCGCTATCCCCGCGTGATCTGGGCGGGGCTGACCGGCGAGGTCGAGGCGGCGATTGCGCTTCACGAAAGGCTTGAGTCGGCGTTTGAACCGTTCGGTTTGAAAAGGGATGACCGGCAGTTTCGCCTGCATTTGACTTTGGGGCGCGCCAAGTCGCCTTTGAAGAATTGCTCTGCGCTGGTGACGCTCGTGGAAAAGCTGGTGGGCAAAGAATTCGGCGAGTTTGACGTCGATCACCTGACGCTCTATAAAAGCGTGTTGACAAGGGAAGGACCTGTTTATACTGCATTACGTGAATTCAAACTAGGGGGAAGAACGTGAATCGTGAATCGTGAATCGTGAATCGTGAATCGCTGTTCGATGCACGATACACGAACCACGATCCACGAATTTAAGGAGGAACCATGCAACCAACGACGACGACCACCCCGAATCCAAACGCTGAAAACCGTGAGAAGGCGCTGGGGCTTGCCGTCACGGCGATCGAAAAGCAGTTCGGGAAGGGCTCCATCATGCGGCTTGGGAAAGATCAGCCGCTGATTCAAGGCTTGGACACCATTTCTACCGGTTCGATCTCTTTGGATATAGCAATCGGCATCGGCGGGCTTCCCCGCGGGCGCGTCGTTGAGATATTTGGCCCAGAGTCTTCGGGCAAGACGACACTCGCAATTCAGATCGTCGCGGAGGCGCAGCAGAAAGGCGGCATCGCCGCCTTCATCGATGCCGAGCATGCGCTCGATGTCGACTACGCGCGAAAGCTGGGCGTCAAGACGGAAGACCTTCTCATCAGCCAGCCCGACAGCGGCGAGCAGGCGTTGGAGATTACAGAGACTCTCGTGAGAAGCGGTGCGTGCGATGTGGTTGTGATCGATTCAGTTGCGGCGCTGGTCCCGCGTTCCGAGCTTGAAGGCGAGATGGGCGATGCAACGATGGGCGCGCAGGCCCGCCTCATGAGCCAGGCTCTCCGTAAGCTGACTTCGACGATCGCCAGATCCAAGACCCTTGTCATATTCATCAACCAGATCCGCATGCGTATTGGCGTGATGTTTGGAAATCCGGAAACGACGACCGGCGGAAACGCATTGAAATTTTATTCGACGATTCGTCTCGATATCAGGCGCATCGGGCCCATCAAGGTCGGTGAAGATATTATCGGCAGCCGGACGCGTGTGAAGGTCGTGAAGAACAAGGTCGCGCCGCCGTTCAAGCAGGCGGAGTTCGATATCCTCTACGGAGAGGGGATCTCGCTTGAAGGCGACGTTTTGGATCTTGCGTCCACAGTCGACATCGTCGAGAAAAGCGGCGCGTGGTACACGTGGAACGACGAGCGCATCGGGCAGGGCAGAGACAACGCGCGCGCCTTCCTGAAGGAGAATCCTAAAACCTGCGAAGGGATTCTGAAAGCCGTTTGTGAAAAATTCGGCGTGACGAGAAATCAGGTTAAGGCGGAGGCCAAGGTCGAGGCCAAGGAAGAGAAAGCGTCTAAAAAATAAAAACGCCACAGAGACGCAGAGGCGCAGAGAAATACAAAAAAATTGTTTTGTTTAAAACAAAAATATATGTTTTTCTCTGCGTCTCCGCGCCTCTGCGGCAGATTGTTGGTTTAGGTTTTTCTCTGTATCTCTGCGGCGAATGGGTTTTATGAAATCATCGGAACTTCGTGAAAAATTCTTGAGCTACTTTGAAAAGCAGGGGCATGCCCGTGTCAAGAGCAGCTCGCTCGTTCCCGCAAACGACCCCACACTGTTTTTCACAAACGCCGGGATGGTCCAGTTCAAAGACATCTTCTTGGGGATGGAGAAGCGCGCCTACAAACGCGCGACCACATCGCAGAAGTGCATGCGCGTCTCCGGGAAACACAACGATCTGGAAAATGTGGGACACACCCCGCGCCATCACACATTCTTTGAGATGCTGGGCAACTTCTCGTTCGGCGATTATTTCAAAAAGGACGCGATCGAATTCGCGTGGGAGTTTTTGACCAAAACTTTGGGCCTCACAAAGGACCGCATGTGGATCACTGTTTTTGAAAACGATGATGAGGCTGAAAAGCTTTGGGAGAAACATATTTCAAAGGACCGCATCTTCCGCTTAGGCGAAAAGGACAATTTCTGGGCGATGGGGGATACCGGTCCCTGCGGCCCCTGCTCCGAGATACTATGGGATTTTGGAGAGGGCCCGGTGAAAAAAGAGGATCTGGACAGCGACCGCTTCATGGAGATCTGGAATCTCGTCTTCATGCAATATAACCGCGACGAAAAAGGAAAGATGGTGCCGCTCGCGAAGCCCTGCATCGACACGGGTATGGGGCTTGAAAGACTTGCGGCGGTCGTTCAGGGAAAACACAGCAACTGGGAGACGGATCTGTTCTTGCCCATCATCTCGAAGATTGAGGCTGTGACAAAACACAGGCAGGGAAAATCGGCCGATGTCGATGTGGCGCTCCGCGTGATCGCCGACCACATACGCGGATCGACATTTTTGATAGCCGACGGCGTCACTCCTTCGAATGAAGGGCGCGGATACGTGCTCCGCCGCATTATGCGACGCGCGATCAGATACGGAAAAAAGCTGGGGCAGGACGAGCCGTTCTTCTCGAAAATTGCGCACGTCGTCGTCGACGAGATGGGGAGCGCATATCCGGAGCTTCCCGAACACCAGCATTTCATCGAGAAGGTGATCGCCGCAGAGGAAGAGAGATTCTACGAAACGCTGGACAAGGGGCTTGAGATCCTCAAGGCGAGCTTCGGCGAGATGAGAAAGAAGGGCCGTAAAGTTCTTCCGGGGGACGTCGTCTTTAAACTCTACGATACCTACGGTTTTCCGAAAGACTTAACGGAAATCATCTCGCAAGAAGAGGGTGTTAAAATCGATTCGGACGGATTCGAAAAATTGATGGATGAACAACGCGTACGAGCGCGCGCAAGCTGGAAGGGAACCGGAGAGGAGAAAGTCGCATCTATATATAAGGATCTTGTGAGCAGCGGTGTAAAGACTAAATTTTTGGGATACACGGATGAGAGCGCGGAAGGAAAGATCCTTGCGATATTCAAGAAAGACAGCCGCGTCAAAGAGGCGAAAGAAGGCGACGCTGTCCAGATCGTCGCCGACCGCACGCCGTTTTACGGCGAGGCGGGCGGACAAGCCGGCGACATCGGCCTTGCCGTGAAAGAAGGAGTCGAGATCGAGATAAAGGATACGAAGAGGCCGGTCCCGGAAATCATTGTCCATAACGGGATCGTCAAAAAGGGAACGGTCCGCGAAGGCGACACATTGACCTTCGCGATAGACAGCGACCGGAGGCAGGACATTCGCTGCAACCACACCGCGACACACCTTTTACATAAGGCGCTGCGCGAAGTTTTGGGCGAGCATGTAAAGCAGGCGGGATCTCTTGTGGAGCCGGAGCGGCTGCGTTTTGATTTTTCCCATTTCCAGGCGATGACCGCAGAGGAGCTCTCCCTAGTCGAAAGCCTCGTCAATGAATCGGTCCGCCGCAACTATCCGGTGGTGACCAGTGAGCTTACATATGATGAGGCGGTATCGAGGGGCGCGCTTGCGTTTTTCGGTGAAAAATATGGCGAGAAGGTGCGAATGATAGACGTCACCGGATTTTCGAGGGAGCTCTGCGGCGGGACGCACGTGAAGGCGACAGGCGAGATCGGGATGTTGAAAATTATTTCGGAGTCATCTGTGGCGGCGGGTGTGCGACGCATTGAGGCGGTAACCGGGACCGGCGCGCAGAGATACGTCGAAAACCTTGAACGCGAGCAAGAGGAAATAGCGAAGACACTTAAAGTTCAACCATCAGAAATTAAAGAACGAATTTCAAAGTTGCTTGCCGAACTGAAGAAATATCAACAAGAAAGCGAAGATCTGAAAACAAAAATTCAAGCGCGCAAGGCATCCGATTTTAAGCCAAGAATCGTGGGCCAAAGAAAAACAACAGCTCTTGTTGAAAAAATCGAGGGCATAAATCAGCAAGCCCTCCTTGCTACAGCAGATATGCTGAGAACTCAGTATAAAAAGAATTATGTACTAATTTTATTCACAGTGCATGAGGGGACCGTAAGAATCGTGATATCTGTTTCGCCTGATCTATTTGCGGAGAAACCGGCACATTTAGATGCTGGGCAACTAATGAAAGAAATAGCGCCGATCGTGGGCGGCAAGGGCGGCGGAAGGCCGGACTTGGCGCAAGGTGGCGGACCGGACATGGGAAGTGTTGATAAAGCGATGGATGAAGCTAATAAATTGGTCGATAGACATTTTAGTAGTTAAATTATGCAAATTTTCGGAGGGGAAGCGGGCTTAGGAGCATAAAGCGCCGGGACGACCGCAGGCGTATGAGGAGCGAAAATATTGACTGGTCTTGTGAGTTAAGGGCTGACAACGGAAAGACACTTAACTCACAAAAGACCAGCAATATTTTCACGACGAGTAGCCGGAGGGAGTGGCGCAGCTCCAAAGCCCGCTTCCCCGCAGAAAATTTGCGTAAAATAAAATATTTTGTGGAGGAATTGTATGGCTCAAGCGAATAGAATAAGACCGGGCACGATCGTGATGTTCAACGGCGATTTGTGCCGTGTCATGAGCGTCACGCACTTAACGCCCGGAAACCTTCGCGCCATGGTTCAGGCGAAGATGAGAAACTTAAAGACCGGCGTGCAGTTCGAGAACCGTTTCCGCGCAACCGAAGAGGTCGAGGTCGCATATCTTGAAAAACACAAGATGGAATATCTCTATGACGACGGCGATCGCTACCATTTCATGAATCAGGAAAATTTTGAGCAGGTTGAGCTTCCGCACGACCTTCTGGGCGACGCCATCAAATATCTCCTGCCCAACACGGTTGTTGAAGTGACCTTCCATGAAGGCAATGCCGTCGGCGTTGAAGTTCCCAAGACCGTTGAACTCAAGGTCGTCGAAGCCGACGCCTCTATGAAAAGGGCGACCGCATCGGCGCAGTACAAGAAGGCGACAACGGAGACCGGTCTTGTCGTCCAGGTCCCGCCGTTCGTGAATGTCGGCGATGTGATCAGAATTGACACGGAGACAGAGGAGTATCTGGAAAGGGTGTCGAAGTAAGTATCATTCAGAAGGCTGTGCGATCTCAACCGACTTGTATTTTGCGATCGCATATTTGGTATCACCGCTCGCAGGATCTATCATCCATCCCGCCGCGAAAAGCTCGAAGGATTCGACTTCACCATTATCGTTGGTCACCACATTGCTTAGCGCCATCGTCAAGGCAGAGGAGCGGTCGTGCGAGAAGTCGGTCCATATGAAGCCGTTCGTGCCGAAGTGTGTATTGATGTTGCCGTTTGCGTCGACCATGACGAATGCGAAGTTATTGTTTTCCCAACCGCCCGCGCCGTTATTCGCCTCGCCGCCAAGTATCATCTGCCCGTCGGGCAAGAGGGCGATTGCGTTTCCCATGTCATTCAAGCCGAAGCCGAAGTCGATCTCCACCTTTCCTTCCGTGCCGAAGGACTGGTCGGGCAGCCCGTCCGCGGTCAGACGGAATACGCCGTAATTGTCGGACAACCCCGTGAGGTCATCGTGCACGTGCACGCCGCCGACTATCCTCCCGTCCGGCATCACTTTCATATCGTAGGCCCAGTCGTTGAAGCCGAAGTCTATCACCGCCAGGCCTGCGACACCGGCAGGATCACCTGCCGCAAAAGAGGTATCGAGCACGCCGTCTGCGCTATAATGCGCGACCGCGAAGTCGGCGCTGGTGGGGCCGGCGTCTTTGATCGACACGCCGTATGCGATTATGCCGCCGTCTGGGGCGACCGCACACGCGATGACGCCCTCGTCGTAAAATCGCCACAGCTGAAAGATGATTCCGGCGCCGCCGGCGAACGTATTGTCGAGGGATCCGTCGGCGTTGAGGCGGGCAAGCATCCATCTGGCTATCCAAGCGTTGGATTCAGACTGGCCTCCGACAATGATCTTTTCCACGCCGCCGCTTTGCTGTGTCGTCAGCGAGAGGACCGTCGCATGCAATTGCACATAACCGGGCTGCGGGAGTTCCACCTTCCCGTTGACTCCGAAGCCGGTATCCGTCGATCCATCCTGATTGAGGCGAAACACGGTCGCTTTCGAGTTGCATTCGCCGCCCACAAGGATTTTTCCATCCGTCTGGATTGCAAGGCCCTGCTTCGCCCACCAGAAGAGTCCCAAATTTGAACTGCAATCGACCCACGCTATGCCGCCCACGCCGAATGCCGGATCGAGATAGCCGTTCTCATCGTCGGTTCTGATGACTGCCAGTTTCGCATCGTGGGCGCCGATGACGTCGCCGTAATATCCTGAAAGAAGCGCTTTGCCGTCGGTCTGTATCAAAATATTGCTGGCCATCGCAATCTTGTGGCCCGGGTAGATAGTGGACTTTCCCCCTATGCCGAATGCCGGATCAAGCTCCATGCTCAAGAAAGTCTCTACCGCCAGTGTAGAGAACGTCCAGCTGTGGTCGATTATCGTATCGATCGTTCCGTCCTTCGATAAAACCGTAGCGCTGACACTGGAAACATATGTTGTGTTATAATTCAAATTGGACTGCGGTTTGAACGTCGCGGTCTTGGAGGCCGGATCATACGGGGCGGAACCGTCTACAGCAATGCCGTTAGAGGTTTTAAGAGTGAATGTTTCAATATCGATCTCGGAAACTTCTTTCTCGGTCTCGAATGTAACGGATATGGTCGCATCCGGAGGGACGCCGGTCGCGCCATCGGGGGGAGACACGTTCAGTTTGACCGGCGGATCGGGATCGACCCCTCCCCCGGATCCGCAGCCGCTTGTGCCTGAATAAGCCGAAATACCCACGACGAGGACGACAGCAAAGAACTCCGCATATTTTTTTATGAGAAAGTTCATTATCCCGCCCCCTCCCAACCTACATTTTTATATTTAGCAAATCCTATACCAAATAATTTGCTTCGATGTAAATTACAACATGTTGATTATTAAATAGAAAAACTGATGTTAAATAAATGACAGGGTAGCGGATCACCCCTTTGATTATATGGAATGTCAAAATTCCGGCAGAGCGCATCAAGTCTTGGCCTTCGAGCTTCGAGCTTCAGACTTTGAGCTTTTCTTTGAACTTGCCTGTGCTTCGCAGAGGCGCAGATACATCTTGGCGTATTCGTTGTCCGCGTCTTTTGCGATAACTGTCTTCCACTCCTTCTTGGCGTTTGCAATCTTGTCCATAGAATAAAGCGTGACACCAAGCTGGATGCGCGCGGGAGAGTAGCCGGCATTTTTGCTCACCACTTCCTTCAACTCTTTGAGCGAATGCGTGAGCTGGCCGTTTTCGCGGTATGCCTGTCCCAGCTTCGTCCTGATATCGAGAAAACCGGGATTGAGATTCAGCGCCTTGCGGTATTCATCGATTGAATGGGGATACAGGCCTATCGAGCGGTAGATATCGCCGATGTCCGCGTGCAGATTTGAAAGCTTGCCGCGCAGCACCGGCTCTATCTGTTTGTGCGGCTCCCTGTGATGCGTCTTGAGCTGACCGTACAACTTTTTCGCCTCCGGATATTGCCCCAAATCATTCAAAAGGACAGCAAGATTCAGAAGCGCTTCCGTATATCTTGGATTGATTTTGAGCGCCTTGCGGAAAAGCTCAATCGCCGAAGTGAATTTACCTTCTATATGATAGATGACGCCCAGCATATTCATGACGTCCGCATAGCGGTCGTTCAGAGAAAGGACGCGCCTCAAATACTGCTCCGCCTTCTGATACTGCTTGTTATCGAAACACTGTTTGCCCAGTGCAACGAGTTGCTTGATGGTGTCCATACTACCTCCAAACACCCCCGCGGTGAAGGGCCCCCACACCGCGGGGGTGTTATCATTTTGTAGCAGCGCGCATCTCGCCTTCGGCTTTCTTCGTCCACTTGCTCGTCGGATATTCCACAGACAACCTTGAAAACGCGAGCCTTGCATCATCAGTCCGTTTGAGTTTCAGGTTCGCGACGGTCAACATATACAATGAGCGGTCCGCAAGCCCGCTTTTGGGGTAGCTTTGCACGATCTCTTCGAAGCGCGGCAGGCACGCCATGTACTCGCCGGTCCTGAAATAGAAGCGGCCCACATAGAAATGCCGGCGCGCGACGCGATTGAGCGCCTCGATCAGCTCCTTTGCGGCAAGCTCGGCGTAGGGGCTGCTGGTATAGCGCCTCACGACTATCGAAAGCTGTTCGATCGCCTTTTCAAGATATTCCTGATCGCGGTCGATCGCCTCCGGGCTCTCTTTGAAGTATGAGGAGCCCGCCCTGTAATGGGCGTAGTCGCGCCTCGGGTGCGTCGGGTACAGTTTTATGAACGCAAGATACGATTCCGCGGCCAGAAGATAATCTTTCTTGTTGTAATAGGTGTCGCCGATTGCCAGCTCCGCCTCTTGCGCGATCGCCGTGTTGGCAAACCTCGCCTTGAACATCTCAAGGCACTGGATCGCCTGTTCGAATTTCTTTTTGTCGATGAGGGCCGTGCACTTTTTGATCTCGGTTTCCGGCTGGTCGCGCCCGATGGAGACATTTTCCTTGCCGCAACCACACATCAGCCACAGAGGCACAGAGACACAGAGAAAGAACAAAAATTTTAGTCTTCCTCTGCGCCTCTGCGTCTCTGTGGCTGAATTTCGCATTTCTCCGTGCCTCCGTGGCGCATAAAACTAGCAACTTGCCTTCCTCTTGACAAGGGCCAAATAGAGATCATATCTTCCACAACTCACTATTGGGGGTTATTTATGCCCGAAGAAAAGCAGATCGATTTTACGACCTTCGTTTTATCGCTCGCGTCGTCGGCCCAGATTCATCTGGGTGTTTTGCCCAATCCGGTGACGAAAAAGTCGGAGAGCAATCTGGAGGCGGCGAGGCAGACGATAGATATCATCAGCGTATTGAAGGACAAGACGAAAGGCAATCTCACGAATGACGAAGAGAGGCTTTTGGATTACGTGTTGTATGATTTGAGGATGAAGTTTGTTGAGATGAACAAAGAGAAAAAATCGTGAACCGTGAACGGTAAACCGTAAACCGTTTACGGCTCACGGCTTACGGTTTACGACACAGGAGGATGTTATGTTAAAGAGGCGTTTTTCGCTTTGGACACTCGTCGCCGTATCGTTCATCAGCGCGGCGGCAATTGTGACGCTGCTGGCGAAGTTCGGCGACATAAAGACGGGCAAGGCGGCCGACCAGATTTATCAGAGCGGAGGGATGGGGGATCAGGTGAAACCCGCCGCGTGGTTCGAGACGAAGCCCTCGTCCTTTGCCGACCTTGCCGAGAAGGTCCAGCCGGCGGTCGTCAACATCAACACGAGCAAGGTCATGAGGAGAGGGGAGATGGCTCCGTTCCCGCATTTCGGCCCGCGCGATCCCTTCGAAGATTTCTTCGATAAATTTTTCGAGGGGATGCCCAAGGAGCAGACGCAGAAAAGTCTGGGCTCCGGATTCATCATCAATAAAGAAGGGGACATTTTGACGAACTATCACGTCGTCGCGAGCGCGGATGAGATCGAGGTGAAGCTCTCCGACGGAAGGAAATTCAAGGCGAAGGTCATAGGCAAAGACGAGAAGACAGACATTGCGCTTTTGAAGATCACGAAGGCGGGCGAACTGCCGTATGTCACGCTTGGCGATTCCAATGCGATGCGTCCGGGCGACTGGGTGATGGCGATCGGAAATCCATTCGGTCTTGAGCACACAGTGACGGTAGGCGTTGTGTCAGCGCTGGGCCGCGTTTTGGGCGGCGGGACTTACGCAAAATATATCCAGACCGACGCGTCGATCAATCCCGGCAACAGCGGCGGGCCGCTTTTCAATCTCAAGGGGGAGGTGATCGGCATCAACACGATGATCTATGCGGCGGGGCAGGGGATCGGTTTCGCAATTCCCATTGATATCGCGAAAGAGGAGCTGCCGCAGCTTGCAAGCAAGGGTTCCGTCACACGCGGCTGGCTGGGCGTGGCGATTCAGGACATCACGCCGGAACTGGCGAAGTCGTTCAACCTCTCCGAAGAGAAGGGCGCGCTCATAGCTGAAATCTATCCCGACTCGCCTGCAGGAAAAGCGGGTATGATGCGCGGCGACGTGGTCACGGAGTTCAACGGAAAGAAAATAGAAGATCCCGCAAGCCTTGCGATGGCCGTGGGAGCTGTGCAGCCCAACGCCGAAGCGGAGATGAAGGTCCTTCGCGGCGGCAAAGAGATGACGTTCAAGGTGAAGCTCGGCAAGTCGGAGGGCGAGAAGATGGCCCAGGCGGAAGAGGAGGGCGGAAAAGAAGGTGCGCCTTCAAAGGCGGACGTCGTCGGATTGGTCGTGAGATCGATCAGCCCCGAAGATGCGGCCCGCCTCGATATTCCGGCGGGCTACAAGGGCGTCGTCGTGTCGCGTGTCGAGCCCGGCTCTTCGGCCGAAGGCGCGGACATCCGCTCGGGCGACATCATACTTGAAGTGAACAACGCGAAGGTTACTTCGGTTTCGGAGTATCAGGATGCGGCCAAGGGCGTGAAGAAGGGCGACATAATCCGTCTCCTTGTGAAGCGCGGCCACGCGAGCATCTACGTGGCTTTTCGGGCATAGAGTCATTTCAAGGGATAGATAAATTTTCTTTTGGAGGGGTGGCGCAGAGCCACCCCTTTTTTTTGAATTCGCCGGCTCTCGGGGCCTGTGGGTTTGGGGTACGGTGTCGTTTTTGGGTTACGGCCCAAAAACGCACCTCGGCTCTCGGCGGTCGCGGCATCATATCCATGGATGCGACCGCCTCCGAGACGCCCCCAAACCCGCAGGCCCCTGCGCCGCCGAATTCTTAAATAAGCTGCGCGCTCTGCGCCACCCACTTCATACGAAAATTTTGCTACCCCGTTTCAACGATATGTTTTCGGGAAAACTTGTTTATCGCATTCCGAACCGGGGTTGACCCTTTCGTCCCAAATTGGATTGCTTGACATTATATTCTAACCGAATAGATTGCTCAACTATGTCCATACTTCCATCCGCAACAGAACTTTTGAAATTGGCTCTTAACAAAGCTCCAGACGCAGATGTCAATTCTTTGCACGAAGAAACGTACAATTTGATACTCGAACATAGAAATCAATATTATGAAACGGAAGTTGATGCTTTTCTAGAGACACTAAATATAGGAAAAAGTGAAAAGGCAGAGATGAAAAAGGGGCTCCTTAAACCCACTGTTAACGGTTATAGTAACATTATGGAGAAAATATCCAGGCGTGTTAGCCAATCGATACAGCCCATTAGTGGTAATATCGCACAATTATGTGTTGAAAGAGAACTTATGAAAGAGGGGCTCAAAGAAAATTTTCATTTTATTAAGGGTCAGAAAAAGAGGACAGATATAGTAATATATCATCCTAATATAAGCGATCAGATCGAGATGCACAGAGTGGAAGTAAAAAATGTCAAAATGCGAGAACGGGCAGTAAGGGGTTTGGGTTTCGATGGCGATTCACTATTTGGTTTTTTTAATGATGCTAATGAATTTACGGATGATACAGTTAAAATAATAGATAAACTCTGCAAAAAATCAGGTGGTTTTTGTTATATTCCACCGACAACACTAAAGAAAATAAGCACCAAGAGCAAATTTATCCGGCCTAATACACTGTTTGGGAAGGATATGGCAAAATTTGTAAAGGGAGGCAAAATACTATAGCTGTTATTATGCACGTTAGGAAATCTCTCTTAAACCGGCCTCCAAAAATCTAGTATATATTCAAATGTAGTTCCCAGTGTTATATAGTTACTTGGCCAACCAAAGATACCGACTTTATTTACCAGATTACGTCTATCCCATATTATTATATTACGAAACTCATAGCCGGCCTTCTCAAGCTCTTCAATAACATAAATATGAATTGGGACTCTTTTATTTTCCCACCACAAATCAGTCACATTTATTACACAGTGAGCCTTTGGTTTAAGGAGTGGTAAAATCCTTTTGTAAATTTCGCCAAGTTCGTGTGCATATTGTCTTGGCTCCATGGTTCCCAAATCTCTTGGATCATTTGAGTATTGTTGGATTTTTTTATAATGTTTGTTATCTCGTAAATTTCCTCTTATGCTCTTATTCAATCGAGGCCGATTTAGCATGTTGGCATAAGGCGGTGAAGTTACTGTCAAAGACACGGTTTCTTCTTTCAGATATTTTGAGATGTTTATCGCTTCATCACATATGGCAAGTTGAGTAGCTTCTGAAAAAAGACCATCTTGAGATAGGCGCGAATGTGTGAGATCGATATATTCCTTCTTCAAATCAAAGCCGACGGCATTTCTGTTTGCATCTTGTGCAGCAATAAGTGTTGTCCCGGCACCTAGAAATGGATCTAGAACCAATTCACCTTTATGAGTGAAAAGCTCAATGCATTTGCGAGGCAGTGCTATTGGAAATACCGCAGGGTGTAATTCTTTGTCTCTTATGTCCCTTTTTGTATAAAAAAACTCCCAAACAGCCACCTGATGCTGAAGCCAATCCTTGGCGCTAAGGCAATTTATATGATTGTGAGCACAATTGCAGATTCTAACATAAGATATGTCGAGAGGTTTTTTTACAGCAGTCGCCTTGATCGTTTTAATCATGGGTCGACTCTATATACTCTTTGCGTAGCATTCAAGTAAAAACATTGAACAAACCAGCGATATTTTCGCTCTTCATACGACTGTGGTCGTGCCCGGTATGACTTATCACAAGATAGGCGTGAAACAGCGCTAAATGCTCTGAATCCCTCCCTCCTGCGAAAATTTGCCCACCCCGTTTCAATGATGCGTTTCCGGAAAACCTATTAAACAAGCGGCATGCTCAAATGTCTGCAGTAGTTGCTCAAACACATATTGTAATGTCGGTGGCGTAGGGACGAGTGTGTGAGGGGGTATGCGGAAACGGGCGCATCCAAGGATATGATGACGCGCCCGTTGAGGATTAGGCGCGACCCGCCCCGTTATGGCGGGGCGACGCCGGCCCCCTCACACACTCGTCCCGAAAGCCAACGACATTACAGAAACTTTTTCAGGGATTCAGTAGATATGTTGAGGATGTCCTCGTGGAGGCTTTTGCCGTGGGTGTCCATGGTCACGACAACCGGAAAACCCATAACTTCAAATTCCCAGATTGCTTCGGGACTTCCGAATTCTTCCATCATATATACGTTGTTTACCTTGATGATTTTTTCGGCGAGCACCTGCGCCGCGCCGCCGACCGCATGGAAATAACAGCAGCCGAAGGCCTTGCAGGCTTCAAGGGTTTTCTTTCCCATTCCCCCCTTGCCGATCACAC
>Ga0315274_10003618_pt1 | contig 22977 bp, 32 predicted proteins | sample YL17G02_20_MG_FD_203700 | JGI IMG/M metagenome (GOLD analysis project Ga0315274, IMG submission 203700) | Sediment microbial communities from Yellowstone Lake, YNP, Wyoming, USA - YL17G02_20 | ecosystem: Environmental > Aquatic > Freshwater > Lake > Sediment | place: USA: Wyoming | collected...
TCGTCAATATTACACTCCGCTTTTTTTAAAAACCTTTCCGGCTTTTGACAATTTGTTTGCCACTGGCGCCAAAATCCATAAAAAAATGAATTATTTGAAGGAATTTGATTGTCTTGCCAGAGGCGGATTGTTTTTGACCCGGCTTGACTGCGCAGTAATTGTCAGCGCCGGTACCGGCACTGCCTGTGTTCTGGCGCAAAAAGACAAAAAGGTTGTTCACCTTGGCGGAACCGGTGTTGGCGGCGGCACGCTAATAGGTTTAGGCAAATTACTGTTAAAAATCGAGAAGCCACAAAAACTTCTTGAGCTGGCAAAATCCGGGAACCGTTCTAATGTTGATTTAACCGTCGGCGATATTTTAGGCAAAGGCGTCGGGATTTTATCCAAAGACGCCACTGCTGCTAACTTCGGCAAACTAAGACATTACGAACTTGAAGATATCGCCCTAAGTTTGGTAGCCATGATCGCCGAAACTATCGCTATGGTTTCCTGTCTGGCTGCCAAAACTGTTGACCAGGAAAATATTGTCTTTGTCGGCCGGCTGTCGACCAATGATTTAACCCAAAAATATTTAAAGGAAGTCTGCCGGATTTTTGGCCTGACACCCCACTTTCCCGATAATGCCAGTTATGCAGTTGCTTTGGGAGCAGCACTTGGGTAATTATTTCGTAAATTTTTTCCACCAACCAGGATCCCCGCACCAACTTTGGCAATTACCGTCATCGCCCGGGCCAATAGCTGTCCAATCACCGGCTAAATCCGGATATTGCCTAAACAATGCATCACGTTGGCCTGGGGGTACAATATCTGTCGGTGTAACTTCGCCCACAAAAAATCTTACTAACGGAATCTTTTCTCCTAATATTTTTTTGACTGGAGGTCTGTGAAAGGCGAATTCTATCATTTAATAATTTGGCCTGCTTTTTTTAAAGCCTCTTTTTCTCCCTTAAAGGCTAACATATCTAAAGCTTTTTCCAAGGGAAACCAACCAGCCTCTTCCATTTCCCAGCCGTGATTTTTCGGATCACCGGCAACATATTCCAGCAAATAAAAAGTAACGGTTTTGAAAACTTTTGTCTTGCCGCCGCCTTGTTCTTGATAAATTGCCACTTTCCTGGTGTCTTTTTGCTCCTTTTTAAAATCGGCAATATAAAAATAGATTTCTTTGTGAATCGGTTTATCGCTGACTAACTTAGTTTTTACTCCCATTTCTTCTTCTGTCTCACGAAGAGCAGTTTGCCAGCCTTTTTCGCCTTTCTCAATCAACCCTTTTGGCAACACCCATTTATGGTAGCCTGAATGCTTTCCCAATAAGAATTTAGAGTTTTTGAATACGACTCCGCCGGCTGAAAATTCTCGTTTGAGCTTAAGAGTTTTATTCACAAGGATATTTTACTATAATCTTATTGGCAATGGATCTAAAAGCAATTTTTCTGGTTATTTATTTATTTTTTAATCCCTCTTCCCCTTCCTTGCCTTCTTCACCTTCTCTTGTACCCGAACCAATCATTACGATTATCTCTACCGGCGATGTGATTCCGGCCCGGACGGTTAACTGGAAAATGACTCAATACAATGATTTTACTTATCCCTTTGCCAAAACAGCCGACTTTTTGCGAACTGCCGACCTGACCATTATCAACCTTGAAGCGCCGTTGGTAACCAACTGTCCGGTAACGCGCGAAGGCATGGTGTTTTGCGGTGATCAACGATTTATCCAAGGCCTGAAATTTGCCGGCGTTGACGTAGCCAATTTGGCCAATAACCACGCCAATAATTGGGGGGAAGTGGGTTTTGAGCAAACAAAAAAACTTTTAGAAGAAAATGCCATCCTAACCAGCGGCTCAGAGCTGGTTACTAAAACTATCAAGGGAACCACTTTTGGATTTTTAGGCTGGGATATCCTGGAAAATCCAGAACAGGCCAAAATTTTGGCGGCTATCCGCCAAGCAAAAACCCAAGTTGACTTTCTTATCGTTTCCTTTCATTGGGGAGCCGAATACCAGCGGTTCCCGGCTGCGCAAACAGTCCAGTTGGCCAGGGAAGCAATTGATAATGGCGCTGACATGATCCTGGGCAATCATCCTCACTGGTACCAACCGATTGAATTTTATAAAGATAAGTTAATTGTCTATGCTCACGGCAATTTTATTTTTGACCAGGAATGGAGCAGGGAGACTAAAACCGGAATTATCGGTAAATATATTATTGCTAAAGGAAAAATCGTTGATGCCCAATTTTTCCCTATCTTTATCGAGGACTACTCACAACCTTCTTTTCTTGAAGGTGACCAAAAAGAAATGGTATTAGAAGAACTCAAAGATATTTCTTCTCCAACAAAATCTTCGGGAAACTAGTCCCGAAGATTTTAAACTAAGTAAATTTTACCAATTTAGCCCTTTTTTAAGACCGGCATGCCGGTTCTTTTGGTTTCCATGACTTTGTAGCCATCCGGAACTTTATCTAATGAATTGGACCGGACATCTCTGGCAAAGAAGTAAATCCGCTGGTTTCGGCCGCCTCTTAAGGTAACATCGCGATAATGAAGATAATAAGTGACGCCTTTAGCGTTTTTATAGGAAAATGCCATTTTTCTATTCACCTCCCCCCGATTAAGTTTATTTTACTAACAGGCTTATACCTCATATAGTAGGCAGTCTAACAGGCTTTGTCAAGAGGTAAACAGAGGGGATTTTCTGATAATGACAAAGGGCTTTACAGTTGTGTCCACAACTGCCGAGGCCGGCCCTCCGCGGGCTTCTCCGCTGAGTACCAAATCAGCTAATTTTACCAACTGGGGATCAAGCTCTTTTCTGGTTTTGGGTGCCGGTCTGCCTGAGAAATTGGCAGAAGCGGCTACCAGACCGGTTCCCAGGTTTTTAATAAGTTTTAAAATTAGTGGCTGGTTTGGCTGGCGCAGGCCGATAGTCCCCCCACTTTTACCCTTAACCACTATGGTTAATCCGCCCGGCCAGTATTTATCTATTAATTTTTCAGCTTCTTTGTTAATAATCCCCAAATTTTGAGCCATTTTTTTGTCAGCTACCAAAACCGCTGTTGGTTTGCCCTTTTCCCGCCTTTTTATTTGGTAAAGTTTTTTTATACCTCTCTGGCTTTTCAGGCTCGCGCCAATCCCCCAAACCGTGTCAGTCGGGAAAATAATTACCCCGCCCTTTTTGAGAACGTTTAGGGCCTTATCTAAAAGAAATTCCATTGTTTGTATCTTATCAGACTGATTAATACCAAACTAAGACTAATTCCCTGGGCAACATTTATGCCAGCAAGTCTCCAAGGATCAATTCTTAAAAATTCCAGGAAAAACCTCCCCGAACCGTAAAGACCCAAGTACAAAAAGAAAAAACTGCCCGGACGAAGCTTTTTCTTTCTTATTATTATAAGAATTATGAAGATTAAAAGGTCCCAAATTGCCTCATAGATAGCTATTGGGTATAATTCGCGGTTAAAATAATTACCAATCCTGCCGATCGCCTGACCGATTGGCAAACCAAAACTGATAGCATCCAAGTGTGGGAAAAAAGATTTTCTACTAAAAACCAGTAACCCGATTATCCCGCCGGCAATCGCACCATATATTCCTAATCCTCCTTCCCACAAATAAAAAATTTTAACCGGATCTTGCTGATAATAAATCCAATAATCAATAACATTATAAATCCGGGCACCAAATATTGCGGGAATTACTACCCAGGGAAATAATTTATCGACTGGCAAATCCCGATAAATTCTTTTACTGATCCAAGCGCCAACTACTACCCCCAGGCCGACAAAAAAACCATAAACATGGAAGGTAAGCATCTAAACCAGGATACTTAAGAATATAAAAATGGCAGTAAATAAATATAAATAATATTTCTGTTCTGTCAAACTGACTGCTCTTTTTATCTGCCAAAAAAGTCTCTTATTTAACTCTTGCGGGTCCCGGCGAATCAGCTGCCATTGTTCGAGCAGTAAATGCAACCCTAAACCTAAAACCACGCCTTTGCCAAAAAAAGAAGCAGTTGAAGTTAGGGCAAAAAATGCCAACAAAACCCAGGCAAGTTGAAATAGTAGACTTCGGAAAGCCAAACGCTCTTGTTTTTGCGGTGAGAACAATAATTTACACCAGGCCCAGGGACCATCTTTGGCCAGTACCAAACGCATCTGGTCTGCCAATTGACTTTCTGGATGAGTAAAGTAAGCAAAAACGAGATTATCCAAAACCAACAAATTCCAACCGATAATTCCTCCAAAAAGCCAAGCCAGCAAGTCAAAAACGGCCAACCTTACTGATTCCAAATCAAAACTCAACCCCTGCCAGAAAATTACCCGACCAAAAATGGCCAAAAAGTAGCCTAAAAAAATAAGATGACCTAGTGTCGGGTTGAATTTCCTGGCAAACTGGGTAACATCTTCTTTCATCTGCGGCGCTGTCTGGGCAATTTGGCTTTTGACTGATTGCAGTCCCTGGCCCGCCAGCAACGCTTCGCGTAGCGATGCGGGCTGGTCAACCCCATCAACAGCCGGTTTCAACTCGGAAATATTGGAGTTAATGTTGGACGTAAATTTTGCTGTATTCTGATTATCCAGCATATTAAATTTAGTATAACAAGAATTAAATATAAATTCCTTAATAGTTTAGGTGAAGAATCTATCGGACCAGGTTTTAAATTATTGTCTCCCGCAAGAGGCCGAACCGAAACTCCAATCAGCAGAGTCAAACCAGCCGTAGCTCAGCCTCGGCCCATCGCCCCCGAGGCTCAAATAAGGCGCGTAGCAGAACTTATTACGACCTCCAACTTCAGACCCGGGCAAATGAATATAATGACCTTTTAGAAGCTCAGTATGAGCAATAACAAGACCAGTTCCGTCAAGTAAGGTTGCGCCTCTTTCGTCTGGTGCTAAACCCCGTCTTACTTCTTCAACCGACTTGTTAAGACTTTTAGAGCCATCTTGCACCCAAGCAACATAGGGCATACCAGGCGTTTTATAACCTTTTGGGTCTCCTGGCCAATCGTAAACCTCTAAACCTTCAAGATAAGCCTCGAATCCGGCCAATTCGAGCTGGCTCCTTGGTGGAACTCTCGTTTCCACCAAAACTGGAATATCAAATCTTCCTTTGAATCCTTCCGGCTGGGATCCGAATTTTGGAAGAGTTGCAAGATATTGTTCTTCGGAAAGACCAAGTTTTTTATGAAATCCTAGCTCAATGAATTTGCTAGCTTGCCTTGACCATTCAAGCTGGAGACTTATGTCAGTTTCTGATGCAGTTAATCCTATGGGCAAAGGTTCGTCACCGTATTCCTCTGCGAGTAATCGTGCCCTCTTAGCAGCCCGAAGTTCTAGCATAATAACCGGAATACTACCATAATTCGATTTTGTTTGTCAAGGGAAATTGAATTAGAACTTTCTATTCTTCTTAATAAACTTCATCATGACTACCGATTCGAAGACAAAAAACCTTATTTTTTTCTAAATGAATAATCATTCGAATATTAAAACTAACTGAAAGTGACCAATTATTTTCTCCTGAAAGCTTATGAAGTTTTAAGGATGGGTGATTAATTTCTTTGTTTAAATATTTCAAAATTTTAGCAAATCTTTTCTTAAGTTTAGGATTATTTTTAATTAATTTTTTTAGTTGTCTTTGAAAGGCTGAAGAAAAAATAAGCTGATACATTTCACAAGCTCTTAAAATAGTTATCGATGTCTTTTGGTGATTTCAAAACAACAGCTTTATCTGCCTCCAAATCTTTTTTAGCCTCAGAAACCCATAAATCGTACTTGTTTCTTTCTACTAAACGACGTAAAGAATCCCTTATAAGATCACTAAAAGAAACATAATAACCATTTTTTATAAGGAGTTCTGCCTTGTTTTTTAGCTTAACTGGTATAGAAATATTTATGGTTGACATACATTAATTATACAAAAATTATACAAAAATGCAAGTTTTTTGTCAAATTTAATATCTAATTTCAAATCCTGACAATCCTTCTGGTTCTTCCCAAGTTACCTGGACACTTTGCACCCGCGCCTGCGGCGGACCGACCCGGCACCATCTAACCAGTTGATTGATTTTAGCCTCTTGCCCTTCGGCAACCGCCTCTACTCTCCCGTCAGGTAAATTTCTCACCCAACCAGATAGTCCCAAACTTTGCCTCTTTTGGCTGACAAAGGCCCGAAAAAATACTCCCTGGACTTGGCCAGAAACAAAAATATGAGCGCGTTTCATAATAATTAAGTCAATGAATTGCGACGCAATTCCTTTATCTTCCACATAAATAATCTCCCTTTGTTTCTCACATTATGGGCATCTTTGATAAAGGTACGGGCTTGTTCCAGAATTTCCCTAGGCAACTCTTTGGCTAGTTTAATATATAAGGCCTTGTGACTTTCATCGTTCAATTCGCAGGAAAGACGATAGCCGTAATCCTGAAATTCGCGGGTGATATATTTTTTCCTTTCCCAATCATATTGATCAAGGAGGATCTTTAAAGGTTGGAAGTTAGTTTTTTTTCGCCTGCTCATTTTCTCTGGACACCTGGAGTTAAAACCAACGTACACATCAAAAGTCCAATTACTCCCAAGGCAAAAATGGCTGACCAAGCAAGACCCAAAGTGTAAGTTATTATCATCATCAAAAATGACGTAAACATCGCTGAAAGATGATAAAGCCATTCTTTTTGGACAAAGAACTCTAGTTTATGCATATTGGTTGCCTGTTTATAAGTCACCGCCATAAAAGGAGTCCAGACAAAAATTGTTAAAAACCGGTAAGCTAAATCCGCCAGAAAAATAAACAACCCGGTTACCAAAAATGGCCGGATTATCCAATTTAAAACATTACCAACCACCCCGTAGTTAAGAATTTGGGGGCCTTTCTTATCAACCCATTTGCCCACAAGGTACGTGGCAATAATTGATAAGAGCAAACTTACAGACTGGATGCCCCCCAAAATGGTATAAGAAGAAACTGCCAGAAAAATAAATAAATACCAGGCAACACCATACACTTCCTCCTCTATGCCGTTGCCCACCATTCCCAGCCAGAATTGCCGCAAGGATGGGCGGTTATATCTTTCCATCATCTTAGTAAAATTAAATCTCATTTTTTTTCGGTCAAAATCATCCAGGAAAATCACCAGCCCGGACAAGAGGAATATAATAATGGCCAAAAAATAAAGCATATTAAAACCAAAGCTGACAATAATAAGGCTGCCCAAAAATGGCCCCAAGCCTGCCATGATTTTGGTTATTATGTCAAGTTTACCGACGGTTTCGCCAAAATGATCATGGTCACCTTTAACGGTAACGGTGACATAGTAAGGCAGCCAACAAAAAGGCACAGTGACACCCCAGGCAATGGCCGCCAGCCATAAAAACCCGCTCCAGACTGGAGTCAGTATAAGAGCTAATAAAAAGAATGATCGCAAGACTGTAGATAAAAATTCCAGCATATCAAGACCCAATTTTTGGGCAATTTTTCCAGCCAACCAATTGGAGGGCAAAACGGAAAAGTGGTAAATCACAAAAAACAAAAAGGTCAAGGGTAAACTGGTGGTAGCTTTATAAACAAAAATCGGCAAAAATACCCCTATCAGAGATAAACCTAAATCTCTAAAGGCAGTATTGAAGTAAATTCCCCAAAGCCCTTTCAAGCGAAATTGTTTTAAATAATTCAGTGATAAATGATGGTGATGATGATGCATATCAATTATATTTATTCATCGCCGCCTCAATCCCGTGATCCAACGCATACAAAACCGCCTCGGCCGTTTTTTCAATCATACTTTCAAAAACCTTTTTCTCCTCGCCTCTAAACTCATCTAAGACAAAACCTTTTCTCCCTACTCCTACCCTAAACCTCACAAAGTCTTTTGTCCCTAATTCTTTTATAACCGACTGGATACCTTTGTGTCCAGCGCTGCCCCGATTTTGAACAATTCTCAAAGTTCCTAAAGGTAAATCTAAGTCATCATGAATTACCCATAAACCATTGCTCCATTGTTTCACCTGCCCGCCATCGGCTTGCGCCGAAGGCGCTGGCAGGCGGGTTGTTACATTGTTATATTGAAGAATTTTCTTTACGGCAACGCCTGAGGTATTCATAAATGTCTGGGGTTTAACTAAAAAAATTTTCTTTTCATCATAAATTATTTCGCAAATCTCCGCCAGCAATTTTTGGATATTTTTAAATTTGAAATTGTAATTTTGATTTTTTAATTTTAAATTTTTAATTATTTTCTCCACCACCAGCCAACCGGTATTATGTCTGGTTTTCTGATACTCGTTGCCTGGATTACCAAGGCCCACAATAATTTTCATTTTTCTTGATTATTTAAAATCTTTATTACTTCTTCGTCTGTTGTTTGCCCAAATTCTTCATAAACTTGGCTGACGCTAAAAAAAGACTCCGGTGTTTCTACAACCTGGACCTCATCGGCTTCTTCTTCTAATTGTTTGACCGTATCGGCCCCAGCCGTCGGTAGAGCAATAATCACTTTTTTTGGCTGACGCTGCCAAATCTGCCGGCAAGCAGCAATTAAAGTCGCTCCTGTGGCTGCGCCATCATCTACTAGAACTACTGTTTTCCCTGTCAGTAACAGCGCCGACCGGCCTTGCCGGTAGAGAGCTTCCCGTCTTTTGATTTCTTCTTGTTGTCTGGCAACCTCCGCTGTCAAATAATCCTTAGTAACTTGCAACTGTCTAATTAAGTACTGGTTAAGGTATTGGCTTTTACTGGTTCCTCCTACCGCGCCAATCGCCAGTTCACTATTACCTGGTGCCAGAAGTTTGCGCGTAATAATGATATCCAGGGGTACTCTAAGTTTTCCCGCAACTTGACTGGCAACCACAACCCCTCCTCTTGGTATGCCTAAAACAACGACATTTTTTAACTGCTGACCGACTAGCCTATCGGCCAACGCCAAACCTGCTTGGATACGATTACTAAACATAATATGAGTATAACACCAACCCCGCCCCGCATTTATGCGGGGCGGGGTTTATTTATGTTAAAAATTTAAATTTTTAACTCGTTTTAACGTGGTCCACCAAAGCTTCTACCACTACCACCACCGCCTCGTCTGTCTCCACCAAAATCACTTCTTGGTCTTGGTCGGTAACAATTTTGGCAGTAAACTGGTCTACCTGATGTAGGTTTAAACGGAACCATAGCTTCACCGCCGCATTTAGCACAAACTGCTTTATAAAGTTGTCTACCAAATTTGTCACTTCCGCCCGCTTGAAAATCATCGCTGGCTGGAGCTGGAGCTGGTGTATCCATTGGTTGATCAGTTGTTACTGTTTGATCTTTCTTATCAGTCATTTTATCTTCACCTCCTTCCGGCAAAAAACTATGTTTTGCACTAAAAAAACTCGAAATTTTTTGGAAAAATTTTGGTATACTTTTTAATGACTTTTTTGGAAGAAAACGATTGGATCTTGCTTTTTAAAAAGATTTATCTTTTAAAAGAAGCCAAACTGCTTGCTCCTTTATCTAACTTAATAACTAAAAGCATTATAACTTAAAATTTCCGCTTGTCCAGTGGCAATTCAATCTCTACCAATTTCTTATAAACCGACCCTTCAGGCAAAGTTTGGCTTTCGTAAATAACTACCCTATCCACCCGCCACTCCCCTTTAAATTCCATTTTTGCGAGGGCCCTTATCTGTCTGGCGATCTCGTGGCGCTCACCTGCCCGAGCTTGTTTTATTCGTCCGATAGTAATATGAGGTATAAAAGGTTTAATATCAGGCTTGAAGCCTGACTGAACCAGTTTTTCCTGAACATTTTTTTGCAAAGCTGCCAGGCTTTTTAAATCGCCCTTGAGTCCCAACCAAATAATCCTTGGCCACTCATAATCCGGAAAGCACCCCAAACCTTTGAAGGAAATTACAAAAGGTTTGACATTTAAGCTTTGGATTTGCGATTTAAGTTTTGAGGTTTGAGATTGATCAATTTCCCCTAAAAACGCCAAAGTAATATGCAGTTTTTCCGGCTTTTCCCATTTGACCTTCCAGTGTTTCTTTTCCAGGATTTCCAGGAGTTTTTCAATCTCTCTCCTGGCCGGCTGATCCAAATCAACACTTATAAAAACTCGCATGGCTTCAATATCCCATCAATTCTTTTAAAACTTTGGGTAGCTCGTCGCATAAATCCGAAGCATTAAAATATGGGCCGACCCGGGTAAACAACCTGTCACCGGCCAAACCCTGGCAAAAGACTCCGGCACAGGAGGCTAGAAATAAATCGTTTTTGCATGACAAAGCGGCAATTAAACCGGCCAGCACATCACCGGTGCCGCCTTTGGTCATGCCCGGATTACCCTGAGTATCAATGGCGCATTTGTCTGGGGAACAAACAATATCGGTCGGGCCTTTCAAAACTATAATACAACTATATTCTTTAGCTTTTTGGGAAACTAAATTTTTGCTTGTTTCATTGAATAATTGACTAAACTCCCCTAAATGCGGAGTAATGACAACACTTTTTAAACTCCTCAACCATTCGGGATCCATTACCTGTAGGCTTCCGGCATCAATTATCCATTTTTTATCGGGAAATTTGCCAAGCAAGCTTTTGGTTAAAGCCTTGGTTTCTTCGCCGCTCTCACCGGTGCCGGTATCGCCCCGAACTAATCCCGGGCCGATAAGCACGCTATCGGACTGTCTTATATAATCTTCAATCTTAGACCGGGGAACAAGAATAAAATCATAAAGCTGGGTTTTCAGTTTTTTAGTCAACTCTTCATTGTCACTGACTGTCGAATAAAACACCATATCCACAATTCTTGAGGCTATTTTTAAAGACCAAAGCGAGGCACCATGAAACAGCTTTGATCCGCCGATAATGGTCAGCTTGCCGTTTTGCCCCTTATGGGAATTATTGGGGGGCCGGTATAATTTTTTAAAAATTTCCTTAGTAATTTTTTCCATATTCATGCTCCATAAAGTTTGGATTTTCCTAAAAGATCAATTATAACAGGCATCAGATCCAAACCCTTAATATGGCCTAAACCGCCCTTGGCACAAGCCCGTTCGCTGAATTTCTCGACGTTGTCTGTCCGCTCCCTACCGCCATAAATGGTCACCGGTACCGGATCAGCCGTGTGGATTTTGGCTTCCGAAGAGGTCGTATGATCAGCAGTAACAATGATTAAAGCCTCCTTAAGTTCAAAAAGAGGTGCCAGCGCCAGGTCAATTTTCTCAATAAATTTCAATTTTGCCTGCCAATTGCCGTCTTCAGCCAGAGAGTCAGCCGCCTTGATATGGACATAGAAAAAATCAAAATTATTATACTCCTGGACAACTTTTTTGATTTTATTGTTAATGTTTGTATCAGGTTTTCCAGTCGCTTCTTCGACTGCCAAAACCTGCATGCCTAAAACCCGGGCAATACCTTTGTAAAGACCAGCCCCGGCAATACAACAAGCTTTCAGACCATATTTATCCTGGAAACTGGGAAATTTACTAAGCTTTCCCGCACCTCTTACCAATAAATAATTGGCCGGCGGTAAATTAGCCAATTTTTGATAAGCTACTTTTAAAAATTTATTTAAAACCCCTGTTGTAAAAGCTGCTTGGCTTGAATTATCCAGCGGTTTTACTTCTAAGACTTTGACACCATTCTGGTGCGGATCAGCGTCGCTGATATTGGCACTCAAGCCAATTCCGCGCATAATTAAACCTAGTCGGTGACCGGTACCAGCTTTGGTTAAAAACTTAATACCGTCAATTTCCGTCCCATTAAGAATTTGGGCGTATTTTTCAGTTGACTGGACTCGGCCGGCCCGCCGATCAACAATGACTAAATCTTTATCAACCGTGCCCATATTGGCCCGAAAAGCCACATCGCCATCTTGCAACTCCATGCCAATGCCGGCCACTTCAAATGGTCCCCGGCCGGAATAATAAATTTTCGGATCATATCCAAATAAACAAAGATGGCTGGTATCCGAACCTGGCCGGATCCCAATATCAATAGGATATATTAAACCGGATATGCCTCCCTTAGCCAGCCGATCCAGATTGGGAGTATCAGCTGCTTCAAGGGGAGTTTTGTCCCGCAGCTGCGGGATCGGCCGATCAGCTAGGCCGTCGCAGATAATAAAAATAACTTTATTCATTGTTCAGCTCTTCTTCAATTTTTAAAAGTCGGTTATACTTGGCTAGTCTCTCACCCCTATCTGGCCCGCCGAATTTACACTGGCTAGATCCGACACCGACAGCCAAATCGGCAATCGTATCATCATTGGTTTCTCCACCCCGGTGGGAAATAATCGTTTTTAAATTATTTTTATGGGAAAGTTTTATTGCTTCTAAAGTTTCCGTGATCGTACCAATCTGATTAGGCTTAATAAGGACTGCATTACAAGCTTTGGTGTCAATCGCTTTTTGAATCCGGCTGACATTGGTTGTTAGCAAATCATCGCCGATTATCTGGCATCTAGCGCCAAGTTTAGCGGTTAAGGCCACCCAACTTCCCCAATCCTCCTGGTCAAACATATCCTCCAGGGACCAAAGCGGATACTTATCTACCCATGAAAGAATCTTTTCCAGCCATACCGTCTTATCAAAATCTTTTTTGGAGGAAAACTCCGAAGCAGCTGCGTCAATGCCTAAAACTACTTGGTCAGGTAAACTGTAGCCGGCTTTTTGGCAGGCGCCAGTTATTAATTCAAAGGCTTCTTCATTAGATTTAATTTGGTTTGGACAATAAGCGCCCTCAAACCCAACTCCTATACTATAATGTTTTTCTTCTAGAATTTTACCTAAAGTGTGGAAAATCTCCGCACCAACTCTTAAGTTTTCGCGAAACTCATCTTTTTTAGGGATCACAAAAAATTCCTGGATATCAGTTGACCAACCACCATGTTTACCGCCTTCTAAAACTAAAATTTGCGGCCGGGGCAATTGCCAATTATTATTGCCAAAAAGTTGGCCAAAATATTTATAAAGAGGCATTTTCTTTGAGGCCGCCGCCCGAACCAAAGCAATCGAAACGCCAACAATTGCGTTTCCGCCTAATTTAGCCTTATTTTCTGTTCCGTCAGCCTCGATCATCAACCGATCCAACTGCTCCTGATTCTCAATTTCTTTACCAACTAAAAGACCGGCAATTGTCGTATTGACATTATCAACTGCCGCTAAAACGCCTTTGCCAAAATAGCGTTTAGAATCACCATCACGCAATTCAACTGCTTCGGTTTTGCCAGTTGAGGCACCCGAGGGAACACCGGCAACCGCTGATATACCATTTTCCAAAATAACCTCAACCTCCAAAGTCGGCTGGCCTTTAGAATCCAAGATTTCCCTAGCATGAATAGTTTTTATCTTCATAAGTTAATTACTTTCATTTTACCCAAAAATCCTTCCGGTACCAAGTGGCTGTCGGTAGTGGTAATAATTGTTTGCTGGTTGTCAATTTTGGCCATAACTTCCCTTCTGTGTTCCTGGTCCAGTTCGGAAAAAATGTCATCCAGCAACAATACTGGTCGGCTGGCACTTTGTTGACTGACAAATTCCAGTTCGGCGATTTTGGCAGACAGGATCGCCATCCGCTGCTCCCCCCGGCTGCCAAACAAAGCCAAGTCTCTATCTCTAAAATTGAATTTTATATCGTCCCTATGAGGACCAACCAGTGTTACTCCCAAAGCTAACTGTGCTTCTTGGTACTTTTCCAGCCGCTCCTGGCTAATCTCACTTTTATCATAAAAAATTGCTAAATTGCTCCACTGCCTATTAAAAAAATCAAGCAAATTCTGCCGCTTTTGGGTAATGATTTGGCCGTTTTTGATAACCAATCGGTTCCAAAATTCCAATTGGGATTGGCTTGCTTTACCCTCTTTTATAAGAAAAAGTAATTTGTTACGCTGTCGTATTCCCTTTTGATAAGCGCTAAGACTCCGCCAATACTCCCGACTTGTCTGTTCCAGAATCGAATCCAACCAACCCCGCCTTCTGGCGGGGCTACCCAAAATAATATTTATATCCTCAGGTCCAAATTTAACGACTCTAAGATTCCCGACAAAATCAATCATTCGCCTAGCCACATCGTTGATTTTGAAAAGTTTCCCAGGTACGCTTTTACCATTAACTTGGCCTGTGGTTAAAATTGTTTCCAGTCTAATACCGGAAACAAAGCCTTTTACTCTGGCCAATTCCTGCCCAAATTCAATCATTTCTCTTTCCAAATCCGCCCTAAAACTTTTTCCCCTTGCTAAAAGATAAATCGCCTCAACAATATTAGTTTTGCCAGAGGTATTGGGACCGACAATCAAGGTTAAATCAGCAAACTGGAATTCCCCTTTTTTGTAGCTTCGGAAATTCTGTAAAGATAATGATTGAAGAAACATTTACTTCTGGCAGACGGGGCAATAATAAGTTCCCCGGCCGCCTAATCTGATTTTTTTTATTACTGCTTTGCACCTGAGACATTGCTTGCCTTTTCTTTCATAAACCATAAAATGCTTCTGCATTTGGCCTTTAGTACCATCAACCTGCCTGTAGGCCTCATCAGCGACTGAAGATCCCCCATACTTTATGCCTTTTTCCAAAACAAATATTATTGAATCTCTTAATCTTTCAATCTCTAATTCTCTTAGTTTCTTAGCCGGTTTTTTTGGTAAAATCTGGGCCTCAAATAGCGCCTCCGAGGCATAAATATTTCCTATTCCGGCAATCTTCTCCTGATCTATCAGCACTAACTTTATCGCTTTAGCGGTTTTGCTAAATATTTTCTTTAAATATTCAGTTGTAAATTCTTTACTAAACGGCTCAGGCCCAAGCTTTAATATTTGATCTTTAATATTTGATATTACTTTGATCCAGCCGAATTTTCTTAAATCATTAAAATATAATCTCGCGCCGTTATTAAAACTAATAATTACTCTCGTATATTTATTCGGTAGTTTATCTATATCGTATCTAGATTTATGTTTCATATATTAACTGACCAGTCATCTTCAGGTGAATTATTAGCCAGTATTTATTAATTTTTATGATTAACATTTTGCCTTTTCTTTCAATAGTAGTGATTTTTTGGCCGATTATTTTTTGGGGATCACCGATAAAATTTTTCTTGGATAATATTTCGATTTTGGAAATCGTTAAACCCACAATTGACTTTGCAAGTCCTCTTTTTATTGTTTCGACTTCCGGTAATTCTGGCATAACTTATCTCCTGTTATGAATTTTTAAAGAGATTAATATAGTCAACGAAAGAAAACAACCGGTTTCTGGCATATCCCGTTACTTCTTTAAAGATACCGGCTTTTTCAAAATCGGCAATAACGGCATTTGCGGTCGGAAAAGTCACTTCCAATTCTTTGACTATTTTATTGACATTCACAATCGGGGTGCCAAAAAGAATTTTTAATAATTTATCTCCCAGTTTTGCCCGGCGTCCCAAAGTCTTAATTTTCTCCTGACAATTATTTTGCAGCTGGTTAATTTTATTTAAAGTACTAATGCCTTTTTGGGAGGTTGCCACCACACCATTAAGAAAAAAGTTCAGCCATTGTTCAAGGTCATTATTAAGCCGCACTCTGGTTAACGAATCAAAATATTCAGCCCTGTATTTCTCAAAATATTCTGATAAATACAAAGTTGGTTTTTGCAAAAGCCCGTGTTCTATAAATTGTAAGATAATCAACAATCTACCCATGCGGCCGTTGCCATCAAGATACGGATGGATGGTTTCAAATTGATAGTGAGAAACCGCCACTCTAATTAGAAAGGGAATTTTTATTTCTGCATTATGCCAAAACTTTTCAAGGTCTGTTAAAAGTCTAGGCAAATCATCTTGATGCGGAGGAATAAAGCTGGCATTCTGCAAAGAAGTGCCTCCGATCCAGTTTTGACTCTGCCGAATTTCTCCGGGTGTTTTGTATTTTCCGCGGACATCTGCAAGTAAGACTCTGTGAGTATTATTTATAAGCCTCATTGACAGGGGCAGCTTTTTAAGTTCGGCCACGCTAAAATTAATCGCCTTGATATAATTTTGCACTTCCTGCCAGTCATCTTTTTTTTCCGGATTTATCTCTTCTTTTGGAAGCAAAATTTCATCAATATTAGTTTTTGTGCCTTCAATCAAACTGGAGGTGGTTGCCTCCTTTACCACATGCATTTGAATAAAAAAGTCTATATTGGGAAAAAACGAAGAATAGGCATTTAATTTTCCCAAGATGCTGCCCGCTTCTTCAACCAAAGGAAATATTTTTTTATCTTCAATTTCAAATACCGCATCATTAATAAAATTTGGTAAAAAACTTTTATACCGGAGTTGCTGTTTATAGACGCCTGCTTTGAAAATAGACATACTTTTAATATGGATTTTTATATTAAAAGTTTAGTCTCAATCTTTTAATATGTCAAGGGGTATTTCCTAGGAAACTATAGTCTTTTTGATCCGCTTACCCCATTTTGACCAGAAGTCAGCAAAATATATAAGATTTAAAAAAACTAGAAAGATAATAATAACGGCGTCGTAACTTCTCTTTGCCCAGTAATCATCCTCAAGCCGGAGCCAAATCCGAAATTCATCATAAGCCAAACCCAGAGCCACGCCGTAAAAAATTGCCAGCCAGTGAAGCATTTTTTTGCCTGGTGTATGGGTTAACAGATAGAAACCGATCAAGGTTAAAAGAATTATTCCATAAGTAAAATGGTGTACATGAATACCCCTTATTTCCAAGTAAATATAAGGGAAAAAATAATAACCAAGCCTTACAAATAAAAATGTCGCCAGAAAAAAAGAAAAAATAATAAAGGGAATTTCCCGTTTTTGATAGGGGCTAATGATTAACTTGTGAACTAAAAAATTATCTTTCATAATCCGGGCGCATCATGCTGCGCCCCTACATATTTCCTAATTTCTTTAGTAAATCTTTCTTCGGAAAACTTTTTGGCCTGCCTCAGGCAATCAGTTGTTTTGATGCTGGTATTATCGCATTTTTTTATGGCTTTTATCAATTGACTAACTTCTGGTTTGTCAAAGAAAAAGCCAGTTTTGCCCTCAACCACCGCTTCCAGGACACCGCCCGACCGAAGAGCAATCACCGGTTTGCCATGGCTGGCTGCTTCCAAAGGGGTGATACCAAAATCTTCTTCTTGGGCAAGATACAAAACTGCCTTGCAACCTTGATAAACTTTAGCCAGTTTCCGATCATCAACATAACCCAAAAATTCTATATGCGGATCATTCCCGGCAAGTTGTCTTAATTTTTCTTCGGCTTTACCCTCTCCTACTATTTTTAAGTTTAATCCCAATTTCTTGCAGGCCAAAATCCCTAGATCGACTCGCTTTGGCCACACAAGCCGGTTAACCATTAAGTAATAATTGTTTTTCGTTTGTTTCATTGTTTCATTGTTCAATTGTTTAATTGTATTAATCGGTGGGTAGATTACCGTTGCTTCCCGACGGTAAAACTTAGCAATTCTTTTCTGAACATTGAAACTATTACACAAGAAATAATCCACCCGCTGACTGGTGACAAAATCATAGTAGCGCATAAGAGGATTAACCATCCGGCCGTATTGGCGGGCCAACCAGCCTTTCTCGCCAGCCGATTCCGGATAGCCATATAAATAGCGTGGTGGTGTATGACAATAGCAAATATGAACTGATCCTGGATGAGTAATCACTCCTTTGCACATAAACCAGGCGCTTGAAGAAATTACTAAGTCAAAATCTTTGAGATTAAAATTTTCCCAAATCCAAGGCGCTAAAAATCGCAACGGTGAGCAAAACTGCCGTTTAAAGGGCAGCTTGTCAAACCAGGAGGGAATAATTTTCCAGGATAACCACTCCTTTTTATTTTTACTAACCCAAGCCCAGTCAACAAAAGAAGTGAAAACAGGAGCTTTGGGCCAAATCTTGTGCAGTGCCTCCAAAACTCTTTCGGCTCCGCCGTATTCCTTTAAATAGTCATGAACTAAAGCTACTTTCATAATTTTAGTCGCCATTATTAATGGCCCCTTCATTTCTTAAGCGGATAATTTCCTTCTCTTCCAGCCTACCAAAGGTAATCCTTAAATTTGCAGCTAATGTGATATCGGTAGACTCCATATACCTAGACATAACTGCACTCTCTCTGTTAATTCCTGATTGTATTTCTAAACGATCTCGAATTGTTTGAAAAATAGTTTGTTCTTTTTCCATAATTAAAACAGTCCTAATTGATTATTATCTTCTTTTTTTTCCTTGCCCGCCGACTTCGTCGAGCCGAAGGCCGAAGGATCAGATGCGGAAGTCCGATCTATTGGACTGGAGCTTTCTGAACCGTAGGCGGGCTGGCCATCGCTGGGCAACTTTTTGATAAGGCTTTTAAATTCCAACTCCCCAAAAAGCTTGACTACCTTTTCCTTATTATAATCAATCAACCGGCAGCGGGAAATTTTCAGCTTAATCGGCACATTAGTATCAATTGTTGCCAGCATCTGGGAAAGAAGCGCATTTTTTTTGTCCTTTTTGAGTTTTTCTCTCAAAACTACTGGTAACTCATCTAGATGCTTGTAAATTTCTTCAACCGTATTATATTTTTTAAGCAAACTGGCAGCAGTTTTCGGCCCAACTCCGGAAACTCCGGGAATATTATCGGAAGCATCGCCTGAGAGTGTTTTTAACCCGACAATTTGTTTGGGTTCCAATTTATATTTTTCCAAAACCGCCACTCGGTCATAGATTTTTTCCGGCTGCTTTCCCCGGGCTGGCATATAAACTTTCACTTGATCGTTAACTAACTGAAGAGCATCAGCATCGCCAGTGACAATAATTACTTCTTTGTCAGCCTGTCTTGCCAGCGTGCCGATGACGTCATCAGCTTCAAAGCCGTCAAGCTCAAATATCGGAATATTCAAAGTTCCAACTACTTGGTGCACCCGGGGAATTTGGCCAATAAGTTCCTCGTCAACCGGCTTACGGTGGGCTTTATAATCTTTGAATTTTTTGTGCCGGAAGGTCGGCGCTTTTTTGTCAAAAGCCACCGCCACATATTCTGGATGAAGTTTTTGCAGGACTGTCAGTAGGATACTGGTAAAGCCGTAAACTGCACCAACCAGCTCACCTTTGGAGGTTGTCAAAGGCGGGTAAGCATGATAGGCCCTGTGGATAATTGCATGGCCGTCGATAAGAACTAATCTTGGCATAGATTACTTCTTTTTTTCTTCTCCCATCAATTTCTCGAATTCATCGCCTTCGATAGTTTCCTGACTGACCAATTTTTCGGCAATCATGTCAAGCTTTTTCTTGTTTTTGGTCAGAATCGCTAAAGCGCTTTTGTAGGCAGCATCAACGATTTTTTTGACCTGGGTGTCGATTTTGGCTCCCCACTCCTGGGACACCTGCGCCGGCTCATAAAAACTCTGGCCCCAATCGCTAATATCAACCTGCGGCCCAAGATTAACCGGCCCGAGCTCACTCATGCCAAATTCAATTACCATTTGCCGGGCAATTCTGGTTGCCTGCGTAATGTCCGAGGCGGCGCCGGTGGTAAACTCACTAAATTGTAACTGCTCAGCTGCCCGGCCGCCTAAAAGTGAGGTGATGGTGGCAATTAAATGGCTTTTTGTTTCGTGTAAACGGTCCTTTCTTGGAGGAATAAGGGTATAGCCAAGCGCCATGCCCCGGGAAACAATGGAAATCCGGTGCACCAGGTCCATGCCCGGCAGCTTATTAGTGACCACTGCGTGTCCGGCTTCATGATAAGCGGTCATTTTTTTGTCCAATTCTGTCTGCAACCGTTTCTTTTCCGGTCCGAGTTTTACTTTGGTGGCTGACTCTTCGATATCAGCCATGTCAATGGCTTTTTTATTTTTTCTGGCTGCTTCAATGGCCGCTTCGTTAAGCATATTTTCCAAATCAGCGCCGGAAAAACCAACCGTTCTTTTGGCTACTTTTTCCCAATCAACACCATCAACAAACGGTTTACCCCGGGAGTGAATTTTTAAAATCGCAATACGCCCGTCAAAATCCGGCATGTCCACTAAAATCCGGCGGTCAAATCTTCCTGGTCTTATGAGAGCCGTATCCAAAAGTTCAGGCCGATTGGTTGCGGCTACCACCACCACATGATCATTTGGGGTAAACCCATCCATTTCAACCAATATTTGGTTCAAAGTCTGCTCTCTCTCATCATGCCCTCCGGCCACACCCATGCCTCGCACCCGGCCGATGGCATCAATTTCATCAATAAAAATAATTGCTGAGGCGGTTCTTTTAGCCGTATTGAAAAGGTCCCTGACTCTCGAGGCACCAACGCCGACTAACATTTCCATAAATTCACTGCCGGCCATTGAGAAAAAAGCCACGCCTGCTTCTCCGGCCACGGCTTTGGCCAGCAAGGTTTTCCCGCAACCAGAAGGCCCAACTAAAAGCACTCCTTTGGGCGTACGCGCCCCTAATGCCTGATATTTTTTGGGATGCTTTAAAAAATCTACAATTTCCTCCAATTCCTTTTTGGCCTCATCCACCCCGGCAACATCTTTGAAAGATATGTTCTGTTTACCCTTGGCAAACAGTTTTGCCCGGGATTTACCAAAAGAAAATATTGAATCCTGAGCGCCTCTCATTTGGCGGAAAATCCACAAAAAGATTATGGCGGTAATCACTATCGGCAAAATTAATTCTAAGATGTTAGCCCAAGCCTTGGTAAGCGATTGGTCTTTTATTTGGTAATTAACAGCCGAAGGATCAATATTGGCCGCTTTTAAGATATCGACAAATGAGGACTGCGGTTCTTTGCGGCTAATATATATCTTGTTGTCGTCCTTGTAATGAACCATCAAGTTGTCTGCCTCGATATCAATTTCCGAAATTTTATCGGCCTTAATATCTGATAACACCTGCGGTAGGAACTTTTCTCCTTCAGGCACCGGCCCTTTAAGCGAAACGATAAAAGAAATAATTAAAAAGCCGATGACGACCCACAACAAAATCTTCTTGGGGTTTAAGGGAATTTTTAACTCAAATTTTCTAACCAGCTTTTTTGGCCGGTTGTCTTTTTGATTATTGGCCATACTTGTTTCCGATTATATCAATAAAAGCTTAACTAGAAAAGCTTAAAAGGAGCTGAAATTTAACCGTGATCCAGATCCCGTTGGCCCAAGTCGCGGTAAAAAAGATCCAATATTCCAGTTTTGGTTAAATCTAAAGCCTTTATCCGCTTTAAAACCTGGACATTGTCATGTCTTCAGCCGAAAATCCGAAAGTTATATGGTATCAAAGAATAAACTCCCTGGAACAAAGGGTGCCAGCTAATGCCAAAAAAGACCTTTTGACTGCTTGGCTTAATTGTTGTGTTGGTGTTACGAAAACTGAGTCAGATCTTTTGCTGGATATGTCAAAAGAAGTTGTTGCAACAGAGGGTTTTTTGTCTGGAATTGCCAAGGTTGTCGAATACTCAGAGATGCCCTTTTTTGGCAACCAATCTGCGGAGCAACAAGCTGAATCACTGAAAAAATTTAATAGTTTTTCCATAGAATTTGCCAGAATCATGGGGCCCCTCATTTCTCAATCTGGAATTGATGAGTTTCTTTCAATTCTGGAACCCGGGGAAGATTGGCTTGTTGTGACTCAACTAGTGGGTGGTCGAAAATTTTCCCCTTATGGAAGAATCATGGGAGCCGAACTTTTATATAAAACCAAAAGATATCAAAATTCTGTTTGTGGTTTCATGCACCGTCGATTGCCTGATTTCAGGCTTAACTAAATTTTCTTCCAACTAACCTTTATTTAATAAATCCCATTTTTCTTTATTGACAAGGTATATACCTTTATGATAAAGTGTATATACCATGAAAGTTTTGCCGATTAAACTACCAGATGAGATGTACCGCGATTTAAAGCTTTTGAGTCAAATGACTCATGTTTCGATGGCCGATTTTATAAGGAAAGAGATAAAAAAACCGCTAAAAACCAGGGTAAAGAAAATTAATATAAGAAAGAAAGAAAAACTTGATTTTTTGGAATATATGTTACAGAATCCCATTTCCGGAAAAGATCATATGCCTGGTTTGACTCACGACGAAATCCTTTACGGTTATACTTATAATGAAAAGGGTGAACAAGTATGGCCCAAAAAAGCAAAAGCAAAAAAATCTTGATTGACGCAAACGTCTTTATTGCCCTCAATTTCCCTCAAGATTCTTGTCACCAAAAAGCCAAAGAATTATTTGACGAAATCAAAAATTCCTATCAGCTACTGACTAATAACTATCTCGTATCTGAAGCTTTAACGATACTGCTTATGAAAACCAAAAATATCCAAAAAATAGGGATATTGGCTTGCCGATTTTATCACCAAGCCGAGCCTTTTATAATGGCTCAGGTTGATAAAAAACTTCAACTTGAAGCCTTAGAAATTTTCTCAACCCAGGAAAAACCTAAACTGTCTTTCCCCGACTGCACTTTAATCGCCCAAGCCCTAGAGCAAAAAATCACCACTATTTTCACTTTTGATCGGAATATCCGAGAATTTCCCTTATTGGAAAAAGGCTATAAATTCATCTTATAATCTCTCCCGGTTCAATCTCTCTGTCCGGTTTTAAAACTACTGCCTCCACTATTTTGGCAATCCGCAAATCCAGTTTGGAAAAATTAGTAAAAGTTATATTGGGTTTCATATTCTTAATTATAATAATAGTCTGTTAATTCTTCTGCTAAAACTTCATCGGAATTTATTGTTCTATTTCCTAAAGCTTCATAATTGACAGCCATCGGCAATTCTGTACAGCCCAGAATAATTCCTTCGGCGCCGCGTTTGAAGAAATCATTAAGAATATCTATGTATTCTTTTTTCTTTTCACCATCTTTTTTACCAGCTAAAACATTTCTGATTATTTCCTCCACCATTTTTATTTGTTTATTGTCCAGCAAAATTACTTGAATGTGATACTTTTCCAATTCCTGTTGGTATAAACCAGAATTTAATAAGACCGGGCTGCCTAAAATTCCTACCTTCTTAAAGCCTAAATTTTGA
>Ga0315274_10003619_pt1 | contig 22975 bp, 12 predicted proteins | sample YL17G02_20_MG_FD_203700 | JGI IMG/M metagenome (GOLD analysis project Ga0315274, IMG submission 203700) | Sediment microbial communities from Yellowstone Lake, YNP, Wyoming, USA - YL17G02_20 | ecosystem: Environmental > Aquatic > Freshwater > Lake > Sediment | place: USA: Wyoming | collected...
CGATGGACATGGCATGGCCCCGGAAGAAATGGAGACGCTGGTTACGTTCCCCATCGAAACGGCCGTCAACGGCGCGGCGGATGTGCGTCGCGTTCGATCCTCGACGGCAGTGGGCTTCTCCACCATCTGGATCGAGTTTGAGTGGGGCACGGACATCTACCGGGCGAGGCAAACCGTCACGGAGAGACTGTCAACTGTCGCGGACAAGCTGCCCGAGCGGGTAGACCCGCCCATCATGGCACCGATGTCCTCCGTCATGGGCGAGATCCTCTTCGCGTCGCTGACCTCCGACAGCCACGACCTGCTGGAACTCCGCACGCTGGCCAGCACAACACTCCGACGACGGTTGCTCTCTGTCCCGGGTGTGGCGGAGGTGGCCCTGTTCGGCGGAGACGAGAAACGCTATCAGGTCGTTCTGTCGCCCCAGTTGTTGCGGGCGTACCAGATCAGCATCTCGGAAGTGGCCGATGTGCTCCGTAAGTCAAACGAAAATGTGGCGGCAGGGTTCCTGGTCGAAGGTGGACAGGAATCCATTCTCCAGGGTGTGGGCCGAGTCCAGAGCACCGACGACATCGGCCAGACCGTGGTCGTCGTGCGCAAGGGACGGCCGATCAAGGTCGCTGACCTGGGTGCCGTCACGGTGGGCGCGGACATCCGGCGTGGTACGGGATCGGCGTCGCGGCGTGGACCCGCCTGGGAGCCCATCGTCGAACCGGGCGTCGTCATGGCCATCATGAAGCAGCCCCATGCCAACACGCTGGAGGTCACCGAGACGCTCGACAAGGTCCTCGACGAGATCCAGGCTTCCGTGCCGACCGGCATGGTGGTCAACAAGCGGCTGTTCCGCCAGTCAGACTTCATTGAGGCTTCGGTACACAATACCATCGCCGCCCTGCGCGACGGCGGGATTATGGTCATCCTCATCGTGGTTGCGTTTCTGGTCAGTATGCGGGCCAGCGTGATTACCCTGCTGGCCATTCCCATGTCGCTCGTGACGGCCATCCTGACGTTGCGAGCCTTTGGGGCCAGCATCAACACCATGACGCTCGGCGGCATGGCCATCGCGCTGGGGGCCCTCGTCGATGATGCGATCATCGACGTGGAGAACATCATTCGCCGGCTTCGAGAGAATGCCAGGCTACCCGAAGCACAACGGCGACTGCCCATCGAGGTCATTCTCCGCGCGAGCATCGAGGTCAACGCCTCTATCGTCTTTGCGACGCTGATCATCCTGCTGGTTTTCGTGCCGCTGTTTTTCCTGTCCGGCGTGGAAGGCAGATTGCTGTTCCCGCTTGGGGTGGCGTTTGTCGTTTCCCTGCTCGCATCCCTCGTGTCCGCACTGACGTTGACGCCCGCGCTGAGCTATTACCTGCTTCCGGGAAGCAAGACCGTTCGGCAAGCCGGGGAGCCTTGGCTCGTACGAACGGTCAAGCGGCTCTACGTGCGCCCGCTGGACGCCGCCATGCGACATCCCTGGTGGGTCATCGTGCCCACGGCGATTCTGCTCGTGGCCTCCGTCATTGGCGTGAGCACGATGGGGCGCAGCTTCTTGCCCGAGTTCAGCGAGGGCGCCCTCGTGGTGGGCCTGGTGAGCGTTCCCGGCATCTCGCTAGAGGAGAGCGACAAGCTCGCGCATATCGTGGAGAACACGCTCATGCAGCATCCGGAAATCGCGGCCATCGGTCGGCGTACGGGTCGGGGCGAGGCCGACGCGCACGGCATGAACACAGAAGGCAGCGAGATTGACCTGACGCTGGATATGGATGGTCCCTCCCGCATGGGGAGGCCGAGACGAACCCGTGCGGAGCTGCTGGAGGCCATTCGCCGCGACGTGGCGACAATTCCAGGCGTGAAGGCACAGTTCGGCCAGCCTATTGGCCACCGTATTGACCACATGCTCTCCGGGACACGGGCCAACATCGCCATCAAGGTATTCGGTGAGGATTTGCTCAAGCTCCGGGAACTGGCCAAGGAGGTGGAGAGGGCGATAGGCCAGATCCCTGGTGTGGTCGATCTGGCCACAGAGCAGCAGAATGACATTCCCATCCGCCGTGTCGAGTTCGACCGGCGGACGATGGCCCGCTATGGCCTGAAGATGGCCGACGTGGCCACGGCCCTCCAGACGGCCTTCCGAGGCGATGCTGTCACCCAGGTCCTGGAAGGGCGATATCCCTTTGACCTGATCGTCCGCTGCGGGGACCCGGCGAATCCCCAGAGCTGGGAGAACACCTCATCCGAGAGGGTCGGCGAGGTGCTGGTGGATACGCCCGGGGGTACGAAGATCCCGCTCAAGGCCGTCGCCCGCATCAGCGAGGAATACGGACCCAACATGATCAGCCGGGAGAACGCCCAGCGCAAGATCGTCGTGACGTGCAACGTCGCCGACCGCGCGCTCGATAGCGTCGTGGCGGATATCCGGCGAACCATGGCTGAGCAGGTCAAGCTTCCACAAGGCTACTATGTCCAGTACGGGGGACAATTCGAGAGTGCGGAGGCGACCCGGCAACGTCTGGGCATGCTCGGTCTCATGGTGATTCTGGGAATCGGATTCCTGCTGCACATCGTCTTTCGCTCCTTGCGTGACACGTTGTTGATCATGATCAACCTGCCGCTCGCCCTGATCGGGGGCGTGGCCGGTGTGTTTCTCTCCGGCGGCATTTTGTCCATCGCATCGGTGATCGGCTTCATCAGTGTGTTCGGCATCGCCGCTCGAAACGGCATCATGATGGTTTCCCACATCCGGCACCTGCAGCGGTTCGAAGGGGTAACCGATTTTCGCGAGGCCGTTCGCCGCGGTGCGATGGAACGACTGGCCCCGATTCTGATGACTGTTCTGGCGGCGGGCCTTGCCCTGGTTCCTTTGGTGCTGGGTGGCGAACAACCGGGACGAGAGATCCTGACTCCGATGGCGATCGTCATAGTCTGCGGCCTCTTGTCCTCGACCTTCCTCAACATGGTCGTCGTCCCCGCCCTCTTCGTGCGGTTCGGGCGCCCGGCTGGGTCCGAGCCGGCCGTGGACGTCAAGTCGGAGGTAGCCCGAATGGAGCACTCACTACCGGCATCGCCAATGTAGGCGGCTTCTTTCCCGCGTATGGACCAAAAATGCGTATTCGTTCTCCGAGAGATTATGATGGACAGACAATGCACTTCGCCCTGAGACCGGCCAGCACCAATCTGAGCATCCCCTCTTCGATTGGCTCCATCGCCCTGTTCGGCGCCGCCCTCACAGATAGTCTGGTCGCGATTCCCGGATTCGAGTACATCAGGGGACAGGGCACGACCTTGAAGGATGCCGTCATCGAGGGGGCCCTATCGAGGCTCCGGCCGGTGCTGATGGCAACACTGACTACTGCCTTTGGGCTGCTTCCCCTGATCTTCACGTCCGCCGTCGGTTCCGAGGTCCAGCGCCCTTTGGCGATCGTCGTGGTCGGCGGACTCACCTCTTCGACCTTGTTGACTTTGATCGCGCTTCCCACATTGTACTGGAGTACTTCTCAGCAAGGACGCCACAGAGATCAAACATCATAGGAGATATCCCATGAGTGACAGATTCATTCCCATCGTTACGGCAGTCGCCGTTCTTGGCGTGCTTTGCCTGGGATTTGCCGGCTGCAAGAAGCAGCAAGTCCCCGCCAAAGATGACGGGCACGCCGGGCACAAGCATGGCACCAAGGCCGTTGTGACTGGCGAGGCGGCACCCGCCCAAGCGGCACTCAGTGGCGCCAAGTGCGTAGCCCACGACGCGCCCAAGGAACTGTGCTTCATCTGCGACGCGAGCCTGCGCGAGAAAGGCCGGCTCTGGTGCGAAGAACACAAGCGTTACGAAGACCGGTGCTGGGAATGCCATCCGGAGCTTCAAGACAAGAACCGGCTGTGGTGCAAGGAACATTCGCTTTACGAGGATGAATGCTTCCTCTGCCGGCCTGAGTTGAAGGGCACAGGCAAGCCCGCCGCGGCGTCCGGGGCGGTGCTGATGTGCACCGAGCACGGCGTGGCGGAAGCCGAGTGCGGCATCTGCCGGCCGGAGGCGGTGGGCCAACTGAAGCCCGGTGGCAGTCTCAAAGTGCGCCTGCCGTCCGCCGGGTCCGCCGCGATGGTCGGCGTGCGGACGGCCCCACCCGAGATCGGCCCGATGGTCGATGCCATCGAGTGCTTCGCCGAAGTGAGCTTCAACCAGAACGCGCTGGCCCAGATCGTCGCGCCGGTCGGCGGCATTCTCCAGAGCGTGGACGTTGACTTGGGCGGCAAGGTCGAGGAGAGACAGACCGTGGCGAGGCTCTGGTCCGCTTCGGTTGCGGAGGCCGTGGCCAGGGCCGTGCTCACGCACCAGACCCTCGAACGGGAGCGCAAGCTCAGCGCCGAACGTGTGACCTCTCAGGCAGCCTTGCAGGAGGCTGAGGCGGCGCACAACGCCGCCTGTCTACCACTGCGGACACTGGGATTCACCGAAGAGCGGATCGACGAGCTCAGCCACAAGCCGCAGGGGCAGGTCTTGCTGGAGGTGCAGGCGCCGTTTGCCGGGGAGATCGTCGAGCGCTCGGCCGTGCGCGGGGCCCTCGTCGAGATGGGCAAGCCGCTGTTCATGCTGGTTGATCGCTCCGTCATGTGGGCAATGCTGCAAGTGCCCGAAACGGCGCTGGCACGCGTGCAAGTGGGGCAGCCCGTGGAACTGGGCGTGGACTCGCTGCCTGGCAAAGTGTTCACGGGCAAGCTGACGTGGATTGGGCCGGCAGTGAGTGAACGCACGCGCATGACGCTCGCACGCGCCGAATTCGCCGATCCCAACGGCCTGCTCAAGGATAAGATGTTCGCCAGGGCACGGATTCTGACCCGCCGCACCGAGAACGCCATGTTGCTGCCGGCGGAGGCCGTTCAATACGTCGAAGGCAGGCCGCTCGTGTTCGTGCAACTGGCCGACGATCTGTTTGACGCGAGAGCCGTCCGACTGGGTGTGAAGTTCAACGGACACCAGGAAGTGCTGGCCGGGCTACTGCCGCAGGAAACCGTGGCTGTGACGCACACCTTCTCCCTCAAGTCGGCCCTATTGATGTCGCGCTTGGGCGCAGGATGCGCGGACGACTGAGTCCCTGTTTGTAGTGACGCCGTGAGGCGTTTCTGGGTTCGTCCTACGCGGGCACACGACAATGGCCTCAATGGAGATTTGGCATGTTGAATTGGATCATTGATTTCTCACTGAAGAACCGGCTGCTCGTCTGTATCATGGCGGTGGCGCTGGTCGTCATTGGCGGGCGGACGCTGAGCATCCTGCCGATCGACGCCTTTCCCGATACAACGCCGGTGCAGGTACAGGTCAACACGACAGCGTCATCGCTGAACCCGCAGGAGACGGAAGCGCAGATCACGCTGCCCGTGGAACTGGCTATCAGCGGGTTGCCCGGTCTGCAAAATGTCCGCTCGATCTCGAAGTTCGGCCTGTCGCAAGTCGTGGCGACTTTTGACGACCAGACCGGCATCTTCAAGGCCCGCCAACTCCTCATGGAGCGGCTCCAGACGGTCGAATTGCCGGAAGGCATCGAACGTCCACAATTGGGTCCTATCGCCACCGGCTTGGGCGAAGTCTTCCACTACGTGATCCGCTCGGAGGACCCCAACCGGACACTGACCGACTTGCGGGAAATCCACGATTGGGTCGTCAAGCCGGAGTTGCGAAAGGTGCCGGGAGTGGCTGAGATCAACTCATGGGGCGGCTTCGAGAAACAGTATCACGTGGTCGTCGAGACCGAGCAACTCATCAAGTACCGCCTGACGCTGGAGGAACTGGTCGAAGCCCTCCAGGCCAATAACCAGAACGTCGGCGGCGGGCAAATCGTTCGCAGCGGCGAGTCGCTGCTCGTCCACGGCATCGGCCTGACGACAAACGTTGAGGAAATTGCCAATATCGTGATCGCGGCCCACGATGGCACGCCGGTGCGCGTGCGCGACGTGGCCACGGTCCAGATCGACCACGAGATTCGGCGCGGCGCTGTCACCGCCGACGGAAGAGGCGAGGCGGTCCTGGGCCTGGGCTTCATGCTCATGGGCGAGAACAGCGCCGTCGTGACCCACGCGCTCAAGAAGAAGCTCGCCGAGGTGCAGAAGTTCCTCCCGGCGGATGTGAAGCTGGAAGTGCTCTACGACCGGACGGAGCTCGTCGAGAACGTCATTCGCACCGTCGAGCACAACCTGCTGGCCGGTGCCCTGCTGGTCATTACGGTCCTCTTTGCCTTCCTGGGCAACCTGCGGGCCGGGCTGATCGTGGCGGCGGCCATCCCGTTGTCCATGCTCTTTGCGGGCAACTTCATGTTGCAGGCCGGCATCGCGGCGAGCCTGCTGAGCTTGGGCGCGATCGACTTCGGCCTGATCGTGGACAGCTCCGTCATCATGGTGGAGAACTGCGTCCGGTACGTGGCACACCGCAAAGACAAGCCGTGGCTCGACACCATTCGGGATGCGGCCATCGAGGTCCGCAAGCCAACGATGTTCGGCGAGCTAATCATTATGATCGTGTTCCTGCCCGTGCTTACGCTGGAAGGGATCGAAGGCAAGCTGTTTCGACCGATGGCATTGACGATGATCTTCGCCCTGCTCGGTTCCCTAGTGCTGTCGCTGACGCTCATGCCGGTGCTGGCCAGTCTGCTGCTTCCGCGAGCCATGAAGGAACGCGAGCCCATGCTGGTCCGGGTAGCCAAGTGGGTCTATCAGCCGGTTCTGAACCTCGCCTTGCGGCTGCGGGCCGTCGTGCTCGTGGCCGCACTGGTGCTGGTCGCCGGCGGCGCCTTCTTGGCCACGCGGATGGGCTGGGAATTCCTGCCCCGGCTTGGCGAAGGGGCCATCGTCGGCACCACCGTGCGTTTGGCGGGCATCTCCGTAGATGAATCGGTCGCTCAGAACGATCTGATCGAGCAGCGGCTCATGGCCGAGTTCCCGGATGAGATCGAGCACATTTGGACGCGGCTCGGCACGGCGGAAGTCGCCACGGACCCGATGGGCGTCGAGCTCGCCGACTTCTTCCTGGCACTCAAGCCGCGCGAGCAATGGAGGAAGGCACGCACCCAAGCGGAGTTAACCGAAAAGATGCGCGAAGTTCTCAGCCAGGTACCGGGAATGCGGCCCGCTTTCAGCCAGCCCATCGAGATGCGCATGAACGAGCTCATCGCCGGCATTCGGGGCGATATCGGCATCAAGGTCTATGGTGACGACTTGGAAGAGCTGCGCAGGCTCGGCGGCGAGGTGCAGGCGGTCCTCGCCCAGATTCCCGGAGCGAGCGAAGCGTCGGTCGAACAATTGATCGGACAGACCTTCCTGCAGGTGCGCGTGGACCCGCAGGCCACCGCCCGCTTCGGCGTGCCGACGCGAAACGTGCTGAACGTGGTGGAGGCGGTGGGCACCAAGAAGGTGGGCGACGTGCGCGAAGGTCAGCGGCGCTTCCCGCTCGTGGTGCGATTGCCCGACCGCCAGCGCACCGACCCCGATGCTCTCGCGAACACGCTGATCCCGACGGAAGCCGGACCGGTCCTGCCCCTCAATCGCGTAGCGCAGGTCGTGGAAACCGAAGGCCCCGCTACCATCAATCGTGAATGGAGCAAACGCCGGATCACCGTCCAGTGTAACGTGCGCGGACGCGACGTGGCCAGCTTCGTGGCGGAAGCCAGACAGAGAATCGGCGAACAAGTGAGATTGCCTGAAGGCTACACCATCGAATGGGGCGGGCAATTCGAGAATATGGAACGGGCCAATCGCAAGCTGATGTTCGTGGTGCCGATGGCGCTGGCACTGATCTTTGTGCTGCTGTTCTTCAGCCTGGGATCGTTCCGCGACGTGTTGATCGTGGCATCCGGCATTCCGCTGGGTCTGGTCGGCGGCGTGCTGGCCCTGTGGCTACGGGACATGCCCTTCACGGTCAGCTCGGCCATTGGCTTTGTCGCGCTGAGCGGCGTCGCCATCCTCAACGGCCTTGTGCTTGTGACGTTCATCAAACAACAACTCGAAGCCGGACGGCCTCTGGAGCAAGCCGTGCGGGAGGGTTGCCTGGTGCGGCTGCGTCCCGTCTTGATGACCGCCCTCGTGGCCGCCGTAGGGTTCCTCCCGATGGCTGTAAACGTGGGTGTAGGCGGCGAGGTCCAGCGCCCCTTGGCCACAGTCGTCATCGGGGGCATCTTCACCAATACCCCGCTGACCCTGCTGGTCCTGCCAGCACTTTACACGATGTTCAAACGGAAGGCAACGCCGGAGGTAGAGGTCTGAGGCGGTGCTCCCCAGAAAGGACAACACCATGAAAGAAATCAAAGCCATCATCAAACCGTTCCGATTGGAGGAGGTGGTTCACGCCCTCCGCGAAATCCCGAACCTGCCCGCCGTGACCATCTCCACCGCCCACGGCCTCTCCGTAGAGCGCGGCACCTTCGACCAGGTGGTGGTGACCAAGCTGGAGATCATGGTGCCCGATGAACTGGCGGAGTCGGTGGTTCAAGTCATCCAGAAAGCCGCCCACACGGGCCTGGCCGGTGATGGACGTATCGTCGTCATCCCGGCTTGAAAACGGATGCCCTTGCCCTCGACCGTCGCGATCAGCCAATTCTCCGGCCTCATCGGGCCTTTCCAGCACCCCTCCATGACCAGTCTGCCGGGTGTCGCTGTCGCACGATCCAGATGGGGGCTCTTGAACTGTGCCTGAACGCCGACCCGGCCGGGCTTGTCGGCGGTGATTCGCACGACCATCACGCGGTCCGGGTAGGAGAGAAAGACCTCGCGAGTGAAGACCACGTCGCCGGCGCGATAACAGACCTTGGCCACGCCCGTTTCCATGTCCAGCTCCCGGCGGTAGTCCTCGGCTCCCTCCGCACCCTCGAACGACAGCCGCAGATCACCCAGGGGCTGATACGCCTGTTGGGCCGCAGGAATACCGTAAAAGTGCGCATCGGCCATCTTCTCCGCTTCCTGGAAATTCTCGGCGAAAACCAGATCGCGGATCAGGGGGAAGTACGTGCCCGCGTCGGGATCATCGTAGTCGTGAGGACGCCCGGACCAGAAGCTGGACTCGTTCAGCGCGATACGCTCCCGTTGAACGCCGCCGAAGACCATCGCCCCCATAATCCCGTTGCCGATCGGCATTGCCTCCAGCCACTCTACGCCCGGCTGGCGATACCATAGCACCACATCCCCCCGTGGTTCTATGCGTGTGGGAGCGGGCTCCGACCTTATCCCCATACTGTTGACGGTGACGACAGTATAGGTGTGTTTCTCTCCGGGCTTGGTCGAGGTGTCCACGTAGTGCATCTTCGGCATGGGCTGCGCCGGTGTATCGTGATAGGTCATGGACTGGAACAAGGGACGCCCGAACTTGCCCACAGGCGTCTGGGGCACCTGGGCCAGCTCCTGCCCATCGCGCAGCACGAGAAAGCAGCGGATGCCGCTCTCGAAGTCCGCGTCGGCGCTCCACTCGATCTGTGTCCCCTGGTCCCCCTGGGCCGTCACCTTCACGTCGTGGGGAGCCGGCGGCGGCGTGGTGTCGCCTACGGCGCCGGTTTTGACGTATTCCATCCAGGCCTTGGCCACGGCTTCGTTGGGCAGCCAGACCGCTTTGTTCGAATTGCCCTGGTACGAAGCTGCCGGCACGGCCTGATCGCCCAGCAACGGCGCCAACCATGCCTGGCTCATATCCACGGGCTTGAGGGTCTGATCTTTGCTGCCTTTGTCCGGCAGGCGCATCGCCAGGCAGGCGTCGAAGAACGGGATGGCCAGATAGCGGCAATCGCCGCATTCGTGGCCGGTGCGGGGGTCCGGGGCAAAGCCGATGGGGGCGCCCTTGTCGCGGTATTCCTGGAAGGTCGCCAGCGTGCCGGTCCAGGGGATGTTCGGCTTTTCTTTCACGCCGGGGTTGCACATCGAGGGAATCGCGTACACGCCGGCGGGGACTTCGGGCTGTGGAAACTCGGGCTTGGTGCGAAACATGATTGCCGAGCCGGAGCGCATCCAGATCGCAGCGACGCGGTCGGGATGATGGATGCTCATAACGTTCGCCCAGATACCGCCACCCGAGTGGCCCCAGAGGGCCCAGGGGACGGTCTCGATCTCCGGGTGGCCAGACTTCGCGGCGAGATCGCCGATCGCTTTGAGGAACGTCTTTTCCGAGCCGTGGCGCGGGTCGAACCACAGTTCGGAGCCTCCGGGCGAGAGGTCGATCTTCTCGTTCGACACATGATACGAGGGGCCCAGCAGGGCGCAGTCCCACTTCCTGGCCAGAGCCTGCCAGTGCAGGTCGTAGGCGGCCGTGGATCCCTCGATGGAGGCGGTGGTTCCGGCCCCGTGCTGGTGGACGATGATGCCGCGCAGGCGCGTGGCGCCGTCGGGAATCCAGAGGGTGTACGTGACAGGCACCTGCAATCCGTCTGCGGCGGTCGAGGCCGGATAATCGACGTTCAGATACTGTCCGGCTCCATGAGTCGTTCCAACGAAGCCAAATACGCAAACGGCGAAGGATGCCAAGGCGGCGAGTCTCGTTCGCACCCTCGCGTGAAAACTCGTTTCGCCCATCCCCCGCTGTGCCCATCCATTCATGTTTCCATCTCCACGGTACCGTGACATGGTCTTCCAATTGCCGCGACGAGAAGTGGCGCAAGGCCGAGCTACACATGGCCACTCATGCGGCCGATTATACTGGGGATACGCCTGCTCTGCATAGGATCTCGGGATAGTCATAGTCCCCTGTCGCCGGGGTTTGCATCAGGCTCTCCTCGGCAGTACCATCCCCCGACATGAAGAAATCAGATGTCCTTTCCGTGAAGTGTGTCGCGGGCTTTTGGGCCGGGATGATGGCCTTGATCCTGTGCGGGTGCTCGGTGGCAACCCATTCACGGGAGCCTGCATTCAAGGTCCTTGTCGTCGCATCTGCGAAATCTGGGCAATCTGCGGATGCCCTCACGCTCTTTCGCGTGGCTCTTGATTAAGGAACGTGGATTCCCGCCCCCGGTCAAGTCGAGGGCAGGCTCTTCGCGGGAATGACAATGTCGGTGCTGGGGATCAACTGGTCATTCAATCCTCCATTGTGCCCGGATCGGTGCGGGTGGGCACGCGTATCCGGCTGAGGCTTGTTATGTCCGTCTGGCACGTCGGACCAGGATGCCGCCGATCGCGAGAGCTACGACGGCCGTGAATAGAAGGATGGCTTTCCTTCCGGGGCCGGATGGTTTCGGTTGGGAAGGGGTCGGGGCGGCTCGGTCGCGGCTCTCCGCAACGGGCTGTGCTGGGACCTCGCTTGTCGGCGGCACTTCCTCTTTGCCGTGGGCCGTCAGGGTGCTTGTGGCGGTGTATCCCTCTCTCGACCATCCGAGGAATTTGAACGGGCCCCGGCGGTAGACCTCCTTGATCATGCCGTTGGCCGCCGGATGATACCACCGCTCTCGTTCCTCCGTAATGGGGATTTTCGCGATCTTGATATCCACAGTTGACGTGCTCGTGCTTTTGTAGTGCAGGCAGTCTGTGAACTGGCCGGCGGGCGTGGTGAGCGTCTGGTCTTCCAGCCGCTCGATCACGGTCGTGCTGGGCAGGCCGAAGTTCGCCGAATCCATCCGCAGGGTCGTCTCGATCGTTCGCCTCTCCCCGGCTTTCATTTCCACCGGCCGGTAAGGCGCCGGCGGATCATAGCGAAGCCTCGCCGTCTCTCCTTTTTCATTCTCGATCTCAATCGCGGCAAGCAGACCGTCCTGGCCGACGTAGAGCCTACCCACGATCCGCGGGTCGCGGGTGAATCGCTCTTCGATGGTCCATTGCGTCGCCTCCGGCCCTTCGCCGGCCGACAGCACTCGCACGATCCGCTCTCCATCGATCGCGTTGGGCTCCACGCTTCCCGGCCGGGGCCCCTCATGCCGGTACTGCCACCGCTGCCCGACCTCGAACCCCGCCGGCAAGGCCGGCGCCGTCCAAGCCATCGCACAAAACAAGCCCAGCATAACGCCGGCCCGGCAAACGTCGGCGTTGCGACTACGTCCTCTTCCCTCAATGACATCCATGCACATTCTGGGCCCACAGCAGAACAACCCGGATTCGCCCGACGGCTGTCTACCTGCCACGCGACGAGTCCCGTGCTATCCATGACCTGACGCACGGAAGCATATCACATGACTCCTGAATCGGCAAGGCAATACGGGCGGGGGCCGTCAAGACCTGGGGAACGGATAGTGTCGGGTATTTCTCCCTGAGGCAATCCCGACTCCTACGGACCGTCCGTAGTTCCCCTGGTTCCCTATTTCCGCAGAACCTGGAGAGTTCTGTCGAGGTATAATGCTATCGGCAATACAATGTAATTATGAATGACGTTTGTTTCTCGTGGGATGAGATCGATGAGAAAAGACTACGATTTCGCGAACATGACAGGCCAATGGGGAGGAAGTCGAACAGTTGGGGAGTCTATCGCATTCTGGCCTCCAGCATGGACAAAGGCTCCCGTTCTTATGGTTGATGTTCGCGTGCAACCGGCAGGTGTGGTGAATCACGCTGGTGGCCCAAGGCGCAAGACTCCCGGCCCGAAGGGCCGGAACCATTTTTCGCGTAGAACGGGGCGGACACTCTTGCACGGGGGGATCCCGGTGGCAGTTTGGCTTGGCTACCCGCGATAGGCTGGGTCCATGCGCAGCAGGACGGTGCGGCCGATCCGATAGGAGCCGTAGGTCACGAAGAAGGCGGCCAGCACGTCAATGCTGTAGTGGACGTGCATCGCCAGGACGACGATCCCCATCACGATCGAGCCGACGAGGAACACGTAGCGCAGCCAGCTTCGCCGGAACAGATAGAAGCCGAGAAACGTCATGGCCGTATGGCCCGAGAAGAACATGTCGTTCTCGAAATAGAGGCTCCTGAAGAACCACGGGTAATTCACGGAGACAGCGCCCGCCGGGGTCTCCAGATGCGTGAAGATCATGAACACGGACCGCACGATTAGAAGGAGACTGAACTGGAAGGCGACCACGTGCAGCATCCGCATGCGGAACAGCAGCGGATACAGAAACATGCTCGCGATCAGGGCCACGTAGCCGTAAATGAAGAGGAAGCTCAGGTCGATGGGATCGAAGAGGTCCAGAATGAGGTCCGGCACCTTCACGCCCTTCATGGTATGCACGTACATGCCGCAGGCATAGTCAAAGCCCAGTCCGACCACGACGCAGACCAGGGACAACGCGATAAGGCGCTTGCAGGCCAGGAGTTCACCGGTCCAAGTCTGCAGCCCTTCGCGCAAGCGATCTCTCACCCGCTGGGTTGCGCCGCCTTGCTCGGCAGGCCGCAACGGCGGTCTCTGCATCGGTATCGTGGACCTTCCCGCCACCACCGTCATATCAGCCCCTTGCCAGATACTACGCCGTTTTCCACCATTCCTGTGAACCGGCGAACCAGGATTCGCTCGATCTCGCCGAGCAATTTGTCAACAGCTTTAGCAACTTGCAGGCCATTGGTCAAGCAATTTGCGGCGTGAAAAGTGAGCGGAGTCCCGCCGGGCAGACATGCCGCGCCCCCTCGGTAAATCGGCCCCCGCCGACCGATGGGAAACCCACACTTGCCGCCCGCCGGTCTATTGTCGGAATAAAAGCCGGGGAGTGCCCTGAGAACTCCGCCACAACGGGTGAGTGGCCGAGGCCGGAGAGGCCTACAGTCTGCACCCTGCGGCCTCCAGCCTGCTCAATAGCCGCGACGGCGCCGGGCAAAGAACAAAGACCGGAGGGCACAGGATCGGGGCCAGAGGGCTGACGGCACAGGGAACCTGCAACCCGGTTCCCGTCTCAGGCTTTGCATTTGGAGCCGGGGCATCCGGCTTGCGGGCTGCGTCTTCCCTGACCTTGGCGTATGCCAATTCCTGGCCGATCGTGGAATAGTAATAGGCCCTGTCCAGTTCCGTCGGTCCCGTCTGCGGCGCGACGAGTGCCGGCGGAACAGGCGCGACTTGTGCCGCGGCAAGGGTACTGAGGAGAGACAAGACTACTGCAATGTGCGTCCCTACGATCCGTGTAGACATGAGCCGATCTCCTGAACTCGGTTCTGAGTTTCGAGTTCTGCGCGCGAAGGCATGCGTGCTTCAACTCTACACTCAAAACGAACACCCAGGAACCGTGCCTGCTTCACGGCTCCATCTGCTGGTCATTATAGCACCGCCCCGCGCCCGTGCAACAACAATGTTGGCCACGTTGTCCGTCGCGTGGGATTGCTCTTGATCGCCGTTCAGGGGCGTACGCAATCTCACCGCTGCCTGTGTGATTGCATTGCGTTGGAGGCTCGTGGAAGTCACACGGATGACGGTCGGGGAGCCCCGCAGATGCCGTGTCGCCCGTGGCCTTTTTCGATTTCGATCTTCGGTTTTCGGGGATGAGCGGCTATAATAGCCATGGCAGCAGTGAAACGTGATGACTTTCAACAGACCGAAAAGGCGTTATTCTATGGATGATTTATCGAAGCCGAAAGCGACGCTTGTCATCAAGGTCATGGAGCACGGAACGATCACCGGTGCCGACGGCGACGGGCATCTGGAGTTCGACGACTGCATCAACGCGGTCAACGGACTCATCGACTGGATGGCCCGGTCGCTGGCCGAGATCAACGAGGCAGATAGGCAACGGATCGGCGTGGAGATCCTCACCGCCGCCCTATACAGTTGGACCTTCGACCGGCCCACGGACGCCTCCGACGAAGCCGACGACCTGTCCGATGAAGATGACCTTGACGACGACCTCGATGACGATTTCGACGAAGACGAGGACGACTCCAAGGAGTTCCCCGCAAACTGACGCGTCCGCGCAGCGCATCTGGATGACTTCGGGAGGCAGACGCTGTGCCGATGATTCGTGGCTGGCAATCTGTGACTCCTCGTGCATCCGTCAACGCTACCCACTTAAGGCATCACGTTGGCCTGGGCGAACGGTTTGTGGCGGGTAGAAAGTGGTATGGTACCGCCGGAATCGGACCTCTGCCAGATTCGGGTTCCCGACGCGCATTTCCGCGCGTCGCTCATGTGGTTTTGGGTACTCTCGCTTGTCAAGCATCGCATCGAAGGAATAACGGCACAGGCGGGGGCTACCAGAAGAGGGCGTAGAGGGTGATGTAGGCGGCGGCGACTAAGGCCCACCAGAGGATGAGGCTTGTGTACCAGGGGCGAGGGGTGGACCTTTCCTGGGGTGGGAGGAACAGAAGGTGGGGCTTCCATATCCATTTGTCTACGATGGCCGCTGACGGGGCGGGCTTGAGGTACGTCGTCACGATATGGAAGGCGATCACCGGGGCGAGCAGGAGGCCGGCGAGATTGAATGAGTTGATCTCCACGTCCAGGGCCTGCAGCAGGGCGGGCAGCAGGGTCATGGGGATGCACAGCAGCAGCGTGGCGGTGGCGGAGAAGCTGTTGGAGCGGGGCCAGAGCAGGGCCGAGACGAAGACGACGACGATCGGCACGGCCATGAAGAACCAGCATTCCTGGAAGTAGCCGAACAGGGTCTTCCACTGGCCGACGACCGGCGTCCAGAGCATCCCGACCACCAGCACGGCGAGCGTCGTGATGCGGCCGACCCGGATCATCTGGCGGTCGGTCGCCGAGCGGTTCCACAGCCGCTGGTAGAAGTCGATCGACAGGATGGTCGCGCACGAGTTCATCAGAGCGTCGAGTGTGGACATGATGGCCCCGAGCAGCCCGGCGAAGACCAGGCCGCGAAGGCCGTAACCAAGCGGGCCGACCAAGTGACTGACGACCCTCGGATACGCCTCATCCGGGTTCTCCAGGTTCGGGAACAGCCGGTACGCGATCAGGCCCGGGAAGCACACGGCCAGCGCCAGGAAGAGCCCGAGAAAGCCCGCGAAGATGACCCCGGCGCGGGCGTGCCACTCGTTGCGGGCGCCGAGCACCCGCTGATTGATGTACTGGTTCGTCGCATAGTACCACAGGTTCGTCGAGACCATCCCCACGAGGATGCCGGTCCAGGGTAGCTCAGGGTGGCTCGCGGGCAGCATCAGGTGCGCCCGGTCGCCCGTGCCGCGCATCGCCTCCCAGCCCCCCACTTCGTGCAGGCCGAGGAAGAAGACGAGCAAACCCGAGGCCAGCAGCAGCACCGCCTGGATCACGTCGTTCCAGACGACGGCGGGCAAGCCGCCCATCACCGTGTACACCCCCGTCACCACGGCCAGCATGAGGATGGAGTACCAAAGATTGATGTCGAAGATGGCGTGCAGCGCCAGGCCACCGGCATAGAGAACCCCGGCGAGGTTGATGAAGACGTACGACAGCACCATGATGACGGCGAGGGTGAGCCGGGTGGACGGGCCGAAGCGGTGCTCCAGCCACTCCGGCATCGTGCTGATCTGCCGGCGGACGTAGAACGGGACGAAGAACAGGATCATCACGGTCATCGCCGGAAAGACGCCCCACTCCCAGTTCGCCACGGCCAGTCCGTGACGGTAAGCGAACCCGACCTCGCCGATGAACTGCTCCGTCGAGATACTCGTGGCGATCAGCGAGAAGCCAATCGCGTACCAGGGCAGGCGGCGCCCGGCCAGGAAGTAGTCCTGCGACGTCTTCTCCTTCCGCGACACCCACCACCCCACGGCCAGCACAGCCACGCAGTACAGGACGAACACGCCGTAATCAAGAGCGTTCAATTCCACAAAGGCAACTCCAGTACTCCTGTAGGATGTGCCGTGCACACCATTGCCTGGCCACCCGGCCCATGCTACCAGCCTCCATGCAAAAATCACCAAAAAAGGATGAAGCAGTAACAAAACGGTAACACGTGGGACGGACACTACAGGAGTACGGAACCAAGTGTCCAGTGACGCCTTTACTGAAAGGAGCACAGCTATGGCAAAGCACACGACTCTGTTCATTGTTGCGGTGCTGCTGGCAGGCCTGTTGGCCCCGGCGGTACACGCCAAGTCAGCGGCGGAGCTGCTCCGCGAGGGGCTCTACGCCGAGGAAGTGGAGGGCAATCTCGATTCGGCCATCGGGATTTACCAGCAGATCATCCTCGACGGCTCCGCTCCCAAGAACCTCGTGGCCCAGGCCCTGTATCGGCAAGGCTCGTGCCACCTCAAAAAGAGGAACGAACCGGAGGCCCGCGCCGCCTTCCAGAAGCTCGTGACGGAGTACAGCGACCAGACGGAGCTTGTGGAGAAGGTCAAGCCCATGCTGGAGGCGCTGGGCAACGCCGATCCGGCCAGCCTCATGCCGCCGGAAGTGATCGCCTACGTTGAGATCGGCAGCCCCGGCCGGCAGGTCGAGACGATCCTTAACATGCTCAAGGGCACGCCCCTGGAAAACCCATTCAACGCTATTGCCACGAAGAAGGACTCGGGCCAAGCCGGCGGCGGGCCTGCCGATATGATCGGCAAGGTCCTGAACCCGGCCATGCTGGCCGAGCTCAAAAAGATCCGCGGCCTCGGCATCGGGATCACCGATATCGCCGAGAACAATCCACCGGGAATCGTGGTGCTGTTCCCCGGGCGCAGCGATGCGCTGCGAACCCTCATCCAGACGGGCATCAGCATGCTTGGCCAGACGAGCACGCCTGTTGAGGGCATGACAACCCTGAAGTTCGGCGATGGCGGCGGCGCTGCGTTCGACGATAACGTCTTCATCCTGGCCGGCCCCTCCCCCAAGGGCGCCGCGATGCTCGAGTGGGCGGTCAAGCAGTACAAAGGCAAGGCTCACGAACCGTCGCTGGCCTCGGCCAATGCCTCATTTGCCAGGGTCAGCAAACAGGCCCGGCAGCAGAATGCCGTGACGCTGTGGGTGAACGTGGGCGAGGTGCACCAGAAGCTGCTGAAGATCATGCCCGCCGGCCAGATCCCGCCGCAGTTGCAGATGGCCGACGGCCTCATCAATTTCAAGAATGTGGATGACTTCATCGCGACATTCTCGCTGCGGGAGACGGGTGTGGCCCTGGAGGCGAACGTCAACTTCAAGGACGGCAGCCAGTCCATGGCCTACAACCTGATCCGCACGCCGAACCTGAACAAGGCCTCGCTCAAGGCCGTGCCCGCCGACGCGATTGCCCTGATCAGCCTGACACTGGGAGGGGCCGACACTCCACAGGCCCAGGCCGCCGGCGACCACATCAGGAACGCCACGGGGCAGGATCTCGCCTCGCAGATCTTCGGCAATATCGAGCAGATCAGCCTGTTTGTGGTGCCGGGAAAAGGCGTGGCCCCGGCCGAATGGGGTGGACTTCCATTACAGTCGATCGGCCTGGCCGTGACCAGCCGCGAGCCGCAGAAAACGCAGCAACTGCTCATGACGATGCTGCAAATGACAAACCTCGTCGCCGGCGACGCGCAGCAGAACCTGCCCGCCTCAGGCCAGTACGAAATCGCTCTGGCCAATAGTATGAAACTCTTCGGCTACACCGACGAGGGCAACAAAACGATGGTGCTGTCCCTGAGCCCGCAGGTCATCGGCAGCTCCGTGACCGCGATGAAGCAGGACAGTTCCGTAGTGAACGGAGGCAGGTTGCAGGACGCGATCGCGACGATGTCACCCAAGACCAGCAAGCTCGTCCTGGTCAACGTGGCCGGGGCGCTTGGGCTTGCCGCGCAGAACGTGCAGTTCCCGTCGGAGGAGGTGGCCAAGAAGGCGCAGCAATCCATCCAGGAGTTGGTCAAAGCCACCGAGAAGACCACAATCCGGCTGCTGACGAGCGAGGAGGCGAACAGTTTCGGCGTCCGCCTGAGCGTCAGCGATCTACCGCCGATGAATCAGATCGTCGGGGCCGTGACACAGATCGTGAAGATGGTGTCTGATGCCAGGGAGAGCATGGCCGCTACGGCCGTGAAGGCCCAGATGGCGTTGAGCGTGCCGCAGACAAGCAAGCCCCCCACGAAAGGGGACGAGGCGGATTGGGCCGCCGCCCCGTCACAGGCCATCGAGCACGTGGCCTACACGGCCCCCGCTTCCGAGGAGGATCTCTCGGCCAGCTTCAAGACCCTCTGGGACAACCAGGGCCTGTACCTGCTCGTCGATGTGGTCGATGACAAGGCCATCAACGACTCCGTGGAGTTTTGGCTCGATGACTGCGTCGAGGTCTTCATCGACGCCGACAACAGCAAGTCCGAGGTCTACGAGGACAAAGACTACCAGTATTACTTCACCTGGGAAGGCTCCCGGTTCACCGCGGCCGGTGGTCAGGGCGAGTCGCGCCACAACAAGATCGACGGCGTGAAATCCGCCGCCTCCCCGACCGATAAGGGGTATCGCTTCCTGATCACGTTGCCCTGGTCCACGCTGGGCGTCACGCCGCGTGTCGGCACACGAATCGGGTTTGACGTGCACGTGAACGACGATGACGACGGCGGAGATCGTGACACCAAGCTGATGTGGCATACCGAAAACGACATTGCCTGGCAACAGCCCAAGGCCCTGGGCACGATCGAGCTGGCCGGCCTGGCTGGCTGGTGGAAGCTGGACGAGGCCGACGGAACGAAGGCCGCCGACAGCTCCGGCAACGGCCACAACGCCACTCTCCGGGGCAATGCGAAATGGCAGCCCGCCGGCGGCAAGGTCGGCGGCGCCATTGCCCTGGATGGCAGCGGCAGCTATCTCGAAGTGGCCGATGAATCCGCCTTCGACTTCACCGCGGGCGTCACCGTCTCGGCGTGGATCAGGCCGAACGCCTTCGACAAGCCCTGGCAGGCCATCGTCACCAAGGGCGAGGGGGCCTGGCGAATCCAGAGGAACAACGAGACCAACACGCTCGAATTCGCCTGCACCGGGCTCAAGATCCCCAACGGCAATCAATATGGCAGCCTGTTTGGGACCAAGGCCATCACCCCCGGCGAATGGCACCACATCGCGGGCGCCTACGACGGCAGTAGGATGTACCTCTATGTCGATGGTGCCCTGGACGCTTCGCAGGAGGCCAAGGGCCCGATCGGTCTCGATGACGATCCGGTGCTGATCGGCGAGAACGCCCAGCAGCATAGCCGCTTCTTCAACGGCCTGATCGACGATGTCCACGTCTACAACTACGGACTCGCCGAGGCCCAGGTCCGGCAACTGCACGAAGGAAGATGACCCTTCCGTAAAGGATCGGGGAAGCGCGGGAGGCCGGAACGCAACCGGCCTCCCGCTCGCGCTTCTCCGCGCAGGCGTATCGCACGCATTTCTCACCATTGCTGAGTGGCGGCATGGTATAATTGTGGCGCACAAGTGTCAGTAGTCGATACAAATGGAATGAGCTCGGGTGCTGTGGCCGCCGATGTGACTGTCTATGAAGATCCTGCGTCATCTCCATCCTGGTTTTGGGCAGTTTCGGTGGGTCGTGCTGCTGCTGGCAGTGGCGGTGATCCTGCCGACGGTGTGCCTGCTGTGGTTCATGAACGAGGTCGTCAAGAGCGAGCGGCTGGTGGTCCGGCAGAAACTCACCACGTCCTACCGCAACCAGTTGGCCGAGGCGGCGGCGAAAGTCGAAGAGCAGTGGGCCGAGTACTGCAGACTCCTGGAGAGAAGGCCGTCGGTCCACTTCTGCCGGCAGTTCGCCACGGCCGTAAGCCAGAATAGCTATGATGCCCTGCTCGTTTACGACGAGGCCGGCCGGCGGCTGTACCCGGCGATCTCGACGGACGCCGGGGCTCGCCCTTCCGAGGACTTCGCCGATGCCTGGGAGCTCGAGTTCATCAAACAGCAGTACCAGCAGGCGGCGGATCGGTACGAGGAGTATTCGCAGATCAGCGACGATCACGGTCGGCTGGCGGCCTGCATCGGCAAGAGCCGTTCGCTGGTGAAGCTCGGCAACCCCGACCAAGCCATCATCGAGTGTAAGCAGCGGGCGGCCTTCAGCCCGCTGGCCGAAACCGGCGACTCGCGAAGCCTGGCCCTGATCGCCAACGCCCGTCTGCTGCTGCTCAGTTGGACGCGGGACAAGCCGGCATACGCACCGCTCTACGAAGAGACCTTCCGCAAGCTGCTGGCCATGCTGTACAACCCCAACGGCGCGGGGTTCGCCCTGCCCGCCGACGAGAACCTCTTTCTGGCCCGCAAGGTCCTGGAGATCGGCGCCGCCACGGGCCTGCTCGACGAGAACGCCGACCTGCTTCGCGGCGCCAACCTCCAGAGGCTCATCGAAGCGGAGGAACGCTCCATCCAACTGGCCGAGCAATTCCCGACCCCGGCCCTGTTCGACGGCTGGGAGCCGGACAAGCTCCGGCCGATCAAGATCGTGGACACCGCCTTCTACGCGGTCCTCCGCAAGACCAGTCGCGGGACGTGCGTCGCCCTGCTCTCCACCGACGACGTCACCCGCTCGCTGGGCGACTACATCCGCAAGTTCCAGGACACGAATGTCGATTATCGAATTCTCGATGAGAACGGCAGGCTCGTCGCCGGGATCGGCGAGACGGACCGCGAGCCCTTCACCTCGCACGCCGCCGGCCAGTATTTCCCCGACTGGACGATCCAGTTGTTCTTCAAGGACGCCGACATCTTCCGCAGGGCCGCCGACGAGCGGATCGCCATCTACACCTGGACGGGTGTGCTCGTCATCTCCCTGATTCTGGTTTCCGGGGCCGTGGCCGCCAAGAGCATCGGCAAGCAGATCAAGCTCAACCGGCTCAAGAACGACTTCATCGCCACGGTCACCCACGAGCTCAAGACGCCGCTGGCTTCCATGCGCGTCCTCGTGGACACGCTGCTCGAAGGCAACTATCGCAACCCGCAGCAGGTCATGGAGTACCTGCAGCTCGTCTCGCGGGAGAATGAGCGGCTCAGCCGGCTGATCGATAACTTCCTGACCTTCTCGCGGATGGAGCGGAACAAGCAGGCGTTCCAGATGCGGCTGGTCAGCCCGGCAAGCATCGCTCAGACCGCGGCCCAGGCCGTCAAGACGAAATTCAGCCGTGGCACATGCCACTTCGAGACCGACATCCCCGACGATCTGCCCATGATCAAGGCCGACCATGATGCCATGGTCACTGTCCTAGTCAACCTGCTGGACAACGCCTACAAGTACTCGTATGACGACAAGCAGATCAAGCTGAGCGTTGCGAGTGACACAACCTCGGTGTGTTTCACCGTGTCCGACAACGGCCTCGGAATCCCGCGCCGGGCCTTCAAGAAGATCTTCCGGCGGTTCTACCAGGTGGACCGAAGCCTCACCCGCCGGGCCGAAGGCTGCGGCCTCGGCCTGAGCATCGCCAAATTCATCGTCGATGCCCACCAGGGCACCATCGCCGTCGACAGCAAGCCCAGCCAAGGCAGCACCTTCACCATCACGATGCCCACCGCCCCACTCCTGTTTGCCGACAGTCCCCGGATTCATTAAGCCAAGACGCCAGGCATGGCCAAGTCTTCCATATTGACAATGCCGTCACGGCTCCGGTCTGCGTAGTCGTTCGCGGGATGCTGCGAAAAGAGTTTTGGAAGTGGTGATTTGCGACTGGCGCGAATCCGGGTAAGGGGGCATATCCTTGTCGATGGCAGGCAAGGATGTCACGATGTCCCAGTTGGTGCTGCAGACCGACCTGCTTCGCGGCCAACCGGCGGACAGCTCCTTTCGTTTCCTGACGACGCCGGGAGTGGTCAGCCGTTCTCTGCCATCAGAAATCCATGGCTGTCCGGCTTCCTCCCGATGGGCCTGTCATGCAGGCAGGTCCCAGGCTTCCAGGGGCTGGCCGCAAGGGCAGGACTTTTGGTACCAGAAGATCTGGGCGCCGCAGCTCTTGCAGGACCACTGTTTCTCCTGTGCCGCCAGCCACGCCTGCTTGCCATGCCTCTTGATATACTCCAGGTTCGGCTCCATGGTCCAGTGGTGCGGCCATTCGTCGTGCATGAACGCGGACAGCTCCTTGCACGGATACTCGCTGCAGAAGCAGCAGAACTCGACGTTCTTCTCCCTCGAGCACCGCCGGAACTTGCACTGTCCCGCCGTCTCATCCGCGCGCTCGCTCCGGCACCCGCCGCAATCCGTCGCCCCGCAAGCCCCGCAATAAAGCCCGCACGCGCCGTATTGTGACTTCTTCATGG
>Ga0315274_10003620_pt1 | contig 22974 bp, 32 predicted proteins | sample YL17G02_20_MG_FD_203700 | JGI IMG/M metagenome (GOLD analysis project Ga0315274, IMG submission 203700) | Sediment microbial communities from Yellowstone Lake, YNP, Wyoming, USA - YL17G02_20 | ecosystem: Environmental > Aquatic > Freshwater > Lake > Sediment | place: USA: Wyoming | collected...
CCACGACCAGGACCCCGACCCCGACCCCGACCGCGACCGCGACCCCGACCACGACCCCGACATTAACCATCCAGTTCTAAGAAAAGATTGGTTCATATTATTTAACCTTTATCCTCTGACTTTAATGGCAATTAGCTTCCCGAATCTTTTCCCGGCGATATTTTTAATCATCCGCTTCCTTTACTTTACCGTCGAGAGATTGGATGACAAGTCTCATAACCGGGACTTGTTTTGCAAACTCTTTTTTGATCGCCGCGACTTGCTCTTCGGCCTCGGGCGTCAGTTCGTACGCAGTCCGCTTCGATGCAATATTCTGGACGATGAATTTATCGCCGATGATCGCCTTCGCGACGTTTTTGAATTTCTCGCGAATCTCATCGTGAATTTTTTCAAACTCTTTTGACAATGGTTTTAAAAATTCATGCCGGGCGACCGCAGTTTCAACCGCCTCGTCGATGATAAGCTCCGCGGGCTTGTTGGAGATGTCGGGCAAACAGATCAGACTAAACGGACACCAACCGCAGATCGCCGAGTCATAGGTGATGCGATCCGGGTATGTCTTTGAGTCTATTGCCGCCGCGACCCGCTCGAGTTTGAGCAATATCGCCTCGCATTCGCCATAGTCGAGGAAGACGGGGAGCATTTTGATATGCCCCAGACAATCGGTCAGGATGAAAATGCCCTCTTCGAGATTATTCCCGTACAAATAAGTTTGAATTTGACGCAGGTATTTGCGGAGATACGGCTTTTTTTGAAAGTCGTCCAACGACTTGATCCCGTTGAAAATATTCGGGTTCATCGATTTGATCTCGAAAGGGACCCTCTTTCCTTCCCATTTAATCATCCCGTCAATTTTGCCCCGGGCGATGAGCTTGCCGGATTTGCCGAGGACGTCGACGGGTTGTTGGGACAGGATAACCTCAAAGCCGAGCTTGATGAGCTGGTTGATGATTTCGCGCTCTTGAAGGTTGCCCGCTTCGAGCCGCGCTTTCGTTTCGATGTCGAAGAGCTGGCGGCTCTTCCAGTCGAGCACGGCATATACCATCGACCGCTCGCATTCCGAGATGTCGGAGAGGATGGACTGATTACGCGGGTATGATTGAATATTGCTTTCAAGCTCCCGCGCCCGGCGTTCCATTATGGCTTTAATCAAGTCGGTTGACGGATTCATTGGTCACCCCCAGAGGTTACGCCGTTGAATGAGGCGATATTGAGCCCCCATTGGTCCCGCGCATAGTCAATTTTTGCTGGCGTTTTGTTTTCTTTGGCTTTCTTTGCCTCTTCTGCGATAGTCTTCGAGAATGTAGAATAACCGACCCCCTCGACATCGACCACGGTATATTTCGTCCACGGCTTCCCGGTCGACTTATTTGTCCCCGTTTTGACGAGGACTTGCTCGATCGCGACGTTTACAGATTCAGTCCCGGCGGCGGTTGTCTCTTTGCCCTTGAACGTATGCCCCCCGGCGCCGCTCAATACGATGCCGTTTTTCTCTAAAAAGTCCGGGTCGAGGTGATGCAACCCCAGCAAGTCCCGGACGCCCTCTTTTTTGGCGGCTCTCATTGCCGCGACCTTAATGTCATCCTCTTTTATTTCGTGGATTTGTTTTGCTACCCCGTGGGCTTTCCCAAAGAATTTGTCCCGGGACCCGGCGCGCCCATAGACTCGGATTTCGGTATTACGGAAAGAGGCATCGCAGGTAAACTCCCAAAGATACCATTCCCCGGCGTCGTCTCTCTGGGTCGTCTTTTTGACTTCCCAATTTTTGTATGAAATGCCGAGCGTCGCCCCGATGCGGTTTGCCCCGGCAAAACCGAGCTCCGCTTTTTTGACGCCAGACTCTTTGGATTCAAAAACAATCCAGTCCCCGGGCTGGGCGAGTTTCAAGATGGCGGTTCTTATTTTGTTTTGGGATGCGATGATTTTTTCAATATTGTCGGCGAGCCAATAGATGTCTTCGGCGCTGGATTTTGTGGTGGCGATGATGCCCCCGGACTCCGGGAGCGGTTCGATTTCGGTTTCAAGAGCTTCGATTGCGGCGAGTTCTTTCGTTTGGTCAGTCATAATATCCCCCTATGATTTAAGATCGTGAGGGCTTATTTTACAACATCGATCAAAATAATTCAAGCGAATAAATATCTCTTGAATATTCGGATCACGGTTTTGTTTGCAAGGCAATTTTGAGAGCATCGACGAGCTTTTCAATCTCGACCCGGGAATAATCCCGGATGTCGAGGCCGTGATGGGTCAGCAGTACGCGGACGGCGAAGTCATAAGTCTGGCGAGCGTCGAGCGTTGTCATTGGAGTGTCCCCCCTTTCCGTTTGAGTTTGGATCGTTTCTCGAAGGCCAGCGAAACGAGGTTGTTTTGCGCGACGAGCAGTTCCCGGACGGCCGCGATCAGGTGGGTCAAGGCGCGGTCGTGCGGGGTCGCGCCAGTCTTCCGCAGGACATCCTCGGCCGTGGTCAGATGCAATTTGACGAGCTCTTTGCTTTGGAAATAATTCGATAATCGGCTCATTTTATTTTCCCCCTTTTTTGATTTCGTCATATTCACCGTTGAGAGAATTGTCAAAAATATCGTGAAGATATTCTTTGATTTGATTTCTATCTTTCCCGGAAATATGCAAAACGAATCCGAATTGGAGAGAGGGCTTAACGGTTATTTTATGATCAGTCCATCCGTCGTACCCGCCGTTTTCGTCCATGTGGTGAAACCCGCCGGATAGGACTATTTTTTCATCGCTCGACTCTGATTCGACGAGAGAAGTCCCCACGTCCCACCCCGACCCGGACGGTAAATAATTGTCGACTATTTTTTTTATTTCCTCGTCGTGCTTAATTTCCCATTCTCGATTATTGGAATTTCTACAATTTTGGCGAGCATTCAACAACGACGACAATTTTTGATATATTTTCATTTGAGTCAGCCCCCTTACGCCGCGGCCTTAAGTTCAGCCGGGGCGTCGAAATTAAAATAATATTGATTATGATTAAACAGCTTTTTGAAGTCCGGGACATAACCGAAATATTTTTTCCATTTCGTCGCCACGGGCACCGCCCGGAGCGTCCCGTCTTCGCGGACTTCGATTTGATGCTCGGTTTCCTCACCGTCGCTCCAACCCCGCCCGGAAAGAGACGGCGGCTCGGGGATGAGTGAGCCGCCGTAAATTTTGCGCCAGTATTGAGCCCGGGAGATGATTTGCAAAGTCCCGTCCTCATTTACCCAAATTGAATGGTCACACGTCCCCCTATAGGTCGCGTTACGACAGTTACAAGTCAAAGAGTCCCGGTCCGCCGTGCCTATCTTTTTTTTATTTTCCATTAGAGTCATCCCCCTTTATGTCAACATAACATCTCGAGATCAGCGATTTCAAAGATGCCAGAATTTGCTCACTAACCCAGCTTTCCGGGTTGTCTTTTAAACAGTCATTCCAGTATTTTTGGTTTGCTCTTATTTTTTGCGCGAGCGTTTTCCCGCTCGGTGTGTAGATTTGAATTTTTTTCATTATAGTCATCCCCCTTTTTGTTAAGACCGACCGCAATCGCCGCATCGAGCCGCCGTTGTTTTTCCTCTTCCGAGAGTTTGTCAAAGTCCGCCGGAAAGTCGATGCCCGGGCACAGTTTTAAAAACCGCGCTTTCCATTTATTTTGGTCGGCGGTCTCTTTGCATTCCAGAGCCCCGAGCGCCGCGACAAACGAGCAAGTTTTGAGCAATGAGTCGTCCCGGATGAGCCCGATGTCGTCAACCCGCTTAATGAAAGCGTCCGCGACTTCGCCCTTGAAGTATTGACGCACAATCTTATGAGCAACCGATTGAAAGTCAAAGCTCTCCCACGTCCTGTTTTGATAGCAGATTTTCGTTTCGCAGACCTCGGCTCCGTTTCGCAAGAGCGTCGCGACGTGCTTAAATGCTATCCGGGTTTTTTTCCATTCACAGACGATTTCCAACTCATCATTCAGCTTGAATGTTTTCATTATAGTCATCCCCTTCGCGCCCTTCGATTTCTTCCTTCCCTAAAATTATACAGGAAGTTTGCATTTTTGTCAAGGGGTATAAAAAAATAACTAAACCCGGGGTTTCTCCCGGTTTTTTTCGTCGCAAAATATTTTTATCAAGTTTAACTTGACTTGAGCCCGGGACTTTCCTATAATTTTGCTATGGGAATTATAGTGCAATCACAAAAGATTTCAACCGCGCCTTTTTGGCGTCGGTTTTTTTATGCTCTCCGGCCGCCTATAATTCCCAAAGTTAAAAGCGCCGGGGGGCTATTTTTTTAAGGGGGGATAAATGGCGAGAATCAGAACAGTCAAGCCGGAGTTGTTTTTTGACGTTGAGCTGGGCGATGTTAGCATCCCGGCGCGATTTCTATTTATCGGTTTATTCACGCAAGCCGATTGTGAAGGTCGACTCGATGATTCCCCCAAAAAGATCAAGGCAAATATTTTCCCGTACGATGAGAAAATAAATGTCGAGCCGCTTCTCGCCGAGTTGGCTCCCCGCTTCATAGTTCGCTATGAAGTCGAAGGAAGAAAATATATACAAGTTAGAAATTTTGGGAAGCACCAAAGACTTTCCGGGAGCGAATTAAAATACGAGTCGAAGTTTCCAGCCGTCCCGGATGATTACAAGGAAGCACCCGGGAAGCACTTGGGAAGCACTCAGGAAGCACCCGGGAAGCACTTAGTCACGCTGGAAAGGGAAAGGGAAAGGGAAAAGGAAAGGAGTATATCCCCAAAAATCAAATTTTCCAAACTCAAAAACGTACTTTTGACGCAAGAGGAGTTTGAAAAGCTCAAAGATCGGTTTAACGGACACGATAATGCGATGGTGTGGGTTGAAAAGATGAGCATCGGGATCGCAATGAAGGGGTATAAATACAAAAGTCACTATCTCGCCATTTTGAAATGGGCAGAAAATGAAAATCCAACTGAAAAACTTGATAGTTTCAAGAAACCGACGGAGCACATAATTAATTATAAAGAATTGCCAGTCGTGGTAAAGGGAGGAGTATGAATATAGCAATGCCAGAGGCGCCAGCGAAGTATTACGCAGAGTACGACCCGGCAGAGTTCCGGCTCGAATCCTACTTAATTTCAAAAAATATAAAAGAGATTGGGGATCGAAACGCGATGCTCGCTTGGTATGAAAAAACAAACTATAAGCGTCGCAGGCAAATTGAAATGAGCGATGCGGAGAGAATTTTTCGCACTCGGTTAATCTTAAAAACAATCGACGAGGAAAAATTAATAAACTGGCACAACAACGAAGAGAAGGCCGGGCGGTTTTTATACCCCGACTTATTCAAGAAAAAAGATGAGGCCGAAACGCTAAATATAACTCCGATCGAGTTCAGAAAAATTGTGACTTATCAAAATTATTGCAGGCCAGTTAATCAAAAATTTCACGGATTCGATATCCCGCCTTATTTTATTTACGATTTGGATTTTGACGGATTCAAATATCATCGTGACTGGGACAAAAAAATCTTTGACAAAAAGGCGATTTTTCAGACGATGTATTATGATCAAAAAAATGACAAATGGCTGGTGACGGGTTGATATGGCAAAAGGAGAAATTATGTCAAACCCAAACTATCCCGAAGGCGTGACGGAAAAAGACATTGACAATATCGGCGAGCCAATATGCCCGGGCGAAGAGCCGGAAGACGAAGAATTGACGGTCGACGAAGTGATTGAAATTTTAGAAGACGTTGTCAATCAATCCTGCTCTTATACCGAAGGCGGAAAAACGTATTTAGACTCGGCGGCGATTTCGGCTTATGCGGGCGCGATGCGGTTTTTGGCGGCGCAAGGGCGGATTAAAATTACTACCGAAGGCGGTCGGAGAGTCATCGGGGAATGGGTGGAGGTTAAAAAATGATCAGAGTTTGTTTCAATTCAGGGAATCACGGCGGCGATGGAATATCAGAGCCGTTGATGTCAAAAATAAAAAGAGAATTGGGAGGTCAAAAATGAAAATCAATAAAGCCGTGACGGGAGAATTAGACGGAAAGCCGTGTATTTGGCTGGAGGACAAGGAGGGAAACATTAAAAAATTAGCGCAGTTTGTCGACGAGGATTCGTATGAGGACTTTCTCAAATGCGTCGAAGCGGGTTACTTTATGCCTTGCAATAAAGCGCCAGCCGAGCTGAAGCCATATCAAAACGACGCGAAGCGGCGGAAGGCGGTCGCATGATCGACAAAAAACAGCTTGAAAAAGACGCGACCGAAGTCGAAAAGCTTATCGGCGAATTTATAAACAATTTGCCGAAACGGTTAAGAAGGCAAGGCACATTGATGGGCGCGCTTTTGACGCATATCACCGGAATCTGGGTCGCCGGCAAAGCCGCACAATTCGGCGACAAAGAATTTCACGACATGTGTCAGGCCTTTCTTGATACGGCAAAAGAACGGGAAGATTATTTTCAAAACAAATAAATTTGACATTTTGATTTTGTTTTTGTATTTTTGAGCTATGCTCAATGCGAAAATCAAAACGTCGCAAACTTAACCGTCAGCAATTTAAAACTTTGCGGGCGGTTTTTTATTTACGCCGCCTTGCAGAATTGACGCTTGAAATATACGGGCACGGCGCGCCCAACCTTGACAGCTTCACAATCTCGCGCAAGAATTAAAATAGAGAGGTGATTTATGATCGACCCAGAAGAAAAAAAAGAAGAGACCCCCAGCCCCGCGCCTGTCATCCCGGCACCCGTCCCGGCAGAGCCAGCGCCGGAAGTCATCGCCGCGATCATTGAGCCAGCCCCGGAGCCGCAACCCGAGGAGAAAAAAGTCGATGCCGTTCCAGAGTAAAGCCCAGCAAAGATTTATGTTTGCCCAGCATCCGCGCATTGCCAAACGCTGGGCGGACGAGACGCCCGATATGTCCGGGCTCCCGGAAAAAAAGAAAAGAGCAAAACATCTCGCACTAAAAAAATTAAGCGGACAATGAGTAAATCAAAATATAAAGTTGGACGACCGACGACCTATGACAAAAAATATTGTCAGATGATCGTCGATTTTTTTGATAGGGATCATACGAAACAAGTTTGCACAGGCACAGATATTGACGGTAAAAAAATAATGAAAACCGTTGCTAACGAATTGCCCCTCTTCACTTCGTTTGCTTATTCAATCGGGACAGTTCGTGACACGCTTAACGAATGGGTACACGTTCACAAAGATTTTTCCGCCGCCCATAAAATTGCTTATGAATTGCAAGAATCGATGTTAGTAGACAACACAATTCACAATCTCTACGCCCAGCCCGGTGCAATCTTTACGATGAAAAATCTGTTGCGTTGGACAGACCGGTCCGAGATCATCGAAACGAAATTCATTTTTCAGTATGTTGGGCTCATCACGGAAGTGATAAACAAAACGATGCCGGACTTTTGTCCGCATTGCAAAAAACCTTTGAAACTCCGCGAAGAAACTATCAGGCAACTTGAAGAGGTCTCCCGCAATATGGAAATCGGCAAACATCAAAAAAAACAGTATGACGATAAATAGTTCGCAACTCCGTGATGCGATGAGGGTTTTAAAAGTCAAACCGACAAAAGAACGCCTTGATCTTTTTTTTGAATATCTCGTCATCTTGATCGAGGATTTAGAGGGAAAAATCGATGAGCTCATTGATGAAAAAAATAGCAGGCGTATTCAAGAGGGGGCGGGAAATGGCACAGGAAAACGGGAAGGAATTTTATCTCCGAATGGAAGAGGCGAAGCGGAAAAAAGCGGAGCAAGGTGAAGCGGTGACAACCGTGACCCCAGCACCCGCGCAGTCGGCTACGATTAATGTCGCTGGGTCGCAGAATGTGGCGATCATAACCGAGGCGCGCAAGATTGTCAAAGCATTCGGAATCTTGAAGCGTGAAGGTACGATGCTTTACTTTTTGCGGACTTACTCGATCATTGACAATCAGGTAGTCGGTCAGGAAGACAGCATCGAAGACCTTTTCGGAATGGTAATGGGTCGGATGCAAAACGATGTCGAGGACAGCAGTCTATGAACAGACCGAGCGATGAAGCTATTGTCCACGGTTGCCTTATACTTGCTCTTTGCGCTTATGGTTTTTTGCGCGCTTTTAATTTTGCCGTCGTATTCGGGATCGTGGCGATCCTCTTGATTCACTATCGCCGCGATTTTCTCCCGGAGCGGAAGGCGCCCGCAGGGTTGAAGCCCGGAGACTTGCGCTTTGAGTTTGAGTTCGATCAGCTCAAAGAAAAAGTCAATCAACTCTCGGCCTTGATCGCATTCAAAACAGGGATGGCCGGAAGAGCGGCGCCCGGAGCGCCGCAGGGAGTCCAGCCCGGCGCAAGATGATCCCGACGTCGCCGCACTTAGTCACGCCGTTGCAGATGGCGATCGCGGCGCAGGTAGAAAAGCTCAGATATTCAAAAGCGACCTACCACAACGTTGACGTTGAAAAATTTTGGTACGATGGCGACTTGAGTTTTAAGTTTTGGCCAGTTCAACATCGGATGGCCGCAGTTCTCGAATCGCCCGGCTCTTTGAAAAAAGTCCTCAACTGTTCTCGACGTACGCGGAAGACCACGACCGCGTTGATCAAGTCCATCGAGAGGGCTTTAAAAAAGGAATATGCTCTAATACGCTACGCCGCACCAACCGGGAAGATGCTCAGGACGATCATTCACCCCATTATGCGGAAGATATGCGAAGATGCACCCCCCGATTTAAAACCTATCTGGAAACCTCAAGACGGCCTTTACTTATTCCCTTCCACGCGCGCCGAGTTACACATTGCAGGCGTCAACAACGGACACGAAGACGATATGCGCGGCAACGCCGCCGACCTTTGTGTGCTGGACGAGGCGCAATTAATCGACAAACTGAAATATATAGTCAACGACGTGATGATCCCTCAGCTCTTGGCTCAGGATCACGCCCGGGGCGAGCTTTGGATGATCATCACTCCGCCAAAGACACCCGTGCACGAATGTATGCAGTTCGTGCAGGAAGCGAAGCTCGCAAAGTGTTACGCCGAGTTCACGATCGATGACAGCGAATACACCGAAGACGTCAAAGAAATTTTTGCAACCGAGGCGGGCGGCCGGGAGTCGGTGACTTGGAAGCGCGAATACTTTTGCCAGTTCATTGTTGATACGAATTACAGCATCGTCCCGGAGTTCAAGGACGAATATATCCGCGAGTATGTCCCGGACGAGTTTCACAATTTCTACGAAAAGTATGAAGGGATGGACATCGGCGTCCGCGACAAAACGGTCAACCTCTTTGCGACATACGATTTTAAAAAAGCGACGCTCTTTGTGCAGGACGAAATTTCGCTGGAAGGCGCGGCAATGACGACTCAGCTCATCGCCGATCAGATCAAGGCGAAGGAAAAGGCGCTCTGGCCGGGACAGACCCCGCGGCTCAGGATATCAGATAATAACAATTTGATTTTGTTGCAGGACTTGGGGTTGTTGCACGGAATCCATTTCGCGCCGACCTTGAAGGACACGCTGGAAGCGATGGTCAACGAAATGCGGCTCTGGGTTGGCCGCGGTCGGTTGATAGTCAGCCCGCGATGCGAGCAATTGATCGGATGTTTAAAGTATGGAGTTTGGAACGATCGACGGACGGAATGGGAGCGATCGAGCGTATACGGACACTTTGATGCGCTGGCCGCTTTGATGTATTTACTCCGAAACATCGATCAGGCAACGAATCCGATCCCGCGCTTCCACAACGTCGACCCGGAAAACACTTTCATCGATCGGCGCGAACGAGATAGATTGACGGATCAGGGCGAAGAGTTAAAAAAAGCTTTCAGACTTAAATAAAAGGGGTTGAGCTATGGCCACAGATAGAACGGGCAGGCATTATGATCAATACTTCGCGGCGCTCGCGCCGGAAGCTTTGACGTCGGAGATTTTGGGCAAGGTTGAGGACTTCGACAAGTTCGTTTATACTTCCGGGCGGCTCTCGCTCTGGGCTCGATGCTATAACTATTTCAACCGCGGCGCCTACAAAGACGCCCGGCTCAATCGGCTCGGCGAGCAAGCCGAATACACCGAGATTTATATCAATCACTATCGCAATTTGTTGCTCCATATTTTGCAGATGACGACGAATCAGCGGCCGTCGTTCGATTGTCGCGCCGCTAACACCGATCACAAGTCTCAGGCGCAGGCCATCGTCGGCAATGGCATTCTCGATTATTATAACCGCGACAAAAGTTTGGATCAGGTCGCGAAGACCGCGGTCGAAGACGTTTTACAATTCGGCGACGCTTATGTTTATCAGGGCTGGGACTTCTCGCTCGGCGACCCGGTGATGGAAGACCCCAACACGGGCAAGATCATAAAACAGGGCGACGTCTTCCACAAAAACTACACGCCTCTGGACGTCATCTTTGACACGGCCGCCGGGCTCCACGACGCGAAAAAAAATTGGTACATTATCCGCGACTATCAAAACAAGTGGGAATTGATCGAGCGCTATCCCGAAATGAAAGAAAAGATTTTGCGGGTCGCGAACGATTCGCAGATGTGGCAATATATGCGCGTCGGCTATCAGTTCAACGCTTGGTCAGATTATGTCCCGGTGTTTATGTTTTTCCACGACAGGACGGACGCACTTCCTAACGGGCGCCTGTTTACGATGCTGGGTTATGACACTTGGTTCATCGACACGGCGCTCCCGCCTTTTTATAAAAAGCTCCCGATTTATAGACTTTGCGCTTCGGAGCAAAGAGGATCGGGCTTCGGGTATACCATCGCTTACGACTTATCGCCTATTCAAGAGGCCGTCGACGGCTTATATTCGACAGTCATTACGAATCAGAGCACGTTCGGAGTTCAAAATATCATTATGCCGAAGGGTAACGATATATCCGTGGCCGAAATTGCCGACGGATTAAATTTGATCAGCTACGATTCAAAGCTCGGGAAACCCGAAGTCCTCTCTCTGCTATCAACGCCGCCGGAAATTTTCAACTTTATCAAACAGCTTGAAGCGGTGATGGAAACCGTGTCCGGGGTCAACTCAGTCGCCCGGGGCAATCCCGAGTCCAGCTTGAAGTCGGGCTCAGCGCTTGCGCTGGTTCAGAGTATGGCAATCCAATTCATTTCGGGTTTGCAACAGTCTTACACCGGGTTGCTTGAAAATCTCGGCACCGGGTTGATAAACATTTTGAAAGCCAACGCCAACACGAAACGGATGATCGACATCTCAGGCAAAAACAACAAAAGCTATATGACGGAGTTCGACAAAGACGACATCGCTGGAATCAATCGCGTGACGGTTGACGTGGGCAATCCGCTCGCCCGGACGACCGCGGGGAAAGTGAATATGGCCGACAATCTATTGCAAGCCGGGCTCGTTGAGACGCCAGCTCAATACTTGCAAGTGATGGCGACCGGGAAGCTTGAGCCATTGATCGAAGGCAAACAATCCGAATTGATGCTCATCCGGGGCGAGAATGAGGCAATGGGCGCCGGGAAACAAGTTCAAGCCGTGATGACAGACAATCACGCGCTTCACGTTATGGAGCACAAAAACGTTTTAGCAAGTCCCGAGGCAAGGCAAGACCCGAACGTCGTGCAGACGGCGCTCGCGCATATTATGGAGCATATCAATTTGTGGAAGTCAGGCGACCCGGCACTCTTTGCAATGCTCGGCCAGCCGTTGCCGCCGCCACAGATGCCGCCGCCGGGAGCCCCGGGCGCACCGGGAGCACCATCCGACAAGGCGCCGGGAGCTGGGGCGCCGATGGCGCCGGGCAACCCGACAGAGAAGGAAGCGGCCACAGTCCGCCAGCCGAATATGCCGCGCAATCCATTATCCGGGGAAAGAGCAAAAACACAATAAAATATTTAAAAAATAGAGAATATGTTTTGACGCAAATAGCATAAATTTAAAAAACAGGAGCGAGGTGACTAAAATGAAGAAATTCGCAAAAGTATTGATGACGGTCGGAGCTTTAATCCTTCCCGGGCTGGTTTACGGGAATGCCTTAATCAACGAGTCGGCGCTGGCAGTAAACACGACCGCGGTCATTGATACGGTCGCCAACAACTATGCAAAAATATCCGTGACGGCTTTTTGCTCAACGGTGACAGTCCCGGCCGTCTCTTTGACGGATGGCAGGCCGTCAACCGTCGCGATCACAGTCACAGACAACAACGCGCTCATCGCTCTTGCCTCTTCCAACACGATCACGATCAGCTCAAATGCCGCTTGTAAAAATGAATGGATCAGACTCAATGGCGTTTATTTTGTCAATCCGCAGGACTGGGCAGTCGCGATCGACACGCACAACGTCGGATTTTCTACTCAGACCGCGCAGAATTTGGCCAACGCAATCAACGGCTCGGCGTCGTCCGCCACGTTCACGGCCGTCCGCTCCGGGTCAATGATTTACCTCGCGACAAAGAGCTCCGGGTCGCTTCTCAACGCTTACACTTTGACGTCGAGCACCCCGGCCGCGCTGGTTCCCGGGTCGGCGACGTTTTTCAATGGTCGCGATGCCGCTCAACTCAAGCTCGCAAACTTCACTTTGACAAATGGGATTCATTGGTTCAAGGGAGCCAACGCCGCCGCGACCGCTCAATCAATTTCGTCCGGGATCGTCGCTTTCACGGGCGGGCTTATCATTTCGACTTGGAACGGGTCAGTCGTTTATGCGACCTCGACCGCCATCGATAAAAATTCCTATGTCGTGATGTCGACCACGCAGTCCGCGCTCACCGTTTCGAGCGTCGCTTATTTATCAAACGGATTCGGGATCGGCAATTTCCAGAACGGATCGGCCTCATCGGTCGACCTCGCAACGGATTATATCTCAGCGGCCAACGCTTACCCGGTCGGGCTCCCGGTGCTCTACTCAACCGCAACCGGGACGAACATCCGCCCGCTGGTCAGCCAGACGACCTATTTTGTAACAGCGCCGACGTCCTCAAAATTCAAACTGGCGACATCCCGCGCCAATGCGATCAACGGGGCGGCGGTGAATTTTACGTCTTTTCTATCAACGGGGTCAGTCTCGTATGTTTTAACCCCGATCGCCTATTCCGCGGGCAATCCGGCCTCGTTTAAGTGGCAACTCTCGAACGATGCGATCAACTGGTTCGACGCGCCCATTTCCAGCGTGACTATTTACTCGACCGCCGTATCAACCGGGCAAGCCGTCAACGTGGGCGATGCGAATTTCAAATATTATCGGACAGTCTTCACGACTTCCGACAACGGAGCGTCAGCCGTTAAAATTGACGTGCAGGGCAAATAAAATCGAAGAGGAGATATAAAAATGGAAACGACAATCACAGCCCCCGCGCCGTCCGCGCCCACAGCGCCAGCGACAACGGAGCCCGGATCAGACGTTAAACAACCCGTCGGAAATGAAACGAAGGCCGCCCCCGCAAGCGCCGCAAAGCCAGCGGAAGGCGAGATCAAAAAAGAGACCGCCCCGGCCGACCCGGAGCGCCCGTTCGTTTTCAAACTTGAAGGGAAAGAATATCACTTGACGAAGGATGAGGCGGAACGACTGGCCTCAAAGGGAATCGGAGCGGACAAAAAATTCGGCGAAGCGGCAAAGATGCGGCAACAGTTTGAGGATTTTGTTCACGTCCTCAAGACCGACCCGATGAGCATTTTGCAAAATCCAAACCTCGGGCTCGATTTCAAACGACTGGCGCAGGACTATCTCGCCAAAGAAATTGAAAAAGAGATGATGTCCCCGGAACAGAGGGAATTGCTTGAAACGAAAGAAAAAATCAAACAGATGGAGGACGAGAAGAAAAAAGGCGAAGAAAAAGCCAATCAGGAGCGGATGCAACAGCTCGTCCAGCACTATTCGGGAGAATACGAAAAAGATATCCAGTCGGTGCTTCAAACGTCCGGGCTTCCGAAGACGCGCGGCACCGTCAAACGGCTCGCGTATTATATGCAAAAAGGGCTCGAGCGCGGCGTTGAGCTTAAAGCCGGAGACGTCATCGACTTGGTCAGATCGGATTATATTCAAGAGCATAATGAGCTTTACGGCTCAGCGAATGGCGAAACCCTCTTAAAACTTTTCGCCGATCCCGTGTTGAAAAAATTGATGGAAGCGAATTTGAAAAAGGTCAAGGGCGGTGACGCGATGTCCCCTACCCTTGCCAAAAAGCCGGGAACGCCCGACATTCTATCCGTCCCAACGAAAAAAATGGACAAGGACGAATGGAGAGCGGAATTAGACAGACACGTCAATCAACTTTAAAAAAAGCGGACGCCGGGAACGCCCCGGGCTATCTTAATTTTTTGAGTTTTAGAATTGACTTCGATGTAAAATGTGACACAAAAAAAATAGTTTAACTTAATTATTCATAATTGAGTTAAACAAATTCTAAAAGGAGAAAAATTTATGTCTTCACCTACAAGCATTTCAGATTTAGACGGTTTATTTAAAATCGTCTACGGGTCGCAAATTATTAATTTGATGCCCGAAGCTTCAAAAGTCGTTCGGATGATCCCGTTCTCGCAGGAAGAGCGGATCGGAAAACGTTTCGACCAACCCGTCGCGCTCACTTACGAGCACGGCTTCACTTACGGCGCCCCGGGCGCTGGCGCCTTCTCTCTCCGCGCTTCCATCTCTATGAAGATGCAGAACGCGGAAGTCGACGGCTATCAGGGAATTTTGCGCGCACAGATGGACTATGAGACCGCCGCCAAAGCGGTCGCAGGTGGCGCGAAGGCCTTCAAAAAAGCGACTCAATTGCAGGTCGAGAATATGATGGAATCCGGCACGAAACGCATCGAGCTCGCTTGCCTTTACGGACAGAGCGGACTCGGCAAGACCGCGTCCAGCGTCAACACCGACACCACGACAACCGTGTTGCAGATCAGCACGGCGAGCTGGGCGACCGGGATTTGGTCAGGGATGGAAAATTGCGGGCTTAATTTCTTCGCCGCAAACGGCACCATCGTTAGCTCCGGCGCCGATGCCATTTTCTACATTCAGTCAGTCGATGTAGACAATCGCAAACTCACCGTCACGGGCACAATTACCGGGATCACAGCTCTCGACATCGCGGCTGGTTCTGGCGCTCTCGACATTTATTTCGACACCGCTCGCACGGGCGCGACTTCGTGGAATGAGATGGTCGGGATCGACAAAATTATCACTAACACCGGGATTCTATTCAACATCGATGCGGCAACCTACAACCTATGGAAAGGTAATACATATTCCAATTCCGGCGCCGCATTGACACTCGGAAAAATTCTCTCCGCCATCGCCTTGCCAGTCGGCCGCGGACTGAATGAAAAAGTCGTCGTGTTGTTAAACGACAGAACGTGGGCGAATGTCGCCAACGATCAAGCCGCTCTCCGCAAATACGATGCCTCGTATTCCAGCGAAGAGATCAAAAACGGCGCGCGCGCGATTCGTTTCTACTCTCAGAACGGAGAGATCGAATTACAACCGTACAACTGTATCAAAGAAGGCGAGTCGTTCGTCTTCCCCCCGAAACGGTTAAAACGTATCGGAGCGCAGGATATTTCCTTCAACTCCCTCGGAGTCGAAGGTCGCATTTTCCGCGAGCTTTCCGATAACGCTGGGTTTGAATACAGGTTATACACCGATCAGAGCATTTTTTGCGAGACCCCCGCGAAAATGATGAAGATAACTTCAATAGTAAACAGCTGAAAATTGTAAATAATTGACAATGTACTAAATCCTTTGTACAATGGAGAAATCCGTTGTACAAAGGAGGCGGTATGAATCCAATAGAAAACGCAAAATTAAATGAGCAAACAGGTTGTTTTGATTGGCAGGGAAGATTGTGGAATCACGGTTACGGATATTATAAAAATCATCAACTTGCGCATCGTGTTTCGTACAAAATTAATGTCGGAATAATTCCTGAAGGATTGTGTGTCTTACATAAATGCGACAACAGAAAATGCGTTAATCCGGAGCATTTGTTTTTAGGAACGAAAGAAGAAAATAATCGTGATTGTGAGAAAAAAGGACGGAGACCGCATAGATCGTGTTTTATTGCTAGTGAAAAAGTAAAAGAAAAAGCGAAGTTAATGGGATTGTCAAATATTGGAAGAGTTCATACGGATGAATCAAAAAAAAATATGGCTCTTTCAAGATTAGGTAAACCCAGAGGGAAATATAAACCTCAAATTAGATTATGTCAAAAATGTTTGCAATCAATTAATTAAGTTGTGCCAGCCCGGCCGGGTGATCCCTCTCCCGGTCGGGTACTCAGTACACAGGAGCGCGTAAAATGAAAAAATTTTTAATCGGGTTCGTGACGATGTTGGCAATGGGAATCGGGCTCGCACGGGCTTATCAAACATACACGATCAATGGCATTCCTTACCTCTTCCCGGACGTCAACGATGAAACTTGGGGACAGCGCGTTACAGATTGGGCGGGCGCCGTCACGAATGGGATGCTCCAAAAAGCCGGAGGGACATTCACTTTAACAAGCGAGGCATATTTCGGGGCGAATTATGGGCTCCGCGCCGCCTATTTCAAAAGCAAAAATTTACCCGTCGCATCGACCGGGGCGATCCGGCTTGCCAACGCCGATACAATCCGCTGGCGAAATATCAACAACACGGGAGATTTTATATTTCAAGTCAACTCCTCAAGTCTTCCAGTTTTTAACGGTTACGTTTTAGGATTTTCAACCGATATTTCTAATACCATATTTTTATCGACGTCCGCTTTGCAATCCAATATTGACGCTCTTTATGTCAATGTCTCTTCGACTTATACTGCCTTGAATAATCGCATTGATGCCGCCGCTATTTCTTCCACAACAGCAAACTCCCGGCTCAATGATCTTGATTTATCAACCGCGGCGATCACGTCCCGCGCCGATGCCGTCGCTATTGCAACCTCAACGATGGTCGACACAACTTCGTCAACTCAAGCGAAAGCCGGAGGGTTTATCGTGGGAGGAGACTTGACAAGCTCATCGACCGTCCGCTCAAATATGGCGACAACCTCAACGACCGGGGAACGGTTTAATTTCGTCGCGTATGTCGGGTCCGATACCCCGGCAGAGATCAACATAAAAAACAACGCAACGAGCGGCAATACAAACTCTTATGAGTATTTAAGTTCGAGCGGGATCGTCGGGAATATCCGTTTTTATGCTCCTTATTCGGGCGCTGGCAATATGGAATATTTCAGATTATCGAATGTGATACTTAATCGGAATCTCGGGGACATCGCCTCTCAAATGATATTTTGGGGACCGAATGTTAATGGGACTGCTATCCCATTGGGGACGATCGTGTCGATCAAAAACAAGGCGCGCTGGGGAATTAGAGCGTCAGCCGATCCCGCTTATATTCCGAGCTCGATGTTCGAGCTAATTGATGGTTCAATGACGATCGTCCGCGGAGGCATTAATTTGAGGGAGGCGAGCAATCTCCGGGTCGATGGATTATCCGAATTGCTGGCGACGACAAAGATTGGGAGCGCGACGGTTTACGGAACAGTTACGTCAACGTCAGGATTTGTGGGTGATGGTTCTGGGCTTTATAATCTTCCGGCTCGGCTTCCGCTCGCGCAGGGGTCGACATACTATGCGATTTGGCAAGATGTGTCGAATGCGACCGCGGCGATCATTACGCGGGCGGACGGAGCGGCGATTTCTTCAACGACCGCGGTGACACGGATTAGCAATCTCGATCAATCGACAGCCGCAATCACAACCCGGGCGGACGCGGTGGCAATCGCCACGACAGCGGCAACCGTTCAAAAAATCACGGTTTACAGCGCTGGCGTTTTCGCTGGGAACGTGTCGACAATCAATTTCAATACAAATTTAAGCGTGTCAGTCACGGGCGGGACGGCGACCGTCAACGCGTCCGGGGGTGGCGGCGGCGGGACGAGCAATGAAATTTATACGCTTATTATTGGGACGTCTTCGGTCCGAGGGGCGACTATTGTCGGCAACACGCAGGACGCTTTCAATTTCGCGATTTCTTCGGCTTTAACGATGATCGGCGGGACTACTATCCCGATTTGCATTTACGTCCAGCGCGGGAGTTATACGTTCACGTCACAGGTTTTCGTGCCGTATAATGTCACGATCAAGGGGGAAGATACGGGAGCAGTCTGTTACAACAACAACGGGCTTGGAGTTTTTTCTATCGAAGGGCGGGTTACGAATATGGGTTTTGTTTCCCGGGCGTGGACTTATAGCGGGTCGGGAAGGGATCATATCATCCAAATGAAATGGCGCGGGAAATTTGATTACAATACTTTCCACGAAGGGAAGGCGTCAAACGGCGGGCAAACAGTTAATATTGTCATTTCAGTTAATGGTTCATCATTCACCACAGTTTCAAACAATGAGTTTTTGAATTTTACAGAAAATTCTTATACGCTTTACGGGCTAACTCACGATGCGTCTTTGTCTGTTTCAAATGCCAACAACAACGTATTTACGTTTAACAAAATAGTCTTTTCCGAATCCACGGCGGCGGGTTATGTTTGTTTTATTTATAGCGGGAACAACAACAAGATGGAATACAACGATATTTATCAAAATAGAAAATCAAACATATTGATGAACGTGATGGCTTATTCATTGACGAGCAATTGTTTCAATAATTCATTTTCTTATAATAGAGTGTCAATGGATTTAAATTCAACGGACGGAAGCGGATTTGCTCTATTTAGCCCAGACTTTTATGGTCAAGGGATTTCCACGGGGACTCAAATTGTCGGCAATCAAATAACATTGCGGGTCCCCAGCGCTGGAAACAACTTAATCACTTTGCAGACTGATGGTTCTGGATATGAAGAGGGAATGCTTATCGCAGATAATGTGGTTATATCGACAACGGCTGGCGCCGGGAATTTTGTCACCGTAAATTCTGGAGCGCGCCGGACGTTAATTAAAAATAATACCGTGCGCGGGATGGGCGGATTTGTAAGTGACAGCGGCACTCAAACGATCTATACAAATAAAAATAATGATCTGAATAATATCGCTCAATAAAGGAGTTCAAGATGAAATATTTTATATCAACATTTTTAATGTTTGGGTTGGCGGGCGGATTGATGGCGACGGAAGCCCGGGTCGTTGACAATTCCGTTGATTTTGCAAAGGTGAAGGTCGTATTAAATGGCTCCGATTATTTTTTCTACAACAAAAATAAAGGCGATAATTTTTACGATCAGGTGAACGTCGGCACCAATACGGCGGTTCTCACCTATCCGACGCCGACAGCCGATGAAATTAATTTGTCAACGTGCGTTCTTTATGGGTTCAGCGGGCTGGATGATTGGAAACAATGCAAAAAAGGATTTTTAAACAAAAAAATCAAAGAGTTAAAAGATAATGACGACGACCTTATCATTGTCGACGTTGACTCCCGGATCGCGTGGCTCCGGGATTATCGGCAGGCGCACAGATGAAATATTTAATCGCGCTTTTTCTCATTTTTCCCGCCGGGCTCTTGAATGCGACCGAATATAAGGTCGCAAATTATCAAGTTAAATTTGCAAAAGTAAAATTGATTTTGAATGGTGGCTCCCCGGAGTTTTATTTCAGTTTAACGAAAGGCAATGATCGATATGACGATTACGTTTCCGTTGCGACGAACGTCGTGACGCGGACTTTTCCGACGCCAACATCCGACGAAATTAATTTATCAACGTGCGCTTATCGCTGGTATTCCGACGCGGAATTTAAGGCGGCAAAAAAAGGGTATGTTACGTCGAAGATCAAAGAATTAAAAGACAACCGGGACGACGAAGAGATCGTTGATTTTAAAGCCCGGGTCAACTGGCTCAGATTGTGGAAAATATTAAACCCGTGACGAATCCATTCAAAAACGACAATTTTTTGATGCGGGTTAAAGATTATATCTTGCTCGCGCTGGCCGCTATCGGCTTGCTCGGATATCTCGGGAAGGGATTCAAGGCGGGAGCGCGGCTGGAAAATGCGGAAACAAAAATCGAAACCCATATAAAAAAATACGAGCCGATGGCGGATGAAATGCATACAAAGCTTGCGGTCGTCGATCAAAAATTTAATGAAATTATGGAAACGCTAAAAGAGATTAAAAGGTATCAGCGGGGCGGGCGATGAACATATTGATTGGCGTTTTGATTTTAGGATTTATCGTTTTTGTTGTTTATAGCTGGCTGGATGGGATTAAGGAAATAAGGCGGCTCGAAACGGAGAAATAAAATTGCAGATTATCGATGTTATCGATGCGAGCGATTTTTGTGGGATTATGAGGCCGGATTATATTTTACCGCGCAAGGGAGCATCTTACATTTTCATAAATGCGGATGCCCCCTTGAGCAATGGGAGATCAAATGGGTGACGTCGCCGTTAAGATCACAGCATTGCATCCAAAGGTTGCAGACGCCGTCGCCAGCATTTTGACAGAGGCAAGAGCCCGGTCGCTCAATGTTGGAGTTTTTTCCGGGGTCCGTCAGCCAGAAGATCAGGAGAAACTCTACGCTCTCGGGCGCACGGTTGTCAATCCAAACGGTAAGACGCCCGAGAAACCTCTGGGAGATATTGTTACAAACGGGAAACCGTGGTCATCGTGGCATAATTACGGGCTGGCGATCGATATTGTCTTTAAAAACGAGAAGGGCTGGACGTGGGACAAAAAGTTTGATGAATGGGAAGAGCTGGGGAAGGTCGGGGAGATTTTTAATTTAGAATGGGGTGGACGATGGAAAATGCAGGATTTACCTCATTTTCAAAAACGCGGGTCAATTCAAGGCGTTGGGCACGCGAAAGAAATATTATTTAGTAAAGGATTAGATTTTTTATGGAATTTGGTTTGATTATGCAATTTAGAATGTTCAGATTAATATTATATATCAAAACCGAATAATTATCAAACAAATATATGAATTACGGGCGATGGTTTAAAGGCGTGATTTTCGGCTGGACGTGGAATTTTGGTTGGACAGGATATGAAAATAATCGACAAACTGAAAGCAAAAGCGGTTCTCTGGGGAATCGAAGCATTCACGGACGAAAAATACAAACTTCGGAGAATTGTGTTAATCCCAATAATCAGAAGAAAAATTGACGGATATTTTGAGGAGGGTAACAAAATGGCAGATCAACCGACAGATCAATCAGGAGCAAAGTCAAAGTGGAAGTCGAAAGCATTTCTCGCCGCGGCGGTGACGGTCATCGTTGGCGCGATTCAGCCGATATCGTCCGCGCTTGGGCATCCGATTGAAGTCCCAAATTGGGTTGTAGAAGTATTGGTCGGGCTCGGGCTTTATGGCGTCCGGGATGCGGTCGGAAAAAACTCGGCACTCAAGACGCTCATTGTTTGCGCTCTCTTTGGGTTTACGTCCCGGGCGACGGCTTATGATGTGACTGATTTTGTTAAAGAGGTCAAGCGCGACTCCGCGGCGCAATCATTCAAAAACATAAAAACGTCATATCTTTATGATTTTTTGGAAGACGATAACGGCTCCCGGAGCAAGGTCGCGATGGGGACGACAGTTTTGGCGTGGAAATTTATTTCATTCGATCCGCTTTTCGTTTATGTCCCAACAGCCGCGGACAAAAAAGCGGAGATCGGGCTCTCTTTTCCGATTTCACCCGGAGATATACCTATCGGCGATGGTCGGCTTTTGAAAGACGCCCTATTCCCGTCAGAGGTCAACAACAATGAGCTTTGGAAGCGATTTTATTTCGGGCTTTATTTGTCACAAAACGTAACAACCGGGCGCTTTGGGTTCGGACTTAACACCGGGATAAAATTCTAAAAAGGAGAGGTGATACGATGGAAAATCTAAACTTGAAAGCGCGTGGCAAAAGTCTAAACGATTTAGTCGGCGCGATGGAAGAGGACGACGCGAAGTCAATACCAACCTTGATGATCCGCATTTCCGCTGGACCCGAGGGGATTGAAATTGAGAAGGGCAACCCGGACGGGACGTTTACAAAGGAAGAAGGGACCCCGGAAGAGGAAGGAAATGAGCTGGAATCCAGCTCCCCGGAGCAAGAGAAGGGCGAAAACGAGCTCGGCGTCCCGGAAGAAAAACAGGGAGAAGAGCCAGACGGCGCCGCCTCACAGGATATGGGCGCGGAGATGCCGGAAGGCGAAGGCGACGACTCTGGGCGATCGGCGTTTGAAATGCTCATTGAAAAGAAGAAAAAAGAGAAGGAATCCGAAGAGGGTTATTAAATGGCTCAACGGTTCGACAAATTACGGGCTTTTTTGAGCCCGGAGAAGGTGGCGGCTATGGTTAAAGGCGCCGCCGCGCCTTATACGGATATTACCTATCCGCTCACCAACCCCATAGCACAGGGGCTCGAAACGGCTGGGGAAGACCTCAACAAAGTGACGCAGGAGTCGGCTCTCAATGTCTTAAACGAGCCGACACCCTCTTTTATCCCCGGAGCGCTACGCCAACCCATCGAAGACTTAAAAACGGTCGGAAAAGGCACAATCCCGTCCGTTTTGGATGCCTTAAAGCTCACCCCGTCAAATTTGGCGGGTCAAATTGGGATGACGGTCGCTGGAGGGGCTGGGGGAGCTTATTTGATGCCTAAAATTGCCCGGCTTGCCGCCAAAGGGTCAACGATGCTCCCGGACAAATTGGTTGATACTCTTTTGACGAATGTTGAAGACTTGCCCGGGGTTCGCGGGCTGGTGGCTGGTCCGAAACCTATCCCAGAAATGCCGCTTGCGCCAAAACAAAAATTCTATCGCGGAGGCGGATCGCCAGAAAAGGTTCGCGGGAAAACGGCACAAGATGTTGTGGATTTTGAAAGAGAAGAGTTGGGAAATGCCGACGTTATCCCGGAAGCCGGAATCGACTTAAAATCTATTCCGTCCGAAAATTTGCATTGGCTTACAAAAACAAAATCCGCCGCAATCGAAAAAGCCGCTCAAAGGGCTCAAGTTTCGCTTGAGTCCAGCCCGGGACCAAAGACGAAATTTATCCCGGAAGAATTGACCGCTCCCGCTCCGCAACGTAAAGCATTCCACGATGAAAT
>Ga0315274_10003621_pt1 | contig 22974 bp, 14 predicted proteins | sample YL17G02_20_MG_FD_203700 | JGI IMG/M metagenome (GOLD analysis project Ga0315274, IMG submission 203700) | Sediment microbial communities from Yellowstone Lake, YNP, Wyoming, USA - YL17G02_20 | ecosystem: Environmental > Aquatic > Freshwater > Lake > Sediment | place: USA: Wyoming | collected...
AATGAACGCCTACCGGCCCCTCACGCGCATCGTGGGCTACAGCGCGGCCAAGGCCGCCGTCTCGAACTTCACGCAGTGGCTCGCGGTGCATTTCGCCAAAGACCTGAGAAGCCAGGTTCGGGTCAACGCCATCGCCCCCGGTTTTGTTCTCGCCGACCAGAATCGCGCCCTTCTCGTGGATGGCGACAAGCTCACGCCCCGGGGCCAGACCATCATCGACCACACCCCCATGGGGCGATTCGGAGAGCCCGAGGACTTCGTTGGCGCGGCCCTCTGGCTCGCAAGCGACGCCAGCGCCTTCGTCACGGGAACCGTGATCCCGGTCGACGGCGGGTTCTCCGCCTTTGCCGGCGTCTGAGACGCGGCAGACAAAGGCGCGAGGCGCGCCACCTCATCGTTGCGGCACAGTCGCCCCTGGCTGTGGCAACGGGAAACATCCTTGCGGCACAGTCGCCCCCGGCTGTGGCAACGGGAAGCATCCCTGTGGCACCGTCGCCCCCGCCGGCTGCGGCAACCGGACGCATCAGGAGACAATCCATGGCAGCGGCGGATCTTTCTCCCGACACACTGAAGAGATTCCAACCCTCGAAACCGTTTTTCATCGGCATCGATTCGGACGGGTGCGTTTTCGACACGATGGAGCTCAAATGGAAAGAGTGCTTCATCCCGAACGTCGTGAAGCATTTCGGGCTGCAATCGATCTCGAAGTACGCGCGCGAGGTCACCGAGTTCGTGAATCTCTACTCGAAGTGGCGCGGGATCAACCGGTTCCCCGCCTTGGTCCGCTGCTTCGACCTGCTGCGCGAGCGGCCCGAGGTCAGGAAGCGCGGCGTTGAGATTCCCGATCTTGCGCCGCTCGAGCGATGGATTGAAGACGAGTCGAAACTGGGGAATCCCGCCCTCCGCTCCAAGGTCGAGCAGACCGGCGACCCCACGCTGGGAATGGTCTTGGAGTGGAGTCTGGCCGTGAACGCGGCCATCGCCGACATGGTCCACGGCGTGGCGCCCTTTCCCGGCGTTCGCGAATTCCTTGTCCAGGCGGGCCGGAAGGCGGATCTCGCGGTCGTGTCGCAAACCCCGGGCGAGGCCCTCGCCCGGGAATGGCAGGAGCACGATCTCGACCGCCTCGTGAGCCTGATCTGCGGGCAGGAGTTGGGCACGAAGACCGACCATATCCGGCTGGCCTCCGGAGGAAAGTACGAGGCGGGACGCGTTCTGATGATCGGCGACGCCCCCGGCGACCGCAAGGCCGCCGACAGCAACGGCGCCCTTTTCTTTCCCGTCAACCCGGGAGACGAAGACGCCTCGTGGGATCGCCTGCTGAATGAAGGCCTTCCGAAGTTCTTTGAGGGGTCTTTTGCGGGCGACTACCAGAAACAACTCATCGGGACCTTCGAAGCGCTTCTCCCCGAGACGCCGAGCTGGCAGCGGGCGTCCCACGGCGCATGACCGCCGGCGGCTGCCACGAGAGAGAGCGCCGCCAGGCGCGACGGCCTAAAGCCCAGTGCGATGCGAGCACAGCGAGCGGAGCCCTGGGTTTGGGCGGGCCTCCTCCTCATATCTGGCGCGGATTCCTGCCCCGCAGGAATCGCGACAGCCCATTGGGAAGGTCATGAAGCAGTCTCCTGGGAAAGCCGCTCCGGAATAGCCGTCTTCGCCCTTGACACCCGCCTCCACGCGGCCACGTGGCCATAATCGATTCGTAGGGCGCGTCTGGCGGCAAACCACATCCCCAATCTCCGCGCGCGCGAAGCGGTTTCGTTCAACCCGGGCCTTTGCGGTCGTTGCGCGCCGCAGAGAACCCTTGGATTGTTAGGCGACCGCGGATACTGGGTCGCCGGCCCCTTGCCATGATTGCATCAGCAAGTCATTGGTCGGCATGGGCGTTCCGTGCGAAGATGGATTGGGGCTTCTTCCTCAACAGAGGACTGGCGAGGGAGTCGCCTCTATCGCAGCCGGCGATCCTCCCTGCCCTCCGGACCGCCCACCGTCTTTGCAGGAGAACTCGCTGGTAACTCTGGTTTGGAGATGGGTTGAGGAAAAAGAGTAGGGGGTTCCCTGTCGGTCAAGGCGAGTAACCCGGGGCAAGAGGACTTTGGTGTGGTCCCTTCCTGATCCTGTTGCATATCAGGACGCATCGAACGCGATGCGCCCTGTTGCTTGAAAACCTTTGTCAGGAGCCGGACTTCGCAGTCTCCCCTGCCTTTTCTAAATCACGGGGATCCAACTCCCACAATAGCATGTACTCGATTTTCTCTCTATTCATATAAAGATCGATCGAGCGACGGTCCCAGCCGAATTCGAAAAGGACGTGCAGATTCTCCTCACTTGGCAAGAGGGCAGAGAGTTCTGTCACAAGAGAGGGATTCAGAATCACATCATTCGAGCGGCTCTTTGAGGGATAGAGAATAACGGGCCGGCTGCGGGATTTGTCCTCGATGGGACCAACAAGACCGGAAGGTCTGGAGTAGAGATAGGCTGTCCCTTTGAGGCCCTTGTATCTGATATCCCTGGTTTCTGTGGGGGGACCGAACTTTTCGGCGGCGTCCTCCGGAGACATTCCCGGACGGAAGTCTTCAAAGAGCTTCAGGTCCACCATGTCTCCAATTGTCAACCCGGGACCACGAGAGACCTGGATGAATTCGTTTTTCCCAAACCATGTCTGAAGGGAGACAGTAAATCCTTCTCCTTCGCGCTCGATAAGACCCGTGGGCAGAACCCTCAAAACGGTAAAGCTAATGGGTATCAGCAAGCAAACGACACAGCCGATCTTGACAGAGGGAAGAGGTCCCAATCGCATCCTAACGGAACGCATACATCGCATTCGCATCACTAGCCGTACTGATAGCATTATCAGCATTATGAAGACGATTACTGGCAGCATCAGCACAACAACGACCCAGGTGATCTCAAAACCCCCCATGGTCCTGTGCCCCCTTTTCCATGTCAGTAAGAAGGACGCTTGTGCGGTTCCATTCTCTCGTTCGTCTCCCGAGAACACAGCATCATCTCTTTCCCAACAATCCCTGTCAAGGCGGATCGCAAGAGTCCTCTCTCGGAGAATCCCCCTTCTTTCTTCAGTATGAGAATCAGGAGGCGAATCGGTGTCCCAAAGTTCTCTTTTCCTGAACGTAGATGATTGGGATGGTTGCGGCCGCGGGGAATATGTTCGGTGTGGGGTGAAGAACAAGGGACTGTTCTCACCCCTCCCCGCCCATTTCGCGATTTCTCCTCTGTCCCAGAGAAAGGGGCGGTGTCACGAGTAGTGAGTCACTCTTCCGAGGCAATGCCCAACGCTGTCAGTGCGTCAGGGTCGCACAAGAAGAACTTTTTCCTTCTTGCGGCGTCCCTCAGCTCCGGGAGATTGCCGAGGGAAACAAGGGTAGGGGCTGTCACCTTCTGAATGGCTTCTTTGAGAACAGACAGATGGTCCTCGCCTGTAAAGGACAGACTGCGTTCAGATTGAGCCTCCCCCCAAAAACTGGACAGCCGCTTAAGGTGGAAAATGGGGCAGGAATACTGTCCAGGAAGGGGATGGGAGAATGGGGAAACGCAGGCGTTTCAGCGCGGCTTTCAAGGCGGAGGCGGCCTTGGAGGCCATCAAGGGAGAACGGACGGTCAACGAGATCGCCTCGGCTCGCCAGGTTCACCCGAACCAGGTGACGGCTTGGCGAAAGCAGGCGCTGTCGGGTTTGCCGGAGGCGTTCTCGGAAGGGCGGTCCCGCAAGAACGACGAGGAGGCTCGATTGGTCGAGCGGCTCTACGAGCAGATCGGCCGGCTGAAAACGGATGGCGCGGGGATTCCTGTATCTGGCGCCGGTGATGGACGGGTTCAGCCGCCGCGTCCTGTCGTGGAAGTTGTCGAGTTCGCTCGACGCGACCTTTTGCGTCGAGGCGCTCAAAGGGGCGCCTCGCCAGGGGCGGCCCGAGGTCTTGAACTCCGCCGCGCGGAGCCTGGGAACCTGCTTCGGGTTCTAGAACCGCGAGCAACTTCATGAGTCTCTCGGCTGTCGGGTCCCCGAAGAGGCGCACTTCCTTCCGGAAAAAGCACACGACGGGCGGGCGAATTCTCTTGCGCCGCGCGGTCCTTGGCGGCAGGTTGAGTTTGGCAAGGAGAAAGACAGGGAGGAAGGGCCCTCCCGCAGGTTTCGGGCCCGTTCCTTTCTGTCAGTATTTGCTTAACAGGTGGTTGTTGAATCCGCCTTAAGAAAGCCGGAACCCTGTCCAGTTGACGGGGGAAGGCTCACACGCCTGGCCAAGGGCGACCATATCCTCCGGCAGGGAATACTGGAAGTGTCGAGCGGTTATGGCCGGTGGCAAGAGGTCGCTCGTTTTGAGAAAGGCGTTGCCGAAGCGAAGCTCGATGGCACGCCGGTTGTGGCCGTTCGCATTCGCTCGACCATCAATCAACCGCCCTTCGACCTGCTGGCGGTGCGCGAGGTTATTCTGGAGAAGGACGGCCAATCCACGCTGAAGAAGGTCTCGCCGGTGGAGCGTCTGAGGTTGCCGGCGGGGGCGCCAAAGTGAAGAAACCGATGTCGGAAACTGCTGACAAAAGCTAAGAACAGGGATTCGCAAGTATTGTGACGCATGGTGGTTCCTGGGAGGTATCAGACAGGATGCACAAGATCAACACGATTGAGGCGCTTTTCCATTCATCCTGTAAATCCTGTTAATCCTGTCCGGGAAAGAATACGTCACCGTACTTTTGAGCTGGAGCACTAAGAACAGGAAAACTGATTCATGATTGCGAGAACACCGATGACGCCAGGGCTTCCCGCGGTTCCCTTGATCGGATTGGCGGGCCCAGCGCGGGGCAGCGTTGAAACAGTCGCCGAATACCGCCTGGGGGCCGGCACGCCGCAGATCACCTACACCGGCGGGCCGGAGACGATGGTTGACGCCGCCGGCAAGAACCACGAGCTGAAGCGTGAGGGCAACCCTCGCTTCGTGGCCTCTGCGCCCTCGGTTCCGTCCGCCAAGGGCGCCGGCGCACTGGAATTCGACGGGAACAAAGACGCCTACGTTCGCGCCGGCGCAATGTTTGGCCCCACTGACCGTTTTGGCCTGGAGACCTGGGTCAACGCAGGCGAGGCATCGGTGAAAGGCCTCAAGGGTGTCGTGGCCAATGGCAATGGCGCCCGGGGCTACGTGCTGGGACAGAGCGGCAACCGGTGGGTGGCCTTCGTCGGCGGCGTCGGCCCGTTCGACATCGCGCCGGTCACGCCGGGCCGGTGGACACACCTGGCGCTGGTCAACGACGGCAAGGAACTGGGCGTCTATCTGAACGGTGAGAAGATTCGTCCGGCCTCGCCCACTCCGGCGGTTGAGCCCGTCTTTCGCATCGGCACGGCGGGCTCGCCCGAAGAACACTTCAAGGGTCTGATTCACATCGTGCGCGTTTTCACATTCGCCCCGGGCCGATTCGATCCCGACAGCGATTTCCTGCTGGACAACGATCTTCGGCAGAAAGCGGCGCAGCAGAACCGAGACGAGCAGTCGGCCTTCATCCGCCGGTTGTGCGAAGTCCAGCCGGGGGTGTCCGTGGTCAAGAAGTTGGACCTCCAACCGGCCCCAGGCGACTGGCTGATCGCGCAGCCCGACCAACCCGTCCAACTCCAGGTGGAGCCCGCGGGAGACGGACAATCGGCGCGGCTCGCGCTGTGCAACGGCCTCGTCAGCCGCTCCTTCTATGTAAGCCGCAACCTGGCTTGCTTCAGTTACCGCAACCTGCGGAACCGGGCCGAGTTCATCCGCGCGGTCAAACCGGAGATGCGGATCAAGCTGGACGGCGCCTGGTATGAAGTGGGCGGCCTGATCGGTCAACCCGAGCGGTCCTATCTGGTCGAAGCCTGGCTCAAGGAGATGAGGAGTGCGCCGGATACGTTTCGGTTCACCGGCTTCACCACCGGCCAGCCGATCGAGCGCCACGCCTGGAAGCCCAAGTTCAACGCGCCCCAACTGCCCTGGCCGCCCAGGGGATTGAGGGTTTCGATGCATTACGCACCGCCGGACGCGGGCGACCCGCGGCACAAGAGCCTAAAGCTCGCCGTGCATTACGAGATGTACGAAGGCATCCCCGTGCTGTCGAAATGCTTCACGTTGGAGAACGGCGCGGGCGAGCCGGTGCTGGTCGAGGAGATCGAGACGGATATTCTGGCCATACCGCAGGACCAGATTGGCAACATCCACGCCGAAAGCGACTACTCTTTCCATCTCGCCAACCACTCGCCGGATGATTGCCACGCGGCGGGCGACCATTCCAAGGCCATCAACTGGGATGCGCCGCCGCACTTGGCCGGCCGGACCACGACCGACTGGCGGGTTGATCCGGAGCATAATTCCTGGGCCCACCCGACCGCGATCGAGGACAAGTTTCTGGGGCACACGTTCCGCAATCTGATGGTCAGCCGGATCCCGGTCGGGCCGGCGCAGCTCGTCGCGCCGGGCCAAGGCTTCCAATCGCACATCACCTTCGAACTGCTTCAAGACAGCAGCGACCGCGAACGGCGTTCGCTCGGCGTGCGGCGGATGTACCGCACACTCTGCCCGCAGATCAACGAGACCCTGCTCACCGCCGGCTCTCCCTCTCACGACCCCGCCCTGATCAAGAACCTGCTCGACCAGATGGGGGAGTTGGGGTTTGAGAGCTACTGCGTCACCTGCTGGCCGGGCGTCAGCCACGACAACCTGGACCCGGCCTATGTGGCGAGGTGGAAGGAGATCGCCGACTACGCCAAGGCCAGGGGGATCATCGTGAGCGGTTACGAGCTGATGGTCGCGTCGCGCGGGCGGGGCGCAGAGCAGGATTGCATCGACCCCGTTACCGGCAAGCCCGGCAGCCCCTTCGGCCAGTCCGTCTGCCTGGGGACAAGGTGGGCAGACGATTATTTCCAGCGGGTCTGGCAGTTCATCGACCAGACCGGATTCATGGGCATCGGGGTGGACGGTCCCTATCACGGTTGCCCCTGCGCCTCGACCGCGCACCAGCACCACCGGCGACTGGCGGATTCCCAGTGGGTGCAGTGGCAACGCCAGAAGAAGATGTTCGAGGAGGAACAGCGGCGCGGCATGTCCGCCGGGGCGCCCGATTGGTATTTTTGGAACGGGCAGTCCAGCACCAGCCTGGGATTCCGCGAGGCCAGCGCCAACCTGCCGCGCGAACTCGGCCTGCTGCTCTACCGCCAATATATCTACGACGGAACGTGGTTCAAGCCGCCGACGATGGGCGGCATGGGCATCGGGCTAATCGGCACGTATACCGACGACCCGCGCGCGATGCTCGAGCCGCTGGACCAGAACCTGGAATGGTACGAGTTGAATCTGGCCCAACTGCTGGGATCCGGCTGCCAGGCCAATCTCCGCGCCAACCGGCTCTACGACACGGAACGGACGCGGCTCATGGTGCGCAAGTGGATTGATTGGTACAAGAAGTACCGTCCCATTCTCAGCTCGGACATCATCCACGTGCAGCGGCCCGATGGGCGCGACCTTGACTGCATCCTGCACGTCAACCCGCGGCTCAAGGAGAAGGGCCTGGTTATGTTCCTCAACCCGCTGGACGAGACCATGACCCGCAGGGTTCGTCTGCCGCTCTATTATACCGGCCTGACCGACGCGGCTTGGATCCGCGAGAAGGAGAGCGAGGCCAAGCCCTACCCGCTCGACCGGGAGTACTGCGTGGACGTGACCGTGACGCTGCCGCCGCGCGGCGTGACGTGGTTCGTGATCGCCGGCAGTGCGAAGAATTAAACCGAACAGTAAGTGGCTTCCACGAACAGGACAGTTTCCATGATGCATGGCATCTCCATCGTGCGGCGACTGGTTTCCCGGCGGGGTTTCGCGGGTCGAAGGGGGCCAGAACACGCGCACACCATGTCAATGTACTCTTTTCTTCCATTCGCCGTTCTGACTCTGGCGGCTACGAGCGCGACCCTGGGTTACGAACACGCTGGGAATGTCACTTCCTGGACCAAGGAAGCCGGCGGCATCCACCTCAAGTGTGGCGATTTCCAGGCGGTGCGGATCGACATTCTGAGCGAGCGTCTCTTCCGGGTGCGCTTCTCGGCTGACGGCGTGTTTTCCGCGTCCCACCTGATAGAGAAGTGGCGTCTGGTGAAGCCCAATGACAGCTACGCCCCAGTCCCATTCGAGGTCCGCGAGGAGGAAAAGCAACTCTGGGCGACCACCAAGCAGCTCCGCCTCAGGCTGGAAAAGGCGCCCCTGCGGATCCACGTCTACGACAAGGATGACCGCCTGTTGACCCAGGAAAGCGATGCGCCGGGGATGGGGGCGGGGCAGGGAGCCTACCTGCAAATGGACAAGGCCGCGGACGAGCGCTTCTTCGGCCTGGGAGAGGGGATTGGCGCGCTGAATCCGACCGCCCCTTTCAGGTATTTTCGCTATCCTCAATACGCGAACGCATCCATTCACGGGACACAGTTGGATCAGAGCGTGATCACGTTGGACCAAACCGGGAAGAAGACATTCTTTTGTCTCGGCCCCAACTGGTCCGGGCAGTGCATGACGCCGGCGGTCATTCCCTTCTTCATGAGCACGCGTGGTTACGGAGTTTATCTGAACGAATTCCGGGATAGCGTTTTTGACCTGGGCAACACGAACTCGAATGTCTGGTCCATAGTCCTCGGCGGACCGCCAAACCATGTTCCCAAGAGCGACACCCTTGATTATTACCTCCTCTACGGCCCATCGTTCAAGACCATCCTGGACAGCTATTCCGAGCTGACGGGAAGGACTCCTCTGCTCCCCAAATGGAGTCTGGGCTATCTGCAGATCTGTCATTTCGAACAGAAACAGGCCGAAGTGCTCGCTATCGCGAGGGACTTTCGCCGACGGGATTTTCCGTGCGATATGCTGCTCCTGGAACCCGGTTGGATGAAGACGCCTTATCGCATGGATGGCTGGAGCCCAGACAGGTTCCCCAATCCACCGGCCATGATCGCTGATTTGCGAACGCTCGATTTCAAGCTGGGGTTGTGGCAGTGTGGTCCGGCTGACTGGGTTTTCACATCCTGGGATCTGTTCAAGCGCCATGTCAACCAGTGGGGAGTAGACATAACCAATCCGGCGGAGGTCGAGAAATACAAAGCCTATCACCTGCCCTATTTTGACCAAGGAATACCATTCTTTAAGCAGGACGGTTGCGGGCAAAGCGAATGGCAACCAGAGGAGCGTTATCACAATGGCCTGTCCGGAAAAGAGATGCATAACGTCATCCCCACCCTCTATTCACAAATGATGTATGAGGCATACAGAGCGCATACCGGACTGAGAGCCATGAACTTCAATCCCATGGTCGGCCCTTCCCAGCAGCGCTACCCCGGTATCTGGCCCAGCGGCGACGCGGGCGGCGGCCATGAACATTTCAAAGGGGAAATGAACCTGGGCCTGTCAGGCCACACTTACACGACGCACGATTTCACCGACCGCAGTCCCCCGGAAATTCACTGGTCGTTGCTGGGACCTTGGTGCCCAGGCGCCTTGAGCGGCCTGCCGGAAGGTGATGTGTGTCAGTACTATCTCAAACTTCGCTACACACTGATTCCCTACATCTATACCTCGCACCGCCAGGCTCACCTCAGCGGCATCCCGTACATGAGAGCCATGGTGCTGGAATGCCAGGATGATCCAGCAACCTACAAGCTGGACCGCCAATGCATGTTGGGGGACTGGTTCTTGCTGGCCGCCTACACGAAGGATGTCTACCTACCCGCGGGAAAGTGGATTGACTATTGGTCGGGCGAGACCTTTGAGAGCAACGGAGAGTGGAAGCATGATTGCCGTTGGCCCGCTACGGTCGGCGGTCCGCTCTTTGTAAAAGGCGGCGCGATTGTCCCCATGGGCCCGGTCACCGCCTTTGTCGACAAAGAGCCCTTGGAGATCGTCAGGTTGGACATTTACCCGCACGGAGACTCTACGTACACCTTGTACGAAGACGATGGCACAACCTATGAATATGAAAAAGGATCCTATGCCAGGACGGAGTTTCGTTGCCGGCAAGACAAGAGCGACGTTCTGTTCACGGTTGGCGGCAGGCATGGAACCTATCGCAATATGCCCAGCAACAGGAGCTACCTCCTCAGCGTCCATTGCGAGATTGAGCCCGCGATGATACTCAAGAGAACGGAGGTCTTGCCACGACGCCAGACGAAAAATGACTTGGTCTCTGATGGGGCCAAGAAAGGCTGGTATTATGACAAACAGAACCGCACTGCCTGGATCAAGCCGATGGCAGGATGGTACTACGCCGCTGACGAGAGAGGCAAGGACGACCCGGAGAAAGACTCCGTCCATTGGACTGATTCCGAAACACATGAGGAAGAAGGCTATGGCATAAGTATTCAGAACTCCAGGCAGTGAGCGTGAAGGATGTCCACCCGGCATCGAAGAAGTGGTCGATATTCCAGCCGTGGCGCTCGGCGCGGCGCCGATGGCGCCAATCAGATTCGCTCGACCGTGGATCAGTCCGTCCTCGTGCGGGGCGATAAACTTGTCCCCGGCGATGACTCTGGCGGACTGCGTTGAGGCGCGGTCAATCACTCGTTCGCTGGAACGTGCTTGAGACGGGAGCCGTTACGGATGGCACGACCGATGATACGGCCGTTTTTCAGAGGGCGTGGTTCGCTCGATCGGGCTGAGCCTTGGTTCGTATTCGGCCATTGCTGCTGTCTGCCGCCAAGCTGCGCGTGTAGGCCAAACCATACTGGGCAAGTGAAATGACATGCAACATCGCGGACTTGATCGATGTAGGTCAATTGTGAGGCAGTGGTGGAAGACGACGGCGAGACATAGATGGGTGAACCAAGTCTGCTTCGGCGTGGGCAAAGGGGGCGCCCACATCATGGCCGCCTTCTCGCGGGACTTGCAGCGCTGGACGTCCCATCCTGAGCCGCTCTACAAGGCCGGGGGCCATCCCGGTGAACTCGATTCGCAATTTGCCCACAAGATCTCCCTGGTCCATAACCCGGCCAACGACACCTTTTGTCTCTGCTACTGCGCCGCTGGAAATAAGGGGCGCTGCATTGCACGGTTGACCAGTCGGAAGTTGCCATTGAACCATGAGTAGCTATAGGAGTAACCAGGGGCATCATGAATCGGGAAATCCAACGGCGAATCGGAGGTGTTCTATTGCTCGGCTCGCTCGCTTTCAGTATTGGGCTCACAACTGGAATGGCTGAGACCAGGGAAACCAATCTCGCCTTGGGCCGCCCGTGCAAAGTCTTTTCCTCGCACGAAGGGGACGGATGGTCCGTGTCGAAACTCACGGACGGAGAGACGGGCGCACTGGGCTGGAGCAGCAAGGCGTTTACGGCCTATCGGGACCACTCGCTCTATCCGGAGTTTGTGATGGTGGACCTGGGGACGAACTGCGCCCTTCGCCGCGTGGTCCTGTATCCGCGAGGCGATGAGGCGGCAGCGGGGAAGGGCTTCCCCAAGGACTTCACGATCCAGGTCTGCCGCGAAGGCGAGCCCTGGCGCGTGGTGGTGGAGAAGCGGGATTGCCCGGCTCCCCCGGACGGCGAGGCCCAATCATTCGAGTTGGAGGGAGCCGAAGGGCGCTACGCGAAGGTCGAGGCCACCCGGCTGCGCGAGATCGAACCAGGCGCCCATCGTTTTCAGTTGGCTGAAATCTCGGTATTGGGGGAAGCGGCGGCGAGCCCTGCTCTCGCGGGGCAACCCGCCGCAGGTGATGGGCCGACGACGGTCGGGCGCTTGCGCTGCGAGAACCGGGACAATCCGGTCGGGATCGACGCGGAGCAGCCGCGGCTGTCGTGGTGGATGCAGTCGCCGGCGCGCGGCCAGCGGCAGACGGCCTACCGCGTGATGGTGGCATCGAGCGAGTCGCTGCTCCAGCAGGGCGAAGGCGATCTTTGGGACAGTGGCAAGATAACCAGCGACCGTTCGATCGCGGTGGCGTATGGCGGGCGGCCGTTGCGGTCGGGCCAAACCTGCTGGTGGAAGGTGAGGCTGTGGGATCGGGAAGAGAAGGAAACGGCCTGGAGCGAACCGGCACAGTTCATCACCGGGAAACTTAAACCGGAGGATTGGCAGGGCCAATGGATCGGCGCGGACGCGATCGTCAAACCTGGCTCCACCGACCTGAGCAAGGAGATCGGCGCCCCCATCCGCACCACAGCGAGCCCGAAGGGGATGAACATAGGCGCCCGCCCCGTCTATCTGCGCAAGGAGATCGAGGTCGCCAAGCCGGCGCGGCGGGCGACGGTTTTCTTTTCCGGGCTCGGATTCTCGGAGTTGTACCTCGACGGGCGAAAAGTCGGCGACTATGTCGTCGGACCGGGCTTTACCACCTACAACAAACGGGTGCAGTACCTGGCTTTCGATGTAACGGATCGTTTCGCGCGGACTGGTCGAAAGGCTTTGGGGGTGATCCTGGTTGATGGGTGGTACGGCAATGGATACGGCCATAACTTCGAGAAGAACGTGTATGTGGATAAACCGAAGCTGCGGTTGAATCTCCACCTTGAACACCCGGACGGGACGGAAACGGTGGTTGTTTCGGATGAGAGTTGGAACTGGGCCGACGGCGAGATTACTTGCAGCCGAATCGTCCAGGAAGACATCGACCGGCGCCGGGCGCGCACGGGTTGGGATCAGGCCGGTTACGACGAGAGCGGCTGGCGTCCGGCGGCCGTCGTGAACGGGCCGGAAGGTCGGCTGGTCCACCAGAAGGAAGCGCCCTGCCGGGTTGTTCAGGAGATTCGCCCGGTGAGCCTGCGCTACGACTCGCAATCGAGCGCTGCGACCTTCGATTTCGGTCGCGAGTTCTGCGGCTGGGTGCGGTTCAGGACGTCCGGACCGGAAGGCACGTCGATCTCGATCACCACGATACCGAGCGCGTCGGATCTGCCCCGGACCAGCCATTTCATTCTTGCCGGCACGGGCGGGGAGGAAGTCTACGAGCCCCGGTTCTTTTATGCCGGCATGCGGCAAGTCGTGATCAAGGGCACGGCCCGTCCGCCAACTCTCGAGGATCTGACCGGCTGCCTGGTCTCGATGGGTTGGACGCCTTCCGGCTCGTTCCGCTGTTCCGATGATCTGGCGAATTGGCTGAACGACGCCGCAAGACGAACGGTGGTCGCCTACACCACGTGGCTGCCCAACGATCCGACGCGGGAATTTAAGGCGTGGATGCAAGATCCCCAAAACATGTTCTGGTCCTCGGCTTATCTCTTCGACTCCCAGACGATGTACGAGCGGTGGCAGTGGGACATCATCGACGGCCAGCGATCGGACGGAAACAGCCCCAACATCGCCCCGGGCGCTTACTTCGACGGCTACAACAGTCCGTGGTGGGGCGGTTGCCTCGTGTGGTTGCCGTGGCATTGGTATCAGTATTACGGGGACGATTCGCTGCTGAAGGACAGTTACCAGGCGATGAAGCGCTACGTGGACTATCTCGGCAGGGCTGCTTCCATTCCCGGGGTGCATGCCGGAAGGATCACCGCGGACGGATTGCAGGATTGGGGTCTGGCGGATTGGCTCCCCATCGAGGAAACGCCGCGGGTTCTGATCAATACGCCTGCCTACCACCACTATGCCCAAATCGTCAGTCGCACGGCGGAGATGCTCGGTCAGCGTGAAGACGCCCGCCGCTACGCCGACGTGGCGGAAAAAGTGCGCGCCGCCTTCAACCGGCGCTTCCTGGACCCGGCCACCGGCATCTACGGCCAGCCCAGCGCGACACCCCAGAACGGCTACCCGGTCCCGCCGGTCGGCGGCAGCGTGCCGCATGAGATTTGGTGGCAGGGCGACCGGCCCTGCACCCAGGCCAGCCAAGCGTTGCCGTTGGCGCTGGGGTTGGTTTCTGAGGAACATCGACCAGCGGTGCAGAAGGCATTGCTGCGAGAAATCGCCGCGCACCGGCATCGAGTCTCGACGGGATTCGTTTCCACGTCCTATCTGCTGCACGTTCTGACGGACTTGGCGCCCGAGATCGGCTGGGCCATGACCTCCGCCCGGGACTACCCCTCCTGGTACGGCATGACCGCCGGTAGCGACCAGGATCTGCTCAAGGAAACCTGGGCGGGCGGACAGGCGCTCATGCCGTCGCTCGGAGGCAACATCGCGAGTTGGCACGCCCAGGCGCTGGCGGGCGTCCGCCCGGACCCGGCTGGGCCTGGATTCCGGAATATCATCATCAAGCCGAACGTCGTCGGCGATCTGCATTGGGTCGAGAGTTCCTATGACTCCGTGTATGGCCGCATCGTCAGCAATTGGCGCAGACGTGACAGCCAGTTGGTCATGGAGGTGACGATTCCCGCCAACGCGACCGCGACGGTTTACGTCCCGGCGAAGGATTCCGCCGGAGTGACCGAGTCCGGCAAGCCCGCCGCCCAAGCGGAAGGCGTGAAGTTCCTGCGCCTGGAAGGCGACTACGCGGTGTTCGGGGTCGGCTCCGGAAAGTACAGATTTGCCGTAGCGTTTCGCGCCAGCAGACCCGCATTGAAAGAGCTGCCGATGGAGGGCCAGGTGTTCCAGGTTGAAGGCCACACCGCGTTCCTGATTCTGCCGAAGGAGCGGCTACAAGGCCGCCCGACGCCGTGGGTCTGGTATGCGCCGACGTTGCCCGATTTGCCGGGCGCCGAAGAGCGGTGGATGTTCGAGAGATTCCTCGCGGCGGGAATCGCTATCGCCGGCGTGGATGTCGGCGAGTCCTATGGCAGCCCTCGGGGGAGAGCCATCTTCTCGGCGCTCCATACGGAACTGGTCCGGAATCGCGGCATGGCCGGGAGGGCGTGTCTGCTGGCACGCAGCCGCGGAGGGCTGATGCTCTACAACTGGGCGTGCGAGAACCCGGAGGCTGTGGCGTGCATCGCGGGGATCTATCCCGTGTGCAACCTGACGAGCTATCCGGGCGTCGCGAAAGCATGCGGCGCGTACGACATGACCGCGGATGAGCTCAGCGCGCAACTCCCCCGGAACAACCCGCTCGCCCGGCTTGCGCCGCTGGCGAAGGCGAAAGTGCCCATCTTCCACATTCATGGCGATTCCGATGCCGTCGTACCGTTGAAGGAGAATTCAGGCGAGCTGGCCAAGCGGTATCATGAACTAGGCGGCACGATGGAATTGGTGGTTCCTCCCGGCCAGGGGCACAATATGTGGCCAGGTTTCTTCCAATGCAAGGAACTCGTTCAGTTCGTGATCAAGCATGCTACTTCGAAGGATCTCTGCGGATGAAACGCCAAGAGAGAACCCCCATCAAAGGCCGCGCCGCCCGCCCCTTCGCGGCCGGCCTCATCGCCGCAGATGTGATGTTTTCCTGCCTTCCGGCCACGGCCGCAGATAACGAACTGGCCTTGTGGTATGACAAGCCGGCGAGGGAATGGCTCGAGGCCCTGCCGATCGGCAACGGACGGCTCGGATGCATGGTATTCGGCGGCGTCGACGCCGAGCGGCTGCAGTTGAATGAAGACAGCGTTAGCTCCGGCTCGCCGGAGGACAGCGACAACCCCGAGGCTCTGATCGCGCTGCCGGAAGTCCGCCAGCTTCTGTTCGACGGCAGATACGCGCAGGCCAACGCTTTGGCCATAAAGAAGCTCATCTGCAAAGGCACCGGATCGAGATTCGCCAATGCCGCGGACGCGCCCTTCGGATGCTACCAAACGCTCGGCGACCTGACGTTGAAGTTCGACGCCCAAGACCAGCCCAGCGCCTACCGCCGGGCGCTCGACCTCGACACGGCGGTCGCCACGGTGAGCTATCGCTTGGGCGACGCCACGTTCACGCGCGAGGTGTTCTCCAGCGCCCCGAGCCAGGCGCTCGTCATGCGTCTGACGTGCGACAAGCCCGGCAAGATCGGGTTCACCGCGAGCCTGACGCGGCCAGAACGATTTGCCACGGCGGCCGACGGCTCCGACGGGCTGGTGATGAGCGGGCAGATGAACGACGGCCGAGGCGGCGCGACGGGGATGAAATACATGGCTCGGCTCAAGGCCGTCGCCGAGGGCGGGAAGGTGAGTACCGCGGGAAATAACCTGCGCGTGGAGGGGGCCAATGCCGTCACGCTGCTTTTGACCGCCGGCACGGACTACAAGCTGCAGCCGCCGGCGTATCGCGGCAATCCGCATGAGAAGTTGACGGCCGACCAACTCGCGGCAGTCGCGGCAAAGCCGTACGACGAGTTGCGCAAGTCGCATGTGGCCGATTACCAGAAGTTTTTTCGTCGTGTCTCGCTCGACCTGGGCGGCCATGGATCTCGCACGCTGCCCACCGATCAGCGATTGGCTCGCATGGCCAAAGACAAGACTCCGGATCTCGACCTGGAGGCGTTGTTATTCCAGTACGGCCGCTATCTGCTGATTTCGAGCTCTCGCGCTGGCGACCTGCCCGTCAACTTGCAGGGAATCTGGGCCGACCAAATCCAGACCCCGTGGAACGGCACCTATGTGGTTGACCTCAACCTGCAGATGGCCTGCTGGCCGGTCGAGACGGTCAATCTCTCCGAGTGTTTCCCGCCGCTGTTCGATCTGATTGACTCATGGCGCGTCCCCGGGGCTAGGACGGCCAAGGTGCATTACAACGCCAAAGGTTGGATCGTTCATACGGTCACGAACGTGTGGGGCTTCACCTCGCCCGCCGAGCATCCCAGCTTTGGAATGTACCTGGGGGCGGGGGCCTGGCTCGCCCAACATCTTTGGGAACACTACGCCTTCACTGGCGACCGCGAATACCTCAAGCGTGCTTATCCGGTGATGAAGGAATCGGCCGAGTTCTATCTCGATTGGCTCGTCAGGAATCCGAAGACGGGTAAGCTCGTCTCCGGCCCGTCCGCTTCTCCCGAGCACGAGTTCATCGCCCTCGATGGCCAACGCGGCTGGCTGAGCATGGGACCGGCGATGGACCAGCAGGTCATCTGGGATTTGTTCACCAACGTCCTCGAAGCGGCCAAGGAGTTGGGCATCGACGACGATTTTGTCTGCCGTGTTCGCGATTCTCGGGGACAGCTATCGGGCCCGCAAATCGGCTCCGACGGCCGGCTCATGGAGTGGGCTGAGGAGTTTAAGGATTCCGAGCCGGGCCACCGGCACATGTCGCACCTGTTTGCCTTGTATCCCGGCCGACAGATCACCCTTCGCGGCACGCCGGAGTTGGCCGCCGCGGCCCGCAAGTCGCTCGAGTTCCGTCTCGCCCACGGCTCAACTCAGGTCGGGTGGAGTAGCGCTTGGACGATCAGCCTCTTCGCCCGGCTGGAAGCCGGCGACAAAGCCCACGAGAATATCGTGGGCCTGCTGGCGAACTTGATCGCGCCGAACTTGTTCGACCGGGTTTTCCCCAACGGCGGCTTCCAGATCGACGGCAACTTTGGTTACACGGCGGCCGTGCCGGAAATGCTGCTGCAATCGCACGCCGGCGAGATCCATCTTCTGCCGGCGCTTCCCAAGGCCTGGCCGGCCGGCAGGGCGACCGGTCTGCGCGCCCGCGGCGGTTTCACGGTCGACATCGAGTGGAAGGACGGCAAGGTCAGCTCCTGGCGCATTACCTCCCCTGAGCCGCGCGAGGTGAAGGTGCGCATCAACGGCGAAACCAAGACCGTGAAGGCGACCAGTTGAGCATAGACATCACCATCCCCGCCAACCCTGCCGCCACGGTGTTTGTGCCCGCGAAGGATGCCGCCGGAGTGGCCGAGTCCGGCAAGTCCGCCGCCCGGGCGGAAGGAGTGGAATTCCTGCGCCGGCAAAACAACGCCGCGGTCTATGCCGTGGGCTCGGGAACCTACCGTTTCCAGTTGACCGACGCTCCCTGAAACCGTCAAATGAGAGAATGATGATGAGACAGATTGCGACCGGAATGTTGCTAGCGTTGACTGCCGTGAGCCAAGCAGCACCGACACCCACTCCAGCACTTACGAGAGTCCTGAAGTCGCTGGATGACTGCAATCTTACTTGGGATTCGCCCAGCACGGATTCGTTTGGCTCGATGCCGCTTGGCAATGGCGACATCGGCCTGAACGTCTGGGTCGAAGAGGCGGGCGATCTGCGGTTCTACATCAGCAAGGCCGATGCGTTCGACGGCAACCACGTTAACCGCAAACTGGGTAGGGTTCGCATCGCGCTGGAACCCAATCCCTTTGCCACCGGGCTGCCGTTCAGCCAGACCCTTGATCTGCATAATGCCCGCATCGCAGTGCAGGCGGGGAAACCGGGCACAGCCGTGTCGCTGGAGGTTTGGGTTGACGCCAAGCATCCGTTGATTCACGTGCGCGGCCGGAGCGACTTGCCGATCGAGGCGCGAGTCAGCGTAGAGTCGATCCGCACGCAGCGGCAGGTGGAAAGTCTGGCGTCGGCCTATGCGCAGCCCGGCCCGCCGGACGTGCTCTTGGCCGACAGGGCGGATCGGCTGCTCTGGTGCTTCCGCAACGAAAGCTCCTCCTGGTCGGCGCGGTTGACCGACGAGGGATCGGGCGAGTTGGCGAAGAGGATGAATGACCCGCTATTGCACCGGACCTTCGGCGCGCTAGCCCGCGGTCCGGGCCTCGTGCGCCAGTCGCCCAACACGCTCGTAACGGCGGCCAAGACCAACGCGCTGGAAATCTCGATCCACGTTCTGAACAACCAGACCGACACGATTGACCAGTGGATGGCCGATCTGGACGAGCAGGCAACGGCGGCGGATAAACTCGATCCGGCCCAGACATGGAAGGCCCATTGCCAATGGTGGGCCGACTTCTGGCATCGCAGCCGCATCGTTGTGGGCGGGTGCGAACAGGCGAACACGATCACCCAGGGCTACGCCCTCGAACGGTTTGTTCAGGCCTGCGCCAGTCGCGGAGCGTTCCCGCTGATCTTCAACGGCTCGATCTTCACGATGGATACGCCCGCCGGCGCCTATGCCTTCGGCGGGCCGCGCGGCGGAGCCGTCAATGCCGACCACCGCGATTGGGAGGGCCTGCCAATCATGTGGCAAAATACCCGGCTGCCGTATTGGTCGATGATCGCCCGGGGCGACTGCGACCTGATGCGGCCGGTCTTTCAGGCGGTGTTCGAGGCTTTGGATGTTTCCAAGTCGCGCTCGCAGGCATGGTTCAAGCACGACGGCGCGGTGATGACCGAGGCGATGTTCTGGAAGGGTGTGTCGGCCCTATATCCCGTTCCCCAGCACTTGCAGTATCACTTCACCAGCAATATCGAGATGCCATCGATGATGTGCGATTACTACGCGCACACCCAGGACCGGCAATTTCTCCGCGAAGTTCTTCTGCCCTGTGCCGACGCCTTCGTCACATTCTTCGAGAAGCATTTTCCCCAACGCGACTCGCGTGGAAAGATGGTCGTCTCTCCGGCCGGGGCAGTCGAAACGTACCAGCCGGTCACGAATCCCGTGACGGAGGTGTGCGGGCTGCGATACCTGCTCGGCAAACTTGCCGCGATGGACGAGGAGATGATCGGCAAGGAACGCAAGGAGCATTGGCGCAAGCTTCTCGATGAACTTCCGCCCGTACCCACGCGAGTCATCAAGGAGCAGACATTGCTGGCTCCGGGTGACAAGTACAGTGGCCGGTTGATCAACGAGACGCCGGAACTATACGCCGTTTATCCTTTCCGCCAGGTGACGCTGTGGAGCCCGGACCTTCTGGCTGTGGGGCGACAGTCGTTCGCCGTCCGCCAACTGAGCCTGGACGGAACTCCCGACACGCAGAGTTGGCAGACCGGAGGCTGGGTCCAATCGCCTATGCAAGCCGCCTATCTCGGGCTGCCCAAGGCGGCTGCCAAACTGGTCAGCCTGAACTTTGCCGACCAGTTCCCATGGTTCGGCGATAACCGTTTCGGCGACAGGGGCAACACGCCGCCGCCTCAGCCGGGTCACCCGCGGGCGCGTTTTCCCGGTTTCTGGGAAACCAAGATGGACTATACGCCCGACAGCGATCACGGGGCGAACAGCGTCAACGGCCTGCAAAGCATGGTCTTGCAGACCAACGACCGGCAGATCTTCCTGCTGCCCGCCTGGCCGGAGGATTGGGACGTCGAGTTCAAGTTGCACGCGCCCTATCGGACCGTCGTCGAGGGCGTCTATTGCGACGGCAAGCTGCAGTCCTTGAGGGTGACGCCCGAGTCGCGCGCGGCCGATGTGATCGACATGACGACGCTGGCCAATCGCGTCCGCACCCTGGTGAGCATCGCCTGCGCCGATCGCAACGATCTGTTCGGCCTGCCGCCGATGCCGGACGGTCAGGTAACGCCCGAGGATGTCCCACGGCTGAAGACCACCGGACCTTGGCTGGCACAATATGGCGAAAGCCTGTATGGCGTCCGCAGCGGACCGTTTGCCGCTGGCCGATGGGGCGGAAGCGTTGTCAGAGGCAAGGTCATCTATCTCCACGTGCTCGACTGGCCGGGCGAACAACTCAAACTGCCCGCCCCGCCGAAAAAGATCGTTGCCTCATCGGTCCTCACCGCTGGACAGGTGAGCGTGAAGGAGGATGGGCGCGATCTGTTGATCTCGCTGCCCGCCGCCCAGCGGGACAAGGTGGACACGATCATCAGGCTCGAACTGGAGGAGCCAATCTGACCGACAATCCCCATGAACCGCCCCGTCTCACGCCGCTTCGCGGCCAGCCTCATCGCCGCGGTGGCGATGCCGTACTGCATCCCAGTCGTGTTCGCCACGCTCGTGCCGGAACGCCTCCGGTGCGAATGCCTGGCGGTCACGACCGAGAGCCAATGGCGCACCGCAGATGGGTCTTGCCGCTTCCGGGGTTGCCGAAGGTCATGCGGAAGCGGCGGGTGGGAAACAGGGCGTCCTGGTACAGGTAACGCTCGAACGCTCCTGGCTTGCGTACGAGCCAGTCGATGATGTGACGGTAGTTGACGCGGTGCTTGCCCTCCCCGCGCAGGCGAGACAGACTCTCCACCAAACTCGTGCCGTGCCAGACCTCGACATGGTCGGCGTAGACGCAGGCCTGAACCTTCTCGCCGATCAGGCGACTGTGGACCGAGTAAGAGTTTCGCAGAAGCCGGATAGTGCTGTGGGGGCCCACCGTCACCTCTTTCCTCTGACAGGCGGGAAATAGGGTCAGGGGGAGGCGACGCAGCGCCGCCATCTCGTCGCGAAGGCGCTGGGTGCGCCCCGCGTTGAGTTGTCGCAGGAGTTCCCGCAGAAACCCTTCGTAGGCCTCACGGCGTTCGAAGTCTCGGTTCCCGCGCCGGATCAGGGCCTGGTCCACGGCGCGCTTGAATCGGTTGTGGCGCTGCTCGACATCGCCGTTCTCATGGGGCCTACTGAGTTGGCTGCGAAGCCCTTCCATGCCGTAATGCGACAGCAGCCCCGCGCAGCGCCGGGTGAATTCCTCGCGGTTGTCCAGGTTGTTCACCACCGAGGTCAGGCAATCGGTCTGATGCACCTTGGGCGCCGCGACCCAACGGGCGGCCTAGCCCCTCGGTAGCTTCTTCTTCTGAGTCAACAAGTCTCTCCTTCGCTGCGGATGTGCTCTGGACGAGCATTTCGCTCTAGTCGTACACCGGGTACTGCTGAGGATTCGGACCGTGGGCTTCGACCACTCGTGGGTATTCGACTCCAGGCTCAGGCTCTTTCAGCTTGCGAGCCTTCCTGACCTCGAAGATCCACATGTCGCCGAAGTCAAACAGGTAGAACAGCTTCCTCGGCGTAAGGGGCCAGACCTCGCTCAGCAGAACGCCCAGGTAGTCCAGGTCCTGGTCGCAACCGTCTTCGAGGTCACGGAAGAAGGTTTTCTTCCCTCTGGGCGTCCTCGCCGCATGGAACTCGTAAGGATGGTCTTTTCCGAAGCCTACTGAATCCTGAATGGCGTCATGGAGATGGGCGAGGGTGTAGTTCTCGGGAATCTCGATCACTCGAATGCATTCTTCCCGAAGATACGCACCGCTAACGCACTGGACCGTAAGAGTGTAGATCATGAGAGGCTACCTCTCGGATGGGTGTTTGCCTTCCGGATACCACCCGCCGGGGAGAATCTCGAAACGCCACACATCCTCGAAGACTCGGATTCGGTCCACGGTGTCAATCTGCTTCATCTCCCCCTTCGTAGTCTTCCGCCAGTCCTGACGGTCCATCGTGCCCACCACCAGGTATTCGTTCCCCAGGATTTCGGGGCGGCGTTCCTCAAATGCCGCTGCCATCAACGGTTCGATTTCCGATTTCCTCGCAATGATCAGGTCGCATGCTTCGCAGTATTTGCACCGCTTGTTCAAGAGGAACATCTGGTCCGGCTCGATGTGGATGACGAGGGGAAACTTCCGGATCTTCGTCTTTGCCTCGCACTTTGGACACCTCGTGAAAGCCGCATCCTCGTAAGGGTTGAGGAAAAACCGGTGTCGCCTTTTTAGAGAGGGCTTCTTCGAGGATTTGCCCACTGGAGACTCCTGACTCGCATGGCGGAAGCGGAATGGATATCGCCCTACTGGTTCGCAAACCAGACCACGTATTCCCGAACGGGCCAGTAGTTCGGATCGGATTTCGGTATCACTTCGCAGTCGGCAAGTGGTACACACCCAGCTTTGTCCCTGTCCACCACCTCGATCATTATCCCGTCGATGCTCTCATCGTCCAGACGCAACGCTTCCATTTGGTGTCCAACGGAGAAAGGTCGGTCAACGGCGGAAAGGGCGAAGGGGTTTTCGTTCATGTCTTCTTCCCTGGTAACCGTGAACGGAAAGGTCAACCTCTCTTGAAGCCACGGCATCCAGTTTCTTCGCCCCCATTCTTCGCATTTCCTCTCAAATGCCCCGCCTTCGTCTCCTTCTCGGTCCCAGTCAGGGATTGCGATGCGTTTCTTCGCTTTCCTCTTCTTCTTCTCTTTGCTTCTTGCCATAAGCTCCTTCTCCCCTTCATGGTACACTCTTAGCAGTCTGTAGAACGACTCCTTCCCCAAATGCTTCAGGAACTTCTTGGCGTGAGATCCGAGCGTTCCCGCAGCTATCACATCGACTCGAAGAATGACTCCCTCCCGACATGCGGAAT